>Ga0070664_100000465_pt1 | contig 30736 bp, 28 predicted proteins | sample KBSC73metaG_FD_65863 | JGI IMG/M metagenome (GOLD analysis project Ga0070664, IMG submission 65863) | Corn rhizosphere microbial communities from Kellogg Biological Station, Michigan, USA - KBS C7-3 metaG | ecosystem: Host-associated > Plants > Roots > Rhizosphere > Soil ... | reverse complement strand
ACAGGAAGGCGAGCGCAGCGAAGCCGCAGATCAAGCCACACGCGAGCCCGGCTCCGCCGGGCGACCCGTGGCTCCCCCTCGGGGGGACCGGCGCGCCAGCGCCGTAGGGGGCCCAATCCCGGAGGCAGGAGGCGTTAGCCCACTGGGGGGCTTAACACTTTCCGCATTTTTTTCATCGCCGCCACTTCGATCTGCCGGATGCGTTCGGCGCTCACGCCGTACTCCCCGGCCAGGTCGTGAAGCGTGAGGCCGCCCGAATTGTCGTCGTTGACCTTGAGCCAACGCTCTTCGACGATCCGGCGGCTGCGGGGGTCCAGGGTGGCGAGGGCGCGGCTGATGCCGTCCCCGGCCAGCCAGTCGCGGCGCTGCGCCTCGATCACGCGGGTGGGCTCCTGGCTGTCGTCGGCCAGGTAGGCGATGGGGGCGTGGTACTGGTCTTCCACGTCATCGTTCTGTGGTTCGAGTGCGATGTCGCCGCCCGACAGGCGGGTTTCCATCTCGAGCACTTCCTCGCGCTTGACATTCAGGTCACGTGCAACGGCATCCACCTCGCTCTGGGTGAGCGTGGCGCGGTGCGTGTGGCCTTCGGCGCCGTCTTCCTTCAGGCGCTGCTTCATCGAGCGCAGGTTGAAAAACAGCTTGCGCTGGGCCTTGGTCGTGGCGACCTTGACCATGCGCCAGTTCTTCAGGATGTATTCGTGGATCTCGGCCTTGATCCAGTGCATCGCATAGCTGACGAGGCGAACGTTCTGGTCCGGGTCGAAACGCTTGACGGCTTTCATCAGGCCGACGTTGCCCTCCTGGATCAGGTCGCCGTGGGGCAGGCCATAGCCGAGGTACTGGCGGGAGATCGAGACGACCAGGCGCAGGTGCGACAGCACCAGCTTTCCGGCGGATTCGACGTCGCCGTCGGCACGCAGCCGGCGCGCGGCCGAAATTTCTTCCTCCTGGCTGAGCAGGGGAATGCGGTTGACCGCGGAAATGTACGCGTCGAGGTTGCCCAGCGAGGGCACCAGTGCCCATGGATCGCGCACGGTCAGCGCGAGAGAGGGCGCCGTGGGCAGGTTCATGGAAGCAGAAGACATCCGGGAACTCCTTTCGGGGGGCATATTAGCACTCGCGGTATCGGAGTGCTGACGACTTGGAAAGTTCCGTCGGGATCCAGGCAGCGGCGGACGGGGCGATCGAGCCCGGTTCAGTTTTGAATCGCCTTGCGAGTTCATCTCTGAATCTTCGTCAATGTGGGTGTTTACACACAACAGAAAGACCCAGGCCGCCCGGTCCGATCACGAGACCTTCCCAGCCTCCCTGGTGTTCGATGCCATCGCCGCCTTGCGGTCGGCTGCGTTTTCATTGCCCCGCCCGTAGATGCGGCCGGATTCACCACCACGGTACAGGGTACCTTCGCGCGCGTGAGGTGCTTCTTGCCGTTGCTGGCGGCCCATCTGCCTCTTGGCCATGGCCTCGGCGATGGGTGGGGCCAGTTTGGCCAGGGTGGTGTTGAGCTTCGACATCACACCCACGCGGATGTCTTTGGTGGGCGAGGTGGCTGCGTCGAGAATGGCTGTGGCCACTTTCTCGGGTTCGATCATCGGCATGGGCAACTTCGGCTCCTGATCGAGGTAGTTGCCCGCATGCTCGGGATACGGGGTGTCCACGGCAGTGGGCTGGATCAAGGTGATGGATACCGGCGCCCGGTCCACTTCCAGTTCCATGCGCAGTCCATCGGTGAAGGCCTTCACCGCATGCTTGCTTGCCGAGTACATCACCTGCAGCGGGATGGTCGCTTCCGAGGCCTCGCTGCCGAGGTTGATGAGCGCGCCGCCATTCGATCGCAAGTGCGGCAAGGCAGCCAGGGAGCCGTAGACCACGCCCCAGTAGTTGGTGTCGAACATGCGCCGGCTGTCTTCGATGCTCACCTCGTCCAGTCGGCCGTAGACCGAGACGCCTGCATTGTTGACCCATGTGTCGATGCGGCCGAATTTGGCGAGCGCTGCATCGGCGATGGCTTCGACCTGCTGTCGATCGCCCACGTCTGCCTCCACCGTGATCGCCTGCGCCCCCAGCGCGCCCAGTCGGCGCGCGATGTCGTCGAGCGTTTGCTTGCTGCGCGCTGCCAGCACCAGGCGGGCCCCTTTCTGAGCGGCAGCGACGGCGGTCGCAAGTCCGATGCCACTGGAAGCACCCGTGATGACAATCACCTGCTGGTCGAGCGGTTTGAGCGGGATGTTCACGATGGTGCTCCTCCACTTGCTGAGATGATGTGGCGGCAATGCGCATGCCTGTCAAAAGGGGAGGTTCATGCTGTTCTCCAGGTGTCCAGGCGCAATGCGATCAACGGTGTGAGCCGCGCCGTGACTCCACCGCTTGCCCTGTTCCGCGCGAGCCTCCGCCATCGCGCCGGTGGCGTGACGGCAATTCCTGCGTGTCTGCATCTTGGGCGGGTGTCGTCCGCTCATCCAGCCAGTCGGCTGGAGCAGACGGTGTGTCGGACGAACGCCCTGCGCGTTTGGGTTCCAGGTCGGTCGAACGTGCATGGTGAGGCATGGTGCGCTCCCGGTGAGGTCGTCAAACGGCGGAGCAATGCGCATTCCTCCGGCGTTCAGCGTTCCCGGGCCAGGGCCGCGCGACAATCTTCGTATTCCATCGGACCTGCCAGCCATGAGCCTTGTTTACTCCACCGACACGGGACGCATGTGCCCGGCCTGCCGGCAGCCCGCCGATCGCTGTACCTGCCGGGCGACCCCGGTGGTGTCTGCATTTCCCGATGGCACCGTGCGCGTCTCGCGGGAAACAAAGGGACGCGCCGGCAAGGTGGTGACGCTCATCAAGGGCCTCGGGCTCGCCGATCCGGAGATCACGGTATGGGCCAAGGCCATCAAAGCCACCTGCGGCACCGGTGGCACCGTCAAGGACGGTGTCGTCGAGCTCCAGGGGGACCATGTGCTGGCTGTGATGGCTCAGCTGCAGAAGGAGGGGCGGGCGGCCAAGCGCACCGGCGGTTGATGCTCAACCGAACTTTGTCTCGGCGCTGTCGAGCACCGCATCCACGGCCGTCAGCAGCTCCGACACGCTGATGGGCTTGGTCAGGTACTGCTGCGCTCCGGCTTGCAGCGCCGCGTCGATCTGGGAGGCCAGTGCGTCGGCCGAGACGGCAACGACGGGAATGTCCGCGGTGGTGGGATCGGCCTTCAGGTGGCGCAGCAATTCCAGTCCGTCGATGTCGGGCAGGTGCATGTCCAGCAGGATCAGGTCGGGCCGCTGAGTGCGGATCGAAGCCAGTCCGTCGAGCCCCGTGATCGACACGTCGAGCCGCACTTGCGGGCGCCGCAGGAGCACGCCTCGCATCACCTCGACGTTCGTCTCGTTGTCTTCGACGTAATGCACCACGCGCTGGTGGTAGTCGCTGAGGGAGGGGCGGGAGGGTTCGGCATCGAGCTGGCGCTCCGGAACGTCGGCAGCCCGGGGCAGCGACAGGATGAAGGAGGATCCTTCACCGGCCGTGCTGCGCGCGCGCAGGGAGCCGCCCATCAACTCGGCCAGCCGCTGGCTGATGACGAGACCGATGCCAGTGCCTTCCTGACCTGAACGTTCCCGGCCCAGGCGGTTGAAGGGTTGGAACAGCTGCGCCAGCTGCTCATCGGTCATGCCAAGGCCGGTGTCGGTGACGGTGATTTCGACGCTTTCACGATGTTGCACCCTCGTGGCGATGTGGATCCGTCCGCTGTCGGAGTTGTATTTGACGGCATTGCTCAGCAGGTTCGTCAGGATCTGCTTGACGCGCGTGGCATCGCCCTTGACGCGGGTGCCGCTGTCTTGCAGATCCTGCGTGATGGTGATATCGCGCCGTTGCGCATCTCTTTCCACCAGCGCCAACGTGGACGTGAGGATGTCCCTCAGGTCGAGCGTCTGTGTTTGCAGGCTCAGCGTCCCCGATTCGATTCGGGACAGGTCGAGCACATCGTTGATCATGTCGAGCAGGTGCCATCCGGCCCCCTGGATCTGGGCGACCCACGGCCGCTGCACCGCCGGAAGCGGGTGTGCCTGGTCCATCTCGAGCAGTTGCGCGAAGCCCAGCATCGCATTGAGTGGCGTGCGCAATTCATGGCTCATGCGCGAGAGGAATTCGCTCTTGGCCAGGTTGGCCGCCTCGGCGAGTGCCCGTGCGCGCTCGGCGTCCGCGAGCCTGAGGTGTTCGGTGATGTCTTCCACCACGCCCACGATGCGATAGGGTTCCGCCGAAGGCGACCTCAGCAGCGAAACCACCGCTTGCACCCACACAATGCGCCCGTCGCGGGTGACGTATCGACCCTGCCGTCGGAACATCGGCACTTCCCCGCGCACAAGCTGCTGCGTGAGCTCGGTCTCCTGCACGCGGTCCTCGGGGTGGATCACATGCGACAGATTGAGCTGGACGAGGTCGTCGCTCGAGTAGCCGGTGAGCTCGCAAAAGCGTGGGTTGACCTGTTTGACGTTGCCTCGCAAGTCGGTGTAGACGACGCCGATGGGCACATGGTTCAAGATGTTGCGGAATCGCTGTTCGCTCTCGCGCAGCTCGGCCTCCGTGCGTTCGCGTTCGCCGATTTCCCGCTGCAATGCCAGTGTGCGCTCCGTCACCGCCGTTTCGATGCGCTGCGCGCGCCCGGTCACCGTCAGCAAGAGCGTGCCCAGCATCGACGTGGCCAGCAGGCCGATCAGCGAGAACAGCAGCGCATTGCGCGCGCGCGCATCGGGAACATCGTTGTGGTTGGCCAGCACGCGCAGCTGCCACTTGCGGTCGGCAAAAGAGAGGGGGCGGTCGTAGACGAGCTCCGAGGATGCCGTCTCGCAGGTGCTCGGCCCGGCGAGCAGGCGGTGCGTGGCGACGGCATCGGTGTCGACGATGCAAACGGTCAGGTAAGACGGCAGAGACTTCTGGAATGCCGCCAGGGCATCGTCCATGCGCAGTGTGACGAACACGACGCCCTGCGCAGCATCGACCCGCTCGGCGGGCGATTTCGGCGAGCCCCGGTAGACGGCTTGGTAGAGGACCACGGCGGCCTGGTCTCCGGCTTCCTGTGTGAGACGCAGGCCGGCGGTGGCCGCGGGGCTGTCGGTTCGGATGGCGATGTCGACGGCCGAGCGTGCAATTGGAATCGAGCGGATGTTCACGCCGATGGAGGCATTGTTGCGGGCGGGCTCGATGTAGCGGATGACGACCATGCGATCACCCGCCGTCGGCGCGGGACTGCCGGACCGGTCGAACACTTCGAACGCAGTCTGGTCAGCCGAGCGCACGGCGGCCTGATACGCGGACAGATTCTCTCGGAGGACGGCTTCTCCCCAGCCCATCGTATGGAGATGGCTCTCGGGCGTGAGCCAGGCGGCCGCTGCGCGGCGCATCTCCTCGCGGGTGACGTTGTCCGAGGCTACGAACACCCCGCGCAGTGCCTCCAGCGCATGCAACGGGAATTGCAGCTGCGCTGCCAGGTTGGATGTGGCATGGAGGGCATCGCGCTCGAACGCCGTCTGCACACGGGTGTCTTCCCAGCCGTCGACCTGCTTGATGCTCAAGGCCATCAGGACGGTGGCAACGAGCATCGTTCCTCCGACCGTCCAGCGACGTGATCGCCATTGGCTGCGCGGCTCGCCGATCCAGCTCAGCACGATCGGCGTGGCCGTGAGCATGCCGAGGGCGTCGCCCGTGGCCCAGCTCCACCAGGTGAGCACCAGCGTGTTGGAAGGTTGTGGCGTCAAGGCCCAAAGCGCCAGCACCGCCACGGATGAACTGATCAACGCCGTCGCGATGGCGCCCACGCCGAAGAACACCACCACATCGCGCGGCTCGTCCAGGGTGATGGGCTGTTTGACGAACCGCTGGATCAGCTTGGCCGTCAGGCCTGCCTGCAACGCGGCGCCTGCGCCGATGACCGCGGGAAGGGCGATATGCGCGAGTCCCGAGATGCCCCGGTCAGGGCCCAGCGACAGGTTGACGACGAACGCGCCGAGTGCCACGCCGGGCAACACCCGAAGCCCATACACCAGGACGCAGGCCAGCGCTACGCCGCTTGCGGGATACAGCGGGGACGCATGGCTGACGGGAATGGACAACCACAACGAGGCCCACCCGATCACTGCATAGGCCAGCGCAGTGCCGACGAGGGCCAAGACCCGTTGCGGCCGTGGGCGGGAAGGCTCTGAGGTCATCAGTTGACAGCGGGCGAAGTGGCGGATCCTCGGGACGCGGTCATGCCGCTGCGAGAGCCTACCACCTTGGCGGGCGCGCTGGAGGGCTGCCCTCTGGCACACTGGTGCCCTGACCGAAATGCGTTAACACGACCAACATGACGCCAGCCCTTCACGACGCCGCTCGCCAGGTCCGCCAGAGCATCCGCGCTGCCACCGAAGGCCTCGTCGGCCGCGACCAGCTCGCCGAACTCATCGTGCTTGCGGCGGTCGCCGGCGAACATCTGCTTGTCATCGGCCCGCCGGGCACTGCCAAGAGCGCAGTCGTGCGACGGGTCGCGCAATCCATGGGCGGGCGCTACTTCGAGTACCTGCTGGGGCGTTTCACGGAACCGTCGGAGCTGTTCGGGCCGGTCGACTTGCGCAAGCTGCGCGAGGGTACCGTGGAGACCGATGTGACGGGCATGTTGCCCGAGGCGGATGTGGCCTTCCTGGACGAAGTGTTCCTGGGGTCCACGGCGATTCTCAACACCTTGCTCGGCATCTTGAACGAAAGGCGCTTTCGTCGCGGGCATACCCACATCGATTGCCCATTGCGGGTGGCTGTCGGGGCGGCAAACGGTTTGCCCGAAGACGAGTCGCTCGCCGCTTTCGCAGACCGGTTCCTCTTGCATTTGTTCATTGAGCCGGTGCCAGACCACCATCTCGAAGCGATGCTCGATGGAGGGTGGCGCGCAGGCGCTGCACCGCTCGCTGAAGCGGCGAGCCTTCTGCCACTCGATGTGCTTTGCCGTGCCGTCACGCGGGTGGACATGGCCGCCGCCAGGCCGGGGCTGGCCGACTGCATTCGCCAGCTGCGCCGGGCCGGCGTGCATCTTTCCGACCGCCGCATCGTCAAGTCGCAGCGGCTCATCGCTGCGGCGGCCGTGCTGGCCGGCCGTGCCGAGGCCACACCGGCTGATCTGTGGCCGCTGCTGTACGTCTTGCCGACGAAGGAATCGCAGCTCAGTGCGCGCGACGTGCTGAAAGAGCCACTCGCCCATGCCACGCACCCGCATTTGTTCAGCGCGGTGGAAGAGGCGGCGATGCAGCCGTTGTCGCGGGTCGGGCGCCTGCTAGAGAGCGGACGAATCTGCCTTGCCCGACAAGACAGCGGGCGTCATGCGGAGGCAGAAAGCCTTCTGCGGGAAATCGATGCGAACTTCCATGCCGATGCGCTGCCGCCCGACCTGTCCGCGTGCAGGCAGGGGCTGGCCGCACTCGTGATGACCCCGGTGTGACGACGTCGTCGAACGCCATCCGTTGGTCGTGGCGCCGCCGCGACGACGATCCCATGCCGCAGGCGGCGGTGGCCTGGGGCGAGGCGGCTTTGCGACTGGGGGCACGTGTCGCACGGATGGCTCCGGCAGCTCAGCAGCGCTGTCAAATGACGTCGAGCAGCGATGTTGTCGTGCTGTTCGGGCCTGCCGACGACCTGCCGTGGGTGGCTGGGGTCGGTTACGCAGCGCCGAGTCCCGATGCACCTTCCTTGTGGCTGCCCACTGTGTGGGCGCCGGATGTGCCTGCCGATCTGCTCGAACGCGCATTGGCGCTGCGGCATGGGCGCACGCCACTCCTGCTCTGGCCTAATCCGGCGGCCATTGTCCCGCTCGACCGCCAAAGGCCGCTGTCCGCCGTCCCTGTCGTCGCCCAAACGGGTGCGAAGCCGTGAGCAGCGATTCGCCGACGATGACTCTGCCGGCCGCGACGCGTGCCTGGCTTCCCTGGCTGTCATGGTTCTCGGCCGATCTCGCTGCCACGCTCGGCGACATCCTGACCCGACTCGATCCTCTGCTGGGTCGCTTCCACGGGCGGGCACAGTCCGGGGATGCGGAGCCGGAGGGCCTTGAGGACCTGCGCCGGCGTGGCACGTACGACCGCCTGTTGTCCAGTGAGTGGTTGCTCGCCGACGAATTGCCCGACGAGTTCATGAGGCGCGCGGCAGGAGGTGAGCACCTGTTCGTGGCACCTCGGCCACGTGCGCGGCGTTCACAACGCCTCATCGTGGGATTGTTCGATGCCGGGCCCTTGCAGTTCGGGGCCCCGCGCCTGGTCCATGTGGCCCTCTGGATCCTGCTTGCGCGCCGTGCGGCCCAGGCCGGCGGGACATTCCGCTGGGGCGTTGCCCATGTGCCCGGGGTATTGCATGACGCCGCCGCGCCGGACGACTTGCTGCGCCTGTTGGGCGCGAGGTCCCATGCGTTGGCAGGCCAGGCCCAAAGCGACAGTTGGCGCCTGTGGCTGGCCCATCATGTCGGCGAGGGCCTTGGCGAATGCTGGCGGATCGGGCGTGTTGCCGATGTGGCCGCGCCTGCCACGCATGCGGTGGCGCTCGCCCGCGGGTTTCCTGGCGACGTGCTCGACGTGCGGCTGAGGCACCCGGGCGGCATGCGACATGCGCTGCTGCCGTTGGTGGGCAAAGACGCTGCGGCTGCGTCACTGCTCCAAGGCCGGTTCGAGCACAGGCCGGCCGTGGGCGCCCTCGTGCGGTCGGATGCCCTGTCGCTGCGCATGGCGCCGCTGTTGTCCGAGGCGGGCGACCATGTGGCGGTGCCTACCCTGGCCAAACCTGGCATCACCGTGTTTCGCGTGCCAAAGCCGGGCACGAAAAAAACCGCCAAGGCGTTCCTGCATCTCCCGTGGACCGCGCGCGCAGAACCGCTCGCCGGCGCGTTTCAGGGCAAGCACCTCGGCATCTTGTTGTCGGGCATGCAATCGAGACTGCATTTCTGGCAGCTGCACGGCACCGCCATGAACCGGCCGCCCAAGGAAGAGTTCGATGCGCCGCCAGGGGTGTCGCGGTGGTTGCCTTGCGCGGCACTCCGCATGGACAAGACCCAACGCGTGTACGTGCTCGACGCTGCCCGGCGGCTGGTTTACTGGGTGCTCTCCGGCGCTGGACGCGGCCCCCTGCTGTTGCAGCGCGACGTCTGCGCCATGGCCCAGGTGACATCCCATCGCATCGTCTACGTGGCCGAGGAAGACGGGTTGTTGTGGGCGCGATCGGCCAACGGCATGAGACAGGAGCCGATGAGGATGAGCCTTGGTCTGGATGCCGGTCGTCAGCCCGTCGTGCTCATCGGGGCCGCCCGAGGCTGGAGACGCGGCGGCGTTGGCATCGGCGCCTGTGCCGTAGGGCGTGTTTGCATGGACGGGGCCCTGGAATGGACGGTGATCGAGGCGTCGTCAGCACGCGTGGAACCGGCGCGATGGAGCGTTTCGATGCCGGCTGCGGCCGTCATTGGCCTGGTGCCCACGGAGGATGACGCATCTGCGCTGGTGGCGATCGACCCGTCGCGCCGACGTCTGAAGCTCGTGCGGGCAAGAGGCGCCACAGTGGTGTTCAATGCGCCTGCAACCATCGAGCGTCATGCGGTGTGCCCGAACTCGGGCATCGTGGCCATGCTCACGAGCGAGCGCCATTTGATCGTCTTTTCGACGATCGACAAGGAGGTGCGTTTGACAGTGCAAAGCGAAAACGATGTCCCGTCCACCTGACGCCTCTTCGCCCATCCGCCAGCCGCTCTGGCAGGGCAGGCATGCCGTGGGCGGTGTGTGGTTTCCTGCTGAAACAATAGCGCCACCCGAACGGGCCCGCCGCATCTTGCGGCAATGGCGCCGGGGTTCGGCGGTTTTCCGTTTTCCCCACGGGGATGTTCTTCGGTTTGCAGCGCCTGTCGAGATGGCCGTCGATGCCCTCGGGGGATGGCCGCTGTGCAAGGACGGCACTGCGTTGAGTTCTGCGCCCTTGAGGCCGGCCGAGCGAAGCGTGCTTCCCGCTGCGGACGTCGTGCTCGTGCTCGGTGGCGTGGCCGTGCCATTGATGTTCGCCGAGGCGATGCAGCTCGATCCGGCCCAATGGCTCGACCTGGCTCGGTACGTCTTGCACGATACGCTGGATCACCGCATGCCGCCCGGCTCACCGGTGCTGCTGGCGCCGGAAGAGGTGACTGATCTTCGCGATGTGCTGGGCCCGGCAGTGCCGCAGGCCAGCGATGCGAAGCGCGCCTTTCTCGAATCGGTGTCGAGTTCACGATCGCCGGGCGTGACAGCGGTTGTCGCTGGGAGGGGGCGCCGCCGCGTGCCATGGACTGCATTGCTCTTGTTCGTGGCAGCCTTGGGTGGGGTGGCTGCGCTGGGGGCCGAAGCAGGCCATGCTGCAGCGTCGGCGATCCTGTCGCCTGCCATGGTCCTGGGCATCATCTGGCTGCTTACCCGATGGCGGCGAGCGCCCTCATCATGGTCTTCAGCGCCCGCTGCAGCCCGCGCTGCGCCGCCGGCTCCGCCATCCATTGCCGCGCGCCGAATGGGGAAGGTCGGCCCGAAAGCGTGGCGGCAATGGTTGGCTCGCCTGGCCGTCACATCGCACTTGGCCGGCCTGCTGGGCCGCCGGCAGGCAGCCTACATGCGCCGGATGCTGGAAATGTTCGACTCCGGCCGACTCGACGAGGCGTTGCGTCATGCCATCCCGCTGGGGGCTGGGGCGCCATCCGGTGGGCAGGCCTTCGGCACACCAGGCCCGCGCAACGACCTGTCGCTCACCGATGGTTCGCCCGCTTCGGCCAGCCTGAACTTCGGCCCCGATCTCGAGGCGCACCTGCGCCAACTCTATCGCCGCACGTTCGAACGTCTTGATCGCGAAGGTCGCATCGATGAGGCGGTGTTCGTGTTGGCCGAGTTGCTGCAGGCGCGGCAAGAGGCGCTCGATTACCTTGAACGGCATGGTCGTTTCGAACAGGCAGGGCGGCTGGCGCTCACGTGGGACAGCCCACCGGGCACGATCGTGCGGTTGCTGTGCCTGGCAGGCGATTGGCGTCGCGCGCTCGCAGTGGCACGCCGGGACCAAGCCTTTGCGCAAGCCGTGGTGCAGCTCACCCCCAAGTGGCCTCACGCGGCCGCGCAATTGCGGGAGGACTGGGCGCATCACCTGGCCGCACAAGGGCGCTGGCTCGAGGCCATCGAGGTGCTGTGGCCGCTGACCACGAAACGGGAACTTGCCGTCAATTGGTTGCAGCACGCCGAAGCGGAAGGCGGTGACCTGGGCGCCAAGGCGCTTGTCACCCGGGCAGCGCTGTTGCCGGACACGCTCGAGCGCGAATCCGACCGGATCGATGCACTGGTGAATGACCCGGCTTGTTGCTCCGAGCGCACGGCGCTCGTCGAGGCCCTGCTGACCACGCAAGCACGGTCCACGGTGCTTCGCGACCTGGCGCGTGCCATCGCGCCGGCGGTGCTGGCCGACCATGCCGCGGGGCAAGGCCGCTTCCTGCAGACCCGGTTGCGCGATCTGCTGCGGCTTGCCGACGACGCCTTGCTGAATGCCGATCTGCCGCCGGGGCGACCGCTTCCCGAATGCGCCAGCCAGCCGTTGGAGACAAATCCGCAAATGTTCAGCTGGCAAGCGCCGGAGCCCGGTGCGTTGCCCATCCTCGATGCGGTGCCCGCTCAGGGCGGACGGTACCTGCTGGCCTGCGGGGAGGGGGGTGCCGTGCTGATTGATGCGTCAGGTCGGGTCACGGCACGTTTTGCCTCGCCGGCGCACCGCATCGTCTACGCCCCCAGCGGCGCCGTTGCACTGCTCCTCGCGCCGCGCGCCGACGTCTGGCGCGTCAGCCGCCTGGACCTCGTGCGCCGCACCGTCACCGACCTGGGGATGTTGCACCTGGCCTGTTTTGCGGACCAGTTCGACGGCGTGGCCTGGACGGTGTCGGACGGCCGCAGCATCCGCGTGCTCGACACGCGCGAAGGATTGAACGAAGCCCTGTGGCAGGTGTCGGAACTGGGTGGAGTCGTTCGAGCGCTCACCTCCACGCCTGAGCTGGAACAGGCCCTGATCGAGGGGCCGCAGGGCCTGGCGCTATGGCAGTACAAGATGCCGCAGCGCCGCCTGCTCAGCCGAGACACCCTGTCGCCGGCCATCGGCGCGGGATGGTTGCATCCCACGATGGGCTGGATGAGTCTCTCGGTCAACGGCGAAGCCCTGGTGTGCGACCAGGGACCCGGCAAATGGGTCTGTGAGGACGCTGCGCCCTCGGGCAAGGGGGCAGCGTTGCCCATCTCCGGCGGTGGCCGCTGGTTGATCGTGGCCCGCGAAACGGCACAAGGCATGGCCTGGCAGGTGCTGTCAGCGACCACAGGCACACGCCACGGTGTGGTGGCCTGGCCTGCTTCGGCGGCCTCGCAAGCGCGGTTCGTCGGCGATCACCTCATCGTTTGCGACGACGCAGGCCGGCTGTGGGCCTTGGACACCCGCAGTACCGTGTCAGCGCGCCTCAGCGTGCATTGACCCTGCACGTGTCCGTCACGTTGCTCAGGCCTTCGTGTCGACCCCAACCTTGAACGGGCTGCGCTCTGGCGGCTCGTCGTGGGAGGCGGTCCGGGTCAGTGCGGTCGTGATCCAGTTGAGCGCCGAGACGCGGTGCCTCACCGCACAGGCCATCGGTTCCGGCTTGCATCCCATCTTGGCTTTGGGTTCGAGCGCGGTGCGGCCGAGGGACAGGCGGCGCACACCGAAGCCGATGGCATCGGCAATCGTCGACTGAAGCAGCGCAAGGTAGATGGGCGCATCGGCATTGGCTGCGCGGTCGTACCCCACGTAGTAGCCCACGGCCGTGTCACCGTCGCGCACGGTGGTGATGAAGCCCAGCAGCCGCCCGTCACGTTCGGCCACTCGGCACACGAACCGCTCCGGCCCGAGCGCCTCGGCCATCGTGGCCAGGTACGCCGGAGCCAGCGAAGCCAGGCGCAGACCTTGCGCCTCGTGCACCTGGTGGTAGAGGTCTTGCATTTCACGCTCGCGGGCGTGCATCTCTGCCGCAGACGCGACCCGCAGGACGATGCCTGCAGCAGTGCAGTCCTTGTCAAGACGTTTGGCCGCGCTGCGGTAGCTGGACGTCAGGCTGGACAGGTAGTCCTCCCAGGTCTTCCAGGTCGGCTGGAGTGTCAGCACCATGTCCGGATCGGTCTCGACATGGCGATATCCAAGGAGGCGAAGCGAGTCTTTGGCAACCTCGTCCGCGGCGGCGAAATCCTTGACCATGGCCAGGTCCGATTCACCCAGCAGCTTGTCTGCGCGGCGCAGCCGGTACATCGCTTCACCGACGCCATGCCACAACAGCCGGGCGTCGGCATCGGGCGCAAAGGCGTAGGCACGGGCGCCCCACACCAGGAGGTTTCCACACACGAGCAGGTGCTCATCCAGCCGGGCCAGCGGCTTGTCGATCAGCTTGCGGGAACCAGGCTTGCGCAGCCGGTCTCCGGTGACACGCACCCGCTGGAACAGCATGATGGCGACGGGCCGGCCTTCCGAATAGGCCATCACGTACCGCGGTTGCACGTTGTCGGGGCCGTGGGTTTCCAGCACCCGCAGGTACTCGCGCGACAGGAACACGCTGGCCGGACTGAGCGTGTCCCAATGCGCCGCATTCAGGAAGTCGATGCGGTCTGCGAGCACGAACTGCAGCCCGGACGCCCGGCGCCGCGCGATGCGGCGCTGCTTGATCGTGTCGACGCTCTCGAGCGTGGGCTTGAGCTTCTTCAGCGTCTTGCCGGTGCGCCGCAGCTTTTCATTGAGCGCGGTGAGTTTGCCCTTGAGGGGCTTGGTCGGTTTGCCCGGAACGGAAGACATGCGGCAATGCAGAGCAGTGGAAATGACGAGAATCTACCGTGCCCGCGCGCTGCATCGAGGCCCACTGAAGAGGGATGCGAGGCTCAGCCGGCCAGCAGCTCCAGCGCGTCATCGCGCCAGCAGGTGGCGGCGGCGTAAAAGCCTTCCCACACGCAGCCGTTGCAGCCACGGCCGCAGCAGCTCAGGGGCTCGGGCGGTGGATCGCGCAGCAGCAGCCCGGCGGCGCTGGCGCGTTGTTGCAATGCATCGAAGGTGGCGCGGGCAGTGCGGAGGTCAACAAGGGGGGCAGTGGTCATGGGGCACATGGTACCCAGCGCGGGCATGCGTGGGTCGTACGGTGATCCGCTTCCCCCACCGCCCCGGATACTCAGGATGCCCGTGCTGTTTTGAATGTCCACGGCCTCGATTCGACGATCGGCCGACCCTGCCCATCCCGCAAGCCCGGGAATGTGACGGTATAAGTCGTGGACGGCTTCAGTGGGGCGATGGGCACGATCAGCAGGTCATTCGAAAAGCCGGACCCCGGGCTGCTGACCGTCACGGGGACCGCCGTCTGGCCTTCGAGCAGCACGACACCTCCCATCGAAGACAGGTCGATCGGTGCGGAAAAACTGACGGACATCGACGCTCCCGTAGGCACATTGGAAGTGCCAATCGCAGGGAATGTCCAGCTGACCTCGGCGACGCTTGAGTCGACCGTGAACGTGTGGCTGAACGGTGGCAACGGATTGCCCAGCAGGTCGGTGATCCCGTTGCCCACCTGCACGGTATAAGTCGTGCCGTCGACCAGATTTTGAGGCCTGATCAGGACCAAGTCGGAGGAAGGGAGCGGGAACGAGTCGTAGACCACTGGCACGGTTGTGCCGGCTGCGTCACGGACCACCACCGCCTGCGAAGCGAGTGCGGGCCATTGAACCGGCTCGTTGAACTGGTATCGGAGTCGCGTATTGCTGGTGCCTGCCTGTCCGTTGGCAGGCGACAGAGCGGTGATTCTCGGTGCGGTCGTGTCCGTGGCTCGGCCGTCGATCTTGTAGGCGACAAGTCGACGGTTGATGGTCTGCCCCGAGGGCCAGGCATATGTTTCCCGGACCAGGCCGACGTTGGGAGCGAACCACTTTTCCTGCGTGAACGTTGTCTCTGGTGTGCTCTGACCGTCAGATGATCTCTTGGTCGATTGCGCAAATTCGTAGCGCATGTGCAGCGCACCTTCGAAACGGCCGGCGGGGGTGTCGACGGCCTCGAGCCCCACCACCGTGGATGCAATGCGGCGGGTCAGGATGTCCTCTCGACCGTCCGAGTCCACGTCCGTCGTCAGCATGGTGATGCGGTTGTCATACCGCATGCCAGGCGTCGCCGGCAGCTTGATCAGGTCCCAGGGGGCGTCCGCTTCGTTGCCCCACGATTGCACACCCGTGGCTGATTTGGTGGTCCGGCCCTTACCGGGTACCGCGTTGCTGGTGGCCAACCATTGGTAAGCGTATGCCCGTTGGTCATGCAGCGTGTCGGCAGCAAGGACTGCCACCGATTCATAGGGTTCACCGTTGAACTCCGGGCCAGCGTGGGTCGACTGGAAGGCCCAGCGATCGCCCACGTGAAGCGGGAAGTAGTCGACCTCGGCAGTCGCCTCGCCCTTGTCTGAGGGAGCGTCCGAGCCGCCGCCACCGCATCCTGCCAATGTCCAGGCCAACGCCAATGCCGTTGCCACACGAACGGCCCGGAGGCCGGTCATTGCGTGAAATACCACCGTGCTTCCCCTCTATTTTTGATTGCGGCGCGGATTTTATGGACAAAAAGCGACGAAACGAATCCACCGATCAGGGGGGCTGGAAAGCTGCAGCCCGCGTTCGCGCCCAGCGGCGCCGACGCTGGCGGTGTCGGCCAGCAGGATGGAGGCCGTTACGTGCGGTCCAGGCCCCTGACCACGGCGCTCCTCAGCGCAATGCCGTCCTGTGCTTCTGTGCGGCCCCCAGCGCCGAGGCCGAGGTAGAAGCTGTCTTGAAGGTCCATGGCTGCAGTTGCACGATCGACTGCCCTTGCGCGTCCTTCAACGTCGGGAACGTGACGGTGTACGAGGTGAATGGCTTCAGCGGCGCAGCGGGCACGATCTCTATCGTATTCGCCGTCCCGGTGGCCGCCCGTGTGGTGCTGGCGACCACTGTCTGGCCCTCGAGGAGCACTGCACTGTCCGGGATCGATGCGGGGTCCAGCACGTTGGAGAACTGCACGGTCAGTGGGCCGTTGACGACCGCCGACGTGGCGCCGTCGATGGGGTTGCTCCAGAGGAGCCCCGTGCGGGTGGCATCGATGGTGAATGTGTGACTGAACGGCGGCAGTGCGTTCCCGAGCAGGTCGGTGATGCCATTGCCCACGTCCAGCGTGTAGGTCCCGCTGGCCCACCCTTGAAGGTTAATCAGCGTCATCTCGAAGTCGCTTATGGCGAAGTCCGTTTCAAACGCAGTCGTGTGCCGACGGGGCCGACTTGCCCGATGGCGGGTGACAGACCGGTGACTCGCGGGGCCGAGGTGCTCAGGCCGGCAGCCAGTCCGCCGACACCTCGACCTGCTCGCCCGTGGCCATCGTCTTGACCTGATGGGGAGCGCCGTCGGCGCCTGGGAACAGCACATACGGGATGCCCTTGCGGACAGCGTATTGCAACTGCTTCGGCGTCTTCTTGTCCTCGTGGTACATCTCCACGTTCACCCCGCGGCTGCGGAAGTGGGCAGCCACTCGTCGCACGTCGTCCCGGGCCGCGCCTTGCGGGTACACCACCAGCAGCTGGGTCGAAGACTTGGGGCCGACGGGCAGTTTTCCTTCCTTCAGCAGCTTCGAGAAAATGCGCGTCAGTCCGATGGACATGCCCACGCCGGGAAGCTTCTTTCGAAGGTAGGCGCCCACGAGGTTTTCATACCGCCCGCCCGAGCAGACGCTCGGGTATCCCGGGTAGTCGAGCAGCTTGCCCTCGTAGACCGTGCCCGTGTAGTAGTCGAGGCCACGCGCGATCGACAGGTCCGCCCAGATGTGTCCGGCCGGAATGTCCTTCATGTGGTCGATGACGAAGCGCAGCTCCTCGATGCCTTCGTCAAGCAGCTCGGATTGCACGCCCAGCGCACGCACTTGCTCCACGAAGCCGAGGTCGCTGGTGCGGATCTGTGCCAGGGCCACGCATTTGGCCGCCACGTTCTCGGGCATCTGCAGTTGCTCCACGAGCGACTTGCGAACGCCGTCGGCGCCGATCTTGTCGAACTTGTCGGCAATGCGGATGGCCTCGGTGATCTTCTCGATGCCGAGGCCCTGGTAGAAGCCTTGCAGGATCTTGCGGTTGTTGACGTTGATCGAGAACGGCCCCACGCCGAGGCCTTGCAGCACCTCGTAAACGATGATCGGCAGCTCGGCGTCGAAGCTCTTGGACACCTCCTCGTTGTCGATCACGTCGATGTCGCACTGATAGAACTCGCGAAAGCGGCCTTCCTGCGGGCGTTCGCCGCGCCATGCCTTCTGCATCTGGTAGCGCTTGAACGGGAACACCAGGTCGTTGTAGTGCTGCGCGACGTAGCGGGCCATGGGCACCGTGAGGTCGTAATGCAGCGCCACGCGCGGCTCTGCGTCCTGCGGGGCGTCATAGAGGCGACGCAGCGCGTAGATTTCTTTCTCGGTGTCGCCGCCCTTGGCCGACAACACCTCGATCTCCTCGACCGCCGGCGTCTCGATGTTGCAAAAGCCGTAGCTTTCGAACACCTTGCGGATGTGATCCATCCACCGTTGTTCGACGATGCGTGCCTCCGGCAGCCACTCGGTGTAGCCGGTGATCGGCTCAGGTTTGTACGGGGCAGGGGAGGACGGCTTGGACATGGGGGGCGGGTCTGGCGGGAAGGCGTGGGATGTTATCAGCACACGGCCCCGCACCCGGCCGCACGAAATCGAACATCGCCGCAGGCCCAGCTGCTCGGCGATCACTTGCAAGCGAGAAAACCCGCCGGGCGAGGCGCCCGGCGGGAGACGGGTCATTCGGCCCGGATCGAGATACGCCGCGGTTGCGCATGCGCCTGCTTCGGGATGCGCAGGTTCAGCACGCCGTCCTTGAGGTTTGCCGTGATCTTGTTGGCGTCGAGCTCGCGGCTCAGCGTGAAGGCGCGCCGGTATTTCGGCACCCTGACTTCGGCGTAGATCGGTTCGAGCTGGCCCGGCGTCAAAGGCGCGATGGCACCCTCGAATGTCAGCGTGTCCCCCTCGACCCGCAGTTCGAGCTGGTCCTTCGGCACGCCAGGCACGTCGGCGAGCAGCGTGATGCCGGCGTCGTCCTCGATCACATCGACGCGCGGTATCAGCACGCGCGTGTCGGCCGTATCGCGGCCCGATGTTTGTGCCGGGGTTTGGGCGTCCCGGGTTTGCACTTGGGTGTTGCTCATGGTGTGTGCTCCTCAGGCAATGGGTCTGTTCACTGGATCGTGATGCGTTGCGGCTGGGCTTCAGCGCGGCGGCCGATGCTCACGCGCAGCACGCCGTCCTGGTACCGTGCCTCGACCTTCGACGGATCGATGTCGTCGGGCAGGCTGATGGCGCGGCGGAAGCGGCCCACCGGGCGTTCCTGTGTGTACGAATACCCTTCCCCGCTCCGTTCGCGCTGAGTGGCCTCGCGTTCGCCGGACAGGATCAGCACACCGCGGTCCAGGCTCAGGTCGAGCTTGGATGCGTCGATGCCGGGCGCAAAGGCGTAGACCTCGACGCTGTTCGGCGTGTTCCCGACGTTGACCGCAGGGAAGGCGCCTGGGGCGACGGAGCGTATGCTGGCCGCACGCCCAGTTCCCATCATGTCGTCGAAGTGACGTTGAAGGCGTTCCAATTCGCCAAACAACATGTCTGAAAGGTCATACATGGACATCCTCCTTTCGTGGAACAAGGACGGCCGCGGCGGGATGCCGCGGCCCGTCATGCCTGGAAATTGGAGGCTGCTCCCACGCGTTTCAAGAGCTTGTTTTCAACACTCGAGCGGCAGGCCCACGTAGTTCTCAGCCATGACAGCGGACGCGGCGCGCGAGCCCACGAGGTAGCCCAGTTCGGCCTCCTGCAGCCGGAGTTCGATGTCGGAGCTGTCGGGGAAGCGGTGCATCAGGGACGTGAACCACCACGAGAAGCGTGAGGCGCGCCACACGCGCTTCAGGCAGGTATCGGAATAGTGGTCAAGGCCGGCGCTGCTCCGCTCGGTGAAATGTTCGATCAGTGCGCGCGAGAGGTAGAAGACATCGCTGGCCGCCAGGTTCAGGCCTTTCGCACCGGTGGGCGGCACGATGTGTGCCGCGTCGCCCGCCAGGAAAAGGCGTCCGAAACGCATCGGTTCGGCCACGAAGCTGCGCAGCGGGGCGATGCTTTTCTCGATCGACGGCCCAGTCACCAGCGCCTCGGCAGTGGCGGGGTGCAGGCGCCGCCGAAGTTCATCCCAGAACCTGTCGTCCGACCACTGCGCGGCTTTGTCGTCGAGCGGGCATTGCACGTAGTAGCGGCTGCGGGTGTGCGACCGCATGCTTGCCAGTGCGAAGCCGCGCGGGTGATTCACATAAATCAGTTCGTGAGACACCGGTGGCACGTCGGCCAGCACGCCGAGCCAGCCGAACGGGTACACCTTTTCATACGCGGTCACGGCCGAGCTGGGCACGCTCGCTCGCGACACGCCGTGATAGCCGTCGCAGCCCGCGATGAATTCGCAGGCCATTTCTGATGGACGACCGCCATGTGTGAAGCGCACGGAGGGCGACGCACCGTCGAATCCGTGCAGAGAAGCGTCCGGCGTTTCGTAGAGCGTGAGCAGGCCCTCCTTTGCACGAGCGGCCATCAAATCTCGGGTGACTTCCGTCTGCCCGTAGACCATCACGCGCTTGCCCCCGGTGAGGCCAGCGACATCGATGCGATGGCGTTCACCGCCGAAACAAAGTTCATAGCCATCGTGAGGCAATCCCTCCCCATGCATTCGCTCCCCCACGCCGGCACTGTCGAGCAGGTCCACCGTGGTCTGCTCCAGGATGCCGGCGCGGATGCGCGACAACACATGGTCGGCGCTTTGGCGTTCGATGATCACATTGTCAATGCCGGCACGGTGGAGCAACTGGCCGAGCAGCAGGCCCGAAGGGCCGGCACCGATGATCACGACTTGCGTGCGCTGAGGAGGCGAAGCCGGCATGGCAGTCATATCAGGGTGCGAAGTTGTTCCTGCGCGTGCAACAGTGCGGGCAAACACTGGTCCACGAGTTGATCCATCCGCATGCGGCTGGCGTGCACGCTGATGTTCATCGCCGCGACGGTTTCGCCGCGGAAGTTGCGCAACGGCACGGCGATGGTGCGCAGGCCGAGCTCCAACTCCTGGTCGACCGCGGCATAGCCGTTCGCACGGGTGCGCAGGATCTCAAGCCGCAGGCGTTCCGGATGGGTGACGGTGTGTGGTGTCAGTGGTTCCAGGCGCTGGCGCCGCAGCCATTCGTCCATCTGGGCGTCGGGCATGGCGGCGACCAGCACGCGCCCGTTGCTGGTGCAGTGCGCGGGCACCCGGGTGCCCGGCTGCAGCGTTGCCGACACGGCCCGGCCGGCGCTGGCCGCGGCGACGGAAATCACATCATCGTGTTCGAGCACGCCGGCTGAGCTGGCTTCCTGCAGCGCGTAGGCGAGTTTTTGCAGTTGCGGCTGGATCACCCGGGGAAGGCGGGCGGAGTGCATGTAGCTCTGCCCGAGGCGCAAGACCTTCGGCGTGAGCCCGAAAAGCTTGCGGTCCTGTGCGATGTAGCCAAGGTGACTCAACGTGAGCAGGTAGCGGCGCGCGGCCGCACGGGTCAATCCGGTGCGCTGCGCCACCTCGGTGATGGACAGGCGCGGGCGCTCCTGGTCGAACGCCTCGATCACTGCCAGGCCTTTTTCGAGTCCCGCGATCAAGTCACGCTTGTGGGGCGCGTCGGGGGCTTCGCTTTCCGCTGGGTCCGGGTCGATGTCGCTCGCTTCATCCACGGGGAAAACCTCCTTGTTCGCTAATCGCGCAAAGTGGGCGACCTGCGATTCTTGCAGTACGTCGGTTGCTTGCTCAGTGTCTATGCTTGTCGATAAGCTAGGCTGCATCAAGCGCTCGGTTTGTCATTTTGTCTGCTAATCGCACATCTGGTGCCGGCTTTGGAGATGCCCATGAAATTCGACCCCGTCCCCGAGGGCACCTGGCCCGACCTGCTGTACAGCCCGTACAAGTCCACCGCGAAACGCGGTCCGCAGTTGGCCCCAGTGCGCGTGGTCTCGCCGGTCGCCACCACCCAGCCGCTGGGCTTTCTGCCATCCTTGATTTCCGAGGGCGACGCCGACCTGACCACGCGGGGCCAAGCCGCGCCCCTCGGGGAGAAAATCGTCGTCACCGGTCGCGTCACCGACGAAGACGGTCGGCCGGTGCGCCATTCGCTCGTCGAGGTGTGGCAGTGCAACGCGGCAGGCCGCTACTGGCACAAGAAGGACCAGCACAACGCCCCCCTCGACCCCAACTTCTTCGGTTTCGGCAAGTTCCTGACCGACGGGGAGGGCCGCTACCGGTTCGTGACGATCAAGCCCGGGCCCTACCCGTGGGGCAACCACAGCAAGGCATGGCGCCCTGCGCACATTCACTTCTCCCTGTTCGGCAACGTGCTTGCGCAACGGCTCGTCACGCAGATGTACTTCCCGAACGACCCGCTGTTCGACTTCGATCCGATCTTCCAAAGCGTGCAAGACGTCAACGCCCGCCAACGTCTTGTGTCCCGGTTCAGCATGGACGAAACCGTGGGCGACGAAATGCTCGGCTACGTCTTTGACATTGTCCTGCGTGGCCGCGACGCCACGCCGTTCGGCCTGTGACCCGAGGAGCCCGACCATGAGCCAAATCACTTCCACGCTGCCGATCACGTCGTCGCAGACCATCGGCCCGTTTCCCCATGAAGGCTGGCGTTGGGCCTTCGACGCCGGCAGCGAGACCCGGCCCGTGCAGATCGCTGGCCGGGTGTTCGATGGCGACGGCCAGCCCGTGAGCGATGCCGTGCTCGAGGCCTGGTTGCCCGGCGGAGCGGCCGGTGCGGCGCTGCCCGGCTTGCCTGGCCTCTATCGAACGCACACGGCCGACGACGGCAGCTTCCGGCTTTCTTTGCCGCACCACGGCATGGCGAACGAACCGGCCTGCTACCTGACGGTGTTCGCCCGTGGTTTGCTCAAACACCAGTTCAGCGCAGTGTTCCTGGCTGACGACGCCGACGCCCCGCTGCTTCGGCAAGTGCCGGCCGAGCGCCGCAGCACGCTCGTGGCCCGGCCCGGAGAAGCTGGCGTGCACGCATGGGACCTGCATCTGCAAGGCCCAAGCGAAACGGTCTTTTTCGATTTCAGCTGATGGGCCTGCCGCTCTTTGATCGTTTCCTCGCCCCGAGCGAGGCCGCAGCATCGTTCGACGATGTGGCGCTGATCCAGGCCATGTTCGATTTCGAGGCGGCGCTCGCGCGTGCCCAGGCGGCCGAGGGCATGATCCCCGCGTCGTCGGCGGTGGCCATCTCAAGTGTGTGCAAAGCCGAGCTGTATGACCTGAACGCCCTGGTGGACGCCAGCACGCGGGCGGGCAGCCTGGCGATTCCACTCGTCAAGCAGTTGACGCACACGGTGTCCCTCTACAGCGCCGAGGCCTCCTCGGTCGTGCACAAGGGCAGCACGAGCCAGGACGTGCAGGACACGGCCATGGCCTTGTGCACGAAGCGTTCGCTGCGAGGTCTTGATGTGGCGCTCGGGCGCTTGATCGCCTCGCTGCTCGAGCTGGCCGAACAGCACGCGGATACCCCGGTCCTCGCCCGCACGCTGATGCAGCCGGCGCAGGTGACTTCGTTCGGCCTGAAAATCCTGAACTGGACGGCGCCCATCGTGCGGTGTCGCGCGCGCTTGCGCGAGGCGGCATCGCGCGGGCTCGCGCTGCAGCTGGGCGGGGCGATCGGCACGCAGGCCGGGCTCGGTTCTCACGCTGGTGCGGTGTCGCGCCACATGGCCGATGCGCTGGGGCTCGCCTTGCCGGCATCGCCCTGGCACACGCAGCGAGACGAATGGCTGCGCGTGGCCACGGAGGCCGCGGTGCTGGCCGGCTGCCTCGGCAAGATCGGCACCGACTTGTCGCTCCTGGCTCAGGCCGAGGTGGGCGAGGTGTCCGAACCCGCGGCGCCGGGGCGAGGCGGTTCGTCGGCCATGCCGCACAAGCGCAATCCGGTGGGAGCCCTGGTGGCGCTTGCCGCCGCACAACGCACACCGCACCGCATTGCCGCCCTGCTCGGTGCGATGGGCCAGCAGCACGAACGCGGGTTGGGGACGTGGCAGGCGGAGCTGGCCGAGTGGCCGGGCCTTTTCATCGATGTTCACGCATCGGCACTGGCGCTGGCCGATGTGTTTGCCGCGCCCGACGTGCACGTCGGGCGCATGCGCCGCAACATCGACGCGTTGCATGGGCTGGTGTTCGCCGAATCCGCCGCAGCGCTGCTTGCGCCCGTGGTGGGCAAGGCACGCGCGCATGCGCTGCTCGAACAACTCAGCGGCGAAGCTGCGCGCGAGGGCCGACCGCTCGAGGCCCTGATGCTGGGGGCCGTGGAGGCCGACCCTGTGTTGCGCAAGGCGGTGTCGGCCGCCGATGTGCAACGCGCTTTCGATCCGCAGGTGGCGCTGGCCGCCGCCCGGCGCCAGTTCGACGAACGTTTGCCCGCGCTGCGTGCGCCTTGACGAGGACACTCCATGCACTCCATCGACCCCGAATTCGAACGCGGTACCCAAAACCGCCGAGCCATCCTCGGTGACGCCTGGGTCGACCGCTCACAGGCCAACGCGACCGCGTTCACAGCCGATTTCCAGGATTTCATCACCCGCTATGCATGGCATGGCGTCTGGGGCCGGCCCGGCCTGGACGAGCGTACGCGCCGCATCATCGTGCTGGCCGTCACCTGCGCAATGGGCCGCTGGGAGGAGTTCGAGCTGCACGTCCGTGCGGCGATTGCAAACGAGGCGCCCGGAAGGCTGTCGCCCGATGATCTCAAAGAGGTGCTGCTGCAATGCGCCGTGTACGCAGGCGTGCCGGCGGCGAACACGGCGTTGACCCATGCCGCACAGGTACTGCGCGAAGCAGGCGTCGCCATGCCGGCGGTCGATGTCACTGCAGTCGCGCATCCCGGTGCAGGGCGGGCCGGACGCACGCTCACCTCTCCATCGACGGCGTACAGCGTTCGGGAGCCTCGCCGGCCGGGTCCGCCGCGCCATACCATCGTGCTCAGCCATGCGCTCGGCTGCGACCAGTCGATGTGGGATGAGCTCGCGACCTCATTGGCCGAAGACTGCCGTGTCATCGCGTACGACCACCGGGGCCACGGTCTGTCCGACTGCCCCGAAGGCCCGTACACCGTTGCCAGCCTGGCGGATGATGCTGCCGCGATGCTCGCCGAGCTGGGCACCGGCCCCGTTGTGTTCCTGGGGCTTTCAATGGGCGGCATGGTGGCGCAGGAGCTGGCGCTGCGCCATCCTTCGCTCATCAGGGCGCTGGTGATCGCGAACAGCTGCGCCGGCTACGACGAGGCGGGCCGCGCGGCATGGGGCGCCCGCATCGAACTCGTGCGATCGAAAGGCATGGAGGCGGTCGCTGAAATGGCAATGCTGCGCTGGTTTGGCGAGGCGTTCCGACAGTCGCACGCCGCCACCGTCGACCGCTGGCGTCGTCGCGTCGCGGCGTGCCACCCGGGCGGCTACATCGGCACCTGTCAGGCGCTCGAACGGATGGACACGCTGGACCGCCTGCCGCAAATCACCGTGCCCACATTGATCATCGCCGGAGAGATCGATCCAGGCACGCCGGTGGCCATGAGCGAAGCGCTTGCGCAAGGCATTCCCGGTGCCGAGCTGGCGGTGCTCGCCGGAGCTTCCCACCTGAGTGTGCTGGAACGCCCTGCAGCCTTTGCAGCCCAAGTGCTCGATTTCTTGAAGAAGGTCCCGGCATGATCAACAAACTGATGGATTCGTTGGCCGCCGCCGTGGCCGACGTCAAGGATGGTTCCACCGTGATGGTCGGGGGATTCGGCACCGCCGGCCTTCCCAATGAACTGACCGATGCGCTGATCGCGCAGGGAGCTCGGGAGCTGACCATCGTCAACAACAACGCCGGCAATGGCGACACGGGGTTGGCGGCACTGCTGGCGGCCGGCCGCGTGCGCAAGATCGTCTGCAGCTTTCCGCGGCAGGCCGATTCGCACCACTTTGACCGCTTGTACCGGGCCGGCCAGATCGAGCTGGAACTCGTGCCGCAGGGCAACCTGGCCGAGCGCATCCGGGCGGCCGGCGCAGGCATCGGCGCGTTCTTCACGCCCACAGGCTATGGCACGGACCTGGCGAAGGGCAAGGAAACCCGCACCATCGATGGCCGCAACTACGTGCTCGAGTACCCGATCCACGCCGACGTGGCACTGATCAAGGCGGAAGTTGGTGACCGGCTGGGCAACCTGACGTACCGCATGACCGCCCGCAACTTCGGCCCCATCATGGCCGCGGCCGCCAAGATGACCATCGCGACGGTGCACAAGGTGGTCGAGCCGGGTGGGATCGACCCCGAAATTGTCGTGACGCCTGGCCTGTATGTGAAGCGGCTGGTGCTGATCGAGCGCGCGGTCACGACCGCCGGTGGGTTCAAGGCCTGACAAGGAGCTGACGATGACTGCAAGATGGACCCGCGACCAGATGGCCGCACGTGTCGCCCGCGAAATTGCCGACGGCATGGTCGTGAACCTCGGCATTGGCCTGCCCACGCTCGTGGCGAACCACCTGCCCGCTGATCGCGAGGTGCTGCTGCACAGCGAAAACGGCGTGCTGGGCATGGGCCCCGCGCCGGCACCCGGCCAAGAGGACTACGACCTGATCAACGCCGGCAAGCAGCCCGTCACGCTCAAGGCCGGCGGATGCTTCTTTCACCACGCCGACAGCTTCGCCATGATGCGCGGCGGCCACCTTGACCTGTGCGTGCTCGGCGCGTTCCAGGTGGCGGCCAATGGCGACCTGGCCAACTGGCACACCGGTGCACCTGATGCGATTCCCGCGGTGGGCGGGGCCATGGACCTCGCGATCGGCGCCAAAAACACCTGGGTCATGATGGAGCACGTCACCAAGGGGGGCGAGAGCAAGCTCGTGCCTGCGCTGACGTACCCGGTCACCGGGCTGGCCTGCGTGAGTCGCGTGATCACCGACCTGGCCGTCATCGATCTGGTCAATGGCGCCGCAAAGGTCATCGAGATCGTTGAAGGCCTGAGGTTCGAGGAACTGCAGGCCCGTACGGCGATTGCGCTGCAGCGTTGAGCTGTCTCTTGTCGAAAAGACCGCCCCTTCGGTGAGGCCGAATTCCCTCGCCGGAGGGGTTGGCTTGTCCTACAGCATGCGCCGACCGATGCCGACGGACGGTCGTGGGCAGGGCTCCTAAAGTGGATTCAGCCGGTTTTCGTGACCGGTCGAGCTTTGTCAACCTTTCGTGACCCGAGAGGGCACCGAACCAGGAGATTTCGACATGAATGCACCCAAGACCCTGACCGCTGTCGCTGCTGCCGCTGCCCTCGTCGGCACCATCGGTTTCGCGGTTGCCCAAGGCACCTCGGACAGTCCGTCCTCCACGACGTCGCCGTCGCAAACCCAGGCACCGACGCAGACGCAATCTCCATCCCAGTCGCCGATGCCCGCCTCGGGCGACACGGCCAATCAGCCGCAATCGCAACCGCCGGCCGGTGTGAACACCTCCCCCTCCGACCGCAACATGCCATCGTCGTCGGGTACGACCTCGACCATGCCGTCCGATCGCAGCACGTCCGGTACGACTTCAACCGACCGCAGCACATCCACAACGACTTCAACCGAGCGCAGCACGTCTGGTACGACTTCGACCATGCCGTCCGACCGCAGCGGATCCACGGCGACCATGGAGCGTGAACGTGCCGCGCGTCCCGATCGCAACTGAATCGCGAATGTGATGCTCCTCCCTCCCCGGACCGCCGGATTCGGCGGTTCCTTGCCGGATGGACTGCCGGGGTCCACGACATGAATTCCGTCCTCGATGGCCTGAAGCAAGGCATCGTGCTCGGCGTCGCGATCGCTGCGGTGATCTTGCCGCCCAGCCGTGGCACCCACCCTCTCCCGGACTTTCCTGCCATTGGAAGCAGGTCCGCCTCGGTCCCTGCCTCGCCTCGTTATGCCGACTTCAGGGCGAGCTCGCCGCCCGACGGCGTTCGCTACATCGCTGACTGGGTGGCCGATTCGGGCGACAACCGCGGCATGGCCTTCCTTATCATCGACAAGAAGGATGCTCGCGTGTGGGTGTTTGATCCTGACAGCCGCCTGCAGGCCTCCAGTCCGGTGCTGCTGGGGGCGGCAGCGGGTGATGACTCCGTCGAGGACATCGGCACCCGCCCCATTGCCCAGGTGCGCCCCGAGGAACGAACGACGCCGGCCGGGCGCTTTCTTGCAGAGCCGGGACGCAACGCCAAGGGCGAAGACGTGGTGTGGGTGGACTATGACCACGCGGTGTCGATGCATCGGCTCCGGGCCGTGGAGCCCAGCGAGCGTCGACAACAGCGCCTGGCCTCGCCGACGCCTGAAGACAACCGCATCTCCTACGGCTGCATCAACGTGCCTCCAGCGTTCTATGACGCCGTGGTGAAACCTGCCTTCGACAGACGCCGCGGCGTGGTCTACGTGCTCCCGGAGATCAAGGCGATCGAGGACGTCTTCGTGTCGTACGACGTAGCCGCCAGACATGCGGCCGGACGGTCTTGACGACCGTCTCCAGGTTTCCTCGAAAAGTACCGATTTCACGCCACTGCTGCCCAGACCGAAGACAACCCCTTGCTACCATGCGCCGCGCGAACCGGGCTTGAGCCCGGTTTTTGTTGTCCGGACGTTCAGTGGTACGAGGGTGTGGGATGCGGGTGCAGTGGGCAGGAACTCGTTGGATGCTGGCGTTGCTGTGCTGCGCCCTGGTGAGCCTGGTGCAGGCTGCCGACCGGGAACCTCCAGCGCCGCTCGACTTCGATGCGCTTCGGCTCACGGCCGATGCCCGTGATACGAGAGATTGGGCTCTTGCCGCTGCGGACCACGGCAACCTTCCGTTTGCCATCGTCGACAAGAAAAGCGCCCGGCTGTTCGTTTTCCATGGGGATGGCCGCTTGGCCGGTCAATCCGCTGCCCTGCTGGGGCAGACCCTTGGCGACCACGCCGTGCCTGGCGCAGGGGCGCGGGTGGCGAATCTGACGCCTGACGAACGCACCACGCCCGCCGGGCGTTTTCGCTCCGAGCCGGGCCACAACCTGCGCGGCGAAGCCCTCGTATGGATCGACTACGACGCTGCCATCGCGATCCACCGAGTGCGGCCCGGGCCGGCCCGTGAGCAACGTGAACAACGCTTGTCGTCCGCCACCCCCTATGACAACCGCGTATCGCTCGGCTGCGTGGTGGTGCCGGTTGACTTCTACGAGCAGGTGGTCAGCCCCGTGCTTGGGCGAGGGCCGGGCGTGGTTTATGTGCTGCCCGAGACGCAGCCGGCGATGGCCATGCTCAATGCCTACCAGGCGGGCATGCTCAAGCCGCACTGACGGTCGGTCCGGTCTCGCTTTGCCGGCCCGCCTTAGAATGCAAAGGCGGGCATTGGCTGCGCTGCCGTACGACAGCTGCGGTCTTGCCATGCCAATCTGGACCGTCAAGGACTCTTCGTACATGAACCGTAGGTTTTGGATCGTCGCAGGCGCCGCCTTGACACTGCTGTCCTCTGCGGCGCGGGGCGAATCGCTGCGTTGCAATGGCCAGATCGCCAGCGTCGGGGATTCCCGGTTATCGGTCTTGCAAAAATGCGGCGAACCGGCGCTGAAGGACAGCTTCTGCAAGCCCGTGGAGGTGCTGACACCGTGGCATGTGTACCCGGTCCTCGTGCCGCCCCAGCTTGCCCCGTGCGAAATCATTGATGAATGGCTCTACGACCGCGGACCTGGCAATCTGTACGCCACAGTGCGCTTCCAGCGTGGGGTGGTGGACTCGATCCGGTATGAAGGCCGACCGCCACCGCGGTGACAGCTGCCGGAGGCATCCCTCGTTCCCACCGTGACGCCTGCCTGGGCTGCCCACGTCGATGATCCGATTCGCCGCCAACCTGAGTTTCCTGTATCCGGAACGCCCGTTCCTCGACCGTTTTGCCGCGGCCGCCGCCGATGGTTTCGATGCAGTCGAATGCCTGTTTCCTTACCCGTTTGACGCTCGCGAACTTGCGCAACGCCTGCACGATCATGGCCTGCAGCAGGTGCTGTTCAATGTGTCTGCAGGGGACTGGGAAGCAGGCGAGCGGGGTCTGGCAGCGCGCCCGGGTCATGAGCAAAGGTTCCGCGCCGCATTGAAGGAGGCGCTCGATTATGCGGTGGCGGTCGGGTGCCGCCGCCTGCATGTGATGGCGGGTTTGCTCGAAGGGGAACCGGCCCGCCAGCAAGCCACCTATCTCGAAAACCTGGTGTGGGCGGCAGCGCAAGCCGCTCCGCTCGGCATCGACCTGCTGCTCGAAGCCATCAACCCGCGCGACATGCCCGGCTACTTCTTGAGCCGGCAACAGGATGCGCACGATGCGGCGGCCGCGGTCGGTGCCTCCAATGTTCTCGTGCAAATGGACCTGTACCACTGCCAGATTTCCGAGGGCGACCTGACCACTCGGCTGAGGCATCACCTGGCCGGGGGCAGGGTGGGGCATCTGCAGATCGCGGGCGTTCCGTCACGCCAGGAGCCAGACACGGGCGAATTGAACTTCGAGCACCTGTGCTCGGAGATCGAGGCGAGCGGGTATACCGGCGCCGTGGGGTGCGAGTATCGGCCACGAGGGGATACCTCGGCTGGGCTCGAATGGTTCAGACGATACCGCGCCAGCAAGCGCGGCCGGGCGCTGACTGAGCGCCCAAGGGGCTCTCGCTAAAGCAGGTTCGTGATCCCGGCTGCCACGTGCCCCGACGGCACGTGCGGCGATGCGTTCTCGACGTGACCGCTCTGATCGTCGAAGAAGAAGTCAGGCTCGAATTCCCGAAGGAATGCGCCCTTTGGCAGCCCGCCAAGAAACATGGCTTCGTCGATCTCGATGTCCCATTCCATCAGCGTGCGGATGGCGCGCTCATGGGCCGGTGCGCTGCGGGCGGTCACGAGTGCGGTCCGGATGCGCATGGCCGGCGAAGCTTTGCGCTGCAGCAGCTTCAGGGCATCGAGCAGCGGCTTGAATGGCCCTGCGGCGAGCGGCACACCAGCACGATCCAATTCATGGGCCTGGAAGGCATCGAGCCCGGCACGTTGAAAGATCTGCTCCGCTTCGTCGGAGAACAGCACGGCGTCGCCGTCGAACGCGATGCGGACTTCGTTGGGATGCGCGTTCGATGCGCGTGCCGAATGCGGAAACACACGTGCAGCCGGTACGCCCGCGCCAAGCGCCGACCGCACGTCTGCCTCGTTGGTGGACAGGAAGAGGTGGGCGTTGAGCGGGCGCAGGTAGCGCCACGGCGATTCACCTCGCGTGAACACGCCGCGCTGGATGGGCATGCCGTAGTGCTGCGCCGACTTGAACACCCGCATGCCTGAGACCGGGTCGTTGCGTGACAGGATCACGACCTCGACCGACGCGGCTGGTGGCACCGCGTTGAAGGCCAACAGCTTGTTCACCAGCGAAAAGGCCACGCCCGGTTTGGCTGGCAGCGCGCCTCGCTCCAATTGCAGCTGCATGTAGGCCCGGTCGTCACCTGCTTCGAAGAGCTGGTTCTCCTCCTCGAAATCGAAGAGCGCACGCGACGAAATGGCGACGACGAGTTGGTTGTCCAGGGAAACGGGCATGGCCGACATCGTAGTGCAGTGTTCCACGCGATG
>Ga0070664_100000464_pt1 | contig 30816 bp, 36 predicted proteins | sample KBSC73metaG_FD_65863 | JGI IMG/M metagenome (GOLD analysis project Ga0070664, IMG submission 65863) | Corn rhizosphere microbial communities from Kellogg Biological Station, Michigan, USA - KBS C7-3 metaG | ecosystem: Host-associated > Plants > Roots > Rhizosphere > Soil ... | reverse complement strand
GAATGCCGAGACGACTGTCAGTCCGCGTCGCGAGGCGACCTTGAGCAGTTCGCGCAACAGTCGGTCGTCGGGCCCGCTCAAGCTCAAATTGATCACGTCGGCCTTGGTCGAAATCGCGAAATAGAGCGCTTTCGCGAGGCTGAAGCTGTCGCAGGTTGTGGAAGCGATCCCGGAACCACCCTGCCAGCACGCACGAAGCGCCAAGATCCGCGCGCCTGGGGCCACTCCCGCGATGCCCACGCCATTATTGGACTTTGCAGCGATGACGCCAGCGACCGCAGTGCCGTGGTCCTCGATGGCATCGCGGCCGCGTGGAACGAAGTTAAGTCGTAGCGCGATCTGACCCGAGAGATCCGGATGGCGGGCATCGACACCGCTGTCCACGACGGCGACAGTAACTCCTCGTCCCGTCGCGATCCGGTGCAAGTCAGCAAGATGCCATTGCTTCGCGGCGGGCTCGGCTGCGAACAGGGGATCATTGGGCGCAACCGACGCGCTCTCGCCGGAATAGAGTTGCACGGGTTCGGACCAAGCGACTTCGCGATCGCGCGACATCTCATTGACTGCGTCGACGGTCGATCTGCCGGGCGGCACCGCCATCACGAAGCAATCATAGCCGATCATGGCCATCGGCCAGGCGTCTACCAGCGAAAGGCCGTGGCGGTCGGCAATCCGTTGTGCCAACCGGTTCCTCTGACCGCGCCCGAAACCCATGGCGTAGCCGCCGGGACGCTCCTCGCTCGCTCCTCCGGGGCGCTCGACCATCACCAGGATTTCCCGATCTGGCGGCGGCGCGTCCGGCTGGCGCGTTGATGCGGATGTCATGGGCAAAACGAGAGCAAGGAAGGCGATCGCCAGCCGAACAGTGATTTTCATTGCGCGAGGCTGTCTATCGGCTGGGCCATCTGCACACCCGGGTCGGCTTGCAGCTGCTTCAGGACCGCGCTTCGTCGCTGAGGGGCAACGCGCAGGAGATAGGCGTCGGCCGGTGTCGGTCCACCAGCCAACGTGGCTCCGCTGGCATGCAGCGACTTCAACATGTCCTTTTGCGTCGCATCGGAGCGGAAAATCACGATGACATTCGCCGGGGGCGGCTGTGCCGAGCTGGAGAGCGCTCGATAATCCGGCCGTGACAGTGAGAGGAACGCAGCGCCGGCTAGAACGACGAAAGCGAGCTGGGCTGCGGCGAGGGTCGCAACGGCGGGTTGCCGTAGGATATTCCAGGCCGCCCCGAAGATCGGGAGCCCGCGCGGTCGCCGGCTTTCATCGTGCTCGATGCGCGACCTTAACCTGCTCCATCCGCTTTCGACATGAGGGTCGAGGGCGCTGAGTTCGTCGATCATTCGTTGATCGAAGCGCAGCTGTCGTTGGCACGCCACGCAGGACGCGAGATGCTTCTCGACCATCGCGCGGTCTTTCCCATCTAGCTGACCGGTGGAGTACCACGGAAGGAGCTCTTCTGCCTCCGCGTGTGCGTCGTCGGAATGCGTCGTCTCAGCCATTTTCACAGCCAATCATCCAAGGTCCCGCCGAGCGCGTCCTTTAGCCGGCGACGGGCGTGAAACATGCGTGTTTTCACCGTATCGACGGGGCAGCCCATGATCTCCGCGATCTCGCGATATCCCAGCCCATGGAAGTAGGTCAGATCGACCACGGTGCGATGATCGGGGGACAGGCCGTCCATTGCGCCCAGGAGCGCTTCGTGCAGGCCCTGATGACGCAGTCCGTCATCCGGTGCGGGGTCTTCGCTGACGCGATTGTCGAATGCCGGTTCGGCGACCGGGTCCGGCCACCGCGCACGTGCCTTCAGCGCCTTGCGATAGGCGATTGCGAAGATCCACGTCGAAGGCTTGCTCGCCCCGCGGAAGCTTCCGGCCGTTTGCCACACCGCCATCATCGTATCATCCAGTACCTCTTCCACCAGCTGCGGCCGCTGCACGAGATGGCCGAGGAACCGGGCCAACCGCGGCTGGTACATCCGGTACAGCTCTTCGAACGCGTGCACGTCCCTTGCGCTGACGCGATCGAGGAGCTCGGTTTCCTCGAGCCTGCTCGGACGCGTAGCGCCGGTCCGGGGACGGATTGCCGTCCCGAATGCCTTCACTTGCGGACCCTTCCGCCTGTCGATTTGTGCCTCCATTCGCGCGAAAGGTTCATTGTAACGCGGCTACGGGTCTGGAAGACGGCGCCGCGGTTAAACTGGTGGCGCGGTGCCATTACGCAAGTGGAACATCCCGAATGACGCTACGCTTAATACAAATCGCCGTGCTGCTTGTCGTCGAAGCCTGCAGTGCCTCCGGATCTCAATCAGCTCAATCGACCGGTGCACCGCCGTTCACTGTGACCGAGGTCACCCGCTTCGATGCTCCCTGGGCGATGGATTTCCTGCCAGGCTCGGGACTTCCGCAGACGAACATGGCGCTTGTGACGGAAAAGCGCGGCAAGCTCTGGCTGCTCGATGTGCGAACCGGCCAGAAGCAAGAAGTCGCGGGCGTTCCCAAAGTGCATGTCGAGGGGCAGGGCGGTCTTGCCGAAGTGGTCGCGCATCCGGATTTCGCCGGAAACCAGCGAATCTATCTCAGCTTCCCCGAAGCGGGCCCGAACGAAACAAGCGGAGCGACGATCGGCTACGGACGATTGATCCTTGGCCAGGGCCAGCCGCGGCTTGAAGGATACAAGACGATCTGGCGCCAGCGTCCAAAGGTCACGGGCGGAGCCCATTATTCGGAACGGATCGCCTTCGCGCCTGATGGCTCGATGTTCATCACCAGCGGTGAGCGTTTCCAGTTCGCGCCCGCCCAGAGTCCGAATGCCGATCTTGGCAAGGTCATCCACATGACCGCGGAAGGACAGCGCATCGACGGCAATTATTACTCACTCGGACATCGCAATTTGCTTGGAGTCGCCTTCGCGCCGGATGGCCGCCTGTGGGAGACGGAGATGGGGCCGATGGGCGGCGACGAGCTGAACCTCATTCAAAAGGGCCGCAATTACGGGTGGCCTAAGGCCTCCAACGGTAGCAATTACGACGGCAGCGACATACCGGATCACCGGCCAGGCGATGGCTTCGAGCCGCCAAAAGTGTGGTGGAATCCATCAATCAGCCCCGGGTCGCTCTTGATCTACAGCGGCGACCTGTTTCCGCAGTGGAAGGGAGATGCCTTGATCGGCGCGCTGTCGGGAGAGGCGCTGATCCATGTGCGGATCCGCGGCGACCAGGCTGCCAAGGCCGACCAATGGAACATGGGCGCTCGAATTCGCGCCGTCGACCAGGGTCCACGGGGCGAAGTCTATTTGATGGAGGACGGCGAAAGCGGGGGGAGATTGTTGAGGCTCGAACCTAAGCGGTAGCGATCGAGCGGATTGCTTTGGCGAGCGCGTCGACGTCACTCATTCGGGTCGCGAGCGCGGGCGTGACGCGCACGCATGAGCCGGACGCAAGCCCGTCGCGGTAGACGGTGAAGATGCGATGCTTGTCGAGCAGAGTCTTGGCCAGCTCGACATTGTCCTCGGCGCTAGTCCGGCCACGCAACCGGAACGAGGTGATGGCGCCATAAAGGCTTGGATCCTCGGGCGTCAGGATCTGGACCTGCGGAATGTTGATGACCTGTTTAACCCAGCGATTGCGGAGCGCCTTGAGCCTCGCTTCCCGCCGCGCCCCGCCGATGGCCGCCTGGAATGCCAGGGCGGCGGGCAGGGTTAACTGCGCGGCAAAGTCAGGGGTGCCCGTATGGATGCGGGAGCTGATATCGCTCGCATCGACCGTGGATTCGGAGGGGTCGAGATCGATCCGGTCGGATCGTCCGCGCCGGATATAAGCCGCTCCAACCCCGAGCGGGGCTCCAATCCACTTGTGTAAGTTTATGCCGACGAAATCGGCGCGGAGGTCAGGCAGCTTAAAATCGAGCTGGCCGACGCTGTGGGCCGCATCAAGAATAACATCGATACCGCGGCTCCGAGCAAGGGCCGCAATCTCCGCCACCGGGAGCACCAGTCCTGTGCGGTGGCTGAGGTGGGTGAGGAGTGCCATCTTGATCTTGGGGTTGGCCGCGAATGCCACTCGATAGGCTTCGATCAGCGACTGGCGCGTCGCCGGCTCCGGAAGGGCGATCTTGATCACCTTCACCCTGCGCAGATGACCAAGCGATTCCATGCTCGCCTGCATGCTGTGATAGTCGAGGTCGGCGTAAAGAACGGCGTCGCCAGGTTGCAGACGATTGTATTGAAGGATCAGCGCTCGCATCGCCTCGGTGGCATTGCGAGCGAAGGCCATTTCCTCGGCCGCGACTCCCATCGCTTGCGCGAGGGTTGCTCGAACGCCTTCGAGATCGGCGACCATGCCGCGACGCGCATAATAGCTTGTGTCGCGGTTCACCCGTTCGACCATCGAGCGGTACGCCGCGAGAACTGGGCGCGCCATCATTCCCCAATTTCCATGCTCGAGCTGAATGACTTCGCGCGTGACGTCATATTCGCGCGCAATCCGCTCCCAATCGTCGGCCGGCGGGGCCGCGATCGCGCCCGTCGCCAGCGGCAAGGCGGCGGCGCCGAGCATCGTCCTGCGATCGATCTCCATGCCGCCTTCTTCGGTCAGACTCTCACGTAGCGCAAATAATAAGGACTGCGTCCTTCGCGCCGGGCCTTCGCGCCGTAGCGCGTCTCGATCCAACCGCCCGAGGGCTTCAGAAAATCGTTAGGTCGTTTCGCGAGCCATTCGAATTGATGCCCGTGCCGCTGCATGACCATCAACGACCAGGTCAGATATGTCGGATCGTCGGTCGCGAGACGGAATTCTCCGCTGGGCTTGAGCTTGGTGGCGATGAGATCGACCGGTCGGTCATTGACCATCCGGCGCTTGGCATGACGCGCCTTCGGCCACGGGTCGGGGTGAAGCAGGTAGACGAAACTCAGGCTGCCATCCGGAATGCGCTGCATGACGTCCAGCGCATCGCCTCGCCAAAGCCGCACGTTTGCAAGATGCTTGTCGCGGATGTGCGCGAGCGCCGCCGCAACGCCGTTGAGAAACGGCTCGGCCCCGATCAATCCATGATCAGGTAGCAAGTCGGCGCGGTCCGCAAGATGCTCCCCCGAACCGAAGCCAATCTCGAAGTGGAGGGGACGATCGTCGCCGAACAGGCGGGTCGACGTAATATCGCCCTCGGGCGGAACTTGGATTTGCGGCAAAAGATCCTCAACCAGGTCCTGCTGACCCTTGCGCAGCTTGTGCCCACTCGACCGCCCGTACAGCCGGTTGAGGGTCAGTGGGTCGCCGGGCTTGTGCGCACTCATGCCGCAACGCCCTCTAGCGTCGTGCGTTAGCCCCGCAAGCGACAGAAGGAGAGCTCATATGGCTACCGTCGACCGCGAACCACGTGGCGGTCATCCGCACAGTACCGCCAAGATCGCCACGCATCCGATCCACCCAATGCTCATCCCGTTCCCAATCGTTTGCTTCGTTGGGACGTTCATCACGGACATCGTCTACAGCCGCAATCTCGATTCCGGCTGGGCCACCGCCTCGCACTGGCTGCTGACAGTCGGCTTGGTGATGGCGGCCCTGGCCGCGGCTGCGGGCCTTACGGATTACCTCGGCGACGAGCGCATTCGACGCCTCGGCGACGCTCTTAAGCATATGCTTGCGAACGTGACGGCTGTCGTGCTCGAGCTCGTCAACCTCATCCTTCGACTGAACAACCCGGACTTCATCGCGTCGACGGGCGTCTACATTTCAGGCGTGGTCGTCCTGATTCTGCTCTACAGCGGGTGGAAGGGCGGCGATCTCGTATACAAGCACGGCATAGGGGTGCACGACGGATCCAACCTGTAGGCTCAGGCTGGCTGGGCCTCCGCGTTAACGGCGGCCTTGAGCTCATCCACGAGATCCAGCCGTTCCCACGGGAATCGATCACCGTCGGCAGCTCGTCCGAAGTGCCCGTACGCCGCCGTGGCCCGGTAGATCGGCTTGTTGAGCTTGAGGTGCGTGCGGATACCGCGCGGCGTCAGGCGCCCAAGCTTTTCGATCCGGCCGATAGCAGCTTCGATCTGTTCGTCGCCGACCGTACCGGTGCCATGCGTGTCGACGTAGAGCGACAGCGGCTCAGAAACGCCGATCGCATAGGCGAGCTGGATCGTGCAGCGGCGGGCGAGACCCGCGGCGACGATGTTCTTCGCAAGATAGCGCGCGGCATATGCAGCCGAGCGGTCGACCTTGGTCGGGTCTTTGCCTGAGAAGGCGCCGCCGCCGTGCGGCGCAGCGCCGCCATATGTGTCGACGATGATCTTGCGCCCCGTGATTCCAGCATCGCCGTCAGGCCCGCCAATCTCGAAGCTGCCCGTCGGGTTGATGTGGTAAACGGTCTCATTGCCGAGGAGCCGAGCGGGCAGGACATCAGCGACAACCGACTTCACATAAGCGTGAAGCTCGGCCTGCTTCTCGCCCCTGTCATAGCCGGGCTTGTGCTGCGTCGAGACGACGATCGCCGTAGCCTTCGCGGGCTTCCCATCTTCGAACCGTAAGGTCACCTGGCTCTTCGCGTCCGGCTCGAGGAACGGCGCCCGGCCCGCATGGCGATCCTCAGCCATGCGCATCAAAATCTTGTGGCTGTAGTCCAGCGTGGCCGGCATCAGGTCAGGCGTCTCGTCGCAGGCGAAGCCGAACATGATGCCCTGGTCGCCCGCGCCCTCGTCCTTGTTCTCCCCGGCATCGACGCCCTGTGCGATGTGCGCCGATTGCGGGTGCAGGTGGTTGGCGAAATCGAAGCGATCCCAGTGGAAGCCATTTTGCTCGTAGCCGATCTCCCGGACCACCCCGCGCACGGCGGTCTCGATCTCTTCACGCACGCCGGGGGCCCAGTTGCCCTCCTCGTCCATGATCCCTTGACCGCGGATCTCCCCCGCAAGGACGACCCGGTTGGTCGTCGTCATCGTCTCGCAGGCAACGCGAGCCTCGGGATCCTTGGACAGGAACAAGTCGACGATCGCATCGGAAATCTGGTCGGCGACCTTGTCAGGGTGGCCTTCGGACACGGATTCGGACGTGAACAGATAAGAGCTGCGCATGGGTGAGCAGAAATCCTCGGAATCGGGATATAAGGAAGTCTTTATATGACGCGCCTCTAGCGTCGGCGCACTCCGAGCACAATGCCGGCGAGCAGCAGCCCAAAGCCGAGTAGCAGGGGAATGGAGTTGCCGAAGCGCGCGAAGACGGGGGGCGAGTTCGCTGGCGGCGGAAGCACGGCGTTGATAACCCCGGCTTTGCGCCACGGCAGCTGCTGCACCACTTCGCCGCGCGCATCGATCACCGCGCTGATGCCGGTCGGTGTGGCGCGCAGGACCGGAAGGCCCTCCTCCGCTGCACGAAGGCGAGCCTGAGCGAGGTGCTGGGGCGGCCCCCACGAACCGAACCAGGCGTCGTTAGACGGATTGAAGATGAAGGTCGGGCGATTCTGCCAATCCACGACATGACCCGAAAAGATGATCTCGTAGCAGAGTTGGAAACCGACCTTGCCCCACGGGTTGCCAAGCCAGATGCTGCGCGGTCCGGGGCCGGGGGTGAAATCCAGGTCGCCGGGCGCGAGCCGCGATAGCCCCAGCATTGAGAGGAGCGGACGCATTGGCAGATATTCGCCATATGGGACGAGGTGCGCCTTGTCGTACCTACCAACGATCCTTCCTCCGGCTCCCAGTGCATAGATGCTGTTTTCAGCCCTGATGGCGTGCTCGCCGTCGGCAGATTGAACCGCGATGCCGCCCGTGAGCAGACGATCATCAGGACCGAGTAGACTGGCCGCGCGAGTGCGCTGGAACTGGGCGAAAGCTTGATGGTCGGGCGAGCGCGCATCCTCGAGCGGATCGGTGATCGCAGCCTCCGGCCAAAGGACCAGGCGCGGCTCCCCGGTGGCCGGCCCCGTTAGTTGAGCGAGCCGCTGCGCGGCCTGTTCATCGAAGCCGGGCCGCCATTTGTCCTCCTGGCCAATGTTCGGCTGGACGATCCGCGCGTTCAGCACAGTCAGGGGGTCGGGCGGGACGGGGGAGGAAGGCAACAGCCAAAGAAGTGCCGTCATGGCCAGGATAACGACAAGCGGCAGCCAGCGGCGGTAGAGCTCGAGCCAGACGGCGCCCCCCAGGAGGACCACCAAGCCGGACAGCGCGTAGGTGCCGATCAGCGGACTGATGGCGATCAAGGGCGTCGGGACGAGCACGGCGGCCGCCGGATTCCAGGGGAAACCCGTGAAAAAGCTGCCGCGCATCCACTCGGTGATCGTCCATGCCCCGGCGAGGACGAGCAGCAGCGCGAGCCGGTTCTTGCGGCCGAACTTCCACGCCAGACCCGTGGCCATCGCCGGATAGACTGCCAGATAGGCCGACAGCAGGATCACCGCGATCCAGCCTAGCCAAGGGGGCATTTTCGCCTGGAATGTGAACGCAGTCGCAATCCAGTTCAGTCCGACCACGAACTGCCCGAAACCGAATGCCCAGCCCGTCAGCAACCCTCGCCACAATGACTTCTGGCGGCAGATCAGCTCGCATAGCGCCGTGAACGCCACGATGAGCAGCGGCCATAGTCCCGCGGGCTCGAACGCAAGCGCCGAAGCCGCTCCCGCCAGGAAGGCATAGAAGATGTAGATCATCGCCGCCGATGGCTAGCGGTTACGGCGGCTTAACGAAAGACTTTGCTACTGGCCGTTAGCGCTACTGACTCGCCAGACCGTATTGCCGACGTCGTCGGCGACCAGGAGAGCGCCGTCGCGGCCGATTTGCACTCCTACCGGGCGCCCGAAGGCCTTCCCATCGCTGATGAATCCGCTGAGCACGTCGGTAGGCATGCCGACGGGCTGGGAGCCACCGAACGGAACGAAGACGACCTTGTAGCCGCTCGGGGGCTTGCGGTTCCACGACCCGTGCTCCCCGACGAAAGCGCCGCGCGCGAAGGACGTACCGAGTGCTTGTCCGCTGCTGAAAGTCAGGCCCAGTGCGGCCACGTGAGCCCCAAGCGCAAAGTCCGGCGGGACCGCTCCAGCGACGAGATCGGGCCGTGGCGGCTTGACCCGCACGTCAACATGCTGGCCGTAATAGCTGTAGGGCCAGCCGTAGAATGCTCCTTCCCGAACAGACGTGATATAATCGGGCACCAGGTCGCTGCCGATCTCGTCGCGCTCGTTGACGGCTGCCCAGAGAGCGCCGCTCCACGGATTGAATGCGAGGCCGACGGGATTGCGTAATCCGCTTGCAAATTCGCGCTTCGCTCCGGTTCTGGGGTCGATCTGCCAGATCGCGGCGCGGCCTTGTTCCATCACCATGCCGTTCTCGCCCACGTTGCTGTTCGACCCGACGCCGATGTAAAGCCAGCGGCCGTCCGGCGAGGCCACCAGCGACTTCGTCCAATGGTGATTGCGTCCGGAAGGTAGCCTCGCAACTAGCCTAGGTTTTGTCGCGACCGTCGTGTCCCCCGGTTGGAACGGCACGGCCACCAGAGCGTCCGCATTGGCGACGAACAACTCATTCCCGACCAGCGCCATTCCAAAGGGCGAGCGAAGGTCACGCAATAGGGTCGAGCGGACTTCAGCGACGCCGTCGCCATCGGCGTCGCGCAGCAGCGTGATGCGGTTGGCGCTTGGTACGGACGAGCCGGCCTTCTTCTTGAACTGCTTGAAGAAATAGCGCTTGAGTCCGGGTGGCCCCGGGTCGGTTCCGGGCCCATTGGTTTCCGCGACGAGGACGTCGCCGTTCGACAACACGTAGAGCCAGCGCGGGTGATCGAGGCCGCTCGCAAACACGTTGACCTTGAGCCCGGGCGCTGTTGCAGGCGTCATCCCAACTGGCCAGCCCTTCGCCTTGGCGACCTGCACCGCGGGTATGAGCGCGTGCTCGGGAGCAGGGAGTTGCGGATTCGGACCGATGCCGGCTTCCAACGGCAAACGCGCAGGGCCGCCGCAGGCGGACAGAACTAGGCCCATGGATGCCGTGACGATATATCTCATTCGCGGTCTCCGAGCGCTCTACACCCGCCCGCCCCATCCTTTGTTGCGATCAGCCCCGGACCGGTTCAAAAAACGAAGCCTATGCCGCTTTCGCCCTTCCACCTTGCCTTTCCAGTCGACGACCTTGAGGCTGCGCGAGGCTTTTACGGCCGGCTGCTTGGCTGCCCCGAAGGTCGCAGTGCCGACCATTGGATCGACTTCGACCTGCATGGGCATCAGATCGTGGCGCATCTTGCTCCCGCTGCGGCGCCGCGCCGGGCAAGCAATCCGGTCGATGGCGAAGACGTGCCCGTACCGCATTTCGGACTCGTGCTTGCTATGGACGCGTGGAAGGCGCTGGCGGAGCGGTTGGAAGCTGCGAATGTCGAGTTCGTCATTCCCCCGACAGTGCGCTTCCACGGCGAACCCGGTGAGCAGGCTACGATGTTCTTGCTCGACCCCGCGGGCAATGCGCTCGAGTTCAAGGCGATGGCTGACCCGGCCAACCTGTTCGCGAAGAACTAGTCCGACTGCGAATGGTCCTCCGGCGCGTGGAGCCTCACGCGCTTGATCCTTTTGCTGTCGGCATCGACGCTCTCCAGCCGCCATCCTGACGGATGGGATACAGACTCGCCTGGCTGCAGGATGCGCCCTGCGAGCAGGAAGGTCAGACCGCCTACGGTGTCGACTTCGTCGTCCTGGGCCGACAAACGTGAATCCACCGCGCTCTGAAGTTCCTCGAGTTCGAGGCGCGCATCGGCCTCCCAGAGGCCGTCGTCTAACAGGGTCAGCATCCCGGCCTCGGCCTCGTCGTGTTCGTCCTCGATGTCGCCGACGATCTCCTCGACTACATCCTCGATGGTGACCAGCCCTTCGGTGCCACCGAACTCATCCACGACGATCGCGAGATGCATATGTCCCACGCGCATTTGGGTGAGAAGGTCGATGACCCCCATGGATTCCGGAACGAACAAGGGTTCGCGCATGAGGCTCTCAAGCGAGCGCTCCCTCGCCGGGTCGAAGCTCGCCATGAAGACGTCCTTGATGTGGATCATGCCGATCACTTCATCGAGGCTTTCTCCATAGACGGGCAGGCGGCTGTGCCCTGCCTCCGCGAACGCGGCGACCAGCTGATCGAAGCTGACCGTCGAAGGGATGGCGATGATGTCCCCGCGGGTGACGCAGATGTCTCCGGCGGTCTGGTCTCCGAACTCCAGCAAGTTTCGAAGCATCTGCCGTTCGGATGTGCTGAGGTCACCCGCGACGGGTCTTGCGTCCTCGGCCTCTTCGATCGCCTCCTCGATCTGCCCGCGCAACGTCGGCTCGGCGTCGTCGCCGAAGATCAGGTGCTGGATCCCGCGCCACAGGCGCGAGCCGCCCTCGTCGTCCTGCCTCGTCGCCATCAGCTATGCTCGTACGGATTGGCGATGCCCATACGCGCAAGCGCCCGGACTTCCCGCGTTTCCATCTCGGCCGCATCGGAATCGTGCAGGTGATCATAGCCGAGGAGATGGAGCGTGCCGTGGATCACCAGATGCGCGGCATGGTCCTCGAATGGAACGCCTTTTTCTCCTGCCTCGGCTTCGCAGACGCCGTGCGCGAGGATGATGTCGCCGAGCAACAATTCTTTCTCGGCAACATTTTCATCTTGTAATTCGTAGGTCTCGGCCATCGGGAAAGATAGAACGTTGGTCGGCTTATCCTTGCCGCGCCACTTGGCGTTGAGTGCGCGCATATGGTCGTCGCTAGTTAGGCAGACGGAGAGTTCTACCGGCCGCCCGGTGAGCGCCAAATCGGGGAATGCACTTTCGGCGATCGCCGCTTCCGCCGCTTTCCGCACGAGCGGGGCCCAGGGGCGACTACTGTCCCATTCCTCGTCGGTGTCGAGGGCGATCTCGAGTATCATGCGTTGGGACCCTCATAGGCCTCAACGATGCGCCCGACGAGGGGATGGCGAACGACATCCGCCGCGGTGAAGCGGACAACCTCGATCCCTTTGACCCGTTCGAGGCGACCAACGGCATCGGCCAGTCCCGACTTGCCCGGATCCGGCAGGTCGACCTGGTGCGGATCGCCGCAGATCACCATCCGGCTGCGCATTCCGAACCGGGTGAGGAACATCTTCATCTGAAGTGGCGTGGTGTTCTGCGCTTCGTCCAGGATGATGAAGGCGTCATTCAACGTGCGTCCGCGCATAAAAGCGATGGGCGCGATCTCGATTTCGCCGGATGCGATGCGCCGCTCGACCTGTTCTGTCGGCAGCATGTCGTATAGCGCGTCGTACAGGGGCCGCAGATAGGGATCGACCTTCTCCTTCATGTCACCCGGAAGGAAACCCAGCCGCTCGCCCGCCTCGACCGCCGGCCGGGACAGGATCAACCGGTCTACGCTGCCGCTGATCAACTGCGACACGGCTTGCGCGACCGCCAGATACGTCTTTCCGGTGCCCGCCGGTCCAAGCGCGAAGATCATCTCGTCGCGCGCCAAGGCTTCCATATATGGCGTCTGCGTGGCCGAGCGCGGGACGATCGTCTTCTTGCGCGTGCGGATCATGACCCGTGGCGCGGAGGTCACTTCGTCAGCGATGATTCCGTCGAGATTGGGCTGCGCCGCCATTCCAAGCAACGCTTCGACGGCCTCAGCATCGACGTCGTGGCCATTGTCGAGCCGGTTGTAGAGGCCAACGAGCACGTCGCGCGCCCGTGCGGCAGCATCCGCTTCACCCTCGATCTGTACCTTGTTGCCGCGTGCAGCGATGTGCACGCCAAGGCGGTTCTCGATCGTGATCAGGTGCCGATCATAATCGCCGAACAGGGGGCCGAGCAGGTACGGCTGCTCGAACTCAAGCTCGAGCCGAGCGCGGTCTGGAACCGTTGCAAGTTCCCTGCGGGCCATCAGGCTGCGACCTTCTGCCGAAGCGCGCCGGCCAGGCTGTTGGGGCCGGCGCCGACGAGCGTTACGTCGACGATCTCACCAAGCAGGGCGTCGGTCTCGACATGGACGGATTGTAGCCACGGCGTTCGGCCGATCATCTGGCCGTCGTGCCTGCCCCTTCGCTCGATGAGAATTTGCGTATCTATGCCGACTTTCCCCTGGTTGAACGCCAACTGGTGAACGTTGATTCGCTCCTGCAGCCGCTGAAGCCTCTCGTCCATCACTTCGCGCGACACTTGGTTCTCCATCACCGCAGCCGGCGTACCCGGGCGCGCGCTATATTTGAAGGAATAGGCGGCCGCGTAACGCACCTCGTCGACGATTTTTAGGGTCGCTTCGAAATCTTCTTCGGTTTCGCCGGGGAAGCCGACAATGAAGTCTCCGGAAAGCGCGATGTCCGGCCGGGCCACACGCATCTTCTCGAGTATGGCAAGGTAGCTTTCCGTGGTGTGGCTCCGGTTCATCGCCTTCAGAATCCGGTCGCTTCCGGACTGCACCGGCAGGTGCAGATACGGCATCAGCTTCTCGACCTCGCCATGGGCCGCGATCAGCGCCTCGTCCATGTCCGCGGGGTGGCTGGTCGTATAGCGGATGCGCTCCAGCCCCTCGATCTTCGCAAGCGTCCGAATCAGCTCGGGAAGGCTGCGCCGATCATCCGCCCAGGCGTTCACGTTCTGCCCGAGGAGCACGATCTCTCGCGCTCCAGCGTCGACCAAGGAATGAGCCTCCGCGACAATGTCCCTCCAGGGCCGGGAGATCTCTGCGCCGCGCGTATAGGGAACGACGCAATAAGTGCAGAACTTGTCACAGCCTTCCTGCACCGTCAGGAATGCGCTCGGGTTCGCTCGGCGGCGGGCAGGGAAAGCCTCGAACTTGGAGATAGCCGGCATGTCGGTGTCGACCGGCCGCGCGCCGCGCGCCGCTGCGTCGACCATCTCTGGAAGGCGGTGGTAGGCTTGAGGCCCGACAACGATATCAATCATCGGCGACCTGCGCTTTGCTTCGGCGCCCTCTGCCTGGGCCACGCAGCCCGCGAGCGCGATCAGCGGTCTACTGCCATCCTCGCGCCGGAGGCGGCCGATATCGGAATAGGCCTTCTCCGCGGCCTTCTCGCGGATGTGGCACGTGTTGAGGACGACGAGATCTGCATCATCGCCTTCGCTGGCAGCCGTCATCCCGCGCGCGCCGAGCAGCTCCGTCATGCGCTCGCCGTCATAGACGTTCATCTGGCAGCCGAAGCTTTTGATTTTGAAAGTCTTGGGTGTCATTCGCCCGACGCTATAGGCGACTGAGCGGGCGAGGTTAAGCCGAGCTTCCGAGCGATCGCATCGCGCGCCTGTCCGGCAAGTTGTTTGCGGTCTCCGTCCCGGTCGAGCGGCGCGAGTAGGCTGACAGTCACCGGCAAGACTCCGCGACGGCCAAGGACGCGCCTGACATTGTCACTGCCGGGTTCATGCCACCAGCCGACGTCTGCCGCGGCCGCTCCATAGTCGATGACGACGGGCCTGATCTCGACGTCTTTCGCAGCATAGTTCGCTGCCTCGAGCAGGGTCGAGCGGAACGGCAGCAGATGCGTGCCGGGCCCGGTCGTACCCTCCGGGAATAGCGCGACCGGTTGCTCCCGTTCCAGAGCCGCGGCGATGGCGATCGCTTGATCTTTCGCGCCCTTCACATGGGTTCGCTTCACGTAGACGGTGTGATTTTGGTCCGCGAGCCAGTGGATGAAGCCGGCACCGAGATTGTCCTTGGACACGAACGTGCAGTCCGTGGCTCCGCCCAAGACGAGAATGTCGAGCCAGCTCGTGTGATTACCGATCAGGAGCGTGTGAGGAGCGATTGGGCCACCTTCCCGGCGGACGCGCGCGCCGATGATCCATGCGGCCGCTTCGAGAAATCGGGGCGGCCAGTTCGATCGCCGCAGGAGCCATTTGCTGGCGAGGTGGAGTGGCGCGCAGGCGACAAACAGCGCGACAAGCCCAGCGACCCGCAGTCCGATAAGAAGGCGGGACGGTTTAACGGTCGCGGTCGAGGGTGACGCCGTAAAGCTCCATGCGATGGTCGACCAAGCGGAACCCGAGCCGCTCGGCGATCCGCTTCTGCAAAGCCTCGAGCTCGTCGTTCACGAACTCGATCACGTTGCCGGTCTCGACATCGATCAGGTGATCGTGGTGCGATTCCGACGCCGCCTCATAGCGTGAACGGCCGTCACCAAATTCGTGTCGCTCAAGAATGCCCGCCTCTTCGAACAAGCGGACCGTGCGGTACACCGTAGCGATCGAAATGTTCGGATCGATCGCCGCCGCTCGCGCGTGGAGCGTCTCGACGTCCGGATGATCTTCGCTGTCGCCGAGTACCCTGGCGATGATCTTGCGCTGCTCGGTGATCCGCAGGCCCTTGTCGGCACACAGAGCCTCGATATCGATAGTGCGGGTCATGAGCCCAAGTTAGGCATGGCAGACGACAGGGTCAAAGGGCGAAGTGCCCGCTTACTTGCGGGTCCGCTTGCGCTTCGTCCCGAGCCCGATCGATTTCGCCAGGGTGCGGCGCTGCTCTGCGTAATTAGGCGCGACCATCGGGTAATCCGCCGAAAGGCCCCATTTTTGGCGGTACTGATCCGGTGTCAAATTGTAATGCGTCATAAGGTGCCGTTTCAGCATCTTGAGGCGCTTTCCGTCCTCCAGGCAGACGATATAGTCCGGCTTGACGGACGATCGGATCGATACCTTCGGCTCCGGTCGAGGCTCGGGCGCCGCACTAGCCCCGGAAATCCCGGTCAACGCAGAGTGAACGTTTTGAATGAGGTTCGGCAAGTCGTTGACTGCGACGCTGTTGTTGCTGACGTGAGCCGCGACAATATCCGCGGTAAGTGTCAGCAACGTGTCTTCGGTGTCCATCGTATCGGCCATTGATGAATTCCTGAACAAGAGCAGAGATGTGTGCGGTCTTGGGCCGCACGCGAAGCGCCACTTACGCCCCGGAAATCACCAGCGCAACGCACGAAAGTTAAGGGTCAAGACGAGGGCAAATCAAAGTTCGAGTGCGTAGGTCAGCGCATCGAAACGCAACCCTTCAGAGCCATGGTAATAGTTCCGCCGCCGCCCTACCGGAGCAAATCCGGCCGCCCGATACATGGCGATTGCAGGGTTGCCATCTCGAACTTCGAGATGAACACGCGCGAGACCGTCGACCCTCGCCCCTGCGACGAAGTCATCGAGCAGAAGCGAACCGATGCCCTCGCGATGCCGCGATGGAAGGACGGCCAGGAGAAGCAATTCCGACTCGCCGGCGACGCTACGGAACAACGAAAACCCCACGGCAGCGTCTTTTGCCGCATCGCGAGCGATCTTCAGCTTCACTCCCGTCATCGGCAGGATTCCGGCGCATTGCGAACGCGTCCAGGCCTCGCCGTAACGGTCGCCGAACGCGGCATTCATGATGTTCATGACCTCGGCGAGGTCATGGAAGTCGCCGGGGTCGAGGCGAATTAATCGGTCGAGGGCAGGAGTGGCCATCAGGCCGCTTCCAGCGCACGCGCGTCCGGAGCGCGGGCGTAAACCGGTTTGGGGGGGAGGGTGCGGAGCGCGTGCGGCAGGCGCTGGGCATCCGCAGCGGTGGGGTAAGCCTCGCAGGCCTCGCCCCAGCCACGCGCTTCGACTAGCTGCCGTGCGCCCGAGCCAATGACGACGTGCGCATCAATCGCTTTGGCGGCTTCCGCAGGGCAAAGGTTCTTAAGGTCGGATCGCGGCTCGAGCGTTCGGCCGTCGAACTGCTGGACGAACAACTCTCCGTGGCCCCCGATCATCGCCGCTCCAACAACAGTATCTGTTGTCGCGCTTGCCGCGAGTAGCCCGAGCGAAGACATTCCGGAAATGCCCGCGTTCCAGCCGATTGCGAGACCGTGAGCTGCGGCAAGCCCGACGCGGATGCCAGTGAAGCTTCCGGGTCCCACCCCGACGAGGATGTGGTCGGCGCGGCGCCCTTGAAGCAATTCTTCGAGCATCGGTACCAGGCGCTCCGAATGACCGCGGCCAATGCGTTCATCGGCCCTAGCGACGAAAGCGCCCGACCCGTCGAACAATGCGGCGGTGCAGGCGGCGGTCGACGTGTCGAACGCGAGGATCATGGCTGGATGATGGTCACAAGCGGCGTCAGGCCGCAACCCCTTGAGTTAAACGGCTTCGACCGTCTCTACTTCCGGCACGTAATGGCGGATCAGGCTTTCGATGCCGCGCTTCAGCGTCACCGTCGACGAGGGACACCCCGAACAGGCGCCGTGCATCGAAAGATAGAGCCGGCCATCGCGATAGCCTTTGTAGACGATGTCGCCGCCGTCCTGCGCAACCGCCGGGCGGACGCGGGTCTCGATCAAATCCTTGATCAGGTCGATGATTTCCGCGTCGGCGGGGTCTTCCTCGATCGCCGAGGGTTCATCGGCGATGTGGATGCCCGCTGCCGTACCAGGCGCGAACAACGGTGCGGCCGTGACGAAATGATCGAGCAGCGTCTCCACAACCAGCGGTTCGAGGTCCGTCCAGGAGATCCCGGGTGCCGACGTTACTGAAACGAAGTCGCGTCCGTAGAAGACTCCCTCAACCATGCCGTTCGCAAAAAGCGCGGCTGCCAGGGGCGAAGCCTGCGCGCTCGCCTCGTCCGCGAAATCCCGCGTGCCGGCTTCCATGACGATCTGTCCGGGCAGGAACTTACGTGTCGCCGGGTTGGGCGTTTGCTCAGTGTGAATTAACATGACTAGGATGTGGTCGCGAGACCGGTCGCGATCAAGGACCGAAGGGTGGCGCGCCGGCGACCACCCAGCGGCTGAGGGCAAAGGCGGTGATGAGGCAGAGCAGCGCGACCCACCATTTGCCTGGCCGCATGGGCTCGATTCCCGGCTCGACTGCGCCCTGCCCGGTGATCATCGTTTTCGTGAGTGGCCGCCCGCTGACTCGGTAATAAGCGATCGCGGCGATGTGCAGGATAATGAGGAATAGGACTACGTTGAACCAAAGCTCGTGGATATCGCGCGCGGTATCGGAGGCGTCGGAGCTGATGAGGCGAGCGAGCGGGCCCATATAAATGCCGTCTTCATCCTGGGAGACCAGCCCGAGGCCAACCTGAATGGCGATGGCGGCCAACAGGGCAATTACGCTGAGAGCGCCCACCGGCGTATGGCCGATCCCCTTCCATTGCCCGCGGAAATAGTTCCGGATCCCGCGCGGCCCGCGCACGAAATTCGCGAAGCGTGCTGTTGAGCTGCCGAACAGGCCCCAGAAGGCGCGGAAGATCAGCGCAGTCAGAATCGCGATGCCCGACCAGATATGCCAGTCGGTATGGTGGTTTTTGACCGACCACCAACTGAACAAGATCAAGCTCGCGAGCAGCCAGTGGATAATCCGCGTCGGCAGATCCCACACCAGCTGCTTCAGGCTTTGCGCCGTGCTCAGTGATGCATCTCCGACCGGTACTTGTCGTGACAGGCTTTGCACGCTTGGCCGAGTTCGCCGAAGCTGGCCTTGATCGCATTCACGTCGCTGCCGGAAGCGGTCGAATTGAAAGCAGCCGTGGCCTTTTGGAAGGCAGCAAGCTTAGCCGCGAAATCCTGAGTGTTCCGCCAGATCTCAGGCTTTGCGCCCGTCTTGCCGACATCCGGGCCCGTCCCGGCGTGGAACCACCCCGATGCCTTTTGGGACAGATCGGCGATTTTAGTTGCCGCTGTGCGCACCGTGACAAGGTCCGGCGCGCTTCCCTCTAGCTCGCGCTTGATGGACTTGTTGGCCTTGCCGATCGCTTCCATGCCCTCATGCCGCTCGTGCATCACGGACTTCGCCTGCTCGCCGCTGATTTCGGAGAATGCATCGGCGGTCACGGTGCTCGGCGGGGCGGTCGCCGCCGGCGACGCGGTGTTGGACAGGTTGGCCTGAACATTATTGGCCTGACTGGTCTCGGGACCGCCGCAGGCCGCGAGCGCCGACGAAATCACGAACATGAACGCAACACTTCTGATCATTCGGGGACCTTCCAGCTGTCGTCGATCATCTTGATAATTCCGGAGAAGTCCTTGTTCCCGCCGCCCCGGTCGACAAACCGTTGGAAGAGCTGTTCGGCTTCCCCGCCCATGGGAGTGTAGGCGCCCACGCTCTGCGCGGCTTCTGCGGCCAGCTTCAGATCCTTGAGCATCAAAGCCGCGGCAAACCCGCCCTCATAATCGTGGTCGGCAGGAGTATCCGGCCCGACGCCCGGCACGGGCGCGTAGCTGGTCATCGACCAGCTCTGCCCCGATGCTTTAGACGAGATGTCGAAGAAGACTTGTGGGTCGAGCCCCAGTTTCTGCGCCAGCACGAACCCTTCGCAGGTGACGACCATGGTCGCGCCAAGGATCATGTTGTTGCAGATCTTGGCCGCCTGGCCGGCACCGAGCGCGCCGGCGTGGATCACCGCCTTGGCCATCGGCTCCAAGATCGGCCGCGCTCTCTCGAAAGATTGGTCGGTTCCGCCGACCATGAAGGTCAGGCTCCCGCCGGCCGCGGCGGAAATGCCTCCAGAGACTGGCGCATCGACGAAATCGAAGCCTAGCTTCTGCAATCCCTCGCCGACTTCGCGAGCGCTGGCCACATCGATGGTCGAACAGTCGATCAGCAGCGCCCCCTTCTTGGCGTTCGGCGCCACATCGTCGTGAAACACCTGGCGGACGTGCTTCGCCGCCGGGAGCATCGTGATCACGACGTCGGCGTCCTTTATGGCCGCCGCGGCCGAGCCGGCAGCCGAGCAGCCCCCTTGCGCCGCCTTCTCGACGGCTTCCGCTACGAGGTCGAACGCATGGACGTCATGGCCGGCCTTCGCCAGGTTCGGCGCCATCCCTCCACCCATATGGCCGAGGCCGATGAATGCGATGCGCGCCATGATTAGCGTCCCTTCCAGTTCCCCGGCCGCTTCTCGACGAATGCGGCCATGCCTTCTTTCTGATCCTCGGTGCCGAACAGGCCGTGGAACAGTCGCCGCTCAAACCGGATTCCCTGCGCGAGTGGAAGCTCCAAGGCGGCATTCACCATTTCCTTGGTCGCCATCGCGGCTAGCGGCGGCATGGCGGCGATCGCCTGGGCAGTCTTCATTGCTTCCGTCATCAACTCGTTGGCGGGAACGACCTTTGCGACAAGGCCGGAGCGTTCGGCTTCGGCCGCGTCCATCATCCGTCCCGTCAGGCACATTTCCATTGCTTTGGCCTTGCCGATCGCCTGAGTCAGGCGCTGCGATCCTCCCATGCCGGGCGTGACGCCCAGCTTGATCTCGGGCTGGCCGAACTTCGCGCTGTCGGCGGCGATGATGAAGTCGGCCATCATTGCGACTTCGCAACCGCCCCCAAGCGCATAACCCGCAACCGCGGCAATCCACGGTTTGCGGGTCGAGGTGACCTGCTCCCATCCGGCAAAGAAGTTCGACGAATACATGTCCGCGAAGGCCTGGCTCGACATCTCCTTGATGTCGGCGCCGGCCGCGAACGCTTTCTCCGATCCAGTAAGCACCAGGCAGTGCTGGCCGTCGTCGGCGTCGTAAGCGCCGAAGATTTCAATCAACTCCTTGAGAACGGTCGAGTTGAGTGCGTTCAGCGCCTGCGGCCGGTTCAAGGTAACGAGCGTAACGGCGCCGCGCTGCTCGACCAGGATCGTCTCGTAATCGCTCATTCTCGCTCCGTCAGAAATCGAATGGCCGCCATTGCTCTTCGGGCGGCAGCGGCTCGAAAAATTGTTCGACATCCGCATCGCCGATGACCGCCGGGTTGGTTGGCTGCCAATTGGGCTTGTTGTCTTTGTCGATCAGGAGGGCCCGCACGCCTTCCTTAAAATCCGGATGATGGATCAGGCGGACCATGATTCCGTATTCCATCCGCATCTCGTCGACGAAGTGCAGTTGATAAGGACTCTCGACCAACAGCTTCAGGCTGACCTTGCACGCCATCGGCGACTTCTTGCGGACGACCTCGGCTTCGCGCGCGGCCCACGGATCGCCTTCCGCCAATGCACCGTCGAGCGTTTCCAGAATGTCCTCGAGCCGGTCCGACGCGAACAGCCGGTCGATCTGCTTCAGTCGCCCGAGAATGGGGGCTTCGGGGACTTCCTCGTCCGACAGTTCGTCGAGGATCGCTTCGGTTCGGAACGGCTGGGCGACGATCCGTTCCTTCGCCTCTTCGAGACGGTCCGACGGTAGGTAATGTGTGGCCAGCCGCAGGCCGAGACACTCGGCCCCCGTCAGCCGATCGCCGGTCAGGGCGAGGTATTGCGCGAGCCGACCCCGAAGACGCGAGAGATAGCGTCCCCCGCCGACGTCGGGGAAAATGCCGATGGCGGTCTCGGGCATTGCGAAGACGGTGCGCTCGGTCGCGACGCGGAAGCGGCACGGGCAAGCGATGCCCACGCCACCGCCCATCGTGATCCCATCCATGAACGCGACGCCGGGTTTGGGGTAAGTATATTCAAGATGATTCAGCCGATATTCGTCGAAGAAGAAGGCGCGCGCTGCGGCTTCGTGCCCATCAACGTCCTGCGAGATTCCAACGACGTCGCCGCCGGCGCAGAAACCGCGTCCTTCCGCATGGTCGATGAGGATGATCCGGACTTCGGGATCGTCTCGCCACTCGAGCAGCGCCGACGCCATGTCGCGAACCATCTGCCGATTGAGGCTGTGAAGCGCTTTCGGGCGATTCAGCCGGAGTCGGCCGGCGAGCCCTTGCTTCTCCGTTATGACTTCTTTGGCCGTCGTCATCGCGTCCATCAGGGCATCATCGCGTAGCGGCCGGGCGCGGCTTCAATGGGATCCTTCGGTTCCCGGGCGGGGACTTTCTTGCCGCTGCCGTGCTTGTCGAGCCATTTGGTCCACCACGGCCACCAGCTGCCCTCGTGCCGTGTCGCACTCTCCAGCCACTCTTTGGCGTCTTCGGGCTGATTGGCGTTCGTCCAGTAGCCGTGCTTGTTCGCACTCGGCGGATTGACGATGCCGGCATTGTGGCCTGACCCGCCCAGGATGAAATCCGCGCCCAGGTGGCGAGCGCCTGCATAAACCGCCTCCCAGGCCGAGACGTGGTCGTCCTTCAGCGCAAGAACCAGCGTTGGCGTCGTGATCGCCGCGAGATCGATGGGGACGTCGCCGACCATGAACCCAGCCGGCTCCTTCAGGCGGTTCTCAAGCAGCAATTCACGATTGTAGCTCTTGAGGAACGCAGCCGGGATCCGCGCGCCGTCTTCGAACCAATAAAGCAGGTCGGACGGTGGTGCTGGGCGGTCGAGCAAATAGTGGTTTACGACCGAAGACCAGATGAGGTCGTTGGCGCGCATTGCCGCGAACAGCCGCTGCAATTCCAGACTGTCGGCGAAGCCTTGCGCTTCAAGATGGTCCTCGATCGCGCCGAGATGCGCTTCATGGACGAACGCAGACCAGTCCCGCATGTCGGAGAAGTCCACCAAGGCACCGATCAGGGTCGCGGAATTGACCTCTTCCGCGCGGCCCTTGGCGGCAAGCCACGCTAGCGCGATCGCCGTCAGCGTTCCGCCGAGGCAGAAGGAGAATAAATCGGGCGCCTTGCCGCTGCGCTCGCGCACCTGCTCAACCGCTTCGACGACGCCGGAGAGCACATAGTCGCCGACGTGCTTGTCCTTGAGCTCGGGGCCGGGATTGACCCAGCTGATGACGAAGACGGTCCGGCCCTCATCGACCAACCATTTGACCAGGCTCTGCCGCGGCACGAGATCGATCATGTAATAGCGGTTCACCAGCGGCGGCACGTAAAGCAGGGGCTCGGCCGCGACGCTCTCGGTGGCTGGGCTGTACTGGATGAGCTGGAATAGCTCATTTTCATAGACGATCGCGCCCGGCGTCGCCGCGATCGTCTTTCCCTTCTCGAACGCGTTCGGGTCTGTGCGGCGCTGTACGAGGCCTTTGCCGCTGCCGACGTCTTCGAGAAGGTTCAAGAAGCCTTGGACGAGGTTCGCGCCACCCGTTTCTTTGACCCGTTTGACGACGTCCGGATTGGTGGTCGCGAAATTGCTGGGCGCAACGGCGTTCAAATATTGATCGAGCAGGAATTTCGCCATCGCTCCGCTGGAGCTGTCGCCCGCACTCCGCCCGACCGCATCGCGCAGTTGGCGCGAAGCGAGCAAATAGGAGTCGCGGATTGCGCGGTAATAGGGATCGTCCTGCCATTCGGCCGATGAGAATCGCCGGTCGCGCGGCTTCTCGGACGCCTTGCCAGCAAGCGCGTCGGACCAGAAGTCGCTCCACTGCTTCGCCACCTCGAGCTGGACGTTGAGCAATTCGGCGGGACGTGCGGCGAGGCCAATCGCGGCTTCGCTCGCAGCCTGCGCGAGCGCGAACGGATCGAATGGAAGCGGGGCTTTCTTCATCCGGCTATTGCCGAAGCAAGTCGCGGCTGACGATCACGCGCATGACCTGGTTCGTGCCCTCGAGGATCGAATGGACGCGGAGGTCGCGCCAGAAGCGCTCGATCGGATAGTCCATCAGATAGCCGTAGCCGCCGTGGAGCTGGAGTGCGCGGTCGACGATCGATGATCCGCTATCGGTCGCGAGGCGCTTGGCCATGGCCGCGAACTTGGTCTTGTCAGGCGCGTTCGCCGTGACCTTGGCCGCGGCCACATAGAGAAGGTAGCGCGCGGCCTGCAGCTCGGTCTCCATGTCCGCCAGGGTGAACTGAGTCGCCTGGAAGTCGGCAATTGGTTGTCCGAACTGCTTGCGCTCCTTGGTATACTTGACCGCCTCATCGAGGCAGCGTTGCGCGCCTCCAAGCGAGCAGGCGCCGATATTCAAGCGGCCCCCGTCCAGGCCCATCATCGCGATGCGGAAGCCTTCGCCTTCGCCGCCGACCCGGTTGGCGACCGGCACTCGGACCTCGTCGAAGTTGACCTGCGCTGTGGGTTGCGAATGCCAGCCGAGCTTCTTTTCCTGCGCGCCGAAGCTGACGCCCTTCATATCCTTTTCGATAACCAGCGCGGTGATGCCCTTGGGTCCGTCCTCGCCGGTGCGGGCCATGGTCACATAGATTTCATTCTCGCCGCCGCCCGAAATAAAGGCCTTGGACCCCGAGACCACATAATCATCCCCATCGAGTACGGCCTTGGTCTTAAGAGCGGCGGCGTCGGACCCGGAGGACGGCTCGGTCAGGCAATAGCTGCCCATCCGTTCCATGTTGATCATTGATGGCAGGTACTTGTCCTTGACCTCGGCCGAGCCGAAGCGGTCGATCATCCAGCTCGCCATATTATGGATCGAGATGAACGCGCTGGTCGAAGGACAGCCATAGGCCATGGCTTCCATGATAAGAGCGGCTTCGAGCCGTCCCAGGCCGATCCCGCCAGATTCCTCGCTTACGTAGATCGCGCCGAAGCCAAGCTCGGCGGCCTCGCGGATCGTGTCCCGGGGGAAGATGTGCTTTTCGTCCCATTCGGCGGCGAAAGGGGTGATGGCGTCCGCCGTGAACTTGCGCGCCATCTCCTGGATCTGGAGCTGGTCGTCGGTGAGGTCGAATTGCGTCATCGCGCGGGCGCTCTAGCCCGCGACTTCCTCTTTGAGCAATCCTTCGAAGCGCATCACATGCCGGACTGAAGGGCGCTCCATCATCCGCTCTCGGAAGGCGGCCAGGTTGTCCCAGTTGTCCAGCCCGAGCATTGCGTCGGCCCACCGCGTCATTACGAAAAGATAGGGATCGGCGATCGTCAGCGTATCGCCCATAGCAAAGGGGCCACGTCCGATCTTCCCGTTGACGTAATCAAGCTTGTGGCCGAGCTGCTCGCGGAAAAAACGCTTGGTCTCGTCACCTGCGTCCGGACTGAACAGCGGCGCGAAGCTCTTGTGCAGCTCGGTGGTGATGAAATTGACCATCTCGAGCACCCGGTACCGCCGGAACTGGCCTAGCGCAGGCAGGACGTCCGACCCGGCGCGGTCGCCGAGATATTGGAGCACCACGGCGTTTTCCGTGAGAATTTCGCCATTATCCAGCTCGAGCGCGGGGACAGAGCCCTTGGGGTTCACCTGGAGATAGGAGCGGCCGTCTTCGAGCATTTTGCTTTTGAGGTCCACTCTGGCGGCGTCATGCGCCAGGCCCGTCTCATGCAGCAGGATATGCGGAGCCTGAGAGCAGGCTCCGGGTGAATAATAGAGCTTCATTGCAGCCACCTGTCAGTAGGAATTGCTCACCGCATTCAAATCGTTGACGTCCGCATTGTCCTCGCCGTTCGCGAGCTCGTCCGAGGGCGTGCCGCTGCTCTCATCGGCAGGGAGTGCTTCGATATCGTTTGGCGAGACCGAATTGATGTCCATCGCGACGTTCTGGTCGGTTTGCGGCTCCTGCTTCTGGCAGGCGCTCAGGCTCATGAGCAAAATCGGGGCGGGAAGGAGCTTAAGTGCATTTTGCATAGGTGAAGCTCGCTGCTGGTTTGGTTTCGGTACGCACGAGATCATGCCCCTGAAGCTTGATAGCCTCAAATTTGGACCAGGACTGGCCCTCGCCGGTGAAGGCGAACGTGCCGCTGATGGAATTGTCGTCAGCCTGGGCATCGGCTCCAGGGACCGCGCGTGACTCGTAGAAGCGCAACTCGGCGTCGTTGATCACCAACAGGCCCTTGGCGTCGCCGAGCGTCGAGGTGCAATCGCCGGGGCTCAGGCCCCACCGGCCTTGAAGGGCGGTCGGGATTTTGGCGGCGGGGGTGCTCGCGGCTGCTGGCGCGGAATTGTTATTTGGCGGGGCGCCGTCGGGACTCGGCGAGTCCGAATTGACGGACGGCAGTCCGGCGACGTTGTCGGCTTCATCTGCAACCGGATCGCGACTGCCGCACGCAACGATCGAGGCCATCATCAGGCAGGCGACAATCGGTGCGATAGCACGAAGCATGAGCTCCTAACGCCGCTAGGCCTCAGCCGTATCCCTGAAGCTCAGCCGAAGGTCGGAATGATGAAGGCGCTCTCGCCGTGAGCCCCGCCGTCCGGCCAGCGCTGGGTCACGACCTTGTTCTTGGTCCAGAAGCGAAGGCCTTCCATGCCGTACTGGCCGATGTCGCCGAAGCCGGAGCGCTTCCACCCGCCGAAGCTGTGATAGCTCACCGGCACCGGGATCGGCACGTTGATACCGACCATCCCGACATTGACGCGGGCCGTGAATTCGCGCGCCGCGTGGCCGTTGCGGGTGAAGATCGCGACGCCATTGCCATATTCGTGCTGAGAGGGGAGGCGCACCGCTTCTTCGAAGTCGGCCGCCCGGACCATCTGCAGGACTGGTCCGAAAATCTCGTCCTGATAGCTCTTCATGCTGGGCTTTACGTGATCGAACAGGGTCGGGCCAATGAAGAAGCCTTCCTCGTGGCCCTGGAGCATGAAGCCGCGCCCATCGACGACCAGCTCGGCTCCTTCGTCGATGCCCATCTGGATGTAATTCTCGATGCGCTCCTTGTGCGCCTTGCTGACGACCGGCCCGTAATGCGCTTCGGGGTCGGTCGAGACGCCGACGCGAAGACCCTCGATCGCGGGGATAAGCTTTTCGCGCAGGGCGTCCGCAGTATCGTTGCCAACTGGCACAACCACCGGAAGAGCCATGCACCGCTCGCCCGCGGAGCCGAATGCCGCGCCGGCAAGATCGTTGACGACCTGGTCGAGGTCGGCGTCGGGCATGACGATGCCGTGGTTTTTGGCGCCGCCGAACGCCTGAACCCGCTTCCCGTTCGCGGTGCCGCGCGAGTAAATGTAATGCGCGATATCGGACGAGCCGACGAAGCTGATCGCCGCGATGTCGGGATGGTCGAGGATCGCGTCGACCATCTCCTTGTCGCCATGGACGACATTGAGGATCCCGTCGGGAAGTCCGGCTTCCTTCATCAGCTCCGCGAGGCGGTTGGGCACGCTCGGGTCGCGCTCCGACGGTTTGACGATGAAGGCGTTGCCGCAGGCGATCGCCATCCCGAACATCCACATCGGGATCATCGCCGGGAAGTTGAACGGCGTTATGCCTGCACCGATGCCCAGGGGTTGCCGCATCGAATAAACGTCGATGCCGGGACCCGCGCCGACCGTATATTCGCCTTTGAGGGCTTGCGGAATGCCGCAGCAGAACTCGATGACCTCGAGCCCGCGCTGCACGTCGCCCTTGGCGTCGGCGATAACCTTCCCGTGTTCCGAGCTCAGCAGATGCGCGAGCTCGTCCATGTTCTTTTCGACCAGCTCCTTGAACTTGAACATGACGCGGGCGCGGCGTTGCGGGTTCGTCGCCGCCCATTCCGGCTGAGCGGCCTTCGCCGCGTCGACGGCTTTCTGGAGGTCCGACGCGCTGCCGAGACGGACATGGGCCTGAACCTGGCCCTGGTTGGGATCGAACACCTCGCCGTGGCGCTCGCCCGAAGCGAAGGTGGAACCGCCGATGAAATGGTCGATGCTGCGAAGCATGGGTACGCGTCCTGGACTGTGATTGTGGAGTTGCGGCTCCCCTAGTCCTTCGCCCCGCGCGTGGCTAGGCGGCGGCGAATGGGGCGCGCCAAATCCACTGACCGGCCAGTCGAGCCCCGGATCGCGCTCGGCATGGGTCTTCGCCTCGTAAGCGCACTGTCTCTCGCGCTGATGTTCGCCGGCGTGAAGTGGGTCGGACAGCACGGCGCGGGCGTAGCCGAGACCCTTTTCTATCGGCAGATCGGCTCGGTCGCCTGCGCTCTGGGATTTGTCGCGCTCGGGCCTGGCTTCGGATCGCTGAGAACGCAGCGGTTCGGGGCCCACGCAATGCGCATGGCGATCGGGGTCGTCGCGATGCTCCTGAATTTCCTGATGGTGACCGTCCTACCGCTCGCGGAGGCGACGGCGATCGGCTTCTCCGTCCCGATCTTCGCGACCCTGCTCGCGGCTGTCGTATTGCGGGAGCCGACGGGCAGATGGCGGTGGGGCGCCGTGATCGTCGGCTTCATTGGTGTGCTCGTGATCATTCAGCCGGGCAGCCGACACATCAGCGCGTACGGAGGACTGGTCGCTTTGGTGGCAGTCATCAGCACCGCTTGCGCGACGATCGCGATACGACACCTGGGCGCCACGGAGGCGGTCGCAACCACTGTCTTTTGGTTCGGGCTGACCTCATTGGTCCCCCTCGGGATTGCGATGCCGTTCGTCGCCCATAGCCATGATGCAATTACGTTCGGCGCGATCGCTGCCTTGAGCCTGGCCGGGGGCATTGCCCAGCTGGCGCTCACCGGCGCCTTGCGGCTCGCCCCTGTCTCATTGGTCATGCCAATGGATTATTCGGCGCTTCTTTGGGCGACCCTGCTGGGCCTGGTGCTATTCGACCAGGCTCCGTCGCGCTGGACCTGGCTCGGAGCGCCGATCGTCATCGGCGCCGGCCTTGTCATCCTCTGGCGCGAGCATCAGCGCAGAATCGCTGGAAGTGCGGTCGCCGCAGTGCCAGAAGTCCCGGAATGACAATGTCGCGCAGCGCTGCCGCCCTTTCGTCCATCCTTCTCATGGCCGCGGCGCCGCCTCCATCTCCGGACGCGAAGCTTCGGACGATCATCGCGCCGGTAAGCTCGGCGCAGCTCAGGCACACCATCGAGGCTCTTGTGAGCTTCGGCACGCGCCACACGCTCTCGTCACAAACCGACCCGAAACGGGGCATCGGAGCGGCGCTGAACTGGGCAGAAAGCGAATTCGCCCGCTATTCGGTCGCGTGCGGCAATTGCCTGACCGTCTCGCGCACGAGTGAGACGTTCAGCGGCGACCGCCTGCCCACGCCAACCAAGATCACCGACGTGTTCGCGATCCAGCGCGGCACCGAGCGCCCTAATGACGTGGTGATCATCCAGGGTCATATCGACAGCCGCGTGACCGATCCGATGAACGCAACCTCCGATGCGCCCGGCGCCAATGATGATGGATCCGGCACCGCAGCGGTGCTCGAGGCAGCTCGGGTCCTATCGAAGCACAAGTTTCCCGGCACGATCGTTTACGCGACACTGATGGGGGAGGAGCAGGGGCTCTACGGCGGCAAGACGCTGGCGAATTACGCCAAGTCGCAGGGCTGGAACGTTGTCGCCGTGCTCAATAACGACATTATCGGCAACAGCTGCTCCTCCGACGGTGTCTGCGATTCCACCCATGCGCGGGTGCTGTCGGAGGGACCGCGATCGCAGGGGCAGGATGAACTTGCCGCCCAGACCCACAGCCTCGGCGGCGAGAACGACAGCCCGTCACGCAACATCTCGCGCTATCTCGACAGCCTCGCGGATCGCCTCAAGATCGGCCTCGACGTCCGCCAGATCTGGCGCACCGATCGCTTCAGTCGTGGCGGCGACCACATTCCCTTCCTGGCGCTCGGATTTCCCGCCGCTCGGATCAGCGTGGCGGTGGAGAATTACGACTGGCAGCACCAGGACGTTCGAACGGAGAAGGGCAAGCGTTACGGCGATACGATCGACCATGTCGATTTTGCTTACCTCGCCAAGATGACCAAGCTGAACGTCGCGGCGCTCGCTTCGATCGCCAACGCCCCGCCGCCGCCGGAAGCCCGGGTCGAGGGGGCGGTGTCGACCGATACCACCGTCAGCTGGTCGCCGGTGCAGGGCGCCGCAAGCTACAAGGTCTGGTGGCGCAGGACGGACTCGAACAATTGGCAGGTCGCTCGCTCGGCGCAGGGCGACCTCGGTGCGCGCATCGCGACGACGTCGGATCGGTCGGATGCGAACGCGCCGGCGACCGTCGTCGGGCATCAGATGGTCCTGCCTCATATCCGCGTCGACGATTGGGTGTTCGGCGTATCGGCGCTGAGCAAGGACGGGTTCGAGAGCCCTGTCGCTTCGGCCGTGCCCGGTGGCGCATTCAAGCCGTACGTCGCGCCGCCGAAGGCTGATAAGAAGTAAACCCCTCCACATCGAGGGGAGGGGCTCTTATATTTTTCGCCAAGGAGAGCGAAAATGGCCGGCGGATGGACGCGCGACGGCGCGGTTCAGGACCAGATCGAAGACACGGTAAAGGATGCCGTACTCCGCGCTCGTGCTTTGACGCCACACGGGACAAGCGCTGAGGAATGCGACGATTGCGGGGAGCCGATCCCGAAGAAGCGCCGCGCAGCGCTGCCGGGCGTGAGGACTTGCATCGGCTGCCAGACCGAGCGCGACAAATCCGTCGCACATTCGACGATCAACCGGCGCGGCAGCAAGGATAGCCAGCTGCGCTGACCCAGGCCCCTCCCCTTGATGGGGAGGGGTTGGGGTGGGGTGATCTTGGTCGTAGGGCGCGAGTGTGAAACATCATCCGCCAGCAGACGCCGTCAGTCGCGCTCGACGGCTCCGAAAAGAGATGACCGATGCAGAGCGGAGGTTGTGGCGCCTTCTCAAGGAGAGCTTCAGCGACTGGCATTTTCGGAAGCAGGTTCCGTTGAGTCATTTCATCGCTGATTTCGCAAGCCATCGCGCCAAGCTCGTGATCGAGGTCGATGGCGGACAGCATGGTGTCGCCAAGGACTTGCCGCGAACTAGAGTGATCGAACGCGAAGGTTATCGCGTTCTTCGCTTTTGGAACAATGAGGTGTTGGGCAATCTCGACGGTGTCTGGACGATGATCGACGCTGCGTTGCACGCGCGTCACCCCACCCCCACCCCTCCCCATCAAGGGGAGGGGAAATAATGCCTCGCAAACGCTCCTCCGGCCTGCCCAGTCGCAAACAGATCCTCGACTTCATCGCCACGTCCGATCAGCCGGCGGGGAAGCGCGAGATCGGGCGCGCCTTCGGCCTCAAGGGCAATGACAAGATCGCTCTCAAGGCCTTGCTCAAAGACATGGCCGACGAAGGGTTGATCGACAGCTCGCCCGGGCGCGCCTTTCACAAAACCGGCGGCGTGCCCAAGGTGACGGTTCTGCGCGTCCAATCCGTCGACGACGGCGGGGCGGTATGGGCTGTGCCCGA
>Ga0070664_100000463_pt1 | contig 30826 bp, 29 predicted proteins | sample KBSC73metaG_FD_65863 | JGI IMG/M metagenome (GOLD analysis project Ga0070664, IMG submission 65863) | Corn rhizosphere microbial communities from Kellogg Biological Station, Michigan, USA - KBS C7-3 metaG | ecosystem: Host-associated > Plants > Roots > Rhizosphere > Soil ... | reverse complement strand
GCATGGTCGTCAACGACCACGTCGACAAGGCGCGCTTCCAGGCGCAGCTTGCGCCGGTCTACGCTGACTTCGCCAAGCGGTTCGGGCAGGAGAACATCGACCGCATCAGGAACTATCGGTAGGCGCCGCTGGCACGTCGGCCGTGCCGGGCAGCCGGATGGACGGTGGACCGGGGAGGGCTAGCGGCTCGACGAAGGGCGTAGAATTGGGTCGAGCGACACGATGACCGAGGAAGGCCCGGACCGACGTGTCGGAGCGATTTACATTCGCTGACGCCGTGCCGGAGGGGGGTATTAGCGGTATTCGTAAACCCCTGAAGTTCCAAGTGTAATAAAGCCCCAATCCGCACGGCGTGCTTATTGCTTATCCAGTGTATTCGCGTTGGTTGGAATGATGAGCGACGAATCGACACGCCCGTCCATGACTCCTCCGGTCGAGACACGGTCTCCGGCGGGGCCGAACCGTTTGCGCCGCCGGCTCCTGGTCGGTGCGGCCAGCGTCGTTCCGAGCGTTTACACCCTGTCCAGCGGTGCCCAGGTCGCCGTGGCGAGCAACCTTCGCTGCCTGCAGGAGCCTGCCGTACCGCCGCAACGCTTCACGCAGGCTCCGGACCACTGGCTTCGCGCCCCTGTTTACGTCGGCCGCTACGAGAACGGGCCCGCGTATTGCGTCACGTCTCCCCAGGAGATGTGCACCGACGTCTGGAATCCCAACAAGGGGGCGGACGGCAGCCAGTGGGTGGACGGCGCCGGCGACATGCACGTGGTGGGGCCGAACGATCCTGTCACGATGGCCAATGGGCCGCGGCAGTACGGTCTGATCTACGTCGACCGCGAGGGAACGATTGCGGCCCTCGATCCCAACGCTGCCGCCGACATCCAGCCCGCTACGCAGACGTGCTGGGCGTCCGTCATGGGTTCGTGGAACGCCAAGCTGGGGTAATCCCGGGTGACGCTCCTCGAAAGCGCGGCATGTCCGCGCTTTTTTGTTGACGCGAGTCCAGCCTGCGTCCCATCGCTGATCCCCGCTGGCCGCGTTGGCGCATTCCGGCCGGTCAATCGCTCGTCTTCGAGGACCTGGACGACGGCGTCATGCTGTTCGACGCGCTCGTAGGCGGAACGCACCTCGTCAACGCCACGGCCGCTGAATTGCTGCTGCTGATCGAGGAAGCCCCCGGTCTCACGACCGGCGAGCTCCATGCCCGGCTCGTTGCCCGTGTCGAGGCGAGCCCCGAGGCGCTTCCGCTCGCAGCCGTCGATGAAATCCTGCAATGGCTGGCGCGCCTCAACATCGTGGCGGCGCACGGCGCATGAAAGTCGGCGACGTACCGGCGTCGTCGCTGGCGCTGCATGCGGCACGAGGCGGTGTGTCCCTGCGCATTCCGCCCATCACGGTGCGCGTGCGCTCGCCCATCGCACGATTTGCGCAGCAGCTGCACACGCTGTATGGCGCGTACGAGCTGTGCGACGTTGCGGATCTCGCGGACATCGACGTGCGACTCCTTCCGGCGCGCGGGCCGCGCCGCCTGCTGGCGCCGGCCGTTCGGTTCGTGATCGACGGCATCACGCCGTTCGAGCCGTTCGAGCTCGACCACGCGCTGCCGCTGTTCGAATGGGGCGTCAACTGGGTGTTCGCCCACCGGATGCATCAGCATCTGCTGTTGCACGCGGCGGTCGTCGAGCGTGGCGGGCGCGCCGTGCTGCTCCCCGCCTGGCCGGGCTCCGGCAAGAGCACCCTCGCCGCTTCCCTCGCGTGGCGCGGATGGCGCTATCTGTCCGACGAGTTCGGAATCGTGTCGCTGTCGACGCTTGCGGTGCTGCCGTTCCCGCGTCCTGCAGCACTGAAGAACGAGTCGATCGACGTCATCCGCCGGTTCGCGGCGCAGGCGTTGATCGGTCCGACGTTTCCGCGCACGCGCAAAGGCGCGGTCGCGCACATGCGCGTGCCGGACGAGAGCGTGCGGCGCGCGGCCGAGCGCGCGTCGATCGCCGCGATCGTGTTTCCCGATTTCCAGAAAGGAGCGGCGCTCCAGGCGCGCCCGCTCGGTCAAACCGCCGCGTTCCTGAAGCTCGCGCACAACGCGTTCAACTACGAAGTGCTCGGCGAAGCCGCATTCCATGCCGTTGCGGCGATCGTGCGCCGCGCGCAGTGTCGAATCCTGCGCTACGGTGACCTCGACGACGCGCACCAGGCGATCCACGATCTCGTCGAGCAACCCGTCCATGCCGACGTCTGACGACATCGTCGCGTTGCTGCTGCTCGCGATCAAGGATCCGCGCGTTCTGCAGGCGCTCGGTCCGCGCGAATGGGAGCGCCTCCTGGCGTGCGCGCGGCGCAATGCGGTACTCGCCTACCTCGCCCACCGCACCGAATCGACCGGCGTGCACGAGCGGCTGCCGGATGCGCCGCGTGTCGCCATGGCGTCCGCGCGTGCCGGCGCGCGCAGGCTCGCGCAGCTCGCACGCTGGGAGGTCGAACAGATCGCGCAGGTCATGCGGCGTGAGGGCATTCCTCTCATCGCGCTGAAGGGCGTCGCGTACCTGTTGCGAGACATGCCGCACGCCGATACCCGACTCATCACCGACGTCGACGTCATGGTGCCGCGCGCCAGTATCGACGCGGCGGAACGGTACCTCCAGGCGGCAGGATGGCGCACGGCCGACCTCGATGCCTACGATCGGAGCTACTACCGGCGCTGGTCCCATGAGATACCACCCATGCGCTATCCCGGCCGGCTGCTGGGCGTGGACGTCCATCACACGATCTGCGCGCCCGTGAGCCGCCTGCGGCCCGATCCCAACGCGTTCTGGGCGCACGCGGTGGCGACCCGCATGCCCGGCGTGCGCGTGCTGTCGCCGGTGGACAGCCTGCTGCACGCTGCGGTGCACTTGTTCTTCGACTCCGATTTCGACAGCCGCTTTCGCGACTTAATCGACTTGCACGAGATGGCGCTTGCATTTGGCGAGGATGCGCAGTTCTGGCCCGCGCTCGTAGCCCGCGCCGCCGAGCTCGACCTTGGCCGGCCGCTCTACTACACCGTGCGCATGCTCGGCCTCATCGTGCGTACGCCGCTGCCCACGGGCGTGGTCGCCGAGGTGGAGCGCTTCGCGCCGCCGGCGCCGGTCGCGCGCTGGATGACGCGCACCGTCGCCGACGTGCTGCGCCCGGTCGATCCCGAGCCCTGGCCGCGCCGGCATCGCGGCAAGCTATGGCTCATGTACGTCCGATCACACTGGCTGCGCATGCCGGCATACCTGCTCATCCCGCACCTCGTACGCAAGTCGCTGCGCCGCGCAGGCGATCCCGCGACGCAGACGCAGTGACGCGCGCGACGGATCAGCGGTAGCCGAAGAGGCCCGGCAGCCAGGCCGACAGCGCGGGGAAGAGCGATAGCAGCGCAAGCACGGCGAGCTGCGCGGCGAGGAACGGCCACAGCTCGCGCGTGAGCCGCGCGAGCGGCACCTTCGCGACGATCGACGTGATGAAGAGCAGGCCGCCGACCGGCGGCGTGATCATTCCCATCGTGAGGTTCACGATCACGATGATGCCGAACTGCAGGTCGTTGATGCCGAGCGCGTGCGCGATGGGCGCGAGTATCGGCACGAGCACCACGATGCCGGGCAGCGGCTCGATGAAGATGCCGAAAGCGAGCAGCAGCAGGTTCACGGCGAAGAGGTATGCGAGCGGCGAGAGGTGCATGCCGACGATCCATGCGGTAAGGTCCTGCGGCACGCGCGACACGGTCAGCACCCACGCGAACGCGGCGGACATCGCGACGATGATCAGCACCGCTGCGGTCATCAGCGCCGATCGCGCCAGGATGCCGGGCAGCATCCGCCAGTCGAGCGAGCGATAGATCCACCGCCCGGCGAACAGCGCATAGAACACCGCCACCACCGACGCCTCGGTGGGCGTGAAGGCGCCGGAGGTGATGCCGCCGAGGATCAGCACCGGCAGCACGAGCGCAGGCAGCGCGCGCCAGGTGTTGCGCGCGTAGTCGCGCAACGCGTAGCGCTGCGTGGCGCCGCGATAGTTGCGCCGCACCGAGATCACGTGGTTGATGGCGGCCATCGCGATCGCGATGAGGATGCCGGGCACTGCGCCCGCGATCAGCAGGCCGACCAGATTCACCTCCGGATACGCGAGTGCATAAATGATCACGCTAATCGAAGGCGGGATGATCGGCCCCAGAATGGACGTCGCCGCCGTCAGCGCCGCGGCATAGCCAGGGTCGTAGCCGTCCTCGCGCATCATGCGGATCATGATGGCGCCGGGGCCCGCGGCGTCCGCGAGCGCGGAGCCCGAGATGCCGGAGAAGAACGTAAGGGTCAGGATGTTGGTGTGCCCGAGGCCCCCGCGGAATCGCCCCACGAACTGCGACGCGAAGCGCAGCAGCACCTGCGACAGCGCGCCGCCGGTCATGAGCTCCGCCGTCAGAATGAAGAACGGGACGGCCTCCAGAGCGAACACGTCGATGCCGGAGAACAGGTATTTCGGCAGCGCGAGCAGCGGAAGGCTGCCGTTGACCAGGATCGCGACCAGCGTCGCGCCACCGAGCGCGAAGGCGACCGGCACGCCGAGCACGAGCAGCGCGATGCAGGCGACGAAGAGCGCGGCAACCATGTCCCTCGCGACGCCTCGCCGCGCGTCACATCTTCGCGGCGTCGGCGTCGAACTCGCCGTCGCCCAGGAGAGCCCGCTGGCGCACGTAGGGCGTTGCCATCAGCAGCAGGTGAACGGCCAGTAGCGCGAACCCGATCGGCACCGCCAGGTACACGGCGCCGATGGGTATCTGCATCACCGGCGTCGTCTGTTGCCACGTGAGCACTGCGTAGCGCGTGCCGATCCAGATCATGAACGCGAAGAACGCGAGCAGCAGCGCGACGATCAGCGCGCGCAGCCGCGCGGCGTGACGAGGCACGCGCTCGTGCAGCGTCTCGACGCCGATGTGTCCGCCGTAGCGCAGCACCAGGCCGGCGCCGATGAAGGTGAGCCAGATCATCGCGTAGCGCGACGCCTCCTCGACCCACAGGATCGAGCGATCGGTGAGGAATCGCAGCGCGACGTTGACGAAAACCATCAACGCCATCGCGGCGAGCAATGCGATTACGGCGAGACGGTTGGCACGCAGGAACAGGCGGTCGAAGGCGTCCAAGTGTGGCGCCGGCGCGACAGGCGGCCACGCGGCGGCGCCGATTCTCGCACGCGCGGCGGTGCCCGCGTGCCTATAATCGTCGCGCCCGGCCCGCGCTCGGCGCACGTCCTCGTGGCGCCGCCGGGCGGAAACGGCGTTCGCCTCGCGGGAACGCCTCCTATAATCTGCCGGCCGCGCGTCTCGCGACACGATGCGGCAAGGTCACGATGGATCCGTCGGAAATCTACGCCAAGACCGAGCTGGGTCTCCAGGAGCTGCGCGAGCGCAAGCTCAACCTGCCGGTCACACTCCGTAGCCTACTGATCCTGATCGACGGCAATCGCACCGTGGGCGAAGTGCTCGACAAGGCGCGCGCGCTGCGTCTCGACGAGCGCGCGCTGACCGCACTCGAGCGCGGCGGGCTCATCGCGAAGCGCTTTTCGGCGCCTTCGGTGGCCCAGGCGCCCGAGCAGGGCACGGCGTCGCGCTCGCAGGACGAAGTCGAGCGCTACATGCAGGCGCAGCGGATGATGAGCGACGCCATCAACCAGCACCTGGGCTTTCGCGGATACGGTCTCATGATGCGTCTGCAGAAGACCGCCAACGTGCGCGACCTGCACGACCTGCTGCCCGACTTCGCCAAGGCCTTGGTCAAGCGCATCGGCATGGGACCCGCCACGCCGATCGTCGGCGCCATCGAGCGTCTCATCACCGGTCAGTGACTGAGCGCGCGGCGGCTGGGCGCACGGCGCGCAGTCCGGCGGACATCGGCGAGCGCGGCTGGCGTGCCGTGCTCGCGCGCACCTGGCACGCCGTCACGGGCCTCGACGTGCCGATGCTCGCCGCCGGCATCGCGTTCTACGGCGTATGGGCGTTCTTCCCCGCCCTTGTCGCGCTGGTCGTCGTGGCCGGCTGGCTCTTCGGCCGGGGTGAGAGCATTCACCTTGTGGCCCTGGTGCGCGCGGAGCTCTCCCCTGCCTTGTCCACGATCGTGTCGGACCAGCTGGCCCGTGTGGCCCAGCAGCCGCAGGGCTATGCCGTTGCAACCGTCGGCGGCGCGCTGCTACTCGCCGTGTGGGCCGGAATGCGCGGCGTACGCGGGCTGTGCGCGGCGCTGAACCGCATCTACCAGGAGAAGGAAACGCGCTCGTTCTGGCACCGTCAGGCGCTCGCGTTCGTCCTGTCGACGCTGTGTGGGGCGTTCCTGCTCGCCACGGCGCTGATGGTCGCCGGGCTCCCGGCGCTGCGCGCATCCGCGAACGTCGACGCCCCGTCGTCGATCATCACGATCGTGAAGTGGATCGTCGTCGTGGGGCTGCTGATGCTGCTGCTGTCGATTCTCTATCGCTACGCGCCCAGCCGGCGCAAGCCGCGCTGGCGCTGGGTGACGTGGGGCGCCGCCTTCAGCGCGGCGAGCTGGGTCGTGGTCTCCGTGGCGTTCTCCTATTACGCCGCGCAGTACGGCCGGCTCAATCCCCTGCTCGGATCGCTCGGCGCCATCGCCATCTTCATGCTGTGGTCTTACGTGGGCGTGCTCACCGTCCTTGCCGGCGCGCAACTCAACGCCGAGATCGAGCGACAAGCGTAGGCGCGCGGCGCGCAACCACGAGCCGGCGGAACGCGGCCGCCGCGAGCATGGCGCTCACGGCGATGGTCGTCGCCATCGGGCGGACGGTGCCGTCGAACGTGAGCCCTACGAACAGCGCGCCCGTGGAGGCGACGACGAATTGCACGAACGCCAGCAGCGACGACGCTGCGCCCGCCATCTCGGGGAACGGCGTCATCGCGCCGGCGGTCGACTGCGGCATCGTCATCATCAGCGCGACCATGTAGCAGAACATCGGTGCCACCACCGCCAAAGGATGGCGTACGTCGAGCCATGCCAGCATCGCGAGCACCATCGCGCCGCCGATCATGACCCACAGCGCGCGTCCGATGGTGCGATCGATTCCCCAGCGACGCACCACGCGCGCGCCGAAGATGGCGCCGCTCAGGTTGCCGAGCATCACCGCGCCGAACAGCACGCCGAAACCGCGCTCACCCTGTCCCATCACCTGCACGAACACGAAAGCGCTGCCGGCGAGGAAGGCGAAGAGGCCGCAAGCCGTGAATGCTGCGACGAGCATGTAGCCGACGAACACGCGCGAGGCGAGCAGCTTGCGATAGTTGACCACGACCACCGCCGGCGCGAGCGCACGCAGGTTCGGCGTGCGCAGCGTCTCGGGCAGCGCCGAGGAGACCGCCACCCACAGCACCGCGCCATAGATCGCAACGAGGACGAAGTTCGCCTGCCAGCCCAGCCACACATGGAGGTTGCTGCCGAGAATGGGCGCGACGATCGGCGCGATGCCGAGCACCATGCCCATGAGCGACAGCATGTGCGCAGCCTGCGTGCCGGCGTAGAGGTCGCGCACCACGGCCCGCGGCACCACCGCGACCGTCGCCATGGCGATCGCCTGCACGGCGCGCGCCGCGATGAGCACATGCACGTCGCGCGCCGCGGCACACGCAAGCGACGCGAGGACGAACACCGACAGGCCCCCGATGAGCGCGGGACGCCGTCCGTAGCGATCCGACAATGGCCCCGCCACGAGCTGCGACGCGCCCCAGGCATACATGTACACCGACAGCGTGAGCTGCACCTGCGCGGGTGTCGCCGACAGCGCGTGCGTCATCGACGGCATCGACGCGAGGTAGATGTCCATCGCGAGCGGCGCGATGGCGATGAGCGCGCCGAGCAGCACGGTCATCGCCGGCTGCCCGGGCTTCAGCATGCGACGCTCAAGGCCTCACGAATGCTTGCTCGCGGCGGCCGCATCGCCGGCCTTGGGGACGAACTTCCACGCAAGCGTCGTCTCGTCGACGCGCGGCACGTACGTGATGCCGGCGCGCGTCGCCCACGTATCCACCTGGAGATGGATGGGAATGATGCCCTCGTCGGCCATGAGGATCTCGTTGGCGCGCGCGAGATACGCCTCGCGCTTGACGTCGTCGACGGTCTGCAGCGCATCCTCGGTGAACGCGTCGAGCTTGGGGTTGGAGTAGCGGCCGCGGTTCGTGCCGCCGAAGCCCTTCTCCTTGTTGTACGTCATGACGATCGCCTTCAGCGATGACGACGCCTCGCCCGTTCCGGTGCTCCAGCCGAGCAGCATCGCGCTGAACTTCAGCTCCGTGGCCTGAGGAAAATAGGTCGCCGACGGCATCGCGACGACCTTGGTCGGGATGCCGATGCGCGTCCACATCTGCGCGATCGTCTGGGCGATCTTCGAGTCGTTCGCGTAGCGGTCGTTGGGCGTGTGGAGCGTCAGGCCGAAACCCTGCGCCCAGCCGGCTTCCGCGAGCAGTTTCTTCGCGCCTTCGGGATCGAATTTGTCCGGCTTCAGGTTCTTGCTCGCGCCGAACAGGAAGTCGGGAACGAGCTGGCCGGCGGGCACCGCCTCGCCTTCCATCACGCGGTCGACGATGGCCTTGCGGTCGATGGCGAGCGACAGCGCGTGACGCACGCGCGCGTCCTTGAGCGGATTGCGCTCGAGGGGTTTGCCTTCCTTGTCGGTGACGTACGGCGACGCGTCCCGGTTGCTGTCCAGATGCAGGTAGATCAGGCGATCGACGACCGTGCGATACAGCGAGAAGCGCTTGTCCTGCTTCAGCCGCGCGATGTCCTCGCTCGGCACCGCCTCGATCGCCTGCACGTCGCCGGCGAGCAGCGCGGCCACCCGCGCCGCGTTCTGGGGAAGCAGCCGCATCGTCACCTTGTCCCACGGCGTTTTTCCGCCCCACCAGCCGTCGAAGCGCGCGAGCTCGATTCGATCGCCCTTGGCGTAGCGCACGAGCTTGTACGGTCCGGTGCCGATCGCGGCCTTGCCGCTGTTGAAATCGTCGGTGCTCGCGTTCTCGTACTTGCGCGAGATCATGAAAACCTGCGTCATGTCGGAGGGCATGAGCGGATACGGCGTCGCGGTGTGGAATCGAACGGTGTACGGATCGACGACGTCCATCTTGACGATCTGCTTGGTGTACGCGGTGAACGGGGACGGGCTGTTCGGGACCTTCGGCACGCGGTTGATCGATGCGATGACGTCCTCGGCAGTGAAGTCGCTGCCGTCGTGGAACTTCACGCCGCGTCGCAGCTTGAACTCCCAGGTCGTCGGGTCGACGGCTTTCCACTCGGTCGCGAGGCCGGGCTCGAGCTGCTCCTTTTCGTTGCGCTGCACGAGCAGCCCGTACACGTGCTGGGCGACGTTGTTGTTCGGCGTGAGGTTGTGATAGTGCGGGTCGAGCGACGTCACGTCCGTGCCGAGCCCGATCGTGAGGTCGGCAGCGGACACGAACGCGGGCAGGCACGCGCCGAGCGCGGCGAAGCAGCATGCAAGGCACAGGCGCAGCAGTTTCATCGAAGCCCTCGTGGTTGAAATGGCATACGGCCCCTCACCGCGCCCCTCGTCCGGCAGCCTGGCTCGCGCGCGGGACAGGTCCGTGAGGGCTCGGTCATGGGTAACAAAATGCTACGCCCTCCTTGACCCCGTAAACGCCGGACCCATTTGCGACGTTGTGGGTGGTGAGCGCGTCGCCAACCGGGAACCCCCGGAACCGCGTCGCAGTCACACTGAGGTGAAGGAGGTTTCCACATGGTTCGTCGTAAAGCTCTGATCGCCGCACTCGGCGCCACGCTCGCGGTGGGTGGCATGGCCATGGCGCCCGCGGCCCGTGCCGATCATATCGGGTTCAATCTCTCGTTCGCGGGTCCCGGCTACGGCGTGTCGGTGGGCAACGCGCCGGTGTATCACGGTCGACCCTATTACTATCACCCGCATCGCTATTGGGGTCCGCGCTATGTCCCGGCCCCGGTCTACGTCGCGCCGCCGGTCGTCTACCGTCCACCCGTCGTGGTCGAGCCGGTGCCGGTCTACTATCCGCCCGGACGCGTGTACTACCGCTACTGATCTTCGTTGAAGTCCATGTTCCACGGCCTCCCCGGCGCGTCCGCGGAGGCCGTTTTCATGCCATGAGGAGCGCGAGGCGGCCGAACTGCGCGAGCGCGTGCGCAACGAACGCTTCGGCATCCTGACGCACGGCCGCCGGCCATGTCGCCGCGGTCGCTGCCACGAGCGCCGCGCGGTCGCGGGTCCCATCGAGCAATGCCAGCAAGCGGCGCGCGTTGGCATCCGGAATGCGCACGCGCGCATGCAGCAGCGACGTGAGCTCTTCCTGGCGCGCTGCCTGCCACCGCGCGAGCGGACTCGCGACCGGCCGCTCGCCGGCAACGACCGCGAGCGGCGGCGGCCGCACATGCAGGGTCACCACGCCGGCGACGTACGCATCGCGCAACAGCGTCTCGAGCGGTCGCGCCGACGCGCGGCCGAGCAGCGCGCGCGCCTCGGCGAGCGGCATCGCGCCCGGCGCGCGCTGCAGCAGCGCTTCGAGCAGCGCGCGCACCGGACCGCCGCCGCCGGCCGCCGGGTCCAGATCGCGCGCGATGTCGGGAACCTTGCCGGCTTGCGCCGCGCGCAGCAGCGATGCATCGGCGGCGAGGTGCAGCGTTTCCATGCGTTGCGGGTCCAGCGCCGCGGAAGGCTGCGCGTCGGCGTGGCGCAGCAGCGATTGACGAAAGCGCCGCATGCGCATGAAGTCGAGATACTGCTCGCGCCCGATGGCATCGAGCCCGGACAGGAACTGGCGTGCGTTCGCCGACACGCCGGCACCGCTCATGGTGTGCAGCTCGGCCTCGGCGAGGTACGCGAGGCCATGCCGTGCCGCGTGCGCGACGAACTCTCCGAAGTAAACCGGATCGTTCGGCACCGCGAGGTCGTCGTGGAAGAGCTGGCTGTCGGTGTGCTCGGCCATCGAGCGCAATTCCGCGCGCACGGCGTCGTCGGACGCGTGCTGCGAGGCCCCGCCTTCGGCGATGAGCCGCGCGATCGCACGCGCCGCCGCGAGGCGCGCGCGTGGGTCGACGATGCGGTCGACATGGTGATGAACCATCTCCCACGCGGCCTGGCGCACGCGGCATCCCGGGAGCACGTTGAAGCTCACGAACATGACGCCGTCCGGGGCGAGCGAACGGCGCGCGAGCGCCAAGAGCGCGTCGCGCACGTGCGCCGGCACCCAGGAATAGACGCCGTGCGCCACGATGAAATCGAACGGCCCCAGCGAGGGATCGAGTCCCGCGAGGTCTTCGCACAACAGGGTGACGTTGGCGAGGCCGAGCGCCGCGACGGTGGCGCGGCCGGCGCCGATGGCGGACGACGACAGGTCGCAGCCCACGAACGACGCATGCGGCAGCGTGACGGCCATGGGGATCAGGTTGGAGCCGTCGTTGCATCCCACCTCGAGCACACGACAGTGCGCGGGGTCGGCCGCTGGATGACCGAGGAACGTCGCGACCGACGCGATGCGGTCGGGATGCGTGGCCGCATGGGGCAGCGCGGCGTAAGCGATCGTGTCGTAGCGTGCCGCCAGCGCGGCGTTGGAAACGGATGCGTCCACGTGTGCGTCTCGCGCATGCTGCGAGACGCGATTCTACAAGCGACGCTACACCGCCTCGCGCTGCGAGCGCATCAGCGCTCGCGCCGCCTTGGACATCGCTGCGAGCTCGGTGAGCGAGAGCGCCTCGGCGACCGCGCGCTGCGCCTCCTCCCAGTACGGCATCGCGCGCAGGAAGACGCGCCGGCCGCGCGGCGACAACCGCAGCACGCGCACACGGCGATCCTCGCCGGCCTCGATGCGCACCAGGCCGGCGTCGCGCAAATGGTCGACCGTGCGGGAGAGCGTCGTCTGGTCGGTACGCGTGAGTCGCCCGAGCGTCTTGTGGTCGACCGGCTCGGAGGCGAGGATCGCCCACAGCAGCGCGAGCTGGCTCGCGCGCACGTCGGCGGGCCGCAACGCCTCGTCGTAGTACGCGCCGATGATGCGGCCCAGCATGCGCACGTTGGCGAAGGCGCATTCGCGCCCGCGACGCGCGTACGCTTCGAGCGTCGCGGCGTCCGGCGTCGATGCGCTGCTGCGTCCTGCCGCGCGGGGTCGGGCCATGCGTCACGCTCCGCAATTAGATGCACGTACATGCATCGCGGGCCGCACGATAGCGCGTTGCCCGGGCCGGCGCAACGGTTTCGTCAGCCCCGGTAGCGGATGCGATAGACGGCGCCCGCCGTGTCGTCGGACACGAGCAGCGAGCCGTCGGGGGCGACCAGCACGTCGGCGGGGCGACCCCACGCCGATTCGCCCTGCAGCCACCCTTCGGCAAACGGCTGGTACGAGAGGACCTTGCCGGATGAATCGAGCCGCACCACCGTCACCCGATAGCCGATCTTGTGGCTGCGGTTCCAGGACCCGTGCTCGGCAATGAAGACCTGGTTGCGATATTCCGGCGGAAACTGGGTGCCCGTGTAGAACCGCATGCCGAGCGAAGCGACGTGCGGGCCCAGCTTCGCCGCGGGCGGCGCGAACTCGCGACAAGCGCGCTTCGCGCCGAACTCCGGATCCGGAATGTCGCCCGCATGGCAATACGGATAGCCGAAATTCTCGCCGGGTTTGGTCACGTGGTTGAGCGTGTCGGGCGGTACGTCGTCGCCGAGGTTGTCGCGGCCGTTGTTGGTGAACCACAGATCGTGCGTGCGCGGATCCCAGTCGAAGCCGACGGTGTTGCGCAGGCCACGCGCGACGACCTCGAACCCGGATCCGTCCGGATTGATGCGATTGATCGTCGCGTACTTGTCCGGGTCCGGCTCGCAGATGTTGCAAGGCGCGCCGACGGGCACGTAGAGCTTGCCGTCGGGTCCGAACGCGATGAACTTCCAGCCGTGCGCGCGATCGCTCGGGAAACGGTCGCTCACGACCACGGGATCGGGCGGCCGATCCAGATGCGCTTCGATGTCGGGCAGGCGCAGGATGCGGCTCACCGCGGACACGTACAGCGCTCCGTCGTGAAACGCGACACCGACCGGCTGGCGCAAGCCCCTGGCGATGGTTCGCACGACGGGCTGCGCACCGGCCGGAAACGACACCGCGCGGACATCGCCGTCGTTGGACCCGACGAAGAGCGTCCCGCGCGCACCCCACGTCATCTCACGCGCGCCCGGCACGCGGGCGACGAGCTCGATCGCGAAACCCGGCGGCAGCCGGATCGCGTCGAGATGAGGGGTTTGCGCCGCCGCATCGTGCGCGAGCAGCGATGCGAGCAGGAAGGATGCCACGAGGAGCGGCTGCAGCATGGACCTTGGAGTTGTGCGAGCGCCGGCGGTTCACCTGCGCGACCGTGGGCGGCGCCGGGGCCGGTGCTATTCTTCCATCCTGACGTGAAAGAGGCCGCCGCATGAATGCTCCCGCTGTCGCGCGCGAAGTCGCCGGACGCACGCCGATCGAGCGTCCCGAGGACCTGGTCGGCTACGACCTCATCCGCCGCCTGGTCTCGTTCCCGACCGTGAGTCGCGACTCGAACCTCGAGCTGATCGAGTGGGTGCGCGCCTACGCCGAGTCGCACGGCGCGGCCACGGCGCTCACGTACAACGACGACCGGCGCAAGGCGAACCTGTGGATCACCTTCCCGGCGCGGGACGGGAACGCCGTGACCGGCGGCGTGGTGCTGTCCGGTCATACGGACGTCGTGCCGGTCGACGGCCAGCCGTGGGACAGCGATCCGTTCACCGTGACGCACAAGGACGGCCGGCTCTATGGCCGCGGCGTCGCGGACATGAAGAGCTTTTCCGCGATCGGCCTCGCGTTCGTGCCGCGCTTTCTCGCGCGCGGGCTGCGCAAGCCGCTCCATTTCGCGTTGTCGTACGACGAGGAAGTCGGTTGCATCGGCGTGCGGCGCCTCATCGCCGACGTCGTGGCGCAAGGTATCCATCCGATGGGGTGCATCGTCGGCGAGCCGACGGGCATGGAGCTCGTCGTGGCGCACAAGGGCAAGATGAGCTGGCGCTGCCGCGTGCGCGGGCGCGAGGCGCATTCCTCGCTCACGCCGCGCGGCGTCAACGCCGTGCAGATCGCCTGCGAGATCGTCGCGTACATCGCGCGGCGCGCGCGCGAGTTCCGCGACGGCACCGTTCAGGACAAGGCCTACGACGTGCCGTACACCACGGCGCACGTCGGCATCATCCGCGGCGGCACCGCGCTCAACATCGTGCCGCGCGACTGCAGCTTCGAGTTCGAGCTGCGTCACCTGCCCCTCGACGATCCAGAGGCCTTCTTCGCCGACGTGCAGGCGTTCGCGCATCGCTTCGTGCCCGAGATGCAACGCGTCGATCCTTCGACGTACGTCGAGTTCGACCACCTCTCCACGCTGCCCGGCTTCGATACGAGCCACGACAGCGAGGTCATCGCGCTCGGCCGCGCGTGCAACGGTACCCATTCGTTCGGCAAGGTGAGCTTCGGCAGCGAGGCGGCGCTCTTCCACGACGCCGCGGTACCTGCCGTTTTGTGCGGACCCGGCCACATCGAGCAGGCACATCAGCCGAACGAATGGATCGGCCTCGACCAGCTCGTGCGGTGCGAGGCGTTCATGGAGCGCCTCGGCGATCGCATCTGTGCGTCGTAGGGTCGCTCCGCGCAGGCGGCGTTCGCGCACGGGGATCCTTACATGAGCTCGGTTCCTGCCATCGAGGTCGAGTTTCCCGACATCGCGCGGTGGGCGCAGGGCAACACCGGCATTCCGTACGTCTGGCGCTTCGCCGCCGCGCAACCGGGCCCGCGCGCGACGCTGCAGGCGCTCACGCACGGCAACGAGGTGTGCGGCGCGATCGCGCTCGATTGGCTGCTCGCACGCGAGCTGCAGCCAGCGCGCGGCACGCTGACGCTGATCTTCGCGAACGTCGACGCCTATCGCGCGTTCGACCGCAGCGAGCCCTTCGCGTCGCGCTGCGTCGACGAGGACTTCAACCGTCTGTGGACTGCCGAAGTGCTGGACAGCGCACGCCGCAGCGCCGAGCTCGCCCGCGCGCGTCAGCTGCGACCCTGCTACGAGGCCACGGACTACCTGCTCGATCTGCATTCGATGACCGATCCGTGTCCGCCGCTCGCACTGGCGGGCCGGCAACGCAAGGGGCTCGAGCTCGCCTACGCGGTCGGGCTGCCGCAGCACATCGTGATCGACGCCGGCCACCAGGCGGGCAAGCGCCTGCGCGATTACGCCTTCTTCGACGAGGCGGATGACCCGCGCGCCGCGCTGCTGATCGAATGCGGCCAGCACTGGCACCGCGATGCTCCGGCCGTCGCCAAGGCGGCGGTCGTGCGCTTCCTGCGCCATCTCGAGATGCTCGCGCCGCGCGACGCCGAGACGCTGATCGACCCTTCGCCGCTGCCGCTCCAGCGCGCCATCGAAGTGACCGATGTGGTCACGATCACCAGCGACGATTTCCAGTTCGAGATGCCGGTGCACGGCCTGATGACGGTGCCGCGGCGCGGCACGCTCCTCGCACGCGATGGCGGGTCACCGGTTCGCACGCCGTACGACGAGTGCGTGCTGATCATGCCCACGCGCCGGCCGCGCCGCGGCGAGACCGCCGTTCGCCTCGGGCGCTACGTCTCCTGACCGCGGGTCAGTCGCCCGTCTGCGGCGAGTCGTACCAGTAGCGGGCATGCTCGCGTCGCGCCGCGACCGCGTGCGGCGCGGTAGCACCGAGCGTGACCGCGATCGCGCCGTCGAGGTCGGTGCGCGCGATCGTCGCGCCGGCGCGCTCGTAGCGGGCGATCACGTCCCCGCGCGGGTGGCCGAAGCGGTTGCGATAACCCGCCGTCACGATGGCGACGCGCGGGCCGACCGTCGCGATGAACGCCGCGGTCGAGGACGTGCGCGAACCGTGGTGCGGGACGACCAGCACGTCGGCGCGCAGCGCCGCCGCGTGATCGCGCAGCAGCACCGCTTCGCTGCGCGCCTCGATGTCACCCGTGATGAGCGCGGCGCGACCAGACGCCTCGATGCGCAGCACGCACGAGCGATCGTTGGTCTTGAAGTCGACGTCGTAGTGCTCCGGCGGCGGATGCAGGATCGTGAATTGCACGTCATCCCACATCCACGTTCGATCCGGATCGCAGCGCCGGACGCTCCCCTGCGCGGCCGCGCGCTGCACGATCGCGTGCTCGATCGGCAACGATGACCACAGCGTGCGCGCCGGCACCATGGCGAGCAGCGACAGCGCGCCGCCCGAGTGATCGGTGTCCGCGTGGCTGACGACGAGGGCATCGAGGGCACGAACGCCGAACGCACGCAACACGGGCACGACGAGACGGCCGCCTGCGTCGCCGGCGTCTCCGAACCGCGGCCCCGTGTCGTAGACCAGCGCATGCGTGGCGGTCTGCACCACGACCGCGAGGCCCTGCCCCACGTCGAGCGCCGTGATGCGCGCCTCACCCGGCGGCGGACGCGCCGGCAGCATCAGCAGCATGGGCGCGAGCCACAGCACGCCGGTGAAGCGGCCCGGCAAGCCGCGCGGCGCGAGCATCAGCGCGACGCCCGCGAGCGCAACCAGCAGCGTCCACGTCATCGGGGCGTGCGATGCCCAGGCCGCGGACGGCAGGGCGGCGAGCCGTTCCAGCCCCCACATGAGCGCGCGCAGCATCCCGTGCGCGACGCGCCACAGCACGTCGAGCGGAACCAGGATGCCGGCCAACGCGAGCGGCACGATGAGCACCGTGACGACCGGGATGGCGAAGGCGTTGGCGATGGCCGAGACGAGCGACACCTGCTGGAACAGCGCGAGCGTTCCCGGAACGAGGCCGATCGTCACGGCCCATTGCGTGCGTGTCGCTTCGCTCAGCATGCGCGCGGCTCGACTGCGCCATGCGCGCGCCAGCGGCTCCTCGAGACGGCCGGACCCCGCGAACAGCAGAAGCCCGACGGCGCCGAAGGACAGCCAGAAGCCGGGGGCGAAGCCGGCCCAGGGATCGAGCAGCATCACTGCGACGAGCGACCACAGCCACACGCAGCAGGCGGTCCCCGGTCGCCCGAGCCACAAGCCGATCGCCGCCACGACGAGCATGGCCAGCGTGCGCACGGCCGGCACTTCGGCGCCGGCGAGGAGCACGTACGCGGTGGCCAGCAGCGCACCCACCGCGACGGCGACCTTGCGCGCGGGCAGACGCGACGTCAGCCACGCGAAGCGGCGCGCGAGCGCCAGCACGGCGGCGCCGGCGAGCGCCGCGAAGGCCGTGACGTGCAGCCCGGAGATCGAGATCAGATGCGAAACCCCCGTGCGGTTGAACACCTGCCATTGCGACTCGGGAATCGCCCGCTGGTCGCCGATGGCGAGCGCGACCAGCACGCCCGCGTACGGCGCGCCCGGCAACGCGGCGAGGATGCGTGCGCGCACACGCTCGCGCAACCGCTGCACGTGATCGCCGAATCGACCGACGAACGCATCCAGACGCTGCGCCGCGTGAGGCGCGACGACGTAGCCGGTCGCGCGAAGATCGTGCTCCAGCAGCCACGCCTCGAGGTCGAACCCCGCGGGATTGACGTATCCATGCGGTCGCTTGAGCCGCACGGTGAGCCGCCAGCGCTCCCCGGCATGCACGACCGGGATCGGCGGCGCGGGCGAGTCGGCCGTCGGTGCGGCGGCGTACCAGCCGAGCGACAGCCGCGACGGCACCACGGCCTGCGCGGTGTCGATGGCCTCGACGGTAAAGGCAAAGCGCGTTCCGCGTTCGTCCGCCTGGGGCAGATCGTCGACGACCCCGACGATGGCCACGTCCTGGCCTTCCCATTGCACGGGCAGCGCGTCGGCGAGACGCATGTGCGCCCGCCACGCGGCGTAGCCGAAGCCGGCGACCAAGGCGCACGCTGCGATCGCAGCGAGTGCCACGCGTGCGCGCGCACGCGAGGCTGCGGCACCCGCGCAAAGTCCCGCACCCAGCCATGCCAGCGGATACGGCGGCAACGCCGCGCAGAGCGAGAGCGCCAATACGCCCGCCGGGAAGGCCGCGAGGGAGGCGACCACGCGGATTCCGCGATCGCATCCGTCGTCGCGCATGCGATCACGCTAGCGCGCGCGAGCGCGCCGCACCATGCAACCTTCGGATGAAGCTAGCGCTTCGGGTAGAGGATCATCTGCGTGCAGCGGAAGAGCGCGATGGCCTTGCCGTCGCTCTTGCGCGTCACGGTCGCGTCCCAGACGTGCGTCGTGCCCCCGAGGTGCGCGGGTGTCGCAACGGTCTGAATGATGCCGTCGCGCGCCGTGCCGAGAAAATTCGCCTTGAGCTCGATAGTCGTGAAGCCTTCCGCGCCTTCGGGAAGGTGCGCGCGGCACCCGTACCCGCAGGCTGTGTCGGCGAGCGCGATCACCGTGGCCGCGTGCAGGTAGCCGTTGGGAGCGACGAGATGCGGCTTCACCTCCAGCTCCGCGGAGACGCGGTTCTCCTCGAGCCCGGTGACGGTGAACCCTACGAGGCCGGGCAGCCGGTCGACGCCGATCTTCTGCGCGTTCTCGAGCGTGGCTTCGGGTCGAAGCGGCATGCTCACTGCTCCGTCAATTCGCGGATGTCCCGCGCGAAGCGATCGACGACGTCGGAGGTGGTGTCCCAGGCGCACATCAACCGGCATCCCGTCTCGCCCACGAACGTGTAGAAGCGCCAGCCGCGCTCGCGCAGGCCCTGCACCGCGCGCACGGGCAGATCGATGAACACGCCATTGGCCTGCACCGGGGCGAGCAGGCGCGCGCCGGGCAGGTGCTCGATCGCGCGCACGAGGCGCTGCGCCATCGCGTTGGCGTGAACCGCGTGCTTCAACCAGACGCCGTCGCGCAGCACGGCGCTCCACGGCGCGGCGAGATAGCGCATCTTGGAGGCGAGCTGGCCCGCCTGCTTGCGGCGGCGCGCGAATTCGTCCCCGAGGCCCCGGTCGAAGAACACGACGGCCTCGCCGAACGGCAGGCCGTTCTTGGTGCCGCCGAACGACAGCACGTCGACGCCGGCGCGCCAGGACATGTCGGCGGGCGAGCATTGGAGATATGCGAGCGCATTGGCGAAGCGCGCGCCGTCCATGTGCACCTTCATCCCGCGCGCATGGGCGGTCTCGCTCAACGCACGCAGCTCGTCGAGCGAATAGACCGTGCCGAGCTCGGTGGCCTGCGTGAGCGACAGCGCGCGCGGGCGCGACGCGTGCTCGTCGTGCGGCGTCACCGCGCGAGCCACGACCGCGTCGGGCGTGAGCTTGGCGTACGGCGTGTCGACGGTGAGCAGCTTGGCGCCGCCGCTCATGAACTCCGGGCCGCCGCATTCATCGACGTTGATGTGCGCGCTCGCATGGCACACGATGGCGTCGGTGCTGCGGCAGATCGACGCGAGCGACAGCGAGTTGGCGGCCGTGCCGTTGAACACGAAGTAGACGTCGCACGCGCGCTCGAACACGTCCTGCACCGCGCGCGTCGCGGCGGCGGTCCAGTCGTCCGCGCCGTAGCCCGGCGCGTGGCTGGCGTTGGCGGCTGCCAGCGCCTCCATCGCTTCGGGACAGATGCCGGCGTTGTTGTCGCTCGCGAACTGCGGCGAGGCCGAACGTGGCGCGTCGCTCACAGCCGCTCCGCCACGAACCCGCGCACCGAATCGAGCGCACCCGCCAACGCGGCAGGATTCGTCCCGCCCGCCTGCGCCATGTCGGGTCGTCCACCGCCCTTGCCGCCGACCTGCTGCGCGACGTGGTTCACGAGCTCGCCGGCCTTGACCTTGCCGGTGAGATCGTTCGTCACGCCGGCGATCAGCGTCACCTTGCCGTCGCTCACGCTGCCGAGCACGATCGCGGCGCTCTTCAGCTTGTCCTTCAGCTTGTCCATGGTCTCGCGCAGCGCCCGGGCGTCGGCGCCGTCGAGCGCCGCCGCGACCACTTTCGCGCCCTTCACGTCGACGGCGCTCGACGCGAGATCGTCACCCGCGCTCGCCGCCGCCTTGGCCTTGAGGCGCACGAGCTCCTTCTCCGTGGCGCGCGCGCCGTCCATGATCTGGGCGATGCGCGCCTCGATCTCCGCCACGGGCGCCTTCAGCTGGTCCGCGGCGGCTTCGAGCTGCGCTTCCTGGCGCTGCACGTATTCGAGGGCGCCCTTGCCGGTGACCGCCTCGACGCGACGGATGCCGGCGGCGACGCCGCTCTCGGACACGATCTTGAAGAATCCGATGTCGCCCGTGCGCGCGACGTGCGTGCCGCCGCAGAGCTCGCGCGAGGTGCCGATGTCCAGCACGCGCACCTCGTCGCCGTATTTTTCGCCGAACAGCATCATCGCGCCGAGCTTCTGCGCCTCGTCGATCGGCATCACGCGCGCGTTGGTCGGGTGGTTGTCGAGGATCTCCGCGTTGACGATCCGCTCCACGCGCCGCAGCTCCTCGTCGGTGAGCGGCGCGTTGTGCGCGAAGTCGAAGCGCGTCTTGTCCGGGTCGACGAGCGAGCCCTTCTGCTGCACGTGCTCGCCGAGGACTTCGCGCAGCGCCTTGTGCATGAGGTGCGTCGCCGAGTGGTTGCGCATCGTGCGGCCGCGCGCTTCCTGGTCGACCTGCGCCGCGACCACGTCGCCGACGCGCAGCTCGCCGGTCTTGACTTCACCGATGTGACCGTAGACGTCCGGCTGGATCTTCTGGGTGTCCTCGACCGCGAAGAGCGTGAGGCAGGCGCCGCCCTTGGTGAGCTCGCCGCGGTCGCCGACCTGGCCGCCCGATTCCGCGTAGAACGGGGTGCGATCGAGCACCACGATGCCGCGCTCGCCGATCGACAGCGACTCGACCTCTGCGCCTTCGCGATAGAGCGCCGCGACGCGTCCTTCTTCCGAGAGCGTCTCGTAGCCGCGGAAGCGCGTCTTGGGACCGTCGTAGGCGAGCGCCTGCCCCGTCTTGAACTGCGACGCTGCGCGCGCGCGCTCGCGCTGCGCATCCATGGCGGTGTCGAAGCCCGCCTCGTCCACGGACACGCCGCGCTCGCGGCACACGTCGGCGGTGAGGTCGAGCGGAAAGCCGAAGGTGTCGTAGAGCGTGAACGCGGTGCGGCCGTCGAGCACTTTTTTGTCGCCGGCGAGCGCCTGCTCGAGGATGCGCATCCCGTTCTCGAGCGTCTCGCCGAAGCGCTCCTCCTCGGCCTTCAGCACCTGCGCCACGCGCGCCTTGTCGCGCCGGAGCTCGGGATATGCGTCGCCCATCTGCCGGTCGAGGTCGTCGACGAGCCGGTGGAAGAACGGCCTCTTCTGTCCGAGCTTGTAGCCGTGACGGATCGCGCGGCGCACGATCCGGCGCAGCACGTAGCCGCGCCCTTCCGCGCTCGGGATGACGCCATCGACGATCAGGAACGCGCACGCGCGGATGTGATCGGCGATGACCTTGAGCGAGGGACTGTCCAGATCCTTCGTGCCGGTCTCCCGCGCAGCGGCCTTGATGAGGTCGACGAAGAGATCGATCTCGTAGTTCGAGTGCACGTGCTGCAGCACCGCCGCGAGGCGCTCGAGGCCCATGCCGGTGTCGACGCAGGGCTTGGGCAGCGGCGTCATGGTGCCCGACGCGTCGCGGTTGAATTGCATGAACACGAGGTTCCAGATCTCGATGTAGCGGTCGCCGTCCTCGTCCGGCGATCCCGGCGGTCCGCCGAACACGTCGGGCCCATGGTCGTAGAAGATCTCCGAGCACGGCCCGCACGGGCCGGTGTCGGCCATCTGCCAGAAGTTGTCGCTCGCGTAGCGCGTGCCCTTGTTGTCGCCGATGCGGATGCAGCGCTCGACCGGCACGCCGATGTCCTTCGTCCACAGGTCGAAGGCCTCGTCGTCCTCGGCATAGACGGTCGTCCACAGCTTTTCGGGCGGCAGGCCGTACACCTTCGTGAGGAGCTCCCACGCATAGCGGATGGCGTCGCGCTTGAAATAGTCCCCGAAGCTGAAGTTGCCGAGCATCTCGAAGAACGTGTGATGCCGCGCCGTGTACCCGACGTTCTCCAGATCGTTGTGCTTGCCCCCCGCGCGCACGCAGCGCTGCGAGCTCGTCGCGCGCTTGTAGGGACGCTGCTCGAGACCGAGGAATACGTCCTTGAACTGCACCATGCCGGCGTTGGTGAAGAGCAGCGTCGGATCGTTGCCGGGAACGAGCGGCGAGCTCGGCACGAGCGTGTGACCCTTCGAGACGAAGTACTCGAGGAATTTCCGGCGGATGTCGGCGACGTTCATGGCGTGGCGGCGGGTCCGGCGCACGCGGCGCGAGGTCCTGCCATCGGCGCTCGTGGCGCGAAATCAAAGACTTAAATTGTACCTGCAAAGCGCGAGACAAGACCAGCGCCCCACTTCGAGGCACGGGACATGGAACGTTACAAAAATCGGCGTGCCATCGCCGATGTTGCGCGACGTCGCCGACGTGCAGGTGTGGTCGGAGTACGAGCCGCATCTACGCTTCGTCGAGCAGTGTCCGATCCGTCGCATCCGGCCGTGGCGGCTCGCATTCCCGCGCGGCGGCACGCTTGTCTTCGTGGGCACGTACTTCCGCGTGGGCCATCGGGTGCGCATGGCGCGCGCGGATCGCGCGGTGATCCTCTATAAATGATCAGCCCGGGCGGCTGGAGAAGAACCTCGCGCGCATCGCGCATGCGGGCCCGCGCCCCGAGATCGTCTACACGTCCCGCGCGCTCCGACGGCTGCACGGCGGTGCCGGGCCCGTCCTGGAGTCGCCCAGCGACGTGCGCCGTTTCCGATCGCAGGACATGTCGCGACCGCCGCGGCCGTTCACGGTGGGCCGCCTGTCCCGTCACGTGCGCTCCAAGCATCACGATGACGTCCCGCGCTCTGGCGTGCGCTCGCCCAAGCCGGCTGCGCCGTGCGAATCCTCGGCGGGACGTGTCTCGCGCGCGAGCTCGCGAACATTCCCGGCATCGAGCTCCTGCCTGCGGGCGCCGAGGACGCGGCCACCTTCCTGCGCACGCTGGATTGCTTCATCTATCGCACGAGCGAGCGCGGGTCCGACGCGTACGGACGCGTGGTCACGCAAGCCATGGCGACCGGGCTCCCTGTCGTGGTTTCCCCGCGCGGCGGCTATGTCGATCACCTGCGCGACGGCGCGAACGCGCTGCTCTTCGATTCCACCGCGGAGGCGGTGCAGCGCGTGATGGCCGTTCGCGCCGATCCGGCGCTCGGCGCGCGTCTTGGGGCAGATGCGCGGCCCACCGCGCTGAAGGTCGACATCGGCGACCTGCCGAGGCGCACGCTCGCGCTGCTCGGCGGCGCCGTCTACGAGGCGCCCGCCGTCACGGCGCCGCTCGCGGCCCGATCAGGCGGATTGCCGCGCCGTCTCGCGTTCCACCGCGAGTACCGCGGCCACGAGCCCGAGGTCTTCGGGAAACGTCAGCTTGAGGTTCGTGCGGCTGCCCATCACGATGCGCGGCCGGAACCCGAGCGCCTCGACCGCCTGGGCCTCGTCGGTGATGTGATCGATGTCCGCCTGCGCGAGCGCCGCGCGCAGCACATGAAACCGGAACATCTGCGGCGTCTGCGCCTGCCAGAGTCCTTCGCGCGAGACCGTGCCCGTGCTTCGCCGGGCGTCGTCGGCGGATTTGAGCGTGCTCGCGACCGGCACCGCGAGCAGGCCGCCGATGCGGTCGTCGCCGATCTCGGTACGCAGGCGCAGGAGCGACGCCGCGTCGGTGCAGGGGCGGACCGCGTCGTGGACGACGATCCAGTCGTCGGGCGCCACGCCGGTGAGCGCGTCGAGCGCGTTGCGCACCGTGGCGGCGCGCGTGTCGCCGCCGCACCGCAACGGCACGATGCGATGCGGCAGGCGCGTCGCGCGCTCGAACCAGCGATCATGGGCCGACAGCGCGACGTAGGTGGCCTGCAGCGCGAACGCGGCCTGCAGGCGCTCGATGGCATGCGCGAGCACGGGCTTGCCATCGAGCATCGCGTATTGCTTCGGCGCCTCGCCACCGAAGCGCCGTCCCACGCCGGCGGCTGCCACGAGCGCGTGATAGCGCGCGTTCAAGCGGGTCAGGCCTTGCGGACCAGCGCGATCTGCTTGCGCATCGGCCGCAGGTGGGGCGCGGCCGGCTCGCCACCGTACGTGGAGCGCACGTAGTCGGCGACGATCTGCTCGAACTCTTCGGCGATGCTCTCTCCCTTCAGCGTGACGGTCTTCTGCCCATCGACGTACACGGGCGCCACGGGAACCTCGCCGGTGCCCGGCAGGCTGATGCCGATGTTCGCCATCTTCGATTCGCCGGGACCATTGACAACGCAGCCCATGACGGCAACCGTCATGTTCTCGACCCCGGGATAGCGAATGCGCCAGACGGGCATCTGGGCCCGCAGCCAGGTCTGGATCTTGTCGGCGAGCTCCTGGAACACGACGCTGGTCGTGCGGCCGCAACCCGGGCACGCGCTCACCAGAGGCGAGAACGAGCGCAATCCCATCGTCTGCAGGATCTCCTGCGCGACGACGACCTCGCGCGTGCGATCGCCGTTGGGCTCGGGTGTGAGCGACACGCGGATCGTGTCACCGATGCCCTTCTGCAGCAGCACGGCCAGCGCCGCCGTCGACGCCACGATGCCCTTCGAGCCCATGCCCGCCTCGGTGAGGCCCAGGTGCAGCGGGTAATCGCAGCTTTGCGCGAGCTCGGTGTACACGGCGATCAGGTCCTGCACGTTCGAAACCTTGCAGGCCAGGATGATGCGGTCGGCAGGCAGGCCGAGCGATTCGGCGAATTGCGCGCTGCGGATCGCCGATGTCACGAGCGCCTGGCGCATGACGTGCGACGCGTCGAGCGGCGTGCGCGAGCGCGCGTTCTCGTCCATCAGCGAGCCGAGCAGATCCTGGTCGAGGCTTCCCCAGTTGACGCCGATCCGGACGGGCTTTCCGTGCTCGAGCGCCTGCTCGATCATCATCGCGAACTGCGGGTCGTGCCGCGTGCCGCGCCCCACGTTGCCGGGATTGATCCGGTATTTGGCGAGCGCCTGCGCGCAAGCCGGGTAGTTGGTCAGGAGCTTGTGGCCGTTGAAGTGAAAGTCCCCGATCAGCGGCACATGGCAGCCGAGCGCATCGAGACGCTCGCGGATGCGCGGGACGGCGTCGGCGGCCTCGGCGGTGTTCACGGCGATGCGGACGAGCTCGGAGCCGGCGTCCGCCAGCTGTTTCACCTGCACGACCGTCGCCTCGACGTCCGTCGTGTCGGTGTTGGTCATCGACTGGACGACGATCGGCGCGCTGCCGCCGACCGCGACGCCGCCGATCATGACGAGGTGCGTTCGGCGGCGAACGATGGTGGGACGATCGAGGGAACTCATCGCGGCAGCCGCAGCGCGACCGCGGCGCCATGTGGGAATTGGAAGGGGAGTTTGGGCACGTCGCAGTGACCGATCCACGGCGTGCGGATCGGAGGGGGAGAGAGCGCGGATTTTATCATGCGACCTCGGCCGGACCCTGCTCGAGCAGGCCGCGGGCCGCCGTGGCGTCGGTCACCAGCACGCGCACGGGCACCGCCTGGAGCGCCGCGCGCAATGCATCGACCTTGCGCCGTCCGCCGGACGCCACCACGATGCGCGGCACGCGGCGCAGGTCCTCGAGGCTGACCGCCATGACGCGCCGATTCACGGGGTGGTCGACGGTGCGGCCGTCGGCGTCGAGGAAGTGGCACAGCAGGTCACCGGCGGCCGAAGCCGCCGCGAGGCTGGTGAGATAGGACCGCGGCAGCACTTCCTCGCGGAAGAGCGTGGCTTCCGCGCTCGCATCGCCTACGCTCACCAGCGCGATATCGGCTCGCCGCGCGCGCTCGCGCAGCTCGCGCAGTCCTGGTTCCCGCCAGAGGCCCTCGCGGGTGAGCTCGTCGGCCACGATGAGCGGCGCGGTGAGCTGGTAGCACTCCGCGCGCAGCACGTCGGCCATCCGCCGGGCCACGGCAGCGGGGTTGACCGCGCGCGAATGGGTCATGCCGCCGAGGAGCGATACGACCGCGACCCCCTCGGCCGCGACGCCCTCGAGCGGGGCCACCGCCATCGTGAGCGTGGCGCCCCAGCCGACGCCGAGGACCAGGCCGTCGCGCAATTGCGAGCGAAGGTACGTGCCGGCGGCATGGCCGACCGCTGCCGCTGCCTCCCGGTCGTCCGCGCACGCCGGCGTCACGACCGCTTCGGCGAGGCCGTACCGCGCGACGAGAGCGCGCTCCAGCGCGATCAGGTCGCCACCGCGGCCGGCGACTTCGAGGCGCACCACGCCCTCGCTGCGCGCCGCCACGAGCAGGCGCACGACCTTGGCGCGGCTGATGTCCATGGCACGCGCGATCTCTTCCTGCGTGAGGCCTTCGACGTAGTAGAACCATGCGGCGCGTACCTGCAGGTCGCGCGCGGCGGTTGCGGCCGTCGGCGCCGCGTCAGCCATCGAGGAGCGCGGACGCCGCCGCTTCGTCGGTAATGAGCGTCGTGACGCGGAGCGCCTTCAACGCGCCGCGAAGCGCCGGGGCCTTCGCGCGGCCCCCCGACGCGACCACCACTTCGGGCACCGCCGCGAGATCGGCCGGATCCACCGCCATCATGCGGCGGTTGAGCGCATGGTCCACCGCGGCGCCGTGCGCATCGACGAAACGGCACAGCACATCGCCCACGGCGCCCGCGGACGCCAGCTCGCGCACCGCAGAGCGCGGCAGCACGTCGGAGGCGAAGAGCGTCGCGTCGGCGGACACGTCGCCCACGCTCAGGAGCGCGAGATCCACGCGGCGCGCGCGCTCGCGCAGGTCGCGCAATGCCGGCTCGGCCCACAGCGCCGCGCGATTCGCCTCGTCGGCGACCACCAGGGGCGCCGTGAGCTGGTAGCACTCCGCCCGCAGCATGTCGGCGAGCCGGCGGGCGACGGCCGGCGGCGCCATGGGACGCGAATGCGTCGTTCCCCCGAGCAGCGACACGACGGCCAGACGGTCCCGCGAGCGGGGCTCGATGGCTTTCAATGCCATGTGGAGCGTGGCACCCCATCCGATGCCGACCGTCATTCCGTCGCGCAAGCGCTCGGAAAGGAACCGACCCGCAGCGTGCCCGACCATCGCGGCGACGTGCGAGGTGCGGCTCGCGCTCGGAGCCACGACGGCGTCGCGCAGCGCGTACTGCGCGATCAGGCGCTGCCGCAGCGCGAGCTGCCCGCTGGCGCTGGCGTCGATGTGCACGCGGACCAGCCCCGCGTCGCGTGCACCGGCGAGGAGCGCGATGACGCGCGCGCGTGTGACGCTCATCAGTCGCGCGATCTGCGCCTGCGTCAGGTCCTCCACGTAATAGAGCCACGCGGCCCGCACCATCGGGTCGGGCGGGCTCGCGTCGTCGACGGCGTTCGGAACAGCCGACATGCGCTCGATTCTAGGGCTTGTTCACCTGTATGCCACACACGAACCGCCTTGACCGCGCGGAGGCCAGGATATATGTTCCATTTTCAGGACAAATGTTCATATCGGCCGAGGATGGCATGACCGCGCCCAAGCTGCAGCACCCCGGCGGTTCACTGGCGGAAGCGCTCGAGCAACGGCGTCGCGACGGCCGGCCGGTGCGCATCGGGCTGATCGGCGCCGGACAGATGGGCACCGACATCCTGGTGCAGGTCGCGCACATGCCCGGCATCGAGGTCGTCGCGGCGGCCGACACCGTACCGGACATCGTGCTCGCCGCCTGCCAAGTCGCTGGCGACGGTCCGCGGCGTCCCGTGGTCGCCGACGGCGCGCAGTCCGTGGCCGCCCTGGTCGCGCGCGGCGCGCTGGCCGTCGCGCGCTCGCACCGCGACGTCTGCACCGCCGACGGTGTCGACGTCATCGTCGATGCGACAGGCAACCCGAACGTCGGCGCCGAGGTCGCCCTCACCACGATCGGCGCGCGCAAACACATGGTCATGATGAACGTCGAGGCGGACGTCACCATCGGCGCGTACCTCTCCGCGCGAGCCGCCGAGGCCGGTGTCGTCTACACGCTCGGCGCCGGCGACGAGCCGACCGCCACGATGGAGCTCGTGAACTTCGTGCGCAGCCTCGGCTACCCGGTGGTCGCCGCCGGCAAGGGCAAGAACAACGCGTTTCGCATCGACGCCACGCCGGATGCGTACGTGGAAGAAGCGGCGCGCAGGAACATGAACCCGCGCATGCTCGTCGAGTTCGTCGACGGCTCGAAGACGATGGTCGAGATGGTGGCGCTCGCCAACGCGACCGGCCTCGTCCCCGACATCCCGGGCATGCACGGGCCGAATGCGCCGCTCGAAACGCTCGATCAAGTGTTCCGTCCGCGCGACGAAGGCGGGATCCTGTCGCGCAAGGGCGTGGTCGACTTCAGCGTCGCGCGCGGCGTCGCGCCGGGCGTGTTCGTCGTCGCGGAAATGAGCCATCCGCGTCTACGCGAGCGCATGAACGACCTCGGGCTCGGCGAGGGACCGTACTTCACGTACTACCGGCCCTATCACCTCACGAGCCTCGAAGTCCCGTTGTCCGCGGCGGCCGCGGTGCTCTTCGGCCAGGCGCACATGCGCCCGCTTCCGCTACCGAGCGCCGAGGTGGGCGCGCGCGCGAAGCGCGATCTCGCGCCAGGCGAGACGCTCGACGCGATCGGGCAATACTGCTATCGCGGATTCGCGCTGACGTACGCCGACGCGTGCGCGCGCCACGCGCTGCCGCTCGGCCTCGCCCAGGGCGCGAAGGTGACGCGGCGCATCGCGAAGGGTGAGCTCCTCACCTACGCGAACTGCGCGCCCGACGAGCGACTCAAGATCGTCGAGGTGCGGCGCGCGCAGGACGCGCAGATCGCGCCGGCGCACGCCGTCGCTTGAGCATGGCGACGTCCACAGCCCACGAGGCGCGGCTGCGGCCCGAGCTCGCCGCCCTCGACGCACAGACGCTGCAGCTCGCGCTGCGGCGGATGCATCTCATCCGCAAGTTCGAGGAGATGGCGGAGGCGAGCTACATGCGCGGCCTCGTGCACGGCACGATGCATCTTTCGATCGGGCAGGAGGCGAGCGCCGTCGGCGCCGTCCTGCCGCTGCACGCGGACGACTACATTCTCTCGACCCATCGCGGCCACGGCCACTGCATCGCCAAGGGCGCCGACCCGGCGCGCATGCTCGCGGAATTCTTCGGCAAGGAGACGGGGTACTGCCGCGGGCGCGGCGGCTCCATGCACATCGCCGACGTCGAAGGCGGCAACCTCGGCGCCAATGGGATCGTCGGCGGAGGCTTGCCGATCGCGGTGGGCGTGGGCATGAGCATCAAGGCACAGCGCCAGTCGCGCGTGTGCATGGTGTTCTTCGGCGACGGAGCCGCCAACGAAGGGGCCTTCCACGAGTCGCTCAACATGGCGTCGATCTGGAAGCTGCCCATCGTCTTCGTCTGCGAGAACAACAAGTACGGCATGTCGATGGACATCGCGCGCGCCATGGCGGTGGGCAGCGTCGCGGAACGCGCAGCCGCGTACGCGATGCCGGGCGTGTCGGTCGACGGCAACGACCTGCCGGCCGTCGCCGCGGCATCGCGCCAGGCGATCGCGCGCGCACGCGCAGGCGACGGCCCGACGCTCATCGAGTGCGTGACGTATCGCATCCGCGGCCACTCCAAGAGCGACCGCAACCTGTACCGAACGAAGGAAGAGATCGAAACGTGGCGCGCGGCGGATCCGATCGCGCGCCTCGCGAGCGAGCTTCTCGATGCCGGCCTCGTCACGCGCAGCGTCCTCGCCGACATCGAGAAGGGCGCCGCGGCCGAGATCGACGCCGCGCTCGCGTTCGCGCAATCGAGCCCAGACCCCGATCCCGCGCAGCTCGCGCGCGACGTCTATGCCGAGTGACGTCGCGGCCGCCGAGGCCGCCTCGCAAGTGCGCGAGCTCTCGTACGCGGAAGCCATCCGCGAGGCGCTCGGTCAGGCGATGGAGGCGGATCCGCGCGTGTTCCTGTTCGGTGAAGACGTCGGCGTGTACGGCGGCGCGTTCGGCGTGTCCGGCGATCTCTTCCATCGGTTCGGCCAGGATCGCGTGCTCGACACGCCGATCAGCGAGCTCGGCATCGCCGGCGCGGCCGTCGGCGCGGCGCTCACCGGCATGCGGCCTGTGCTGGAGATCCAGTTCTCGGACTTCATCACGCTCGCGATGGAGCAGATCGTCAACCAGGCGGCGAAGATCCGCTTCATGTTCGGCGGCAAGGCGAGCGTGCCCATGGTCGTGCGGCTGCCGGGCGGGTCGGGCACCGGCGCGGCGGCGCAGCACAGCCAGAGCCTCGAGGCGTGGTTCGCGCATGTCCCGGGACTCAAAGTCGTGCAGCCGTCGACGCCGCACGACGCGAAGGGCCTCCTCCTCGCAGCCATCGACGATCCCAACCCCGTTCTGATCTTCGAGCACAAGCTGCTCTACAAGACGCGCGGCCCGGTGCCGTCGGAGCCGTATCGCGTGCCGCTCGGGCGCGCGGCCGTGCGGCGCGAAGGACGCGATCTGACGATCGTCGCGACGTCGATCATGGCGCTGCGCGCCGCAGCCGCCGCGGAGCGCCTCGCCGCCGACGGCATCGATGCCGAGGTCATCGATCTGCGTTGCATCCGTCCGATCGACACCGACACGCTCGTCGCGAGCGTGAGCAAGACGCATCGCCTGATGGTCGTCTACGAAGGCGTGAAGACCATGGGCATCGGCGCCGAGATCGCGGCGCGCATCGCCGAGAGCGACGCCTTCGACTACCTCGACGCGCCGATCGTGCGCCTCGGCGGCGCGGACACGCCGATCCCGTACAACCCGGTGCTCGAGAAGGCCGCCGTGCCGCAGGAAGAC
>Ga0070664_100000461_pt1 | contig 30877 bp, 25 predicted proteins | sample KBSC73metaG_FD_65863 | JGI IMG/M metagenome (GOLD analysis project Ga0070664, IMG submission 65863) | Corn rhizosphere microbial communities from Kellogg Biological Station, Michigan, USA - KBS C7-3 metaG | ecosystem: Host-associated > Plants > Roots > Rhizosphere > Soil ... | reverse complement strand
GGGGGGCAGGAATAAAATTCTAGCGCCTTCCACGCGAAGACTACGAAGTTTCAGGCACCGATGGCGATTTTTCATCGTCCAATGGATTGTTGAAAGTGGTGAATCGAATCCTGAGTCACAGGAAGGAGGACAAATCGATGTCGTGGATTTCAAAGGGATTAGGAATTGCAGTTTTGGGACTATCCCTGTCGGCGCCGTCGATGGCTGCCCGGGTTGTGGTAGCCGGACCGCGTGTCGTCGTGGGTCCAAGGTTGGTCGTGCGGTCCTATGCTCCAGTTGTGCGGCCGTATGTTCCAGTTGTCCGGTCCTATGCTCCATATGGTCGCTATGGTTTTGGATATGGATATTACCGACCCGCGTGGTCGTATCCCCCCTACCCGCTGTACGCGGTGCAAACTACGGGGCAGGTCAAAATCGACACCGATATGAAGGACGCGACGCTTTATATTGATGGCGGATTTGTGGGTCCGGTCCGCAAGTTCAAGAAGGTCGATTTACGACCAGGCAATCACGACATTGAGCTTCGCGATGCATCAGGCGACCGGCTGTTCAACCGGCGAGTTCAAGTGATTGTCGGAAAGTCGGTCGAGCTTCGAATGTATTCCTGAGCCCTGGGGCGCGGTCTGCGATGGCGCCTGCAACTGCGAGATCTAATCCAGAAAGTTCTCCTCCGCTAATCGCGCCGGAGCGTACTGTTCGGTGACGTAACTGACATCCTTGCTGATAAGGGCTTCGACTTCGAGTTTGAATCCGTTCCTGAGCATCATCTCGATTTCCCTCTGCCACGGCTTCTTGCTGGCGAACCAGGGATACTGCGCGATCTGTTTCGCACGCTTGATGTCCTGCTCGTTGAGCTTGATCTGCACGCTGGGGGTCAGCTGGCACCGCACATAGTCGTTGCTGCGCAATCCGAGAAACCGCGCCGCTGGAATTGCCATCCGCCGGGATTCGTATGCCAGATTAATGGAACCCTGCTTGATCACGCTGTATATGTAATATCCCCAGGGATCGTTATCCAGCAGGCAATAGACCGGAAGCTTCAACTCGTAATGAAGCCGGTGCAACATACGCCGCACGCCTCGGGGAGGCTGCCCGCCGCCATGCGTGAGAATGCAGTTGTGCTTCCGCCAGAATTTGTCTTCGTTGAACCGCCGCCACACCGTATCTTTTTCGACATGTAATACAAACCTGGCGGTGTTCTTCTTGTATTGCACAATCTCCGGCTCAACGATGGATGGGATGCTGTAGCCTCCGGAACCCATACGCGAACAATCAATTTCGTCGCCGCTGTCGATCAGCGTGATCGGCCCGACCATGGCTCCGGCGTTCTTCGCGTAGAGGTGAAGTTCTTCGCGCATGGAATCGAGCGCGACCTCCACGTCTTCGATGATCGGATCACATTCATCCTGGGTAGCGAAGGTCTCTTCGCCGGTTCCCGGAATGGTGTGTTTCAATAGATAAAAAAGACCTCGGATGCTGGTAGTCTTGCCCTGGTCGATCAACTGTTTGGCGCCGGAACCCACCAGAAGTGTCTGCATGTAGCTCTTCGCCTGATTGAGATTGAAAAGCTCTCGGCGATTCGTGCCGCTGCCCATTTCAATGATGCGCTTCGATTGATTGAACCGGACGTTGCTTAGCGATCGCGAGGGGATTTCGACGTGTGGAGCACGGCCGCGATCCGCGGATTGCACCACCTCGTCGGCGAGACTCTGAATGGATCCGAGTGTCTTCTTGTCCTTGGCAGTCAGCTGCACCGCGGGCGCTGCTGATTCAGACGGTTTCTTTGTTTTCCTGGCCATGTTGCTCCACATCCACAATCAAGACGTTTTCCCCAAAATCCTCGGCCACTGGTTCTGCTTTCTTCCTGCCACGATCATCCAATTGGGTGTCGGCCACGGCGGTCTTGCGTTTGGCGACGTCTAAAAGCTGGCCGTACAGATCCTTTTTCTTTCCCTCTCCGTAACCCTTGATGGAAGACACGGCAGTCGCCACTTCTCCCAGGTAGCGCAGAAAGATTTCCCGCCGCTCTCCTTCCTGTTGTACACGTTTTCGCTGGTTCAGGTACATCGCGAGCTTGCGGCCTACAGCCTGTAGTCCCAGTCGAAGCTCCTTCGTCACTTCCGGATAGGAAGCGATTGCCTCTTTCGATTCACTGGTAAAGGGCACCCAGACGCTTGCCATGTGCACCATGATGGTGACCGGACCCGAGGGCAGCTGGCCTCGAGATTGCGACAGCCCATAGGACCGCCAGTTGTTGGCAATCACCGACTGGGTGATCGCGCACGCCGCGGGCTGGAATTGCAATGGCACACGATTCGCATACCTCAGCACCTGCATCGACTGACCTTCGGACAAATTCACGTTCTTCATGGCGCCATGAAGCAGCGCAATCTCCTCTTTCTTGAGCTTTGATGGCGACTGCCGCGCCCCCATGCGCGCTTCGGCCATGATTCTTTCGGCTCCAGCTGCTCCGATGCCGTCAAAGGTTGTGAGAAGGAATTGCCGAACGGATCTCGCATCGCTCTCCGACAGCAAATCGGTGAGGGTTTCCAGACTGACTTTCTGAGTGGGACTGGAGCCGCCATAGGCGAGCCCGACTTCAATGAGAAACGGGTTTCCACGATAGACCGCTGGCGGGCGTGTCGCCGCGCAAAAGAACTCGCCCGGCACCTGCTGATGCAGACCCTTCAAGATGAGCGGTTCCCCAATCGGTGAAATGCAGTCCGTGGCGGGCGCACTGATCTTCGTGTTTTGAATAGCCTGATACAGCGCATCCGCTTCCTGCCGCCCGATGCGTTTGGGATTTGCCCGTGTGCTGATCTTCGCGGCATCGCAGATCTGCTTTGCAACGCCAGGACTGACGCGTGAAAACGAATCTGTGAGGAATTGCGCCATCGTGCCGCCGGTTGTGTCCTTCAGCATGGTGACCAGCCGGCCGAGTTCGATGCCGTACGGATGCGGCTTGATTTCGCGCGGTTCGGGCGGAAGCTGTCCGGTGGAACGTGCGTAAGTGGTCTCGTGGTTATCCGGATCGATGTAGTGGATCGTAACGTGCGGATTTGCGATGGCGGTCTGCTCGAGGTAATCGTCAACGCTGCCGCGGCCACGCACATAGCGTCCTTCCAGTTCGATCGTTACCCGGGTTCCGCTTCGCACTTCCTTGTGATGTGGAGAATGCTCATCGGGCGTCGGGTAGTGGGAAACCCATTCGATTCCGTGTTCGGCAATGTAGCGTTGTCCCTTGTCTCCGGACGGAATCTCTTCGCCCTCGCCCCGGCCGTTAACGATTTCCGGCTGGTTGCGCTTGGTGTCGATCTGGATTTCGAAGTAGTGCGCTGGTTTTTTGAGAGACGTGATCGAAATGATCTTTACCGGCTTTCCCGTGGTGAGCATTCCATACATTCCAGCGGCGCTGATTCCAATTCCCTGCTGGCCGCGGCTCATGCGCAGACGGTGAAACTTGGAACCGTAAAGCAGCTTGCCAAAGATCAGCGGGATCTGCTTCCTGACGATGCCCGGACCGTTGTCTTGAATTCCGACTTTGAATCGGTTGGTGCCCGCCGCTTCCATGTGAACCCAGAGTTCGGGAATGATGCCGGCTTCTTCACAGGCGTCCAGAGAGTTGTCGACTGCTTCCTTCACCGCGGTGAGCAGAGCCTTGCGCGGATTATCAAATCCCAGCAGGTGCCTGTTCTTGGCGAAGAACTCACTGACCGAAATGTCACGCTGTGTTGCTGCCATCGACTCCGCTGTCGCGCGCCGGCGGGGATGCTTGTCGTTTTCTGCCATAGTCTCCGGTATTCACTGTGTTGTTCACCGGACCCAGATCAGGTCCGGATAGGCGGTTCAGACTTCCGACCCGACGCGAGAGGGTGCCGCCCATCTTCTGATGGGCGGCGGATGAGGGGTACCTTAAAGTCTGGACACGGAATCTCCGTGGGCATAGCTTTCTAGAACCTGGAAATTCACATGAAGCAGAAGACGTCCCATTTGGTCCGATTCTCATCAACGGAAAAGCCTTATCGGCGAATAAACAGAAGCAGACCGTAGAAAATCGAAAGAGGTCTTGGATGCGCATCTTTCTGTTGAGTCTGACGATGGCGATAGCCGGAGCGCAGGCTGCTCCGCAGGCGAACCAGGGAGTCATCTCGGGGCGAGTGACCCGGCTTGGCGGATCTGAAGCGGTTGCCGGTGTCGAGGTTACCTTGATGGGACCCTATGTCGGGTCGGCAATGAACGCCGTCGTCTCAAATCCACTGATGGCAGCCGAAATTGCCGACGCGATGTCGCTTCCGCAAATGCCTGCCACAACCGACAGCAATGGACGTTTCAAATTCACGGGTCTGGCTCCGGGAGTCTATACAGCTATTTCCCAACGCGACGGATACTTTGGTTCATCCACGCCGGGTGGAGCGGCGATATCCCGCATCGTCACCTCGGTGGTAACTTTGGTGGCCGGACAGACAATTCCGGAAATCCAAATTTCAATGGTTCGAGGCGGGATGATCAGTGGACAGGTCCGAGATCCCAACGGACAGCTCGCACCAGGACTCACCGTGGCCGCATATCAGGTAACGTACCGCGACGGTCGGGCCGGGCTGTCGCCGGTGATTTCCAAAACAACCGATGACCGCGGAGAGTACCGGATTTTCTGGCTGACTCCGGGAGAATACTACGTTGCAGTGACTCCGCCGCGACCGGACACTATTGCGCGGACTCAGGACCGATACGCAAAAACGTTCCATCCTCAGGCAACCGACGCCCAGGCGTCGTCTCGACTGCTGGTTACCGACGGAGCCGAGTTGGTCGGGACAAACATCGCCATCCAGAACGCGGCTGTCAAATTATCCGGCGAGGTGATCTCGACTTTGACCGGAACCACTGCATCGGCCACGGCCGCACCAACATCCAATGCAAACTTCTACCTTCTGCCGCAGGACCCAAATATTCTGGCCGAATTCGCGATAACTCCATTCTCGAATTTGAACGGAAGTCGCGGAGGTGGAAAGTTCGAGCTTCGTGGTGTCTCGCCCGGGCTTTATGACCTGATTGCCACCATGCCGGACGGCCGGGGACGCGCGACTCCCGGGCGCACTCGAATTGCAGTGGGTGCGCAAGATCTGGACAACATCAAGATTACGATTCACCCCGGGGTGGATGTGAAGGTACAGGTTTCGTTGGACGGCACGCCAATTCCGGCCCTGGTTCAGACGACGTCGACCGGCAGCACAGCCGCCCCGCTGCGACCCATCATCGCTGGCATCGGTAATTCATTTACAGTCGTCAATGGCGTCACCGCATCGGCGGCAGCACCGAACCTGCGGCTGGCACTCCAACCGTTGGAAGGAATCGGGTTTGATTTCACCGCCCCGGTAACCGTCAACGGCGATAGCTCCGGCGCGTTTGTCTTTTCGAACGTGCCCGAAGCCCGATATACGATTCAGGTCACGGGATTACCGGCGAACGCGTTTGTAGCCGACATCCGAGAAAACGGAGTCAGCGTTTACGACAGCGGCTTTCAGGTCGCCGATCAAACGCCACCTCCGATTGAATTGTCCATACGGTCTGGCGGATCGACCATTCGAGGAATCGTCCGTGATGCAAATCAAAACACTGTGGCCACTGCTCGCGTGGTCCTCGTACCCCAATTGTCCCGGCGGGGGAACACCGCACTATTCAAAACGGTGTTGTCCAACCGCGATGGTACATTCACGCTGACGTCTGTCCCACCCGGTGAGTACAAACTTTTTGCCTGGTACAACGTGCCGCCGAACGCCTCCTTCAACCCGGAGTTCCTGTCGAAGTACGACGCTCGAGGACAAACCATTACTGTTGTTCCCAACACCGCTGTGGAGCAACAGCTGACGGCAATTCCAGACGAACCGGCGCGTTGAAAATTGAACTGCACGATTTACAAAAGTGTCTCGGAGTTTCTCGACATAAACGAACCGTCTTTGTTGAAATCAGAGTCCGAGCATAATTTGATTCTCGGTTTGGCGGACAGTCTGAGTCGGGGATTCGTGGCTTCGGACGAAGCACTGCTCCTGTCCGTGATGAGGAATTCCGCTCCCGTAGGTCAAGCCGTTCGAAACGGCCAGGAGAAGCCCCTCGCGATTTCCAGAATGGATCCCGCATCCGTAAGGTATTTGGTGGATTTCCTGATCGAACAAAAGATCCCCTTGAAGGCAGTTACGGGGCCAATTGAAAGCTGTCAGAGTTTCGCCGATTACTGGGGGGAGCGAACGCATAGAATGCCGAAGCTGCACCTGCATCTGGGCGTGTACGAACTCCATCATGTTTCGTTTCCCTTGTCTGACGGTCGCAGTCTGATACCGATTGACGCGGTCAGCCGGGAAACATGTCTGGAATATGTTCTCGGATTTCTTGCGGACTGCTTTCCCAATGAGGACGACCCGCATCGTGAGTCCGTCGAAATCGTCGACCGGCAAAGGAAGAATAAAACTCTTTTCTTCTGGAAGGGGACGGACGACATTCAGCCGGTATCGATGGCCTCAAATTCACGAAACACTCGCAACGGCGCGACGATATCGCTCGTCTATACACCTCCAGAGTTTCGTGGAATGGGCTACGCGAGCCGAATCGTCGCCGCTTTGTCGAACCATTGTTTGAAGTCCGGAAAGAAATTCTGCAACCTTTTTACGGATCTGCAGAACCCGACATCGAATTCGATATACCAAAAGATCGGCTATCGAAAAATCGGCGAAAGCATGCACTACACACTCCCGCAGTTTTAAATTTGAGAAAAAGTGGTCTGTCCCCTGTTTTGTCTGACCCCGGAATACACTTTTGGAATGATTAGAGTCATTGTGCGTTTGGTAATAATCAGCCTACTGGCCTCGTTTGCCGCTGCCTGCAGCCGGATCGAAGGCGAGGCGCCGGCTGTTTCATTCGATCGCGAATTCAAAGCGCTGGGCAATTCGCCATCCCTGAAAATGACCGTTGCGGACTCCGGAACCGGACTGGGCCATGTCGCGATTCACCTCAAGCAGAAAGACCAGGACGTGGTTCTCGCGGACGAAACATTCGACAAGGCGACGGCTCCAAAAACAAAGACCTATGACGTCGGCAAGCTGATGATCGACAAATACAAGATCCAGGATGGTCCGGCAACACTGACCGTCGTGGCCACCGACCATGCGCTGCGACATTTCCTGAAAGGCAATCAGTCACAGGCAACGAAGGACTTTCAGTTCAGCGTGACACCTCCGCAACTGGAAGTACTCTCCGGCCAGCATTACATCAATCAGGGCGGATCGGAGTTCGTCGTTTATCGCGTCTCATCCACCGCCGAATCGTCGGGAGTTCAGGTCGGTAAACGCTTTTTCCCGGGATATCCTGCGCCTGGTTCGCAAAACGGCGACAAGAAGCTCTACTTTGCGCTCTTCGCCCTCGAGTATGACGAGCCCGCGGACTCCGATATGAAAGTCATTGCGCGCGACGCCGCAGGAAATGAAGTGTCCGCCGGCTTCTGGCACAAAGTGTTCCCGAAGAAATTCAGAAGCCGGGATATTCCCCTTGAGGATTCGTTCATCCAAAAAGTAGTTCCGGAAATCACCAGCCACACGCCGGAAATTCGCAATGAAGGAGATCCCGTACAGGTGTTTGTGAAAATCAACAGCGAGCTCCGGCGGCGAAACCATGAGGCGATCGCAAAATTTGCATCCCAATCCGGCGGAATGTTTCTTTGGAATGGTCCATTCATCCAGTTGAGCAATTCGAAGGTTGAAGCCTTTTTTGCGGATCGCCGCACCTACGTTTACAAAGGGAAAGCCGTCGACCAGCAGGATCATGTCGGATTCGACTTATCGGTGGTGCAACACAATCCCATTCAGGCCGGCAACGACGGCAAGATCGTCCATGCCGCCTATTTCGGGATTTACGGAAACGCGGTCATCATCGATCACGGAACCGGCTTGATTTCCATTTACGGCCACATGAGTTCCATCGACGTGAAGCCGGGACAGATGGTGAAGAAGAAAGACATCCTCGGAAAGAGCGGCGACACCGGCCTCGCCGGCGGTGATCACCTGCACTTCGGAATGTTCCTTCAGGGTGTGCCGGTTAACCCCACCGAATGGTGGGATGAGAAATGGATCAAAGACCATATTCTGGACAGACTCAAGGAAGCCGGAATTTCGTGAGAACTACGGCGTTTCCTTGAAAAACGGTTCAACGGTGCCACTCATCTTGATCAGGAGTGGATTGCCTCGCCGATCGACGCCTCTGCCGGCAACTACCCGGATCCAGCCTTCGCTGACACAGTATTCCTCGACGTTCGTCTTTTCCGTTCCATTGAAACGAATACCCACATTACGCTTCAGTATTTCCTCGTTATAGTGCGGGCTCTTCGGATTGACGCTGAGACGGTCTGGCAATACTTCGGACATGAACTCTCCTTTAAACAAAAATAGGAATTGCGAACATGCGGTTCCATACGGCCGATAAAATCTCTCTCGATCATTCTTGAATGAACGTTACCCGACGTGGAAAGTCGGAATTTTTTGCGCCACCGCTCATTTTGTTACGGGGGCGATCTATGAAGCTGTGAGTAAATTGAATGAGTGCAAGAAATTCACGCTGCCCTCCTAAGTTAGGAGGGCAGCGTGATTGCGAAGCAATCACGCGAGGGGTGGTTCCAAAGCCGCATTCCCGCGGGATATCGCGCTTCGGAACCACCCCGGCGCGCCATCTATTGATGTCCCACCCCTCCTGACTCAGGAGGGGAAACGTCCTTATCATTATCATTGCTGAATTCATCCACACCTTGCATGATCGCCCACGATATCTCGTCTTGAAGATACGTGGGCAGTCATAGACTGCCCACGTCGCCGCAATTTCCACCGGACATTGAAAATCCGCACCCCTGGCCCGCCGATCCGCGGCCCGAAAAGTCCTTAGGCTGCTTCCACAACCGAGCGCGATGTCTGGTGCTGTTTCAGAACGTCGGTCCCGATCTTCTTGCTCAAATACACTTTTGATTCCGAATTCGCTCTTCCATCCGCCTCGAATTTGATCACGTCAAATCGAAGATGATCCAGAGTGGCGCGCATGGAGTAATGCTTGTTCTTCGTCTTCACAACGATTTCGTGAAAGCCGTGTTCGTGGGCCCATTGTTCCTGTTGTTCGGTGAGCGCACGATAATGGCCCTGCCCTCGCCACTGAATCCGTGTTCCGCCGATCCAGCTGTAGAACACCTTGCGTTCATTGAATTCCACGACATCGCGCAGATGAAATCCAAGATCCGACAGCGACAGCTCTGTCTCTGTTAGTCGAAGCTCATGTCCCACCTTGAATGCGACGGGAATTTCCTGGCCCGGATCATCCGGAGCTGAAACCATGGAAAGAAGGATGAGATGCTCGCGATCGCGGAGACGCCGGATGATATCGTTGGCGGATTTCCTTCCCGAAAATTCCGTGAACATTTCTTCCATGTAGGCAACTTCCTGAGCACCGGATTCCAATTTGTACTGCCGAATGACGTGTTTCATAAACCATCCATCTTGACGCTTTTTTGAACGTGATCGAAGAAAATCGAAACATACTTCCGCGGAAGCGTGAGCGTGACCATGCGTCCATGCACGGTCTCGATACGGAATTCGGTCTCGTTGGTCCGCTCCGAAATTGTCTGGATATCCTTGATGTTCCGATAGCTGGTCTTACGGAGTCCAAAACCGGCGGGACCGGAAGTAACGATAAATTCCGGATATACCCCGCAATACTGACGCTGCAACAAGGCCAGGGCAAATCCATAGACCACTGCCGCAATCAGACAACCGCCGGCAATCTCCATCGAGGACGATGAACGGACGTAGCCGCGATGGATGAAGTACGAGGTGTATGAAGTGACTGCGGCGACAAGGGCGTAATTCAGTGGGAGCGGCCAGCGACGATGCGACTGCGCCAGCGGGCGCGGCAGCTGGAGCAGTATATTGATGAACATCGTAAACGGCACTGTCGCCACGAGCACGGCGATTAGAAGCGATGTACTCCACGCCTGCATCGCTCAGTTCCATTCTCTCCACGCCTGTAGCATCGGGAAATACAATCCCAGACGAATCCGGCGTGAATCCAGACGAGACATCAGCAGCCTGTAGTTTTCAAGCTGCGAACGATACCTCGCCTGTTCATTGTCGAGAAATGCTTCCAGATTGCCTCCCTCGTGCGATCCCGTCTTGTAGTCAATGATCCAGCGAATCCCGGCATCGTCGACAAACGTCCGATCGAGCACGAAATGGCGCACGCGCCCATCCACCAGGCCGCCCAGGGAATATTCCCGCTGGTCCTCCATGTGCCGACGCAGAATCCATCGTCCCCGAGGATCCGTTACTGTTGCACGCAGTGCCTTTTCCACGCGAATCATCCCTTCGCGAAGTCGCTCGCCGGAGAGCCCCTGAGCCGAAAGAGCCGCCGCAACTGTGGACGATCGAGTCTCAAAATCATCTTCTTCAACGGCATTCTGCAGCATGGCATGCACCACAATTCCGACATGCCGCTGAAGATCCGTCGCCCACTCAAATGTCACATGATCCCGGCCGGCATCCTCATCTGGATTTGCAATCGACGCAGACGGCTGCCAATCGATATCCGGAGGAGTTGGTACCGCTTGCCAGCTCGCACTCAGTCGTCGCAATGGAATACCCGGAGGTGACAACGGAAGCACTTTCGGTTTCTCGACCATCGTTCGCCGGTGCAACTCCGCAGCATTCTCAAAAGTGGGTGAGGCCGCAGGCCAGAATCGTTTCAACAAGCTTCGTGAATCAGGCTCCTTAACGGTTCCTGACTTTAAGTCGATCTCGGTGTGACCCAGCAAGTGAAGGTGCGAACGTGCGCGGGTCGCCGCAACGTAGAGCAGCCGCATGCTTTCATTGGCGGCCTTGGCCGCACGAATTTTACGCAGATAAGTGTATGTCGGATCGCTGTCGGTCCCGCTCTGCTTGATCGGCGCCATAAGAAGCCGGGAATTCTTCGATCGATCGACGTATTCCAGCCACAAAAGGAGCTTTGGCGCGTCCGCCTGCGAATATCGGCCAAGGCCTGGAAGGATAACGGTGTCGAATTCCAATCCCTTGGCCTTGTGAATCGTAAGCAGTTGAAGTTTGCCATCCGACAGGGCATCGGGGCGTGCGAATAGTCCGTCCACGTCGTCGAAGAATCTCTCCGGGTCCCGAAGGTCCATGCCAGATGCCGATGATTCCAGCAGATCCAGATAGGCAGCCGCATCTTCAAGCCCCGTTGCATCTTCAAGACAGGCAGGGCCACCGAGCGCAATCCAGGTAGCTTCGACCCATCGGCGCAAAGGCAGCCGACCTCTCTCGTCAATTGCGGCAGCAAGAACAGATTTTATGCGATCGATGCGCGTGCGGCCTTCTGCGGAGATTTCGTGCATTCGAGATTCATCGTTCAAGAGGTCCCAGATCGCCGACTGAAAATCGCTTCCGACCACCGATTGAAGATCCGCGAGGGTCAGCCCGCACCACGGAGCACGCAGCAACGACAGCCACGCCTTCCGGTCCCCGAGATGAAGCAGGGCCGCTGTCAGCGCCAGAAGATCCTGAACAACAGATCGAATACCCAGCCGGTCGATTTCCACGGCCATGAACTTTTCATTGGACGTCCGCAGCGCATTCACAATCGCAGGCAGATGGGTGCGCGATCGAACAATCACGGCGATCGTGCCGCTCTCGTTATCGCGGCGTGACTTTCGAATAATATCTACAATTTTTTCGGCTTCACTCCGCCACTCTTTGTCAAAGGATGGATGAATTTCAACCGCCCTCGATGGGTGTCCCTCTTCGAAAGCGACGGATTTCTTGTAAGTCACCGCGCCGCGAAACATGTCTTCATCTGTTGGAAACGCGGCTCCCAGGGCGTTGTTTACCCAGTTTACAATTCCAGTATTCGATCGGAAATTGACGCTCAGCTCCAGAGGCGTCAAACGGATGTTGCCAACACCGTGATCCCGAGCTTTCAGAAACAATGCAACTTCGGCTTCACGAAATCCATAAATGGACTGCATCGGATCGCCCACCAGAAATAGTGTGCGACCATCACCGGGCTGCCACTCGCAGGTGAGCTTCTCCAGCAATTCAAACTGACTCTGAGAGGTGTCTTGAAACTCATCCACGAGAAGGTGCTCAATTCGGCAGTCGAGCGAGAATGCCAGGTCTGTGGGATTGTCGCGGGTACCGAGGGCGACGGACGCCGCGTGCGCAACTTCTGTAAAGTCCACCTTCCCTTCGCGCTGAAAGATCACTTTCAATTGGGCTGCCGCAACCGGCAGCAGTTCCGTCAGCGCACCAAGGACCGCCCATTGCCTCTCGCTGAATTCCACCGGAGGCAGCATGCGAATACTGTGCAGCGCGGTAATAAATTTCGCGGGGAATTCCATGGCCAGACATCGGGCCTTCTCCGCCTTGCAATCCGGCCTGGGAGGAAACCCGTGATTGACGTCGAGCTTTTTCCGTCGGCTTCCATCTTTTGTCAGGAACAAATCCGCAAGGCCACGCCACGCGATGTGATCCTCGTAACCTGTACCAGGCATCTCTTTCAGTCCGACACAGCGAACGATGTCGACATCTGGCCGTTTGCCGGAAAGGTTCTGTCCCGCAAAATTCACCAGGGCAATTGTGTCGGATATAAGTTCCGGCGGAAACAGCGCACGAACAATCTTCAGTTCATCCGCGATGACCTGCTGCATCGCGGATTGCAGCGCGGGTCGGAGATCCTCAGAACCCATATTGGGAACAATGTGGCGCAGCCAGTGATCGCGGCTGCGCAACATGCCGGTCAGCAGACTTTCGACAATGCCCACATTGTTATCCAGGTGGCTTAACAACCGTTCCATCGCGGCGCCGCGGGAATCGTTATCCTGGAGTAAATCGATCGTGATCCGCGCGGCTTCGCGATACAGGTATTCCGCCTTTTCTTCCGGCTTTGCACCCGCCCCCATGCGCGAGAGCCACGGCATTTGTCCGACCAGCATCCCGCACAGGGAATCAATGGTCTGAATTCGAAGACGCGACGGATGCGCGATCAGGCGCCATTCCAACTCATGGTCGCGCGCGAGCACTCGGCGGGATAATTCCCAGGTCTGACGTTCATGGTCTCGTTTCGGAGAAGAGTCTTGTGCGGCTTTTCGCAAGGCGTCCACCACGCGCTGACGCATTTCACCGGCAGCTTTTCGCGTGAATGTCACCGCGACAATGGATTCGGGGAATGGAACCGTTGCGAGCAATGTCAGGTATCGTTGAATCAGCAACTCGGTCTTGCCGGATCCGGCGGGCGCCTGGACGATGAACGACGTCGTCGGGTCCAGTGCTGCCAAGCGATGCGGACGATCGACGATACTCTCCTCTCGCCGGTCAGCCATTGCGGACCTCGGCATCGGTTTCGCCAGCCCTCTCGTCCATCAGGCTTGATTCACGCATGCGGCAAAGACCGTCAAGCCCGCAGATGCGGCAGGTCTGATGGGGCTGTTTCGGATCGACTGCGGCCTTGCCGGATCGAAAATCCACGGCAAGATTTTCCAGAACCGTTCGCCACCGCGGAACGCGGTTTTCAAGTGCGTCATCTCCTGTAGCCGCTTTGACTCCAGGCAGTATTCCGCCGGATACCGTCAGTCCGGTAAATCGACTTTCACCGGATCTCACAACTCCGAACACGACGGCGGCAACAGGAACGCCCGCAGTCACGGCGTAAAGAGGAAGCTGTGGTTCGTCGGGGCGAGGTCCGTCCCATTCCGATGGACCATGCCTGCTGGTTTTATAGTCGATAACAAGGTGCGAGCCATCAGCCAGCCGGTCGATGCGGTCCGCACGAATGGTGAGATCGATACCGCCAACGCTCACCTGCCGCTTCTCCTCCGGTGGAAGGACAATGAACGATTGCCGTACTTTCTCAAGTTCGAGCCAGTCGGTCACCAGCCTTTCCAGCCGCGTTTGCTCGAGAGCGGCAAACCGGGGCTGCTGAAGCGCACGCCTTTTCATTGCCAGTTTCCCGATACAGGATTCGACTTCATCGTGTACCACAGCGTTCACGTAGCTCGGATTTTCGGTGACCAGTGTTTCGTGAGACCCCAGTTCCTTCCATACGCTCGCCAGCACATCGTGAACGAGGTTGCCCCGATCCAGCGGACTCAAGCCCGGCGCCGCCGTTTCCAGCCGATCAGCGCCAAGCCGAACCTTCGCAAATGCTTGAAATGGGCATGCCGCCTGATATGTAAAGATGGCGGTGCCCCCTCGAGCCTTCGCTCCGGTCCATTGGGGGGCAATGCTGTCATCGATCTTTTCGATATCGGAAGATTGGTACAGCTGCTCAGCGTGACTGAGCGAGGCAGGCAAATCCAAATCATGGACTGAGACTTCCGGAATATTCGAGAACAGCGAACTGGGACGCAGTTCCGCGTCATTCTCCATGGAGGGACAACTCAACACCACCGAGGATGCGCTGGCCAGCAATTGTTCCGAGAGCAGTGTCGTAAATAACAATTCTCGTTGAGGCGATGACAGTGGAAGGTTACAGGCGCGCTGCAGGCTTAATGGAAGAAATGGATTGGGAGTGACCGACCGGGGCCATACTCCATCGTGCAAACCCATAACCCAGAGATGATCGAAGCTCATGCCGGATGCTTCGAATACTCCGAGGACCTGCACAGGCGCGATTACCGATTCCGGCTGAAATTGCCGGTCTGAAGCGAAACGATGAATTATTGAAACAGCGGTGCCACGACTCAAACTGCCGGTGGCGGCATCGAGCGCGGCAAACTCCGAGAACAATTTATTCCACGCAATCGTTGTTTGATATTCCGTACTGTTCAATGCGCGTTCGCCCGGCCATCCGATGGATTTCAACTCCCTGGAAAAAGCGGCAGCCCAATCGCTTGGCATCTGCCGGGATGGCGTCTTCGAAATTTCCGACTGCCACCGGGCGAACGCCGATTTCAAGCCCGAAGGCGCACCCGCGGATATGTCGGAGATGGTGACCTCCGGCTCGCCAAGGCGGCGTAATTGAAGGTCGAGCGCCGCACAGGCACTCGCTTCAGTTTGAGCTTTTGCAAGAAATGGAGACCGCAGGAGAAGCGTCAGATCATCAAAACGAAGGGTTGCATCCGAGTTCATTCGAAGAATCTGGAGCGCGGCCTGAATCAGCGGATACTCGGAAAATGCGGGGCCCAGAGAAATGTTGAAAACGCGGCGCGAGTCCTTGTCCGGAGACAGCCTTGCACCGGGATGGAATTCCTCCGAAAACAGGCGTTCGATAGAACTGCGGTATCGGCTTAGTTCGGGAACAACAATACCGATGCTGGGTTCCGCTCCACCCAAATGTTTCGACGACTCGAGAAGCTTTCGGGCCCATTGTGCTGCAGCTCGGATCTCCTGGTGAGAATTGATGAATCCCACGCGCACCGCAGATTGCTTTCCGCCACGATCCGGTGGTTGCAGAATGTCGACGACGGTATTCTTCCGCCGCATGGATTCGAAAAGCCGCTCCTGTACAGGGGTCATTTCAGTGAATCCGGCCAGTTGAACATGCGGGGGAACTTCGATTTCGCCAGAGGCAATTCCAGCGGCAACAAATTCCGGGAGCACTGCAGCGGACATCCAATTTCGTTTATCGCAGATTCGCCGGAACTCCTCCGCCCATCCACGAAATGCTTCCGTATCTCTGGTGTTGTCCCAACCGTGTCCATCAAACGGCACTTTCCAGGCATGCGCAAGGTTCCATGCCGAGGCTGCGGCTTCGGCAGTAGGAGCAACTTGCAGCAATTCATTTCCGACATCGGATCGTGAGACGACACCTTCCCAGATTGCGCGTTCCTGCGATGCCGACAGTAACTGAACCGGGTTGGTCACATTCGTCCGATAGATCCATGAACGCCAGCTGCGTTCCACCCAGGCGCCAATCGGCAGGATATCGGCCGCCGTCCACACCTGGTATCCCTTCTCGATTTGATTCCGGTCGTAGGAATGTCGAAGTACGAGTGCCAGTCGACTGTTCGCGGTAATTATCATGGGTCCGGTCATGAGTTTATTCCGGCGGTGACCGCAAACGTCGACAGCCACTCGTAGCGGGAGTTGTGAAACAGCTTCGGGTGGGCGACGAAAATCAATTTGCGGCGAGCGCGAGTGATGGCGACGTTGAATCGCCGTTCGTCGAAAACGAAATCGCTGCTCTCGGCGCGTACAAGCGACAGAATCATGATGTCGCGCTCTCCCCCCTGGAAGCGCTCGACGGTATCGACGGTTACGGCAACGTCCGGAAGTAAACCCCGAATCAGCGCAACCTGGGCACGAAATGGCGATACGACGCCGATGCTGAATGACATGTCGGCATATCGCCGAACCAGCTGAGCGACCACTTCCGCCTCCGCGGGATTCCTTCGCGAATCATTATTTGGACCGGATCCTCCAGTCACGGAAACGAACTCGACGGATGGACTGTCCGGAGGCAGGCGATCTTCATGCGTCACACCGGTTCGTAACCGGCCGTCATAGAACAACTGGTTAGACACGGACATGATGTCCGGATGCATGCGGTACTGCGTATCCAGCAATGTGATTGGGCTGGACTGCTTCAATCTCTCGAACATCGATATCGCCAGCCCGCGCGTACGCACGACCGGAGGCAGTTGCCGGTCATCACCGACCAGAATAAACCGCCGGCCGCGCAGGGTCAGTCCGAGAGTGAGTGGTTCGGTGAGCTGTGCGGCTTCATCGACAATGACCATTTCAAACCGGCGGCGGCGAAGGTACGGCATTGTACACGCGCGATGTGCTGTGGCGGCGACGATGCGGGCTTCGTTCATTACACGGCGGATGGAATGAACGGATGAGTATTTCGCGGCGAGGTCCTCGGAAAAGAATTCCGCGGGATCGCCAAGGCGTACTGCCAGTTCCGGCGAATCGGATGCACGGCCAATTCGCAGAAATCGAATTGCAGGATCCGCGTCGAGCAATGCCAGAAGGATTTTGTCGACGGCAGTATTCGTAAATGCGCCAACGAGAACCGGCCCGTCGATCTGCCGGATGATTTCCGGAATCACCCGCGTTTTGCCCGTTCCCGGCGGCCCCCAGATGAGATGGAAGTCCGAACACCCCGCGGACTTCTCGACCGCCTCTCGTTGCGTTTGATTCAAACCCGGGGACAACGGGATGAGACCTCTCGTTTGGGGAACGGGTCTGACCTCTTTGTCCCCGGATTTCAGAAAATCGTACAACGCGGTGTGACTGGCCTCGGTGGTCACATCAAATGGAAGGCGGTCGATGATCCATGTGCTTTGAGAAAACACCTGAGCATCGAGGTTCTTTAGCGGAATTGTGGCGCGCAGGAGTCCGGCATCGATGCTCCGAACATACCCGTGATAATTCGGCGTGCTGGAGATATTGCCGGAATGAATGAGGATGGCGTCACCGGCAGCCAGATCCGACGAGTTGTGGTCGAATTCAAAAGTAAACGGTTCGCCATCGGCTACGAATCGAGCATCGGTCAGCGTTCGAAAATTTTTCTTTCGCGTCTCCATTCGGCTATCGTCGAGCAGATCCGCCAGGTCTTCATCGGTGGCCCAGCGCTCGAGTTCCACCAGACGCGTGTATCGGCGGAAATATTCGAGCCGGGAAGACGGCACCGCCTCTGGCCGATCACCAAATAAATCGGTTGCTTCCCTGCAGCGTTTGCGCGTCCAGGAAACGCAGCTTTTGCAGACGTCTTCGTTGAAACCTTCATATCGAAATCGAAAGTGCGGAGCCTCGTGCCCAAGGGCGTAATGCGTTGCAAGGATCTTATTGCGGGCATCGAGAATCTGAAGAAAATCCGTCTGGATTTGGAGTGGCGCATGGGTTCCGTCTGCAGAAGAAAGCAGCATCGCTGAGATTTCCATCCCGCGGCGGTTGCTTCGCTGCCAGCGGCGGACAAGGTCCGACAGCAGCAGTCGATAGATGAACAGCTGCGCGTGGTCTTCGTCTCGAAGCCGCGACCCGGTTTTCAGTTCCAGGATATTGATCCTATTATCCTGACGGAATACCGCATCGATTCGCCCCTGAATACCGATCGTTGCAGAGAAGCGCTTAAGTTCAGCCTGAGCTTCGTGCCTCATATGGGGATTGGCGTCGACAAAGGAGGACAGGACAGTGGCATGCCGGAGAACATCCGCACGAAAGCCGTCTTCGTCGAACGAATCGTCGACAACGGCGGCGAGTTGTACAAGGTACTTTGGAAGCACCTGGGAGTACATGCCTTCCAGGTTTGTGTCTCCGTCAAGCAGCCGATCAAAAAGAGCGTGAACAATAGTTCCTTTGAGTGTGGGTATTGTGGTATCGCCTTTACCTCGTCGAATCTGATCCAGCTGGGGCTTGGTACACTGCAACGCCCGTGCAACCGTTGTCGCATTCACCTGACGCATTGGTTCAATGATGAGAAATGTGTCGCGACAACCGTTAAACCATCCGTCACCGGCGGGCTCGATGTTGTAAATCGCAACGGCGGCATGGATCCACAGCAGCGGCACAAGCAGGCAAGCCGTACGGCTTTCAGCCGAGCTGAGGTGGAGATCGATTTCGCGGCCCCGAAGCGGTCCCGACGTTACCAGTGCGACGACGCCGGCCTCCCAGTGTCCCTCATCGTTTCTTGCCGGGTATCGCAGATCGACGACCCTGGCTTCCGGGATAACGGCGCGATCACCTGATAAAGGCCGTCCCGGCTCGAGCGTCGGCGGATTCCGTTCCAATAGCGCCTGAATACCACTCACAACATCGTCGACCGAGTCGTAGTCGTTCTGAAGCGCACGCAACGTGATCTGAGCCAGATAGCGAGACGAGGAATACGGAGGAGAAACGAGGAGCAAAGGGTCGTTGAGAAACGACGCGGCATCGAGCCGGCTTTCAGAAAGGTGATCCAGTATCAATGCGCCCGCGTCCGGCACGCCCGTCGACCGGCCATCGAGTAACTTTTCCAACAGTACATTGACGCCAAACATACAGTCGTGAATCTAACATGTCCTATGATGGGGAAGGTCCCGCTTATGGCAAAACCTGCGGCACAGTTGGAGATACTCGATTGTCGACGGTGCGAACGGCTCGTGCAGTATCGCGAAGAGGTCGCCGAAAACAAGGTCCGTCGTTTCCGCGATTGGGATTACTGGGGAAAGCCGGTTCCCAGTCTAGGCGAATTAAACGCCCGTTTGATGGTGATTGGGCTTGCCCCAGCGGCTCATGGAGGCAATAGAACCGGGAGGGTTTTTACCGGGGATCGTTCGGGAGACTGGCTTTATCGTTCGCTTCATCGATTCGGATTCGCGAATCAGCCACAGTCCGTTGATTCCAGCGACGGACTGCGTTTGATCGACTGCTACGTTACGGCAGCTGTCCATTGCGCACCGCCAGACAATAAGCCGTTGCCGTCGGAATTCCGGAATTGTCAGCCTTATCTTCTTGATGAATTGCAGCAGCTCCGCAGCATTCGGGTGGTTGCGCTGCTCGGCCGTATCGCATTCCAATCGTACTTCGCGGCAAGGAAGGCACTCGGATGGAAAAATCCTGTGCCGCCCCCAGCCTTTGGTCACGGTGCGGTGAATTTCCTCGACGACGGAACGATGGTGATCAGCTCCTATCACCCCAGCCAGCAGAACACCCAGACGGGAAGGCTCACAGAAATTATGCTGGACGATATTTTCCGTCGAGCCAGCGAACATATCCGCGGCGTCTGAATTCAAATTTTTACCAAAATTTTCATTAATGTGGAGCCGACCCGGACGGCACTTCGTGTAGGCTCGTCACATATGAAAAGAAAAGGAATTGTTCTTGCCGGAGGCTCCGGTACTCGTCTATACCCGTTGACCATCGCCGTATCCAAGCAGCTGATGCCCGTTTACGACAAGCCGATGATTTATTACCCCTTGTCGGTTTTGATGCTGTCGAATATCCGCGAAATTTTGATCATATCGACGCCGCAGGACCTGCCCCTTTTTCGTCGATTGCTTGGGGATGGGTCCCAGTTCGGAATTCAACTGAGTTATGCCGAACAGGCAAAACCGAATGGTCTCGCACAGGCTTTCGTTATCGGCTCCGATTTTATCGGTGACTCCCCCTCAGCGTTGATTTTGGGCGACAACCTTTTTTATGGACATGATCTATCCCTGGCGCTGGATCGTGCCAGCAGTCGTGGCGTTGGCGCAACCATCTTTGGATACCATGTTTCCGATCCTACTTCGTACGGTGTGGTGGAATTCTCAAAAGATGGTGAGGTTCTGTCGCTGGAAGAGAAACCGGCTAAACCAAAGTCCAATTACGCCATTCCCGGCATTTACTACTATGACAACAGTGTCGCAACCCGTGCCCGCTCGCTCGAACCATCGTCGCGAGGCGAGTATGAAATTACAGATCTCAATCGCCTCTATCTGGAAGCTGGACAACTTCATGTCGAAATTCTGGGACGTGGGACGGCCTGGCTGGATACGGGCACTCATGACTCTCTGATCGATGCAGCGCAGTTCGTGAGCGTCATTGAAAGCCGGCAGGGTCTGAAAATAGCATGTCTGGAAGAAATCGCCTGGCGACAGGGCTGGATTGACAGGACCATCCTTGAAAATCAGATTCGCCTCCTCGGTAAATCCAGCTACGCGGCATACTTGAAGGCATTGATTTGATTGAAGAAACTCGAATTAAGAATCAGTTTACCTGCGGTGCATTGAGGACGTCGGGCAAAGAAAGCATAGTGGGTCTCAGTTTGAGCGTGAACATTCACACAAGGAGCCGACAATGACACGATCCCTCGCCTTCCAGAATGCAACCCGTGACCAGCAGAGCATTCTGACTTCGCTGGAAAAACGCACCCTGCTCTGGCTGGCCGCACGATTGCCGCACTGGGTCAATCCCGACCACCTTACGATTCTGGGTTTCGCCGGTATGATCCTTACCGGACTTTCCTACTATCTTGCCCAATGGGATCACCGGATGCTGCTGGTGGGAATACTTTTCCTGGCCATTAACTGGTTCGGTGACAGCCTGGACGGCACGTTGGCGCGATATCGAAATCGTCTGCGGCCCCGGTATGGCTTTTATGTCGACCATATCGTGGACGCCTTTGGAATATTTTTCCTCATGGCGGGATTTGGCCTGTCCGGATACATGAGTCTGCCGATCGCCGGGGCTTTCCTGATTGCCTACTACCTGATGAACATCGAAATTTACCTCGCCACGTATACGGTTGGGGTTTTTAAGCTGTCGTATGGAATCTGGGGCCCGACCGAACTACGAGTTCTTCTGGCTATCGGTAACATTGCGATGATGTTCAAGCCTCTTGTTACCATCGCCGGTCATCGGTTCCTATTGGCGGATGTCGGCGCCGCCGTGGCGGTTCCTTTTATTCTCGCGGTCACAATCATCGGCGCTCTACGGAACACCGCGCGGCTTTACGGAGAAGAGCGTTTGGACTGACAACAAGATGCAGGGGCGGTGCGATGACCGCCCCTACGGCTTCACGACGAGACGCATAGACCCGACGACGCCCCGCAGTTCAATACGACTCCAATCCAGTCTGGACACCGCCTGCCGTTCCGCCGTACAGTCTCGATTTAATCCGTGTCAGCACCACAATCACAACCTGCGCGCGTTCGATTCGAGTCCTTTGAACTGGACTGCATCACCGGTGAACTATTCAAAAACGGTGCACGTGTGAAACTTCAGGATCAGCCCGCCCGACTTTTGATTCTCCTGGTCTCCCGGGCAGGAACTCTCGTCACTCGAGATGAGATTCAGGAAGCACTCTGGGAGGACGGCCAGTTTGTGGAGTTTGAGCATGCCATTAATGTCGCCGTAAAGAAGATCCGGGAGGCGCTGAACGACGATCCTTTAAAACCCAGGATGCTTGAAACAATGCCGAGAAAGGGCTATCGATTCATCGCAACCGTCGAAAGGATCGAGAACCCGATGAAATCCGTTGCTGTCGAATCCAGTATCGTCGTTCCCATACCGGACGTCGAGCTGGCTCCGCAAATCCAAACCAAAGTCGAAGCAAGTGAGCCGGATAAGCCGAATCCAGACGAAGAAGACCTCGAGCGGGAGTTTGCTTTGCCGGCGACACCGGCAAGGATTCTATTTCTGAGTGTTCAGTTGATGTATCTCGCAATCTACAGCCTTGCGCTCATCCACATGTACGACATCGCTTCCGTGCTTGGCACCGCGGGGGTGGGATGGTTGGCGACACCATTGCTGATTGGAGCGGCGGGCAGTATTCCGGTTCGGTTATACCTGATTTTCACGGTCGGACTCGGGCATCCGGCAGCAGGAATGAAGTACCGGCGCATGCTCCCCTATCTGATGCCATGGGATTGGATCTGGGCAGCTTCCCCTTTCCTCGCGATACATACGATCGGTCCGGAATGGGCGCTGGTGCTTTCGGCTGTGCTGGTTTATCCGCCCATCTCACAAGTCATCCTGATGCGCAGTATCGACCATCGGAAAAATCGGCCTGCTAACGAGAAGCCCTGACACCGTCTCGAATCGACGTCAGTGCGCTTTCCAGCGATTCCCTGGGAATGGATTCCACGTAACTTCCGACCAACCATCCCAAACCAAATGGAATTTGACGGCTAAGACTGACCGATTCGCATTCGACGAGGACTCCGCCATCCTGTTCGCGAAATCTCCAGTAGGAGTTCAGACGCCACATGAAACCACTATCGCTGCCAACAGGCATTTCCTTTTCCGATGGCGTGCCGGCGTTGTCGATTTCCGCGATCTTTGTTGTGAAGCTGCGGCTGGATGCGCGGCCCGGGCCATTGCCGCGATAAATGACCGTATGTTCGGTGTTGTAATGAACAGTCACGACTTTCGTACGGGAGAGTCTGAGATAAATTCGGAAGGTGTCGCCATCGTGCGACAGGAGTTTCGACTTTTCGACTTCCTTGAAGTACTTGTACTGCTGATCGTAGTCCTGAATCCAGTGAATCAAAGGGTCGACTTTGGTCCCCGGAATAAAAATCGTGCCATACCAGTGGTGTATCAACCCGTCGTTCAGTTCGATTTCCCGGCCTCCCGCATTCAGAGTTTTCATGCGTTCGGAATAAACATTCCCGGCCTTCAGTACACTTTGAACTTTCGCAGCGTCCGCCGGCTTCATGCCGTCTATCCGAAGAAACCTGGATTCATTCGGCAATTCACTTTCAATCCGCTTTTCGGTTTGTCGAATGTACACCTCCCAGGACTGAATTGTCCGCATCTGCAGTATCGCGGCGGCTGCGGCGAGCGGAGTTGCCAAACTGAGGCAAAATGCGAACAGAACCATGCCTTTTCCAGCGATACGATATTTCATGTGGATTCTCCTGTATTCAGGCTCATAAAGATGAGTCGATCGGAAACCAGATAATTGAGGACACAGCAGGGACCAAGGGAAAGAACGTTTGCCAGCAGTGGGTTAAGTTTGAAAATCCCCGAGAGAATTCCCGTGCACAACACGGTACCAAAGAGAGAAATCATTCCGTTGGAAAAATTGAATCGCAATAACGTGGCTGCCATGTGATTGAGCCCATCGCTTCGCCGGTCCGCCCACGTCCATCTCCAGTGCCAGATGAAGTTGTGAAGGACTGCGGTTTCCACTGCCAGCACTGTGGCCCACAGATAGTGAAATTCCAGGATTCGAAGCAATAAGGCAAGCGCCATTAGTTGCACGATGATCCCCATTGCGCCAACCGCGTTGAATTTCAGCCATCGGACAATTGAAGCTTTTCCAGGAAAAACCATGCCGCAATCATGATCTGTCAGCCCAATATACTCAATGCACGGAGGGTAAACTGTTTCTAAACTGGCAGGTCATGCCCTCTCCCGACGTCGGGAGAGGGGCGCCGCCCATCTCCTGATGGGGGTGGAGGGGTACTACACTTACACCTAATCTTCGAACTCGTCTTCTTCCCACCGGATATTGCAAATCTGGCAAGTCCACCAACCGGGGAGCCAGTGGCCGACATCCGATACGGAGTGGTCGGATCCGCAGCGCATGCATTTCGGTTTGGGAGTGATTTCAAGGTTTTTAATAATCGCTTCAGGCATTTTGGCGGCTCTCCTTACTTATGGGTAGTCGAAATAGTAACACCATTCGTCTAAAATGGCCGCAACCCTGAGGAGACCCTATGAACATGAAATCCGTGTCCTCCCCGATTATGGTCTGGGCTGTGATCGCCGTGGTATCCCCTCTTTATTCACAAAGTGCGGGGTTTCAAATCGGGCAATCTCAACCGGCGCAAACGGCCGGATTCCAAAATCCGCAGACAACATCCGGAGCGATCCTGATCGCGCCGATGGCATCTCCAATTCAGCCGACAGGGAATCCCGTGCTCCCATTGTCAGGAACGATTTCGCGTCAGGAGTCCACATCGGCTTCGGAAATCTCGAAGCGACTCGGGAACAGCGCGATCCCCCTTTTGCCTCCCGGCGGCGCGATTTTTGTCCCTGCCGGGACTTTTGTCATTGAAAGCGGTGTGGGCATGCAGCCGGGAGCAATTCTTTTGGCTCCTTTATCTCCTGCGGCTTCGTCTCCAGAAATCCCCCAATCGGCAGCTCGTGGAGGGGGACCGATCAATAGAACAAATGACAGAACCAATCGGGATACGAAGATTGGCCAGCAGGCTTCGCCGCCGGACGTGACCCGACTGGCACTGGGAACACCGCGGGACAAAGTCATCGAAAAGTACGGTAACCCAATTGCCTTCATCATGAACATGAATGGCGAGACGCTGTACTTCAAAGGAGGCGTGGTGGTTTTTGTTAGAGACGGCGTTGTCGCTGCGCCCGATATTCCCGACGCCACTACTCGTCGGTGACGCAGCCGTAGCTGGCGTTCTTCACCAGCCGGATATATTTCGCCAGGGTTCCGCGAGTCGACTTATAGGGCGGCATCTTCCAGGCCCGCTTCCGCTCGGCCAATTCCTGATCCGACAAATCGACGCTGATCAGATTTCTCTCCGCATCAATGGTGATGCGATCGCCGGTACGAATCAAACCAATGGGGCCGCCATCCTGCGCTTCAGGCGTGATGTGTCCAACGATAAAACCGTGAGACCCGCCGGAAAATCGGCCATCGGTAATCAATGCGACATCCTTGCCCAGTCCCGCGCCCATCACCGCCGAAGTCGGCGTCAGCATTTCCGGCATTCCCGGGCCACCTTTGGGGCCTTCATATCGGATTACGATGACATCGCCTTTCGAAATTTGCTTTTGCTCCAGCGCGTGCAGCATGTCTTCCTCGGAATCAAAAACCTTTGCTGGGCCTGCAAAAACCGTCCCTTCTTTTCCGGTCAACTTCGCAACAGAACCCTCCGGTGCAAGATTACCCTTCAGAATCTGAATATGTCCGGTCGCCTTGATGGGTTTGGAAAGCGGCATCACAATGGGCTGACCCGGCGTTAGTGCGGGCAAATCCTTCACATTTTCACGAACTGTTTTTCCCGTTACGGTCATGCAGTCACCGTTCAGCATTCCTTCGGCGAGAAGCATCTTGATGACGGCAGGTATCCCCCCCACTTTGTGCAGGTCTTCCATGACGTAAGTGCCGCTCGGTTTGAAATCGGCGAGAAGCGGCGTGCGGTCGCTCACACGTTGAAAATCATCGATGGTCAGATCCACATTCACCGAGCGTGCCATGGCAATGAGATGCAAAACGGCATTGGTTGAACCACCGAGAACTGTCACCAGAACCATTGCATTTTCGAATGCGTCGCGCGTCATGATGTCGCGAGGTTTGAGATCAAGAGCGAGAAGGTTTCGTATGGCGGCGCCAGCCCGAAAACACTCGTCGAGCTTCAAAGGATCCTCGGCAGGAGTGGAGGAACTGTATGGCAAAGACATCCCCAGCATTTCGATCGCAGACGCCATGGTATTTGCCGTATACATGCCGCCGCATGCTCCTGCGCCCGGACATGAGAGTTGAACAATCTGCTTGCGCCGGGCTTCGTCAATATTTCCCGAAATGAATTCCCCGTAACTCTGGAAGGCGGAAATGACATCCAGTTTTCGCGCTTCCAGCATGCCGGCATGAATGGTACCGCCGTAAACAACCAGGGACGGCCGATTCAGGCGTCCCATGGCAATGACACAGCCGGGCATGTTCTTGTCGCAGCCAGGAAGCGAAATATTGGCGTCGTACCACTGGCCACCCATCGTCGTTTCGATGGAATCCGCAATGAGGTCGCGGGATTGAAGTGAGAAACTCATTCCGTCGGTTCCCATGGAGATACCGTCGCTGACCCCGATGGTATTGAATCGCATGCCGACAAGGCCCGCAGCTACGACACCTTCCTTAACCTTCGCTGCAAGATCGAGAAGGTGCATGTTGCAGGGGTTGCCTTCAAACCAGACACTCGAAATTCCGACTTGTGCTTTTTCGAGATCCGATTCGGAAAGGCCTGTGGCATACAACATGGCCTGAGAGGCGCCTTGTGACTTCGGCCGGGTAATCTGTGAACTATACTTGTTAAGGTTTGAATCCATCTCGGTATTCTAATGCAGGATTCGGGACTTCGGGATCGCGGGGGGGGGCAGGAGTACAAAAACTTTATCGGCGACTCAACGATTTCGCCGGTCTCAGGACGTTTCGTTCCATACGATTTCGAGTCGGAGAGGAATAGAAGCGACCCTCGAGCGACGCGTGAATCGCACTCACCAGATCGCGATCCGCCGCAGACTTCACCACATAACCCATGGCGCCGGCCGCTCTGGCTTCAGCCACCATGGAGGGATCATCGAAAACAGTCAGCATGATGGCAATCGCACTGAACTTTCGCAATTTCCTAAGCCGCCTCACAGCCTCCAGACCGCTCAATCCGGGCATCATGACGTCCACAATCAGGACATCCGGCTTGAGGGTTTTCGCGGCGGCCACTAATGCCAGCCCGTCGGAAACGCATCCAACAATCTCGAACTCCGGGAGGAGAAGTTGTCGGATTCCGGCCAGAACAGCCGGACTGTCATCGGCCAATAAAATTCGCGTGCGCAGCGGCTGCTTTTTTTCAGGCATTGGCATGGAGTTTAATGACAGCTTGATTTGTCGTCCCACCGCGCTCTTCTCTGATGTCTCATCGAGCCCTCACTGTGTTACACGGAATCCATGTGAATGCCCGCGTCCACTACATACGCACCAGGAGTTCACTCAACTTCAGGAGTGGTGGAAATCTACAGCGCCTCATGCGGTGTGATTACGTCCCAACTTCAAGCCACCACAGTACAACCAACATGAGCGCACAAGTACTGTAAGCTATGGCAGGTTTTGAAAGAGTCTTTCCGCGATTGACTGGATATCGATCTACCTGCCATCCGTTACAGTTTTCGTTTATCCTCCCATCCACGGTGTATTTTCGGCGGACGCTGGATCGGTGTTCACAATTCTGAAAGGGAAATAAAATGGCGACGTACAGGCCGGCATTTCTTGTGATGGTTCTCATTCTGACGTTGTCGACTCTCGCGGCAGCGCAGGATGTCGATACCGATGAACTGACCAGGCAGACCCAGAATCCAATATCCAGCCTGATCAGCGTTCCATTCCAGGGCAATTGGGACTTCGGGATTGGCGACCGGGATTCCAGTGCGACGCTCCTCAACTTTCAGCCCGTCATGCCATTTGCCGCCAGCCCGAGCACGAACGTCATCTTGCGGGTCATCATTCCTTTGATGTCCCAGCCCACGACTACCGAACAGCGGAACAACGGAATCGGAGACACGCTGGCAACGGCGTTCTTTTCGCCCTCGAAATCTTCCGGCACCATTTGGGGCGCAGGCCCCGCCGTGTTGATTCCCACCGCAACAAATGCTCTGGTCGGCAGCGAAAAATTGGCCTTTGGACCATCCATCGTTTTTTTGAAGCAACCCGGGAATATCACCTACGGCTTCCTTGGAAATCAGATCTGGTCCGTCGATGGCGCCAAAGACCGGGAAGCCGTCAATCAGGCATTCCTCCAACCCTTCTTTAATTACAATATGGGGAACGGCCTCTCGGGTGGTCTCACCATGGAAGCAACGGTCAAATGGGAAGCCTCCAATGGGAAGGCAACCGCCCCACTGATCTTCGTCATCAACAAAATTGCGATGCTTGGCAAACGGCCCGTCAATTTCCAGATCGGGGCCGGTCCAATGCTGGCCAGTCCGGACGGTGGACCGAAATGGCGATTCCGAGCAGCTGCAAACTTTCTGTACCCCAGGTGAAGCGTGAGCTTCAGCGACGTTGGCCCTTTCTCCGGTATCGGATAATCTGTGCTGACGTTCCCGTTCGAGTGCGCGCCATAACCCTTTTTTTAGCCTCCCTCCTGGTCGTCGCGTTTCACTCATCGACTCTGTGCGCTCAGCCACCCGCGAATCCGTCTGTGCCGGATGGCACCCGTATCCAGCAGATCCTTGTATTGGGACTGAATCGGGTCCGAGAGCCGACCGTCCTCCGACAGATGAAATCACAAGCTGGCGGGCTTTATTCGGGATCGAATGTCGAAGAAGATTATGAACGCCTGGATCGTATGGGCCTGTTCAGCGCTATTGCAATCGAGGCATCTTCCGGTCCGAACGGCGCAATCGTGCAAGTAACCCTGAAAGAGACAGCTCCTTATTTTGTTTATCCGGCGATCAGCGTCACCGGAGAACAGGGACTCACCATCGGTGCGGGCCTGAAATCCACGAACTTTCTTGGTTCAGGTGCGAGCTTATCCGTCGCTGCTCGAGGGGGTGGCGCGACCGAATTCGAAGTCCTTATTGCATCTGCCTGGCGCCCGAAAGGGACCTGGTGGTGGAGAAGCGACTATTTTCTGAAGGACCGCTGGAATGAGCTGGATGATTTCCAGGAATTCTCCAACGAACTGGAACTGCAGACCGGACGCCAATTGACGAACACACTGCGAATCGGTGGCCGCTTTCATTACATCGCAGTGAAAAGCGATGAACCGGGCATCACGCTGTCTCCGACAAATCTTGACCAGATTCCAGGACTGGGCGCCGTTGCCGAGTACGACAGCCGGGACTCGTGGACGAATGCAAGACGCGGCTGGCTGAACAGTGTGGATGCTCTATTCAATCGACTTGCCTCCAATGAACAGTACTGGACGTTTAATGTCGATATCCGGCGATACCATCATCTGTCAGGCCCTCATGGGCTTGCCATGAATTCCCTACTCACTCTTCAGACGGGAACCGTAGGCAAGGAAATTCCAATTCACGAGGATTTTCATATCGGCGGGACCAATTCTCTTCGCGGATGGAACATCGACGCCCGGCACGGCAAGGATCAATGGCTCAATACTCTCGAGTACCGCTTCGATCTGTTGAAAGTCCGCGGCCATTCCTTCAAGGGATTCAACTATTACTACGGTGTTCAACTGGATGCATTCGCGGATGCCGGTACGGCGTGGAACACGAACGAGGAGTTCACAAACAACTTCATTGCGGGGGGTGGCTTTGGAATTCGACTGATCGTTCCTTATGTCAGTGTCATCCGCATCGATTTTGGTTTCGGCCAGGCGAATCAGGGAGTGATACCGCATTTCGGAATCATGGACAAAGCGGTGTACGAACGCCGGAGAGTTCGATAGGGGATGCCAATGTCGACTACACAGGGGGCACGGTGCGCCCACAATGGCGATCGCGTGCGGTCGCAGCCCCACCTACAGTAGAGTCCGCGCGGTCCGGTGGACTGCGTGATGAACGACCACATTCGCGGGAAATCCACACCTACGCACTTTTACAGTTATCGGAATGGGCGGAATGGTGCACATTAGCCATGCGCCAATTTGAAAGGACACGAGCAAAATGAAAGCGGTTCGATGGAGTCTTCCGATCCTGTTTCTGTTCGTTGCGACTTCGGCTTTCGCTCAAAAAGTATCTTTCACCTTTGACAAGCTTGCGGATTTTTCGAAATACAAAACGTACCGATGGGAAAAGCATCCGTTGATGAAGGATTTCGATCAATCACTGCTTGCGCAGTTGGGCGCGGCTTTCGACGCGGCGCTTGTCAAAAGCGGGCTCACCAAATCGCCGACGATCGCCTCCGACCTGGTCATTGTCTACACGGCAGCTGTGGATAAACAAATGGATATGACGACATACGCTACCGGATGGTACGCCGGTCCCGGGTGGAATAACGTCTGGTATGGGAATGGAATGGTCCTCACGTCCACCACCAGCAGCGTCGATGTCGGGGCCGTCAGTCTGGATATGTTCGACAGGGTCAAACAGGAACTGGTGTGGCGCGGTGTCGTTTCGAAAACAGTGGACACAAAAGCAAAACCGGAAAAGCGGCAGCAGAACATCACCAAGGCGGCGGAAAAACTTCTGAAGAACTATCCGCCCAAAACGAAAAAGCAGGATTAGGTCAACCAGTCGAGGATCGACAGTTGATCGACGGCCTTGCCTCTCCCCCCCGAAGGCAAGGCCGGAATTATTTCCGGTGCCTAAGCCTCCCTTCCTCGTTGTAGAGGAAGGGAGGAACTTCCAAACATCCGCTTTGAAAATCCTACTCTGAATAGCGTCGAATCGTCCGAATACCAAGCGACGCGGTGCAGAGCAGAAGGCCCAGCAAGCCCACCATTGGCCAGGAACTGGCGGTTTTAGGCAGCGCCTTGGGAGCCGGTTCGGCCGACGCAGGGCGCGCATTCAGGCCAGTCGGCGGCGGCGGTGGCGGCGTCGCCGGCGCGGGAACTTCGATCAGCAGGACACCCACGTACACCACTGGTGTCGGTGGCGCGGGAGGAGGCGGCGGTGGAGCAGCCGCGGCAGGCGCTGTGCCAGTCGCTCTTCGTGTTTCGGTAACGGCGACATCCGATGCTTCCGACACCACAGTTGCCGAGATTTTCATTCCCTTCTTCAGCTCAAATGCGGAATAGGTCTTTCCGTCAATG
>Ga0070664_100000460_pt1 | contig 30894 bp, 26 predicted proteins | sample KBSC73metaG_FD_65863 | JGI IMG/M metagenome (GOLD analysis project Ga0070664, IMG submission 65863) | Corn rhizosphere microbial communities from Kellogg Biological Station, Michigan, USA - KBS C7-3 metaG | ecosystem: Host-associated > Plants > Roots > Rhizosphere > Soil ... | reverse complement strand
TGGCCAGCGCGCGCCAGGTGGAGCGGCGCGCGGAGCGATGGCGGCCCTGGCGCGGCTACGCCACCCTCTGGCTCTGGTCGGAGGACGCGCGGTGAGGACACTCGAGGTGACGACGCTCGACTCGCCGATCGGTCCGCTCGGGGTGGCCGCGGAGGACGGCGTGCTGGTGGCGGTCACCTTCGACGGTCTGGACCCGCTCCGCGACTGGAGCACCCGGGTGCTCGGCCCGCGCACGTGGTCCGAGGTTTCGGATCCGGCGGGTATCTGCAGCCTCCTCCGGCGCTTCTTCGCCGGAGAGCTGGACGCCCTCCGCCCCGTGCCGGTGCGACTCCACGGGACGCCCTTCCAGCGACGCGCCTGGGAGGCGCTGCGCCGGATTCCAACAGGGGAGACCTGGAGCTACCGGCGTCTGGCGGAGGAGCTGGGCGACCGGCGAGCGACCCGGGCCGTGGGCGCAGCCAACGGACAGAACCCCATCCCGGTCGTCATTCCCTGCCACCGCGTCATCGGCTCCGACGGGAGCCTGACGGGCTTCGGTGGCGGGCTGGAGCGGAAGCGCTGGCTGCTGCAGCACGAGGGCGCGCTTCAACCTGTGCTCCCGCTCTAGCCCGCTTCTCGTCCAGACTGCGCGGCCCGATGGCCCGAACGAAGACCGACCCACTCCAGACCCACGCGCAGCGCACCCAGCACGCCGAGACCGGACCGGCCTCGGAGGTCGACTCGCTCGCGCGGGCCTTCGTGCGCCGCTTCCCGCAGCGCGTCCGTGCCGAGCGTTTCGGCACCAGCGCCGAGGGCCGCCCGCTGTGGGTGCTGGCCGCGAGCGACGACGGAACGCTGACCCCGGAGAAGGCGCGGCGCCGCGGCCGCCCGGTGGTGTTCGCCCTCGCCGGCATCCATCCCGGGGAGATCGACGGGAAGGACGCCGCCTTCCAGCTCCTCCGCGAGCTGCTGGAGGGAACCGCGCTTCCCGGCATCCTCGGGCAGGTCACCTTCGTTTTCGTTCCCATCTTCAACGTCGACGGGCACGAGCACTCGTCGCCACACCACCGCCCCAACCAGAACGGACCACGCTCGCAGGGCTGGCGGAGCAATGCCCGGAACCTGAACCTCAACCGCGACTGGATGAAGGCGGACTCGCCCGAGATGCGAGCACTGCTTCCGGTGCTCCGCGCCTGGGACCCGCTGGTGTTCCTCGACCTGCACGTCACCGACGGCGCGCACTTTCTGCCCGACGTGTCCCTGCTGGTGGCGCCGCTCATCGAGGGCCCGCCGACGATGCAGGCCATGGCCCGCGTCCTCCAGCAGGAGATCCACGCCGAGCTCCGGGCCGGCGGACACCTTCCCCTGGATTTCTATCCTTCCCTGGTCCGCGAGGACGACCCGGAGTCGGGCTTCACCCGCACCGTCTATCCGCCGCGCTTCTCCCATACCTACTGGGGGCTGCGGAATCGCCTGGCGGTGCTGGTGGAGACCCACAGCTGGAAGGACTACCGCACGCGAGTCATCACGACGCGTGACGTGCTCGCCGCGGCGCTGACGGCGGTCCGCCGGCACGGACCGGCCTGGCGAGTGCGGATGCGCGGCCTGGACGAGGACACCGCGGCGAAGCCACCCACCCGCCTCGACCTGGCCTTCGCCTCGACCGAGGAGACCGAGACCATCGAGTTTCCGGCGTACGCCTACGATCGAGCGCCCTCTCCCGCGACCGGCGGAACGTACCTGCGCTTCCACCTGGATCGTCCCGAGGTGTGGCGCGTCCCGCTGCGCAGTCGGATGGTCGCCACCACCCGCGTCGAGCTCCCGCGAGGTGGCTGGGCGCTACTGCCCGGCTGGGCCGACGTGGTCACGGAGACGCTTGACCTGCACGGCGTCGAGCATCGCACGCTGACGCGCCCGGCACGCGCCCGCACCTCCATGTTCGAGCTGAGCGAGACGCGCCCGGCCGCCTCACCTTACGAGGGCCGGCAGCGCCTGGATCCGGCCGGCGCCTGGTCGGCTCCGAGGCTCGCCGAGCTCCCGCGAGGCACCCGGGTGATCCAGCTCGCCCAGCCACGGGCGGTGCTCGCCGCACACCTGCTCGAGCCGACCGGTCCCGACTCCCTGACCGCCTGGGGCGCGTTCAACGCCGCGTTCCAGCAGCAGGAGTACGTCGAGCAGTACCTGCTCGAGCCGTGGGCAGAGGCGCAGCTGGCCCGCGACCCCGGGCTCCGCGCCGCGTTCGAGGAGCGGCTGGGCGATCCGGGGTTCGCGGCCGACCCCGACGCCCGCAGGCGCTTCTTCCTGCTCCGCCATCCCTCGTACGACCAGCGCATCCGTCGAGTGCCGGTGCTCAGGCTCGCCGCTCCGCTGGCCAGAGGCCGCTGACGTTCCGATGCGTGCGGACCGGGACCCGGCCCGGGGAGCCCACCCGCCGGGTTGCGTCAGCTGCGCGACCCCTCGGCTGGCGCGAAGAAGACCAGTGTCTCGAGCCGCTCACGGATCTCCAGGAATCGGTGCTCGATTCGGGCGGGCACGAAGAGCACCGATCCGGGTTCAATCTCCTGTTCCTCGGCCCCGGCGCGGAAGCGGCAGTGGCCGCGCATCACCACGTAGACCTCGTCCTCGGAGTGCGGCGTCTGCGAATCGGCGGTCCCGGCCTCGAGCACGTACAGGCCGGCGCTGAGGTCCGGGAGGCGAAGGAACTCGAGGTAGCGGAGACCCGCCGCTGCGCGGGCAACGTCGAGGACCTGCATGGTCGTGAACATCGGCTCGCTCATGCTCACCCCTCCCGACGGCTACTCGAGCTTCACCTTCCGGAGCCGCAGCGCATTGCCGATGACCGAGACCGAGCTCAGCGACATCGCCGCGCTGGCGAGCATCGGGCTGAGGAGCCAGCCGAGGAAGGGATAGAGCACACCGGCCGCGATCGGTACGCCGAGCAGGTTGTAACCGAAGGCGAAGGCGAGGTTCTGTCGGATGTTCCGCACCGTGGCCCGGCTGAGCCGGCGCGCCCGGACCACGCCCCGCAGGTCTCCCGACACCAGCGTCACGCCCGCGCTCTGCATCGCCACGTCCGTCCCGGTCCCCATGGCGATGCCGACGTCGGCGCGAGCCAGGGCCGGGGCATCGTTCACCCCGTCTCCGGCCATCGCCACCACCCGGCCGCCCCTCTGGAGCTCGGCGACGAGCGCCGCCTTCCCCGCCGGAAGCACGCCGGCGTGCACCTCGGAGATGCCGAGGCTCCGGGCGACCGACTGCGCCGTGGCCGCGTGGTCTCCGGTGGCGATCACCACCCGCATCCCCTCCCGCGCGAGGTCCGCCAGTGCTCCGCGGGCCGACTCCTTGATCGGGTCCTCGATGCCGAGAGCTCCGGCGGGGCGAGCGTCGACGATGACGAAGGCCACGGTGCGCCCGCGCTCGCGCCAGTCCAGCGCGACCCGGAGGAGCTCGCCTGCGCCGGGAAGCTTCGGATCGATCTCCCGGCACACCGCCACCCGGTGCGCCCCGACGCGCCCGCTCACCCCGGTGCCGGGCTCGGCGCGGAACTCGCTCACCGGCGTGGGAGTCAGTCCACGGGCCCGGGCACCGGCGACGATGGCTCCGGCCAGCGGATGCTCGCTCCCGGCCTCGACCGAGGCCGCGAGCTCGAGCAGCTCGGCATCGCCGGTCCCCGGCACGCTCCGGACCTCGGCGAGGACCGGGCGTCCCTCGGTCAGCGTGCCGGTCTTGTCCACCACCAGGGTGTCCACCTCGGCGAGTCGCTCCAGCGCCGACGCGTTCCGGAACAGCACGCCGGCCTGCGCTCCTCGCCCGGTCCCGACCATGACCGCCATGGGAGTCGCCAGCCCCAGGGCGCACGGGCAGGCGATGATCAGCACCGCCACCGCGTTCACCACCGCGTGGGCCAGACGCGGCTCGGGGCCGACCAGCGCCCAGACCACGCCGGTCACCACCGCGGTGACCACCACCGCCGGCACGAAGACTGCGGAGACGCGGTCCGCCAGCTGCTGCACGGGGGCACGACTCCGCTGGGCCTCGCCGACCAGCCGGACGATGCCCGCGAGCAGCGTGTCGGCACCGACGCGCTCCGCCCGCATGAGGACGCTGCCGTGCTGGTTCAGTGTCCCCCCGGTCAGGGAGCCGCCCGGCCCCTTCTCCACCGGGAAGGGCTCGCCGGTGACCAGTGATTCGTCCACGCTGGTCCGGCCCTCGAGCACGGTCCCGTCGACGGGGATCTTCTCCCCGGGCCGGACGCGCAGCACGTCTCCGGGGTGGACCTCGGCGAGCGGGACGTCGCGCTCGACGGCGCCCTCCACCCGGCGCGCCACCGCCGGTTGCAGCTTCAGCAGCGCACGCAGCGCACCGCCGGTGGCCGCGCGCGCCCGGAGCTCGAGCACCTGTCCCAGCAGGACCAGCGCGACGATGACCGCCGCCGGCTCGAAGTAGACGTTCACCCGACCATGGGTGCGGAACGTGTCCGGGAACCATCCCGGGAAGAGGGTGGCCACCACGCTGAACCCGTAGGCCACGCCCACCCCCAGGCCGATGAGCGTGAACATGTTCGGGCTCCGATTCCGGACGGACGCGACCGCGCGGGAGAAGAACGGGGCGCCGGCCCAGAGGACGACGGGAGTCGCGAGCACCAGCTCGAGCCAGCCGATCCACTCCGGAGGATGCCATCCGAACATCTCCCCCATCGCGACGGCGAGGAGCGCAACGGTGAAGGGCACCGAGACCAGGAGCCGCCGCTGCATGTCCTTCAGCTCGGGGTTGACCGGCTCCGCCAGCGAGGCCGTCCGGGGCTCGAGCGCCATGCCGCAGATGGGGCAGCTTCCCGGCACGTCCCGGACGATCTGCGGATGCATCGGGCAGACCCACTCCACCTTGCTCGCCGCGGCCGGGGCCCTCGGCTCGAGCGCCATCCCGCACTTCGGGCACGGCCCGGGCAGGTCCGACTGCACCTCCGGGTCCATCGGGCAGACCCAGGTGCCGCCACCTTCCTGCCCGGCCCGGGTCCCGGGGCTCGGCGGCGGGCCGTGCGCCTGGTCGGGCAACCGGTGCTCGTGACCCGGTGCTTCCGGGCGAAGGGGAGCGTGCGCCTGCGAGGCTGCGATCGCTCGCTCCGACGAAAGAAAGCGCTCGGGTTCGGCGGCGAATCGCTCCCGGCATCGCGGATTGCAGAAGCCGTAGGTCTTCCCCGCGTGGCTGTACGTTCCGCCGCGTGGCCGCGCCGGATCGACCTGCATCCCGCAGACCGGGTCACGGTCCGTCGCCAGGATCGGCTCAGCCGTGGCGTTCATGTTCCGCTCACGCAGCACCTCCGGAATCCTTACAGCCCGGCTTCCGGGAAGCTCTTACTCCGCCCTGGAGCCAGAGCGGCCGAGTGCGGTCCAATTCGTTTCTCTGATGCCTTCTTGCAGCGATCTCCGGAAGCGCGGGCGGGCCTCTCCGATCAGCGGATCATCTTGCCCGGCAGGGCGGCGGACCGGATACCGTTCGTCGGAATGGCGGCCTTCCGCGAGAATGAGTACCAGCGGCTCGATTACGAGCTGCTCAAGAGTGGACCGATCACGTCCTATTTCGACCGTCGCGTTCTCGCGGAGGACACGCGCTGGCTCCGGGAGCATGGCTACGTCGTGGACGCCTTCGATGCCGGTACGTGGGTGGGGAAGGACCAGGCGCTGCAGGAGCTGGCCAAGGCGCTCGAGTTCCCGGACTACTTCGGGGGGAACCTGGACGCGCTGAACGACTGTCTCTCCACCCTGAGAATCCCGATCGACTCCGGCCGGGCCGTCGTCCTCGAGCGTTTCGACCGGCTCTACGCAAGCGAGCGGGACTGGGCCTGGAACCTTCTCGATATCTTCGCGGTGCAGAGCCGGACGCACCTCCTCTTCGGAGGCCGACTGATCGTGCGTCTGCAGAGCGATGATCCGCGCCTCTCCGTCGCGCCGGTGGGGGCGAACCCGGTCACCTGGAACCGGCGCGAATGGATGAACAAGAACCGCGGCCTGTGACCGCCGCCGTTCACCTCCTCAGACGTCCCGCAGCACGGTCCGCGCGCAGGCGAGCCCCGAGGCGCCGAACACTCCGCCGCCCGGGTGGGTGCTTGCCCCGGTGAGGTACAGCCCGCTCACCGGCGTCCGGTACCGCGAGAGCGACGGCGTGGGGCGGAACCCGAACATCTGATCCACCGACATCTCCAGGTGCATCACGTTGCCCCGCAGCAGCCCGAAGCGCCGCTCGAGGTCCAGCGGGGATTGGATGTGCCGGTGCAGGATGCGCCCGCGCATGTTCGGGGCGAAGCGGTAGAGCTGCTCGACGATCCGATCCGCCTCCCGCTCGCGAATGCCGTCCCAGGTCTCGCCGCCCGAGAGCGCGTAGGGGTGGTACTGGCTCCAGAGGGAGCAGACGTGCTTGCCCGCCGGCGCGAGCGCCGGGTCGGAGGCGGAGAAGGTCATCGCGACGAGCTGGGGCTCGGAGGCGCTCTTCCCCAGGAGGGACTCGGCGTGGGCCTGCCGCACGGTGGCGCCCGACCGCGCGAGCAGCTGCAGCCCCCGGTGCGGGTCGGTCGGCGCTCCGGTCGGCTCGCCCAGGTACTCGGGGAGCGCGTCGGTGGCGCAGCGGACCGCCATCCCGAAGCCGTTCCCGACCCGCGTCGCCTCGACCTCCTCGCGCACCTCGGCGGGCAGGTCCTCCGGGCCGAGCAGCTCGAGCAGCGTGGTGCGCACGTGTGCTCCGGAGACCACGAGGTCGGCCGGGACGTGCTCACCGCCGGCTAGCGTCACCCCCCGGGCGCTGCCCTGCCGCACCTCGATGCGCTCCACCGGCGCCTCGCCGCGGACCGAGCCGCCGTCGGACTCGAGCCGCCGTGCGAGCGCGCGGGTCAGCATCCCCGAGCCACCCCGGGGGTGCCAGGCGCCGATGCGGTGCACGACCGCGTGCCAGCCCACGAAGGGTGCCGAGGCCCGCTCGTCCGGCCCTGGACCCGACTGCGCGGCCAGCCACAGCAGCGCAGCGCGCACCGGTCCCGAGCGGAAGCGCCGCTCGATGACGTCGCCGTAGCTCCGGAGAATCTCCTGCAGGCCGGCGCCCACCGGCCGGCGCGGACCGGGCACGGAGACGAACCGGCGCCCCACCGCCATCGGCGTGGGTGGCTCCTGGAACACCTTGAACGTCGCCTCGGCGAGCGGCGTCCAGTCGCGCATGAAGCGGCGGTAGGCCTCGGCGTCCTCGGCGCTCACCCGGGCGATGGAGGCGCAGGTCCGCTCGAGGTCCCGGTAGAAGGCGAGGTGCGGCCCGTCGGGCGTCGGGTAGTACGCCCAGGGATCCATCTCCAGATACTCGAGCCCGAACCGCGCGAGCTGCAGCTCGTCGAGGATGGGCGTGGCGTGAATCAGGATGTGGGCCGAGCTGCCCACGTCGTGGAGGAACCCGGGGAACAGCTCCTCGGTGCACACCGCCCCGCCCAGCTGGCGGCTCCGCTCGAACACCGACACCCGGAGGCCCGCTCTCGCCAGGTAGCACGCACAGACCAGCGCGTTGTGCCCCGACCCCACCACCGCCACGTGCCTCGCCCGTGCCATGGGAGGGCGGACGCTACGACAGCTTCCTCCGTGAGGCATCCGAGCCGCGGCCCATCCGCGTGGCCGGCTCGAGCTCGAGCCAGGCAGCGCGACAGGCGAGACACGCCACCTTCCGGCCCTCGGGGAAGGTCCGCTCGGTGACCACCTCCATCGCCGGACCGTCGCCGGGCGGGCAGCGCGGGCACCGCGATCCGGGTGGCTGGACCGGATAGGCGCTCTCATAGGGCGGGAGCCGGAGCAGCTTGAACCACTCCACCACCATCTCCTCCGACAGCTGCACGTGGAGCCCGTGTCGGTCGGGCTGCACCAGGTCGTGACGGAGCGCGAGCCAGTAGAGCCGCAGCGGAGCAAGGTGGCCGTGCATGCCTCGTCTCCGGAACTCGGCGCCGAGGCGCTTCACCATGGCCAGAAGATGGCTCCGTTCCATCGTCCTGAACATATGTTCAGCCAGCCGCCGCAAGCAACGCCGCTGAGAGAGCGGCCGGGCGCCGGGGGACCGGCGTCTCCGGGGCGGGTGACTACTCTCGCCGGCATGGGACGGCGCGGACTGGACTGGAAGACGCTCGGGGCGATCGCAGTGGCGGGCGCGTGGCTCGGACGACGGCTCACCCTCCCCCGCTACGACCCGGCCGGCAAGGTGGTGCTCCTCACCGGCGGCTCACGCGGTCTCGGGCTCGAGCTGGCGCGGGTCCTCGGGCGGAAGCGCTCCCGGCTCGCCCTGCTGGCCCGTGACGAGGAGGAGCTCGCCCGGGCGCGCGACGAGCTGCGAGGGGCCGGCGCGGAGGTGGAGATCTTCGGGTGCGACGTCCGGTTCCAGGACCAGGTCCAGAACGCCGTGCGCGAGGTGATCGAGCGATTCGGCCGGGTGGACGTGCTGATCAACAACGCCGGCATCATCCAGGTCGGGCCCGCCGAGACCATGCGCGTCTCGGACTACCAGGAGGCGATGGACACCCACTTCTTCGGGCCGCTGTTCCTGGTGCAGACGGTGCTCCCCGACATGCGCCGGCGGGGTGAGGGGCGCATCGTCAACATCAGCAGCGTGGGCGGCAAGGTGCCGACGCCCCACCTCCTGCCGTACGTGGCCAGCAAGTTCGCCCTGGTCGGCTGGAGCGAGGGGCTGCACGCCGAGTTGCGCCGCGACGGCGTCGTCGTCACCACCGTCTGTCCCGGGCTGATGCGCACCGGGAGCCCGCGGCACGTCGCGGTGAAGGGCCGTCACCAGGTCGAGTACGCGTGGTTCAAGATCCTCGACTCGCTTCCCTTCCTCTCGATGAGCTCCGGTGCCGCCGCACGGGCCATCGTTCGCGGGCTCGAGCGCGGAAGGCCGGAGCTCATCCTGACCGGCCGCGCCCGGACCGGGGCCCGGCTGCAGGGCCTCGCCCCCGGCCTGATGTCGGAGCTGCTGGCGCTGGGAGCGCGCCTGCTGCCCAGGCCCACCTCGCCCGAGGACTTCCAGCGGCGGACGGGGGCCGAGTCGGAGTCCCCCCTCACCCGCTCCTTGGTCACCGAGCTGACCCAGCGCGCCGAGCGCGAGAACAACGAGCGACCCGCGCCGTCACCCTGACTGGCGGGGAGCCCCTACCCCGCCGGCTCCACCGACCGTGCCGCCACCGGCTGGCGCGACCGCTTGCGCCGGCGGGTCCGGAAGGCGTCGACGACGCGGACCAGGAACAGCGCACCGAGGATCGCCGCCCAGGTCAGCGGGACGCGCACGTCCGACTTCACCCGCCATGTGAAGTGCACCACCGCGAGGACGCCTGCGACGTAAGCCAGGCGGTGCAGTGCCTTCCAGCGCTGGAACCCGAGCCGGCGGACCGAGGCGTCGGTGCTGGTCCAGGCCAGCGGGGCCAGGCAGAGGAACGCCAGGAAGCCCACGATCATGAACTTCCGCTGCGTCACGTCCCCCCACAGCACCTTCCAGTCCAGCTGCTGGTCGATGCCCACGTAGGTGAGGAGGTGGAGCGAGGCGTAGAGGAAGGCGAAGAGACCGAGCATCCGCCGGATCCGGACCGGCCAGGTCCACCCGGTGACCAGCTTGAGCGGGGTGCAGGCCAGCGAGGCCATGAGGAACACCAGCGCCAGGTACCCCAGCTGGTTGAGCCCGATGGCGATCGCGTCGGCGCCGAGCGTCCGGTTCGCGGCGCGCCAGACCAGCACGGCGAGCGGGATCAGCCCCCCGACGAGCAGGCCCGGCTTCAACCAGGGAAATGGCGGACGCCGGGGAGCCATCAGTAGAGGCTCTTCGGATCCAGGCCGGCGTAGAGCTGCGCCACCTCGTCGCCGTAGCCGTTGAAGGGCAGCGTCTTGCGCCGCGCGAACTCACCGACGCGCCGCTCGGTGGCCTGGCTCCAGCGCGGGTGCGAAACGTCGGGATTCACGTTGGCGTAGAAGCCGTACTCGCGGGGTCCCTCGATGGACCAGGTGGTGGGCGGCTGCTTCTCCACGAAGCTGATCTTCACGATGCTCTTGATGCCCTTGAAACCGTACTTCCAGGGCACCACCAGCCGCAGCGGCGCGCCGTTCTGGCTCGGAAGAGCCTTCCCGTAGAGGCCGGCAACGAGAAGGGTCAGCGGATGCGTGGCCTCGTCCATCCGCAGGCCCTCCACGTACGGCCACTCCAGGATGTGCGAGCGCTGCAGCGGCATCTGCTGCGGGTCGAGCAGGGTCTGGAAGGCCACGTACTTCGCCGAGGCGAGCGGCTCCACGCGCCGGATGAAGTCGCCGAGCGGAAACCCCAGCCAGGGAATGACCATGCTCCACGCTTCCACGCAGCGCATCCGGTAGATGCGCTCCTCGAGCGGGAACCACTTCAGGAGCTGGTCGATGTCGACGGTGAGCGGCTTCTTCACCAGACCGTCGATCGCCACCGTCCAGGGCCGCGTCCGCAGCTTGCCCGCGTTCGCCGCCGGGTCGAGCTTGTCCGTCCCGAACTCGTAGAAGTTGTTGTAGTGGGTGACGTCGTCGTAGCTCGTCGGCTTCTCGTCGGTGCTGTAGCGCCCGAGGATCTTCGGTGGTACCGGCTCCGGGGACGCCGCGTCCTTCCGTCCCGACCGGGCGACGCCCGGTCCCCCCTGGGTCAACCACACCAGCCCGGCGCCCGTGGCCCCGGCGGTGAGCGCCCCGAGCCCGGCCTTCTTCAGGAACTCCCGCCGGCGCAGATACAGCGGCTGGGGAGTGATCTCGCCAGAAAGGGGCTCGGGGGTCTCGGGCTTGGACATGGCGACTCCTCCCCGGGAGACGTGCCAGGGCTCTGCTGGGTTACAACCGGCACGGCCGGGATGCCACTCCCGGGCGCCCGCTTGACGGGCGGGGGTGTGCCAGGCGGAACTGTGGGCTCCCCGGGGAGGCCGAGGGGAGCTCCGGGGGGCCCTCCTCGCATGAAGACACACCTGACCGTCGCCGCGCTGCTCGCCCTCACCGCCACCGCATGCAAGGACGAGCCGGGCGGAAACGACGCCGGCCAGCAGCCTCTGCCGTTCATCTCCGATCCGCTCCGCGCCGATGCAGGCTGCGACTGGGGCCAGTGGGGCCAGAACTGGGCCCACACCGGTCAGTCGTGCGCGGCGGCGCAGGGATTTGCCCGGGCGCTGGCGAGCATCACCGTCGATCCCTTCGTGGCCCAGGAGATGGCCGAGTCCACGGGCTTCTTCGGGCGGGACGGACTTCTCATCCACTACGCCTCACCCCTCGCGGTGGGCGACGACCTGTACATGGCGGTGAAGCGCGGGACGTACACCAGCTGCCCGGTACCCGGAGAGGTCGACCCCTCCCCGCCGTGCGGGCTCTACGCGTGGGACGAGCCGACCTGGACGGTCGAGCATCACGCCTGGGCCTCCGGCAGCCTGCAGCTCCAGGGCTCGTACGCGAGCACCTGGAAGCCACCGCCTTTCCAGGCCGTGCGGGGGTGGGAGCCGGTCTTCCAGCCCGCCGTGCACGGCAGCGTGGTCTGGGTGCCGGGCGCGGGTGGCACCGTCGTTCGCCTGGACCGGCAGCTCGGCAGTGAGACGGTGATCGACCCGTTCGGCACGGCGAACTCTCAGCGCTACGTCACCGGCCCGCTGGTGGTGGATGCGGACGGGACGCTCCTCTACAACGTCATCGAGCTGGACCCGGTGCTGCCGAGCTCGGGAGACGCCCGCGCCGGCTACCTGGTCCGGGTACCGACCAGCGGGACACCGACCAAGGTCGAGTATCGGAACATCGTCTCCGGCGCTCCGGCGGCAACCGCCCAGTGCCCCTACACCTTCGTTGCCGGGAGCATCGCCGGCCCCTATCCCGCGCCGGTGCCGGTCCCGATGGGTCCCTGCGGCACGCAGCGTCCGGGATGGAACTCCGCTCCGGCGATCGGCCCGAACGGCGTCATCTTCGTGGTCAGCCGGGCCCACTACGGGCCAAACGACACCTCGCTGGTGGCCCTCAATCCGGATCTCTCGCCGAAGTGGACCTTCCGGATGCGCGAGATCCTCGACGACGGCTGCTTCGTCCTCGCGACCAGCTGCCGCTCGGGGGCTCCGCGGGGCGTGGATCCATCCAACGGGCTCAGGCCCACCGTGGGGGTGAGCGACCAGGGTTCGTCCGTCCCGGTCGCGCTTCCGGACGGCGCGGTCCTCTACGGCGGCTTCACCGCCTACAACGGCGCGCGAGGCCACCTGGTGAAGGTGAGCCCCACCGGGCAGCTGATGGGCACCTACGACTTCGGCTGGGACGTGACGCCGGCGGTGTGGCGGCACGGCGACACCTACTCGATCGTCACCAAGGACAACCATTACTTCGACGCGCAGGGGAACGAGGGCCCGTACAACATGACGCAGCTCTCGCGGGATCTGGACATCGAGTGGCGGTACACCTCGACCGAGACCCGGAGCTGCAGCACCCTGCCGGATGCCGGGCTGGACTGCGTGTCGGATCATCCGGACGGATTCGAGTGGTGCGTCAACGCGCCGGCGGTGAGCCCGGACGGAACCGTGTACGCCAACAACGAGGACGGACGTGTCTACTCCATCCGCCAGGGCGGGACGCAGCTCGAGCAGCGCTTCCTGCTGCAGTCTCTCGGCGCGGCATACACGCCCATCGCCATCGACTCGCAGGGGCGCATCTATTCCATGAACGGCGGCGTCATGACCGTGGTCGGGCAGTAGCCTGCCGGTCCTGCCGGGCATCGCCCGGAGGTACGGCCGGGGAGCTCACTGCTCGCGATGGACGACGACCTGGGTAGAGCCGGTCCGACCCGTCGTACCCGATGCCCAGCAGCGGATACGGGCCGGTGAGGCGCTCCTGCGGCTGCGGGCCCGAACCGCAGCCGGCGACCCGCCCGCGAGCAGCAGCCACGCCGCAGACCTGCGTGGTTCCATGGTTCCCGCCTCGCGTCTCTGCCCGGGAGCCTACTGCGATCCGGCGGCCAGCAGTCCACGCTTGCCGAGAGAGGTTCGAGGTCGACCCGAGGCCCTGCCTCAGGACTGTCGAGCAGCCCCGGTCGGTTGGCCCACCGCCTCCTCGGGCATCAGCGAGGCGACGTGCTTGAAGGGAAGCGCGACCCGCGGCTGATGGGACACCAGCTCGCGTGCCGACAGCGGCAGCTCGCGCACCGAGAGCGGCAGCTGGGGCGCCTCGGCGATCCAGTACGGGCCGCCGGCGCGATGCGCCGAGAAGACGAAGAGTCCGCGCTCCACGAGGGCGCGCCAGCGCTCTCCACGCTCGTTCCCCACCGGCGGCCCGAACACCGACCGGGTCGTGGGGGGACCGCCGAGGATGGCTACCAGTGCCCGGCGGTGCTGGTCGAACCGGTCCAGCACCTCCGGTGCAAGGTCGACCGGCGCGATGGCGGTGAACAGTGCGACGTGATCGCGGGCGTCCCTGGCCAGCCACTCCAGCAACGGCCCGGTGATCTCTTCGTCGACCGGGAAAGGGTCGCGGCGCTCCGGGTCTTCGAATCGGTTCATGCGTGATGTCGGGGGCCGTCGTCGGCCTCGGCCCCGAGCGCGTCTGCGGCGCGATCCTTCGGGGTCAGGTCGGTGGGTCGAAGACGATGCCGGAAGCGAGGAAGCCCACCTCGGCGGGTGCTCCGAGAAGGCGAGACGCTCCGGACAGGACACGAAACTGCTCCGAGCGGAGGTGGCGGCGAAGGTCCGCGTCGGTCTGCCAGCCGCTCACCACGATGAACTGGGTGCTGGTCTCCTCCAGGCAGACGGAGCAGACCAGGCATCCCGGCTCCCCGCGGATCTCGTGCGCGAGGGAGCGGAGTGTCTGCAGCAGCTCCTGCCGCTTGTCGGCCGCGGGAGTTACGAAGCAGGCGACGGCGTGCATCGGAGGGTTCGTCACTGGGAAAGCACCCGCCGCCTGAGCAAGCGCGGCGCCACGGGTCGCGGGCCAGGCAGATCCGCGTGCTTGCTGGGGATCCCGGTTCCGGACGCCGCGGTTGTGGACTCTGTGCCGGCCCACGAAATTCCGTGACCCGCGACATGTCGTGGGCTCAGGCGTGTCTCCGGACGGTGGCGAGCAGCCTCTCCAGGGCGAAGGGCTTGCGGATCACCTCGACCACGCGCGGCCTCCTGGCGAACGCGGAGGCATCGGGCGCGGCCGACATCACGATGACCCGGAAGCGCTCCCGGTCCTGATGGAGGGCGACCGCGGCGAGGAGCTGGCCCCCGGAGACCCCCCGCATCCAGAGATCGAGGAGGATGAGGTCCGGGCAAGCCGGATCATCCAGCAATTTCAAGGCTTGAGCCGCGGTGGGGACTGCATTCACCTGGAAGCCCTCGGATCGCAGCGCCTCCGAGATGCTCTCCCGGTTGTCCGCGTCGTCTTCGACGAGGAGGACCGACGGCATCGCCCGGATCGTGCTCCGGACCTTCGGCCCCGCCGGCTGTGCGGAGCAATGAGGGTGAGGCTGGTTCTTCGTCGACGACATGGCGGTGTGCAGGTCTCCTCGCCGGAAGTTGGCGGGCGGCCTTCAGCAAGAAGGGGACCACGCCGGAGAAAGCCGGTTCGCGACCAGGATCTGCGGGGCGCCGACCCTCGTTCAGGACGCCGACCGCGGGCGACGGATCTCGAGCTTCTGCATGCGGGAACGCAGCGTGCTCGGCTTCAGCCCCAGCAGCGCGGCCGCCCCGTCCGCGCCCTCGAGCTTCCACCCGGCGGACTCGAGCACGTCGACGATGTGCTGCCGCTCCACTTCCTCGAGGGACCGGCGACCGGCAGGCGCCAGGAGCTCTCCGGCGTCGGCGAACGGTCCGGAATCGGGGAGGCGCAGGATGGGACCCTCGGAGACCAGCACCGCCTGCTCGATGACGTTCTGGAGCTCGCGGACGTTCCCCGGCCAGTCCCGGGCCTGCAGGACCTCGATCACCGCCCTGGGGATCTCCAGCTCGGGCTTGCTCAGCCGCTGGCAGGCCCGGTCCACGAATGCCCTCGCCAGGATGGCGATGTCCTCCTTCCGCTGTCGCAGCGGAGGCACGCTGATGGGGAAGACGTTGAGCCGGTACCAGAGGTCCTCCCGGAAGCGGCCGGTCTTCACGTCCTGGACGAGGTTGCGATTGGTCGCGGCGATCACCCGCGCGTTCACCTTCAGGGTCCGGTGCCCTCCCACCCGCTCGAAGGTCCCGTCCTGCAGTACGCGGAGGAGCTTTGCCTGGAGCTCCGGAGGAAGCTCGCCGACCTCGTCGAGGAAGAGCGTCGCTCCGTCGGCCAGCTCGAACCGACCCTTGCGCTGGGAGGTGGATCCGGTGAAGGCGCCCTTCTCGTGGCCGAACAGCTCGCTCTCCGCGAGCGCCGGCGGGAGCGCGGCGCAGTTCACCTTGATCAGCGGCCGGTCCTTTCTCGGGCCGAGCGCGTGGATGGTGTCGGCGACCAGCTCCTTTCCGGTTCCGGTCTCCCCGAGGATCAGGACGGTGGTGTCGGAGGGAGCGACCTGCCGGATGCGGAAGTGCAGGTACTTCATCGCGTCGCTCTGTCCCAGCAGCTCGCCCGACCCCTCCACCGAGTGGATCTTCTCCCGGTAGTAGGTGTTCTCGGCCTCGAGGCGGTCCTTGAGCTCGGCGATCTCCCGGTACGCCTTCTCCAGGGCCAGCTCGCCGACCTTGCGCGCGGTGACGTCGGCGATGCTTCCCCGGAACCCCGCAGGAGTGCCGTCCGGCATCCGGACCGGGTTGGCCGCGAACCGGACCCAGCGAACCTCGCCGTCCCGGCGCCGGATCCGGAACTCGCTCGGACTCGGGGTGTCAGAGGTCGGCGCCACCTCGAGGGCTGCCTTCCATGCGGGCAGATCGTCCTCGTGCACCAGGCGGTCGAGGAGCCCGGGCTCCTCCAGGAACTCGTAGGCGGGGTGGCCGCTGATCCGCTCGCAGGCGGGCGAGACGTACTCGAACTGTCCGTCGAGCCGCCTCCAGAACTCCCAGTCATGGGTGAAGTCGGCGACGGTGCGGTAGCGCGACTCTGCCCGGGCCATCTGTCGCTCGATGCGACGGCGGCGCCGCAGCTGCAGGACCAGGCCCGCCACCAGCACGCTCTGCAGCGCGATGATTGCGAGCCCGAGAGCGATCGTCCGCCCATGCTGCTGGAAGAGGCCCGGTTGCTGGTACAGGATCACGCTCCCCGCGGGGAGCGCCCGGCGGGAGATGCCCCATCTCTCGAGCTCGCGGGCGTCGAAGCTGGGAACGACGCCCGGTTCCTCCACCAGCGGAATCGACGACGCCGCCTCTCCGCCGAGGACCCGGAGCGCCAGCTCTGCCGAGACCCTCCCTGCGGTTCCCATGCTCACCAGAACGCCGCCCACGATCCCCGCGCCGAGGTCCTCGCGGACCACGCCGAACACGGGCCGGCGGCTGGCCCAGGAGATCCGGGTCAGGGGTCCGGTCGAATCGTCGTCGCGGCCGTCGGAGCCCCGGAGGAAGCTCCCGAAGAGCACCAGCGCGTCGTCGGGCAGCTCCGCGACGCGTGATTCCACCTGCTCCTGCGTGAGATCCGTGGTGTCCGACAGCTCGAAGCGGCCGGCGAAGGGAGCGAAGAGATTCCTGGCCTGCACCGCCTGCCCGCGCTCGTGGGCGCTCGAGCCGAGGACCAGGAGGATGCGGCGGGTGGATGGGTAGAGCGAGAGCATCAGCTCCACCGTGGGAACGGCCGCCGGTGCAGGCAGCACGCCCGTGAGCTCGCGCCGGCTCTGCCGTGCCGACTGGACCAGGCGCCCGGCGACGTAGCTGGTCACCACCGGGACGTCGTGGAGGAAGTTCCGCGCGGTGACGAACTCGAAGGCGTCGGTTCCCTGAACGACCAGAAGGTCGATCTTCTGCGTCCCGTACTTCTGGCGGTACAGCGCGAGCAGCGCGTCCTCGTAGGCCGGGCCGGCGAAGCGGTCGAGACCGGTGTACTCCCCGTAGATGTCCACCGAGGCCGAGCCCTTGCGGATCCCCTGCGTCAACGCCGTGCTCAGCTCGTAGACCCCGGACCCTTCCGGCGGGTTCGAGAAGAGCACGACGACCGTCTGCCGCTCGCCCGGGACGGCCGGACTGGCAGCGACCGCAGTCAACAAGAGGGCGGCGACGGCCGGGCCCATGGCCGCCCCGTACCACACCTGCCGGGGGCGACCGCCAGGGGCCCAGGACCATGGACCCATGGCGGCAAGCCGTCAGGGGAACTCGGCCTCGAGCGCCTCCGCGGTGAGGTACCTCGGGGCCACGTCCACCGGCACCTTGCCCAGCCGCGACAGCAGGCGCTGGGTCTCCGGCCGGTTGGTCACCAGCCGATCGAGGAGGGCCTTCGCTCGCGCCTTGTCTCCGGTGGCCTCGACGGTGAGGAGCTCCCGGGCCAGGGACTCGATCGCGGGCCCCAGCTTCTCGGCCACCAGGGTGAAGCGCCCGTCCGGGGCCACCTTGAAGGCTCCGGCGTCCAGCAGCCAGTTCAGCTGCACCGCAGTCCCCTTCCCGTGGGCCTCGTTCAGGCCGAAGCGGATGGAGCGGAACATCCCGGCGAGCACGGTGGGCCCGAGCGTCTTGCCCATTCCCGCCGGGAGCTGTCCCTGGGAGACCAGCCGCTGCATCGCCCAGATGCCGACGACGTCCGCCTTGCACTCCTCGATCGTCGCGGAGAGCTCCTGGAGCTCGACCCGCGGGGTGGTCTCGCGCCCGTTCAGCACGATGCGCTGCGGACCGATGCCGTGCATCAGCTCGTGCATCAGGATCTGCGTGAAGAAGGGATCGAACTGCACCGATTTCACGAGGTCGGGCGCGATGGCGATCTTCGCGATGGGAACCAGGGTCTTGTCGAACTTCGCGAGATCCACGTTCCGGAGGAGGATCCGCTTGCTTCCGTGCGCGGCCACCGTGCGCTCGTCGTTGGGCAGGTTGTAGGCCGCGGTCTGCACGCCCCGGTTGGCGTCGCCCGACGCGAACACGCTGTTCACCACCCGGATCGGCGCCAGAGCGCCGATCTTCGGATTCTTGAACCGGTCCTCCATGGGGAGGGCGTTCTCCAGGCCCTGGAGCTGCGACGAGAAGCGCTTCAGCTTCTCCGTCTCCTTCGCGTCCACCACGGTGATGTACGCCTCGAAGGCGGCCTTCTGGTTGAACCACTCGTCCTCGTAGGTCTCGTAGGGACCGAAGGTCGGGTCGATGCTGGTCTCGAGCTGCATCCACGCCACGTCCGACTCGACGTAGTCGTCGTTCAGCAGGGCCGCGGCGCGCTTCTCCAGGAAGCTGCGGAGCGCTGGCTGCTGGGTGGCGCTCGCCGCCTCGCGGAGGAGCTCTGCTGCGCGTGCCAGCTCGCCCTGGTACTCGAGGCTGTAGGGCACGATGGTGAAGCTGCCGTCGGGCGCCCGGCGGATGGTGGTGAAGAAGCTGTCGGCCCGCGCGCGCTCCTGGGGGGAAAGGGTCGACCGCCAGCGGGACACGTCCTCCTTGGTCGCTCCGGCCGGATAGAAGTTTCCCGAGGCCGGCTTCGCCGGTACGCCAGGCAGGAACGGAGCGTCGTGCGCGAGCCGGTCCCAGGGTCCCTGGTTCAGGAGGAAGAGCCGGAGACGGGCCTGGCCCAGCGGCGTGGTGTCCCGGGCCAGCTTCACCAGCCAGGGCTCGCTCCCTGCCCACGACTGGCGGAGGAACAGCGGGTCCATCACCCGGGCCGCCTGGACCAGCCGCGCGAGCGTCTTCCGCTCCGAGGCAGACAGCCCGCCCAGCTCCACCCTGATCGGCGTCGGGATGAGCTGGTCCGCCGCGGCCTTCAGCTCGGGCAGGCCGGGCTGGGGCGCGGCGGCGACGACGGCGGCGGTGACGAGGCTCGAGAGCAGGGCGGCGCGCATGGGGCGTCGGCGCTTACCACCTCACCAGGACGGCAAGCGAGACCCGCCAGCTCCGTTCCCACCACGGTGGGACGCCGGGACCTCTGCGTTCGCCACTGGACCGGCGTGATACACGTCGCCGCCCTCGTGGAAAGGCTCCCATCGACCCACAGCTCGACGCAGCTCGAGCGCCGCCGCCGCGGACAGAGGACTGGCGAGGAGCGCGGATGAGCCTCGTGCCGCTGCTGACCTGCGGCTCGGTCGAGGAGGCGGCGACGTTCAAGGGCGTGCTCGATGCCCACGGCATCCCCTGCGTCATCCAGGGCGAGCACCACCGGGCGCTGCTGGGCATGCTCGGGTCCTACGTCGAGGTGCGGCTGCTGGTTCCCGCCGAGCAGGAGGGCACGGCACGCCGGCTGCTGCAGCCTGCGCCGTCCCTGGTGGTGGACGAGGAGCCTGGCCCGGATCCACGCCGGGCGCGGAGGCGGCGCCTGCTGGGCTGGATCGCCCTCGCAGTGCTGGGCGGACCCTCGCTGGTCGCCGCCATCCTGGGATTGCTGGCGCGTTGCGGGTGATCCGGCCCCTGACCGGGCACGCCGGGACCCGGACCGGCCCGACGCCCGCGGCCGGAGGGGACGTCAGCGCGGTGGTGCGAGCGGTCCTTTCGACGACGGCTCCGCCTTCGGGCGGATGGCGCTCATCGCCAGGCCAATCATCGCTCCGACGTCGCTGAGGTTCGAGGGCACCACCAGGGTGTTGGCCGACTTGGCGAGCTTTCCGAACTCGTTGATGTACTGCTCGGCGACGCGGAGCTGGACTGCCTCGAAGCCACCGGTGGCGTTGATGGACTCGGCGACCGCCCGGATGCCCTCGGCGGTGGCCCGGGCGACGGCGAGGATGGCCGAGGCCTGACCCTCGGCCTCGTTGATCTGCTGCTGCTTCTTGGCTTCCGACTGCTTGATGACCTGCTGCTTCTGCCCCTCGGCGGAGTTGATGGCCGCGTCACGCTCGCCCTCGGACTGGAGCACGACCGCGCGCTTCTCCCGCTCGGCGCGCATCTGCTTCTCCATCGCCGCGATGACGTCCCGCGGGGGAGTGATGTTCTTGATCTCGTAGCGGAGGACCTTCACCCCCCAGGCCTCCGAGGCCTTGTCCACCTCGGTGACCACCTGGCCGTTGATGTGCGTCCGCTCCTCGAAGGTCTTGTCCAGGTCGATCTTCCCCACCTCGCTCCGCAGCGTGGTCTGGGCCAGCTGGATGATGGCGAAGACGTAGTTGGTGATCCCGTAGGAGGCCCGGCGAGGGTCCATGACCTTGAGGTAGAGGATCCCGTCCACGCCGACCTGCACGTTGTCCTTGGTGATGCAGATCTGCTCCGGGATGTCGATCGCCTGTTCCTTGAGGGTGTGCCGGTAGCGGATGGCATCCACGAAGGGCATGAGGATGTGGAAGCCGGCCTCGAGCACGCCGCTGAAGCGGCCCAGCCGCTCGACGACGAAGGCGTTCTGCTGCGGGACCACCACCGCGGTCTTGAACACGATCACGATGACGAGGATCGCGACCACAACTCCGATCACCAGCAACGCTTCGGTCATGTGCTTCCTCCGCCGGGGGTCCACCCGCCGCGGCCGTCGGTTCCACCGAGCCACACGGTCAACCCTTCGATTCGCTCCACTGGAACTCGCTCTCCGACGCGGACGGTCCTGTTCGCGCGAGCGCTCCAGGACGTTCCGCGCAGCTCCACCTTCCCCACGTCACCGGGACGGACCTCCTCGGTCACCAGCGCCCACTCGCCGCGCATCTCCTCCGAGGGCAGCGAGGGCGCCCCCACGCCCAGCCGCTGCATGACCGGCTTCCGGAACAGCACCAGTCCGACGATGGAGAAGATGCTGAACAGGATCCACTGCAGCCATTCCGGCCCGGCGAGATGAATCGCGGCGAGAAGGCCGACCAGGATGGCGGCGACGCCGAAAAAGAACGCGAAGAAGCCGCCCGGCGTGACGAGCTCGAAGAGGAGGAGGCCGACACCGGCCACGAACCACATCCACCAGATCACGATGCCCGGGGACGCTAGCACGCGGGCAGGTGCGCGAAGACTCCGGCGAGCATCCGGGTCGGGCTGGTGGTGCTGGCCAGCGTGCTCACCTCCGGCGTGTTCCTCGACCGCACCGCGACCGAGCGGCTCCTCGCCTTCAGGCCCTGGGGCCTCCTGGGGCTGCTGCTGGTGGTCGTCGAGTTCTCGGCTACCCGGACCCCACCGGCCGTGCGCGCCTCCGGCTCCCCTGGGTAGAACGGGCGGTCCGGCGAGCATGGACGACCTCCTCACCATGACCCCCCGGGGGCTGCACTGCGCCCGGGGAGGCTTCCACGTGGACCCGTGGGAGCCGGTTCCACGCGCGGTGCTCACCCACGCCCACGCGGACCACGCCCGCGAGGGCAGCGGAGCGTACCTCTGCGCCGCACCGGGGCTCCCCATCGTTCGCCACCGGCTCCCCGGAACGGTCATCGAGGCGTGGCAGTACGGGGAGCGGCACACCCTGGGCGAGGTCCAGCTCTCCTTCCATCCCGCCGGCCACGTGCTCGGCTCGGCGCAGCTCCGCCTCGAGGCGGCAGGGGAGGTGTGGGTCGTGAGCGGCGATTACAAGCGCGCGCTCGACCCGACCTGCGCGCCGTTCGAGCCGCTGCGTGCGGACGTCTTCCTCACCGAGGCGACCTTCGGGCTTCCCGTGTTCCGCTGGGACCCGACCGAGTCGGTCATCGAGGACCTGCTCGCGTGGTGGGAGGCGAACCGGGAGGCGGGCCGGGCCTCGCTGGCGTTCTGCCACGTACTCGGCAAGTCGCAGCGGCTGGTGGCCGAGCTCGGGCGCAGGACCGAGCGGCGCATCTTCGCCCACGGAGCCATCGCCGGGATGTGCGACGTGTACCGGGAGGCGGGGGTGAAGCTGCTCCCCGTGGACCGCGTGGCGGACACGGCGAAGGGGAAGGACTTCGCCGGCGAGCTGGTGCTCGCGCCCATCACCGCCCGGGGGACTCCCTGGATGCGGCGGTTCGGCGATGCAGCCATCGCGCTGGTCAGCGGCTTCATGCGGGTCCGCGGCGAGCGGCGCCGGCGCAGCGTCGACCGCGGCTTCGCCCTCTCCGATCACGCCGACTGGCCGGCCCTGCTGACGACCATCCGCGAGACCGGCGCGGGCCGGGTGCTGGTGACGCACGGCTATGCCGTTCCCCTGGCCCATCATCTCCGGGAGCTGGGGCTCGAGGCCGAGGCGGTGGAGACGCCCTACGGACGGGACCAGGAAGAGCGACCTGCCGCCGAGGGCGCCCGGTGAGGCGCTGGATCCGACGGATCGCCGTCCTGCTCGTCGTGCTGCTCCTCGCGGCGGTGGTGGTGGCAGTGATCGACGTTCGCGGCCAGCTGCCGGACCGGCGAAGGCCGCGCATCCCCGGGCTCGTCGCACCGGTGGAGGTCCGGTTCGACGCTCGGGGCATCCCCACGGTACGCGCCAGGTCGCTTCACGACGCGTTTCGCGTCGAGGGCTACCTCCAGGCGCGTGAGCGCCTCTTCCAGATGGAGCTGGCGCGGCGCGTGGCCGGAGGCGAGCTCTCCGAGCTGGTGGGCCCGGTGGCGCTGCCCCTGGATCGCCGGCAGCGCGTGTACGGATTCGCGGGCGTCGCCGAGGAGGCGATCCGGCAGGCGCCCGAGGACCAGCGCGCGGATGCAGAGGCGCTCGCCGAGGGGATCAACGCCTTCATCTCCACCCGCCCCGGCCAATGGGGGCTGGAGTTCCAGCTCCTGGGGCTCCATCCCCGGCCCTGGACACCCGCAGACTCGATCCGGGTGCTTCTTCTCATGCACCAGCAGCTCTCCGAGACCTGGCAGAGGGACCTCCTCAACGAGTCGCTCACCGCGCTCCCTGCCGCCCGGCGAGCGTTCCTCACCCCGGAGGTGAGCACCGACGACGTGCTGATCCTCCCCGACGCGGACCCCCGCCCGGCCCCCAGCACCTCCGCCTTCCTCAGCCGGGGCGCGCCGGGCGCCGGACCCACGGCGCTGCCGGCTTCTCCAGAGCCTCCGCAGCGGCTCGGGGTTCCACTGGAGCCGCTTGCGGGCGGCACCCCACCGGACGTCGGAAGCAACGCCTGGGTGGTGAGCGGAGCACACACCGCCCGGGGCAAGCCCATCCTCGCCAACGACCCTCACCTCGGATTCAACATCCCCGATACCTGGTACCCGCTCCGGATCGAGCTGACCGACGACGGAGGAACGGTTCGCCGCTGGATCCAGGGCGTCAGTCTCCCGGGGATTCCAGGGCTGGTCATCTTCCAGAACGAGCGGCTGGCCATCGGGTTCACCAACGTCGGGACCGACGTGCAGGACCTCTACCGCGAGCCCCCGGTCGGTCAGCGGGCGGAGACCATCCAGGTGAAGGGCAGCGCTCCGGAGAGGTTCACCGTCTCGCTCGGCAGGCACGGTCCCATGGTGCGGCCGGGAGTGGCGCTGGCCTGGGCCGCCCTGGACCCGGCGACGCTCCGGGCGCCCGTCTCGAGCATGATGCTCGCCACCGACTGGGCGAGCATGAACGCCGCCGCGGACGGCTTTCTCGGCCCGGGGCAAAATCTCATCTACGCCGACGTGGACGGCCACATCGGATGGCGGGCCACCGGCGTGCTACCGCTCCGTGGCCCGGGTGACGACGGGCGGGTTCCACTCGACGGATCCTCCCCGGCACACGACTGGTCCGGATATCTCGCGCCCTCGCGCATGCCGCGTGTCCTCGACCCGGCGCCGGGCCGCATCGTCAGCGCCAACCAGCGGGGAATCGGTACCTCCAGCGGCCTGCGATGGCCCTCGAGCTGGGCGTCGCCCACCCGGGCGCGGCGGATCACCGAGCTCGTCGCCGCCGAGGGCCTCGACGCGAGGCAGGTGCGGGCGATGCAGCTGGACACGGTGGGGAACGTCCACCGCGAGGTGGTGGAGCGCCTCGCCCCGCTGCTCCGCCCGGAGGTGGCGCGGGCCTTCGCCGGATGGGATGGCCGTGCGGAGGCGGGCTCGCGGCTCTTCCGGGCTGCCGAGGAGATCCGCCGCCGCGCCTACCAGGCCATCGCCGCAGCAGCGCTGAAGGGCTCGGGCGTCTTACCGATCGAGCTACGCTGGTACAACGACGACCCCACCCTGATCGACGCGCTCCGCGCCAGCCCCGAGTCGTGGAGGAAGGCGGGCCTCGGAGATCGCGACGCGCTGCTCGGGGCGGCCGTCCGCGACGTGGTGCTCGACGGGACGTGGGGTGAGCACAACCGCCTCGAGGTGAGGCACCCCTTCGGCCGGGGCGGAGGTCTGCTCGGCTGGCTGTTCAACCCGCCGGAGCCACCGCTTTCCGGGTGCGACCGCTGCGTCCGGGTGGCCACGCCGGAGTTCGGGCAGAGCATGCGCTTCGTGGTCGACTTCTCGGATCCCGACGCCACGACGCTGGTGCTGCCGCTGGGCGTCTCCGGCCACCTCGGGAGCCGGCACCGCACCGACCAGCAGCGCGACTGGATGGAGGGTGACCTCGACGGAGCGCGGACCCGCCTCCGCGCCCCGGCGGTCGGGCCCCCGCTGGTCTTCGAGCCATGAAGCGCTTCGCCGACCTCTACGAGGCGCTCGACTCCACCACCTCCACCCTGGCGAAGGTGGCCGCGATGCGGCGGTACTTCCGGGAGGCGCCGCCGGCCGACGCCGCCTGGGCGCTGTGGTTCCTCACCGGGCGCCGGCCGAAGCGGCTCCTCGGAGTCCGCGCGCTGGTGGGCTGGACGCTGGAGCTCACCGGAACGCCGGACTGGCTGTTCGGAGAGTGCTACGCGGTGGTGGGAGACCTCGCGGAGTGCATCGCGCTCCTGCTCGACGACGGCAGCCGGGTGACCCACCCCGACGAGACCCCGCTCTCGGAGTGGATGGAGCAGCGGATCCTTCCGCTCCGCACGCTCGAGGCCGAGGAGCAGCGCGCCCGGGTCACCGGCTGGTGGCGCACTCTGGACCGGCGCGAGCTGTTCCTCCTCAACAAGCTTCTCACCGGGGAGCTGCGGGTCGGCGTCTCCGCGACGCTGGTGCTCCGCGCGCTCGCCCAGGCCGCAGATCTTCCTCCTCCGCTCCTGGCCCAGCGGACCATGGGCGACTGGACGCCCTCGGCGGAGTTCCTCGAGCGCATCGTCGCCCGGGAGCACCAGAGCGACGACGCCTCGCGCCCCTATCCATTCTTCCTCGCCTCCCCGCTCGAGGATGCGCCCGAGTCGCTGGGCGATCGCTCGAGCTGGCAGGTGGAATGGAAGTGGGACGGCATCCGCGGGCAGCTCATCCGCCGCGAGGGCCGCGTGTTTCTCTGGTCGCGCGGCGAGGAGCTGATCACCGAGCGCTTCCCGGAGGTGGTCGAGGCGGGGAACACGCTGCCCGACGGCACCGTGCTCGACGGGGAGGTGCTGGCCTACGGGGAGGACCGGCCGCTGCCCTTCGCGCTGCTGCAGACGCGCATCGGGCGGCAGACGCTCACCCCGAAGGTTCTGGCCGACGCACCCGCGGCGTTCATGGCTTATGACCTGCTGGAGCAGGACGGCCGCGATCTCCGCGAGGTGCCCCTGTCCGGGCGGCGCGCCCGGCTGGAGGCGCTGCTCGCCGCTCGCCATCGCCGCTTCTTCGTCTCCCAGGTCCTGCGAGAGCCGAGCTGGGAGGAACTCGCCCGCCGCCGGCTCGAGGCCAGGGAGCGGAAGGTCGAGGGGCTGATGCTGAAGCGGCTCGAGTCGCCCTACCGCACCGGCCGCCGGCGCGGTGACTGGTGGAAGTGGAAGATCGACCCCTTCCAGGTGGACGCGGTGCTCCTCTACGCCCATCCGGGGAACGGACGCCGGGCGAACCTCTTCACCGACTACACCTTCGCCGTGTGGGACGAGGGCCAGCTGGTGCCGATCGCCAAGGCCTACTCCGGGCTGAGCGACGAGGAGATCCGGCAGCTCGACGGGTGGGTGCGGGCGCACACCATCCAGCGCTTCGGGCCGGTCCGCGCGGTCGAGCCGAGCCAGGTGTTCGAGCTGCACTTCGAGGCCATCGCCCGCTCCGCGCGCCACAAGTCGGGGGTGGCGGTCCGCTTCCCTCGCATCAGCCGCTGGCGCACCGACAAGCCAGCGAGCGAGGCGGACACGCTGCAGACGTTGCAGCGGATGATCCCCGGTGCCGCGGGCCCCGCCGGGTCCTGAGCGCCCCACGTCGCTGGGTCACTGTCCGGCGGATGCGGGGAGCGAACGGAACGACTTGATCGTCCGGAGCGCGAGGACCACTGTCCCCTCGGCTCGGGGGTGGAGCATGCGGGGACCCTTCGTGGTAGCGCTGTGGACGGGCGTCCTCGCCGTCGGGTGTCAGGCCGTCGAGGAAAGCACGCCCGCGGACGAGGGGCGGCGAACCACGGTCATCCGCTGGAGCTCTGCCGCCTCCGGTCCGGACGTGGTGACCGTCGGTGGGCCCGCGGCCGCCGCACCTCGGTGCTTCCGGACGATCTTCCCCGCACGGGCGAACGTGAGCACCGACGTTCCGCCCGCCTTCAACGGATACTCCGACTTTCCCGAGGAGACCTATGCCGCGATGGAGTCGCTCTTCACCGACCAGGTGGAGACGGTGCTGCGCGGCGACTCGGACCGGCTGCGCTCGCGCCCCTCCGGCGAGGTCCGGCTGGGCGACTTCCTGGACCTGGAGCACGTCGCGCTCGCGGGCGGCGACCGGCTCGACGTCCGCCTTCCGCTCGACGGGACCGCGAGCGACACCACCCTCCAGCTCCTGGGAAAGCTCCTCCCCCTCATCGACAATCACTGCCCCCACCCCTGAGAGCCGGCGAGCGCCGGGAACGGCTCCGAGTTAGACCGCCCTTCCCGGACCGGTGCGCATCGTCGACGCCCACACCCACCTGCTTCCCCATCGCCTGAGCCGGGCGATCCGCGCCTACTTCACCCAGGCCATCCCCCCCGAGTCGTTTCCCTACGCCCCCGAGCCCGACCTGGCGCACGCGGCGCTCCGGGCGGCGGGCGTCGCGCGCTGCTGGTCGCTCGCCTACGTGCGCCGCCCGGGCTCCGCTCAGGCGCTGAACCGGTGGATGGCCGAGACCTGGCGAGACGATGCGCTGGTCGAGCCAGCCGGCACGGTACACCCGGCGGACCAGGTCGCCGCGGTGGTGGACGAGGCGCTGGACCTCGGCCTCCGGCTGTTCAAGCTCCACTGCGCGGTGGGCGACTTCTTCCTGGACGACGAGCGGCTCGCCCCGTTCTGGGCGCGGGTCTCCGGCCGCGGCCTTCCGGTGGTGGTGCACCTCGGCCACTCTCCGGCCGGGCCCACCGAGCCGGACGAGCTGGCGGCGCTCGACCGCGTGGCGACAGCCTGGCCCGAGGCGCGCATCGTGCTCGCCCACCTCGCGGCTCCCTCGGTGCACGAGGCGCTCGCCCTGCTCCGCCGGCATCGCTCGCTTCACGCCGATCTCACCCCCGTGGTGTTCCATCCGGTTCCGCTGCGACCCGGCGACCTGGACGGCCTCGCCCGGAAGATCCTCTTCGGCTCGGATCTCCCCAGCCTGGGCCTTCCCTTCGCCGAGGTCGTCGCCCACGTGCGCGGGCTCGGTCTCCGCCCAGACGAGGAGGAGGCGGTCTTCTCCGGCAACGCGGACCGTCTGGTCCCGCCACCTCGCATTGTCAGTGCGTCGTGAGCTCCAGACCAGCGAGAGCGGACGTCAGCCAGCGAACGACCGACCCGGGGAGCCCTTGGGTGAGGGCCGAGCGACGGCTCCCGGCGCGATGAACACTCCCGGCAGGCTGCCGGACCATCCGCAACGATCATGTACCGGTAGTCGGCGGGGAAATACCTCCGAATGGCGCGATGAGCGCATCTCATCGCCGCCGGCTGCTGGAGATCGTCGCCAGCGACACGTGCGCTCTGGTCGCACCGCCCGACCTCAACCCTGGCTACAGCCCTCGATGAACGGTGTCGAGGGATCATCGTGACTTAGAGATTGAAGGTTGCCCGGCCGTTCCGTAGAACGCGCCCCGCAGATTCCGCGCTCTTCCCCCGATTGCCAGGCAACGAGATGCCCCTTTTCCCACGCTGGACGAATACGGTCTCACGCCTGAGTGGCGTGATTCTCCTCGCCCTCCCTGCGGTCGCGATCGCGGGGTTGATGATCGTCGTCCGGTCCACCTGGGGCACCAGGCAGGAGCGGGACGTCGTCCAGCCCGTCGAGTTCGACCACCGGCACCACGTGGGCGACGAGGGCATCGATTGCCGGTACTGCCACTACACGGTGGAGAAGAGCCCGTACCCCGGACTGCCCTCGACCACCGTGTGCATGAGCTGCCACGCGCAGGTGTGGAACAAGAGCCCGCTGCTCGGGCTGGTGCGGGAGTACCACTTCAAGGAGCGGCCGATCCCCTGGAACTCGGTCCACAACCTCCCGGATTTCGTCTACTTCAACCACTCGATCCACGTGAACAAGGGCGTGGGGTGCGTGACCTGCCACGGCCGGGTGGACCAGATGGCGCTCATCAACCAGAAGGCGCCGCTCTCCATGGGCTGGTGCCTCGAGTGCCACCGCAACCCCGAGCCGCACCTTCGGCCGGTGGAATTCATGACCAGCATGACCTGGCAGCCGGACCCTTCGGTGGACCGGCAGAAGCTCGGGGCCCAGCTGGCCCAGCAGTACAACGTTCACACGCGCACCTCCTGCGACGCATGCCACCGATGACCACTCCCCGGTTTCCGCTCCCCGTCCTCGGTTCGAGCGCCCCCGTCGAGCCCCGGGCGGTCGACCTCCCGGACGAGGCCAGCTTCGCCCCCGGCCGCCAGCCCGGCTCCGAGCACGGCTACGGCCGCAGCTACTGGAGAAGCCTGGAGGAGCAGCTCCACGGCGAGTCGGCGCTTCCCCACCGCGATCAGGAGTTCCCGCCCGGTGCGTTCGACGTGCCCAGGGGATTCGCCCGGCGCGACTTCCTCCAGCTCATGGGCGCCTCGGTGGCCCTGGCCGGGCTCACCGCGTGCACCGAGAAACCGGTGGAGCGGATCCTCGCCTACAACAAGGTGCCGGACGGGGTGGTGCCCGGGAATCCGACCCACTACGCCACCGCCTTCGTCCAGGACGGGATTGGCCTGGGCGTCCTGGCCACCAGCTGGGAAGGCCGCCCGACGAAGGTGGAGGGCAACCCCGGCCATCCGATCTCCCGCGGCACCACCGGGCCGCATGCCCAGGCCGAGCTGGCCAGCCTGTACGACCCGTTCCGGGCACGGGTGCTGAAGGAGCGCGGGGCGGGCCGGAGCTGGCGCGGGTTCCGCGAGGCGATGCGCAGCCGCTCCGGAGCGTGGGAGAAGGACGGCGGCGCCGGCCTGCGCTTCCTCTCTGGCCCGAGCGGCTCGCCGCTCGTCGGCTCGCTACGCGAGGCCATCGCCGAGCGTTTCCCCAAGGCTCGGTTCCACGCCTGGAGCGCGACCCCGCGGGACTCGGTCTACGAAGGCACGGCCCTGGCGTTCGGCAAGGCGCTCGAGCCGCACTACCTGGTGGAGAAGGCCGACGTCATCCTCTCGCTGGACGCCGACTTCCTCGAGGCGCGACCGGACACCGTCGACCAGAACCTGGGCTTCGCCAACCGCCGGGAGCCGCATCACCCCAGGGGGATGAACAGGCTCTACGTGGTCGAGCCGCGGTTCAGCATCACCGGCGGCATGGCCGACAACCGGCTGCGGCTGCGCAGCGCGGACATCGAGGCCTTCACCCTGTCCCTCGCCGCCGAGCTGGGGAAGAGCCTGCCCGCGCTCTCCGGGTACCGCAGCCCGGCGCTCCTCGATGGCGAGCGCGCGAAGTTCGTCGCCGCGGTGGCCAAGGATCTCGCCGGCAAGCGGGGTGCGGCGCTGGTCATCCCCGGCGAGCGGCAGACCGCGCTCACCCACGCAGTGGCCCAGGCGATCAACGCGAGCCTGGGCGCGATCGGCACGACCGTCGCCTTCACCGAACCCGCGGTCTTGGACACCGCCACGGGCCGCGCGGGCTGGCAGGCGCTGGTGGACGACCTCCGCGCCGGCAAGGTGGACACCCTGGTCATCACCGCCTGGAACCCGGTGTTCACCACTCCCGGCGACGTGGACCTGCCGGGTCTGCTGACCCGGGTGCCCAACGCGGTCTACCTCGGGCTGCACGATGACGAGACCTCGCGGACGGTGAACTGGTTCCTCCCGGCGGCCCACGCCTTCGAGGGCTGGGGGGACGCCCGTTCCCGGGATGGCACCCTCTCCATCGTCCAGCCGCTCATCCAGCCGCTCTTCGGGGGCATCACCGAGGCCGAGCTGCTGGGGGCGTTCCTCACCGAGGAGACCAAGCCCTACGACCGGCTGAAGGCGCTCCATGCCTCGCGGGCCAAGACCGACTTCGACACCGAGTGGGAGGTCTGGCTGGCCAACGGCGTGGTGCCCGGCACCGCCAGCCCCGTGGTGGCGCCGTCCCTGCAGACGGAGAGGGTGCGCGCCGCGGCTGCCCAGGCAAGGCCCGCTCCGGCCGGCCTCGAGCTGGACCTGGTGCACGACTACAAGATCCTCGACGGTCGCTATGCGCTGAACAGCTGGCTCCAGGAGCTGCCGGATCCGATCACCAAGGTGACCTGGGACAACGTGGCTCAGTTCGGCCCGGGGATGGCGAAGCAGCTGGGACTGGTCAACGGAGATCTGGTGACCCTGACGGTCTCCGGCCGCTCGGTGCAGGTACCGGCCTGGGTGCAGCCCGGCCACGCCGACGACGCGGTGTCGGTCTCCTTCGGGTATGGCCGCAAGCAGCACACCCTCGGCGTGAAGGACGCCGACGAGCCGGTGGTGGTCGGGCACGACGTCTACCCGCTCCGGAGCGCCGCCAGCCCCTGGTTCGTCACCGGGCTGGAGGTGAAGAAGACCGGCCGGAAGTACCGCATCTCCACCACCCAGGTGACCAACGTCACCGAGGGCCGGCCCATCGCGCTCATGCAGAGCGTCGAGGAGTTCGAGAAGCATCCCGAGGCGCCCGAGCAGCGCTCGCCGAAGGAGCTCCC
>Ga0070664_100000455_pt1 | contig 31016 bp, 24 predicted proteins | sample KBSC73metaG_FD_65863 | JGI IMG/M metagenome (GOLD analysis project Ga0070664, IMG submission 65863) | Corn rhizosphere microbial communities from Kellogg Biological Station, Michigan, USA - KBS C7-3 metaG | ecosystem: Host-associated > Plants > Roots > Rhizosphere > Soil ... | reverse complement strand
CACCGCGACAGGCGCGGTGACGCTTTCTCCCTCCCCGGCCCGTGCAGCGGAATGCGGGTTGCCCGTCCGCCCCATCCGTCTACCCTGTCCGCCATGGACGACCTCACGGCGGCGCGGGCGACGATGGCCTTTTCGCTCGGTTTCCACATCATTTTCGCGGCGATCGGGATGACGATGCCGTTCCTGATGTCGGCGGCGCATTACCTCTACCTGAAGCGAGGCGAGACGATCTATCTGGAGCTGACCCGCATGTGGATGAAGGGAGTGGCGATCCTGTTCGCGGTCGGCGCGGTGTCCGGCACGGTGCTGTCATTCGAGCTCGGGTTGCTTTGGCCGGGCTTCATGGCACACGCCGGACCGATCATCGGCATGCCCTTCTCGTGGGAAGGCACCGCGTTTTTCCTCGAGGCGGTGGCGATCGGCTTGTTCCTCTACGGCTGGAAACGGATGAAACCGTGGGTCCACTGGGGCACCGGCCTGACGGTCGGCATCTCCGGCTTCGTTTCGGGGATCTTCGTGGTCGCCGCCAACTCATGGATGAACGCGCCACAGGGCTTCGAGTGGGTCGAGGGCGCGGCGCGGAACGTCGATCCCGTGGCCGCGATGTTCAACCGCGCGTGGTTGCACCAGACCGCCCACATGCAGCTCGCGGCGCTGCAAGCGGTCGGCTTCGCCGTCGGCGGCGTGCACGCCCTGCTCTACCTGCGCGGCCGGGCGAAAGAGCTGAATTTGAAAGCGCTGCGGATCGCGATGGTGTTCGGCGCGGCGGCGGCGATCGCCCAGCCGCTGGTCGGCCACTTCGCGGGCGAACGGGTCGCCGAGCTGCAACCGGCGAAGCTGGCGGCGATCGAGGGGCATTTTGAAACCGGCACCCACGCGCCGCTGACGGTCGGCGGCATCCCGGACGTCGAGACGCGGACGATGAAATGGGGTGTCGAGCTGCCCGGCATGCTCAGCGTGCTGGCCCACCGCGATCCGGCCGCCGAGGTCACCGGGCTCGACCGCTTCCCGCGCGAGGACTGGCCGCCGGTGCTCATCGTCCACCTCGCCTTCCAGCTGATGGTCGCGCTCGGCATGCTGATGGCGCTGCTCGGCGCGTTGTTCTTCTGGTATCGGAAAAAGGACCGCTTCCCGCGCTGGTTCCTGTGGTCGCTCGCGTTCGCCACCCCGCTCGGCATGGTCGCGATCGAGGCCGGCTGGATCGTCACCGAGCTCGGCCGCCAGCCGTGGATCATCTACGGCGTGATGCGCACCGCCGACGCCGTCACCCCCGTGCCCGGCATGGTGTATCATTTCTTCCTGTTCCTGATCCTCTACCTCGGCCTCGCCGCGGTCACCGGCTGGCTGTTCCTGCGCCAGATCCGCATCACCCAACGCAAGTTCGACGAGCCATGATCGAGATCCTCGTTTTCTTCATCGCCGCCTCGCTGCTGCTCTACATCCTGCTCGGCGGCTCGGACTTCGGCGCCGGCATCCTCGAACTGCTGCCCGGCGGCGACCTGCGCGAGGCGCGGAAAAAAGTGATCAACCGCGCGATGGGCCCGGTGTGGGAGGCGAACCACATGTGGCTGATCCTCATCGTGGTGATCCTCTTCGTCGGCTTCCCGCGGATCTTCACCACGCTGATGATCTCGCTACACCTCCCCTTCCTCGCCCTGCTCGTCGGCATCGTGGTGCGCGGCACGGTGTTCACCTTCCGCCACTACGACGCGATCCAGGAACCGATCAGCCAGCGCGCCTACACCTGGCTGTTCGGCCTCTCCAGCCTGTGGAGCGCGCTGTGGCTCGGCATCATCGCCGCCAGCCTGACCCGCGGCACCATCGACCCGAAGGCGACCGACGTCTGGCAGGCCTACTTCGCGCCGTGGTGGGGTTTTTACCCGCTGTCCGTCGGGCTGTTCGTCACGTGCATCTTCGCCTTCCTCGCCAGCGTCTTCCTGATCGGGGAAACCGACGACGAGGCGCTCAAAAAGCGCTTCCGCCGCTGCGCAGCCGGCTTCAACGGCTCGCTGGTCGTCTCCGGCGGGCTGGTCTTCGCCACCTCTTTCGGCGAGAAGCCCGGCTTGTTCCGGCTGTTCCTCAAGCACCCGCCGGCGATCGCCGCCCTCGTGCTGGCCACCGCCCTGTTCGTCGTCCTCTGGCGCTTCGTCTCGCGCCGCCAGGTCCTGCTCACGCGCGCCGCCGCCTCCGGCCAGGTCGTGCTCATCCTCTGCGGCTGGTGGGTGCTCTACGCCCCCAACGCGGTGATCACCACCGACGGCCCACTCAGCTTCTACGCGCAAGCCGCCCCCGCCGCCACCCTCCGCCCGCTGGTCTTCGCCCTGCTCGTCGGCAGCATCTTCATCTTCCCCAGCCTCGCCTTCCTGCTCCGGGTGTTCAAATCGGGCGACCGGGAGGAGAAGATGAAGTAGGGGCGGCCACCCCGGCCTCGAAGGCGCTCTCGGCGAGAGTTCCATAAGCCGGGCCGTGCGGTTTCGGCGGAGGGGACGATTTTGAGGGCATCGTGCCATCCCCTTACTCCGAGGAGCGCTCGGCAGCCTCCTCTTTGATCGGCTCGGCCTTGATCACTTTGGCCGAAAGGCTTCCTAGCTGGATCCCCTCCAGCTTGACGACGACCGAAAGGGTGACGAATTCGCTGACCTCGTCTTTCGGATGTTGAGCAATGATCTTCGCCGTCACCGTCCCGTCGTTCGCGAGGGTGGGAGTTTCGATCGTCACCGCATACTCCTTCCGTTTGGCTTCGGGGAGTTTGGGGGCCTGCTTGTGAAGCTGTTCGAGCGCGATTTTCTCGGCCCATGCCCTGAAATCGAAACGCCCTCCCAACATCCCCTCGGCCGTGACGCGGTGCACGGTGCAGACGGCGGTGTGCCATTTCCACGATTGCACTTCAATCAGCCAGCGGCCGTCTTCCGACCAAACGAACGCGGCCGATTCGTGGTTGTAGCGCGGTCCGGTTCCGATGTGGCTGGCATCCAGAACCCCCGTGATGCGGTCCGCCTTCACATCAATCAGGTAGTTGCCGGGATCGCTGTCGTCGCCCCAAACGAAGAAGCCTTTCTCATCCTCTCCCAGATTCTCCCACTTCGGCTTGCTACCGTCCACGGAACCGACCCCGACGGCGAAACGTTTGTCCGGTGAGTAGGAGTTCTCAATGATCTTGGTTAACTCGCTGGCCGGGAGTTTCGCCAATTGTTCGAGGTTGGGTTTCTTGACCGGCGCGGCGGGCGGTTCCGCATGGCCGGGAATCGCGAGACTGACGAGGAGGAGAAACCCTCCCCAATAAATCGCCGGAAGCTGAAATGGCTGACGCATAACTCCTGAGTGTGATGCAGAAAACGGAGGAGATGACCAAGCTCACCTTCGCGGTTACCGGTGGTTAAATCATGGCATGGGCGGGCTGTTCGACTCCCGACCTTCGCTTAATCCGTGCCCTCCTCATTGAGCAAATCGAGGTAAGCGCCGTAGGCGTAGGTCTTGCCGTAGCTGCCGCCGGTGATTTCGCGGAGGATGCCGTGGCGTTCGAGTTTGCCGAGGACGTTGCGGGCAGTGGGGTGGGACGAGCCAATCGCTTTGGCGGCGTCGTTGGCGTTGGTGATCGGGTTGCGCTGAAGATGCTGGTGAAGCCGGAGCACGGAGGCCGCTTCACCGGTAATCCGGAGGCGGTCGGCTTCGAACAGTCGCAGCAAGCGGGTCACGGTTTGAGCCGCTTGATTCGAAGTTTCGGCCACGCCAGTGAAGAAAAAGGCCAGCCAGCGTTCCCAGTCGCCGTCGATGCGGACGTCCTGGAGGAGCTGGTAGTAGGTGTCGCGGTGGCGTTTGAAGAAGAGCGAGAGGTAGAGCATCGGCTCGCTCAGGACGCCTTCCGCGCAGAGCAGGAAAGTGACCAGTAGGCGACCGAGGCGGCCGTTGCCGTCGAGAAACGGGTGGATGGTCTCGAACTGGACGTGAGCCAGCGCCGCCTTGAGCAGCGGGCGGGTGCGCACGGGATCGTTATGGATGAATTTTTCCAACGCTCCCATGCAGTCCATGAGGAGATCCGGCGGCGGTGGGACGAAGCGGGCGTTGCCGGGTCGACTGCCGCCGATCCAGTTCTGGCTGCTTCGAAACTCGCCCGGTTGTTTGCCGCTGCCACGGCCATGGGACAGCAGGCGGGCGTGGATATCGCGGATCAGGCGCAGGGAGATCGGTTCGCCGGCTCGAATCCGGGCGAGCCCATGTTGCATGGCGGCGACGTAGCAGGAGACCTCGGTGACATCGTCGATCGGCACCGAAGGCGCGCCATCGAGTTCGTGGCGGAGCAGATCGGAAAGAGAGGACTGGGTGCCTTCGATTTGAGACGAGAGCACCGCCTCTTTGCGGATGTAGGTGTAAAGAAAGAGATGGGGGTCGGGCAGGACCACCGAGATGCCGTCGAGTCGGCCGATGGCTGTGGAGGCGGCGTCGAGCAAACTGCCAAGGTCGCCATCCAGAACCAAAGGCGGCACAGGCGGAAGCGGCTGGGGCACGAAAGCTTTCACCGTTTCACCTGTCGTCGAAACGGGTACGAAATGGCCGGAGGGTCCGCGTTGCATGAGGAGCGAAAGGAAAGTTTTAGGGCGATTTCTTACTTTTTCACGCCGAGATCGAAAGAAAACTTACTTTTCGGAAGCAGGAAAGAAAGAAAACGGCCGATTGCTTTCATTTGGTTCGTCGAAAAGAAAGAGGGCCTTCTTTCAAACGCGGTGCCGTTTGCCCCTCTCTTGGGCCGGACCTCGAACTTTAATCCGCCCGTTTTACGCCGCTTGGAAAGCGACGCTACTTCACTCCATCGGCGCGAGCAGGGCGCCGAGGGCGTCGGGCGTGAGTTTTTGGGAGATGTCCGCATCCGCGAGCAGGGCGTCGGCGAGCTGGGATTTCTGCTGCTGGAGCTGGTGGATGCGCTCCTCGACGGTGCCTTGGCAGAGCAGTTTGTGGACGAAGACCGGCTTGTCCTGGCCGATGCGGTAGGCGCGGTCGGTCGCCTGGTTCTCGGCTGCGGGGTTCCACCAGGGGTCGTAGTGGATGACCGTGTCGGCGGCGACGAGGTTGAGGCCGGTGCCGCCGGCTTTGAGCGAGATCAGGAAGACCGAGGCGTCGCCGTTCTGGAACTCCTTCACCAGCTCGCCGCGGTGCTTCGATTCGCCCGTGAGCTTCAAATACGAGATGCCCCGTTGTTGCAGGCCGCGCTCGATGATCTCCAGCATCGAGGTGAACTGCGAGAACAGCAGCATGCGGCGGCCTTCCTCGACCAGCGTCTCGACCAGCTCGAACAGGTAGTCGAGCTTGCCCGAGCCGGCGAGGTCGGCCTCGCGCTTGGAGTCGCCCTCCAGCTTCACCAGGCGCGGGTCGCAGCAGATCTGGCGCAGCTTCATCAGCGCTTCGAGGAAGACCATCTGCGACTTGTCGAAGCCGCGGGCGGCGATCGCCTGGCGCACGCGCTTGTCCATCGCGGCGCGGATCGTTTCGTAGAGGTCCTTTTGCCCGCTGGTCAGCTCGACCATGTGGATCAGCTCGGTCTTCGGCGGCAGGTCCTTGGCGACCTGATCCTTGGTGCGGCGCAGGATCAACGGCGCGACGCGTTTTTTCAACGCCGCCTGCCGTTCGGCGTCGCCGTTCTTTTCGATCGGCGTGCGGAAGCGGCGGTTGAAATCCTCCTGGCCGCCGAGGTAGCCGGGCATCAGGAAACGCAGCTGGCTCCACAGTTCGCCGAGGTGGTTTTCGACCGGCGTGCCGGACAGACAGAGGCGGTGACGGGCGTCGAGTTTGCAGGCGGCTTGGGAAACCTTGGCCGCGGGGTTCTTGATGTTCTGCGCCTCGTCGAGCACGGCGAGGTGGAACGGGTGCTGTTTCAACGTCTCGATGTCGCGCTGGAGCAGGGCGAACGAGGTCAGCACGACGTCGGCGTAGGGGATCGAGCGGAAGTATTTTTTCCGCTCCGGGCCGTCGAGCACCAGCACGCGGAGGTCCGGCGCGAACTTGAGGATTTCCGCCCGCCAGTTCGGCACCACGCTGGTCGGCGCGACGACGAGCGACGGCCGTCTGCCGTTTCGCCCGGCGGTTTTTTCCGCGAGCAAATGGGTGATCGTCTGCAGCGTTTTGCCGAGACCCATGTCGTCGGCGAGAATGCCGTGGAGTTCGTGGCGGGCGAGGAACTGCATCCAGCGGAAACCGGCGAGCTGGTAGGGGCGCAGCTCGGCGCGCAGGCCGTCCGGCAGCGGCTCGGGGTGGATGCCTTCGAAGCCCTGCAAGCGCTCGGCCAGCTCGGCGAGGCGCGGCGGCGGGTCAATCCCGAGGTCCGCCAGGCCGAGCGCGGCGGCGTCGAGCGGGTGCAGCGGCATTTTGCCGCCTTGGAACCGTCGCGGGTCGATCAGCGCGGCGAAGTGGCGGAGGATCTTCCGCACGCGGGCGGCGGGCAAACGCAGCGCCGAACCGTCGGGCAGGTAGTGGAGGAAATGCCCGTCGGCGGGGAACTCGAGCGATTCCTCCAGCGCGCCTTTGTCGAGCAGCTCGGCGAGGATCGGCAGCAGGTCGATCGACTTGCCCGCGACCTCGATGCCGACCGAGAGGTGGAACCAGCCGGCGAGGCCGTCTTCGAACGTGAACGTCCAGTCGTCGGGATCGAGGTCGAGCACGTCGTGGCCGACGTCGCGGGCGACCTCGAACGACCATCCGGCGGCTTCCAGCACCTCGCGGCCGCGCGAGCGCAGCCACGGCCAGAACTGCGCGGCCGGGCCGTGGGCGGGCGAGGGGAACCACAACGATTGCGGATTGTGGATTGCGGACGGCGGATTGGATTTTTGAAGACCGAGCAGGAAGCGGAACTCGGCGTGGCCGGCGAGGCTGCCGAGGCCGAGCTGTTGCAGCGTTTGCACGGCGTTCATCTCCGCCGCCACGTCGCGGCGGATCACCATCGGGCCGGCGGGCGTTTCCACGCGCTGCTCGCGGACGACCGGACCGCCGCCGAGCGGGAAACGATGGCCGTCGTAGATCGCGCAAGGCCGGGCGACCACCCAGTCGCCGAGGTCGGGCAATTTCAACGCCTGGAGCAGCAGCCGGACGATCTTCGAGTCGGTCGGCTCGCGCACGATCGTGAGATGGAACGACGGCGTCAGCTCGACGTGCGGCAGGTCCTCGGGCGCGGGCTCCAGCACGGCGGCGGCGGCGGCGGCGGTGGCGAGCGCGGGCGCCTGGCGGCTGCGGACGACGGCGCCTTCGAGCACGCGGGCGAGCGTCCGCGGCTTCGACGCCTCGGCGAGCAGGGCCGCGGCGTGCGGGCAGAAGCGGCCGAACTCGCACGAGCACGACGTTTCCAAATCCCAGCCGCCGCCGTTCGGCCACAGCGTGACTTCGCACGATTCGCCCGTGATCTCGGCGCGCAGCGTGAAGGTTTCCTCGTCCGGCCGTTCGCCCGCCAGCTCGCGGACCTTGCTTTTCAGCTTTTGTCCGACGGCCAGATGCTCGTCGTCGAAACGATCCCGCCAGAGGGCGTTTTCAAGGAAGTCCTGGAGTTCGAGGGCGGGTGGCAAGGTGAGGCCAGCATGCGAGGCGCGCTCCCGATTCGTCGAGGCAATAGTGTTCAAGTGAACCAAACCAAAGAGAGGAACCACGAAAAACACGAAAGTTCACGAAAAGGGAAGAGCGTGGGAACATGCAAAATTTCGTGTCTTTTGGTGCCTTTCGTGGTTTTCGGAAACCTTGGGTGCGATGATTGGGGATGGCGACTTACAAGGCGGAGCTGCAGTCGTTCCACCTGCCGCTGTGGCAGGGCGGGATCACACTGCGCGAGGGCATGCGGCGTCTCATGGCGATCGGCAACTTGCAGAGCGAGGTGCCGTTTCTGGTGAAAATCCTGGAAAACCCCGCCTTCGACGTGCCGCCGTTGTCGATGTTCCGCGGGCGGGTGACGCTGGAGCAGCACGATTGCATCCACCTGCTGCTCGGCCGCGGCACGACGCTCTACGACGAGGCGTTCACCATCGGCTTCACGATGGGCTCGACGAAAAAGATGAGCACCGCGGCGACCCGGATGTTTCTCGCGATTTCCGGCCGCTACTACCCGAAGCCCTATCGCTTTCCGGCGGCGGCGCGGCGGATTTTCCGCGACGCGGTCCACCTCGGCGCGGTGTCGGATTGCCGGCCGCTCGACGAAGTCGATTTCGCCCCGCTGATGGACCTGCCCCTGCGCGAGGTGCGGCGGCAGGTCGGCGTCGAGGAAGGGCTGTTGCAGGCCTACTACGAGATCGAGGCGGCGAGAAACCCGGGCGTTCCCGCCTGCGTCCGGCTGCGACGGTCCGTGGCGGCGGATTCCATCCGCCAGGCCTCTGTCTCCATCCATTCCCCCGCGCGAAATGAGGAGGGTTAGGATCGATGGATCTGGAGTGATCGAGGCATTCAGCTGCCAGGATCGTGGTGAGGGATGAAGAGGCTGTGCGGATGAAATCCGCCGCCACGATTCAGACGAACAATTCCAGCAAGGCCTCGGTTGCCGGGCCGAGCCGGACGTCCTTGCGTCGCAGCAGGCTGACCTCGCGCGCCAGGCCGCCGCCGGCGAACGGGCGGAAGACGAGGTCGCGGTGGGCGAAATCGCGCGCGGCGAGCTTCGGCACCACGCTGACGCCGAGTCCGGCCTCGACCATCGCCAGCGCGGTCGCGAGCTGGTCGCAGCGCAGGCCCGGGTTGGTGTCGCGGATCCGGCACAGCCGAAGCGTTTGCTCGGCGAGGCAATGGCCGCCCTGCAGGTGGATCAGCTCGTGCGCGGGCAGGTCCGACGGCTTCGGCGCGGCTTTGCGGGTGGCGAGTCGATGTCCTTGCGGCGCGGCGAGCCACAGCGGTTCGCGGAAAAGTTCGCGCGTGATCAGCGACAGGCGTTTGCGGTCGGCGGCGGGAACGTCGCTGAGAATCGCGAACTCGATCTCGCCCGCGACGACCTTCTCGATCAATTCGCCTGTGAGCGCCTCGGTCACGGCGAGGTCGATGTCGGGAAAGCGGCGGCGGAACGGCCCGAGCAGGCGCGGCAGGAGATACGGCGCCATCGTCGGGATGATGCCGAAGGCGATTTTCCCGGATTGCAGGTCGCGCCGGCCGCGGAACGCCTCCTTCGCCCGCCCGGCCTCGTCGAGCATCCGCGTCGCATGCTCCATCAGCAGCGCGCCGGCCGCGGTGGCCTCGACGCCGCGCGGTTTCCGCACCAGCAAGGCTTCGCCGAGCTCCTCCTCCAAGGCGTGGATCTGCTGGCTGAGCGCCGGTTGCGAGACGTGGCAGCGTTTCGCCGCGGCGGTGAGCGAGCCCTCCTCCAGGATGCAACGGAGCAGTTCGAGCTGACGGAGTTCCATGGCCAGCCATAAGCAATCCGAATGGCTGAGTTTCGGACAAGCGATTTTTCGAAAACCGGAAAGCCGGGCAGGATGCGGCCGATCACTCCGATGAATCCGAACCCTCTCACCACCACCGCGGGCAATCCGATCGCCGACAACCAGAACTCGCTTAGCGCCGGACCGCGCGGGCCGTTGCTGCTGCAGGACTACCAGCTCATTGAAAAACTCGCGCACCAGAACCGCGAGCGCATCCCCGAGCGCGTCGTCCACGCCAAGGGCTCCGGCGCGTTCGGCACCTTCACCGTGACCCACGACCTCACGCGCTATTCGAAGGCCGCGATCTTTTCCGAGATCGGCAAGCAAACCGGCGTGCTGCTGCGCTTCTCGACGGTGGCCGGCGAAATGGGCGCGGCCGACGCCGAGCGCGACGTGCGCGGCTTCGCCCTGAAGTTCTACACCGACGAGGGCAACTGGGATCTCGTCGGCAACAACACGCCGGTCTTCTTCGTCCGCGACCCGTTGAAGTTCCCCGATTTCATCCACACGCAGAAACGCCACCCGCGCACCAACCTGCGCAGCACCACCGCGATGTGGGACTTCTGGTCGCTGTCGCCCGAGTCGCTGCACCAGGTGACGATTCTGTTCTCCGACCGCGGCCTGCCGCAGGGCTACCGCCACGTGAACGGCTACGGTTCGCACACCTACTCGCTGCTCAACGCCGCGGGCGAACGCTTCTGGGTGAAGTTCCATTTCAAAACGCGCCAGGGCATCCGCACCTGGACCAACCGCGAGGCCGAACAGGTCGTCGCCAAGGACCGCGAGTCGTCGCAACGCGATCTCTTCGAGGCGATCGGGCGCGGCGAGTTCCCGCGGTGGGACGTGAAGATCCAGATCATGGCGGAGGAGGACGCGGAAACGTGCGCATTCAACCCCTTCGACCTCACCAAGGTCTGGCCGCACGCCGACTATCCGCTGATCGACGTCGGCGTGCTCGAACTGAACCGCAACCCGGAGAACTACTTCCAGGAAATCGAGCAGGCCGCGTTCTCGCCGTCGAACATCGTGCCGGGCATCGGCTTTTCGCCCGACAAGATGCTGCAGGCCCGCGTCTTCTCCTACGCCGACGCCCACCGCTACCGCGTCGGCACCTGGTACGAGGCGCTGCCGGTGAACCGCCCGAAGAGCCCGGTGAGCACCTACCACCTCGGCGGCGCGATGAACTTCGCGAAGCCATCGTCGCGCGACGCCTACTATGAGCCCAATACTTTCGGCGGACCGGCCGAGGACGGCCGCTTCTCGGAACCGCCGCTGAAGATTTCCGGCGACGCCGACCGCTGGAACCACCGCGCGGGCAACGACGACTACACCCAGCCGGGCAATCTGTTCCGCCTGATGAGCGACGCGCAGAAGCTGCAGCTCTTCCAGAACCTCGCCGAGGCGATGCAGGGCGTGCCGCGCGAGATCGTCGAACGCCAGCTCATCCATTTCGACAAGGCCGATCCGGCCTACGGCGCGGGCGTCCGGGCCGCGCTCGGATTCGAGGATTGATCCATTTTCGCCCCGCGGTTCCCGGTATGAAACTCACCGATCAGGAAGAACGCCGTTATGCGGAACTCCAGGCGATGGCGCTCGACGCCGCCCGCCACGGAGAGAGCGGGCTCCTCGCCTCCATGCTGGACGCGGGGATGCCGGTCGAGCTGCACGACGAGAAGGGCAACTCCCTGCTCATGCTCGCCGCTTACCACGGTCAGGAGGAAATCGTGCGGGAACTGCTGCGACGCGGGGCCGACCCCGACGCCCGCAACGACCGCCGCCAAACGCCGCTGGCCGGCGTGGCGTTCAAGGGGCACCTCGAGGTCGCCAGTCTGCTCCTGGACGCGGGAGCCGACGGGGCGGCCGATCAAGGTGGCGGTCGCACGCCGGCGATATTCGCCGCGTTGTTCGGGCACGCGGACATCGTGGCCCTGCTCGAAAACCGGGCGGCGCGGCCGAAGCGATGGCTCGGGCGGCGCCTGACGAGCTGGGCGGGCTTTACCTCATGGCTGCGGAGGAACTTCGCCCGCCGCGCCGTGGCGTGAGTCACTTCGTCCCAAGCGCCTTCTCGACCGCCTCGACGACCTCGGGGCTGTCGGGCGTCGTCTTCGGTTCGAAGCGGGCGATCGGTTTGCCGTCGCGCCCGATCAGGAACTTGCCGAAGTTCCACTTCACCTCGCCGGGGAACGCGCCCTGCGGGCCGGTCAACGCGGCATAGAGCGGGTGCTGCTCCGGGCCTTTGACGTGGACTTTCTCCATCAGCGGAAAGCTCACCGCGTATTTGGTTTTGCAGAATGCCTGGATCTCCTCCGCCGTGCCGGGTTCCTGGTTGTTGAAATCGTTGCTGGGGAAGCCGAGCACGACGAAGCCGCGGTCCTGGTATTTTCCATACAGCGCCTCGAGCTTCTCATACTGCGGCGTCAGTCCGCACTTCGAGGCGGTGTTCACCACCAGCACCACCTTGCCGGCGTAATCCTTCAGCGAGGTTTCCTTGCCCTGGATGTCCTTGAACGGAATGGCGGTGAGATCGGTGGCGAAGGCCGAGGCGGCGAGCGCGAACGAGGGAATGACGATGCGATGTAGCATGCCGCAGCGTAACCGGGATTCGCGCGAACGCATCGGGAAATTCGGGCGGAAAAATCCGGGCGATTGAATAAAGCCGCGCCACGTTTCGTTCCACCCATTGTCATGAAAACCATCCCGACTCTACTTCTGGGAATCCTTTTCGCCTTCGCCGCCCTCCCCGCGCAGGCGGATCCGTATGATCATGGATATCGCGGCGGTTCCGACCGCTATGATCATCGCGACTACGACCGGGGCTACGGCCATCGCGATTACGGTCCCAGCCATCGCGTCAAAGTCCGCGCCCAATGGCGCCTGCGCCAGCTCGGCTACTACTACGGCCCCGCCGACGGCGACATCGGCTACGGCACGCGCCGTGCCATCATGCGCTTCCAGCGCCACCGCGGCCTGCCCGTGACCGGCTGGCTCGACATGCGCACGCTGCGCGCGCTGCGGGTCTACTGAGGGCGCGCGAAAGGAGCGCCGCCTTCCAAGCGGCGTGAAGGGGAAACCGGCGGCATTCGTGCCGCCGGTTTCTTTTTACCCAGCCTTTACGGACGGCGGGCGGGCGGATGGCTAGCGTGGGGTGTCATGAAAACGCACCTCTTGTTTCTTTCGTCGGCCTTCGCGCTGGTTGCTCCCGTGTTCGCGAAGGGGGGACCGGCGCCCGTTCCGGAGACGCCGCGAGTCGATCCGTCGCCAACGTCGAACCACGTGCAAATCGCGCTGTTGCTCGACACGTCGAACAGCATGGACGGGCTGATCGACCAGGCGAAAACGCAGCTTTGGAAGGTGGTGAACACCTTCACCGACGCCCGCCGTGACGACGAGGCGCCGAAGGTGGAGGTCGCTCTCTACGAATACGGCAACAACGGCCTGAGCGCGGACAACCAGTGGGTCCGGCAAGTCCAGCCGCTGACCCGCGATCTCGACGAGTTGAGCAAGGCGCTCTTCGCGCTGAAGACCAACGGCGGCGAGGAGTATTGCGGCGCGGTGATCCAGCGTGCGCTGGGCGACTTGCAATGGGATGAGGCGAAGAACACTTACAAGGTCATCTTCATCGCGGGCAACGAGCCGTTCACCCAGGGGCCGGTCGATGCCCGGAGCGCCTGCCGCGCGGCCCTGATCAAGGGCGTGGTGGTCAACACGATCCACTGCGGCAGCCGCGACGAGGGGATGAGCGGGGCGTGGCACGACGGCGCGGCGCTCGGCGGAGGGAAGTTCATGGTGATCAACCAGGACCGCGCGGTGGTCGACATCGCCGCGCCGCAGGACAAGCGGATCGCCGAGCTGGGGGTGGAGCTGAACAAGACCTACCTCGGCTACGGCAAGGAGCGCGCCGCGGGCGCGGCGAAGCAGGAGGCGGCCGACAAGGACGCCGCCACCTTCGCGAGATCCGGCGCGCCGGTCGCCCGGGCGATGGCGAAGGCGAGCGCGAACTACCACAACGCCACCTGGGATTTGGTCGATGCCGTGCGCGAAAAGCAGGTCGATCCGGCGAAGCTTGAACCCGCCGATCTGCCGGAAGCGATGCGCGGCCTGAAGCCGGAGGAACGCGCCGCCTTCGTCGAAAAGGCCGGCAAGGAGCGCGCGGAGATCCAGGGAAAAATCGTCACCCTGAACCGCGAACGGGAGGCCTTTGTCGCGGAGGAGATGAAAAAGCGCGCGAAGGAAACGGGCGAGAAGACGCTCGACCAGGCCATCGTCGAAACCACGCGCGAGCAGGCGGCCGCGCTGGGCTACACTTTCGGAAAATAACCCCGTCCTTTTCTTCCCATGAAAACCATCGTTCTTTTCGCCCTGTTGCCCGTGCTGTCGATGGCCGAACCCATTCCGAATCCGAACATCGACTTCTCCGGCTTCATGAAATTGGCCGCGAAGCTGGAGCCGGTCCGTCAGGCGAACCGCGTCGGCGAAGACGAATTCCTGCGGATGATGGGCGAACCCGGCACCGTGGTACTCGACGCGCGGACGCCCGATAAGTTCGCAAACATCCACATTAAAGGCGCGATCAGCCTGCCGTTGACCGATTTCACCGACGAGGCGCTGGCGCGGGCGATTCCGGACAAAACCACGCGCATCCTGATCTACTGCAACAACAACTTCGCCAACGAACCGGCGAACTTCGCGAGCAAGCGGATCGAGGTGGCGCTCAACATCCAGACCTTCATCAATCTGCACGCCTACGGCTACACGAACGTGAAGGAGCTGGGACCGTTTCTCGACGTGAAGACGACGAAGATTCCGTTCGAGGGGAAGACGGTGGAGTGAACCTGGAGTGCTGCGATTCATCGCAGCTTTGGGCGGTGGCGATTCATCGCCGGAGAACGAAGCGCATTTCCCCGCAGAGAAGATTTCGATCCCTGCTTTCCGGGCGATGAATCGCCCATGCGCCAAGGGCTGCGATGAATCGCAGCACTCCCAAATTGAACTCTCGATCGATCATCGTGTAAGACGTCGGACGAACATGCCCGAGATCACCATTCTAGTCGTGGAGGACGATCCCGCCGTGCGGCGCGGCGTCGTCGACGTGCTGGAATACGCTGGCTATCGTACGTTGGAAGCGGCGGACGGCCATGCGGGCCTGGAGCTGGCTTTGAAGGCGAACTACCGGCTGCTGCTGCTCGATCTGGTGCTGCCCGGGCCGTCCGGCTTCGAGATTCTGGACGCCCTGCGACGGAAGCGCCCGGGGCAGGCTGTGATCATCCTTTCCGCCCGCGGCGAAGAGGGCGACCGCGTCCGCGGGCTCACCGGCGGGGCCGACGATTACGTGGTCAAGCCGTTCAGCATGAAGGAGCTGCTTGCCCGGGTGGACGCCGTGCTGCGGCGCACCTGCGAGCGCACCGCGCCGTCGGACGAGCGGCCGGTGCCGGGCGGCACGGTGGATTTCGCCGCGCGGCGGATCGCGTTCCACGACGGCCGGAGCGAGGAGCTTTCCGAGCGCGAGGCCGAGCTGCTGCGGTACCTGGTCGATTCGCCCGGCCGCATCGTCAGCCGCGAGGAGATCCTCCGCCAGCTGTGGGGGCTCGATCCCGACCGCACCGAGACGCGGACGATCGACATGCACGTCATGCATCTGCGGGCGAAGCTGGGCGACAAGGACCAGCGGATCCTCGCGACGGTGCGGGGCAAGGGCTACCGATTCCACCACGAGCCATGAAAACGACCAGCGGCTGGCGGGTGTGGGCGGCGTTGGCGCTGTGCGCGGCGATGGTGCTCGGCGCGATGACCTGGCTGACTCGGCACGTCCTGCGCTCCGAGCGCGAGCGCGCGCTGGCCGAGGCGCGGGCCGACGTGCAGGAGCGTGTGCGGCTCGCCCTATGGCGGATGGACGCGGCCGGCACCGCGATCGTCGTCGAGGAAAGCCAGCGGCCGGTGACGCCGGACGGCGGGGTGCATGACGACATCGGAGATTGGATCAAAATGCGTTTCGAGCTGTCCGAGCATGGCGGTCTGTCGTCACCGCAGGGCGAGACCCGTCTGCCGGAGCTGCGAAAATTGCTGCGCGAATCCGGCGAGGGCCGGGCGTTGTTTCCGGCGCTTTCCCGCTCGCTGGACGCCAGCCGCGAGACGTGGGAGGCGAATCAGGCGGAGCCCGCGCCCCCGCAGGATGGGGTGAAAGACGCCGATAAGGCGCAAAGCTACTCCAGCGAAAAGGAGCGGGCGGTGCGCAGCAAGGCGGTGGCCAGCCAGGTGATGAAGGTGCAGGAGGCCTCCAACGCGATGAGCGCCGGGGCGCTCGCGAAATCCGAAGCGCCCGCGCCCGGCCGCGCCGCCGGCGGACGCGTGCTGCGCGAGGCCGGCCCGCCGCGCCCGGCGTGGATCGGCGGCGAGTTGTTTTTGCTCCGGCGCATCCAGTGGCAGCGCGAGGGCGAGAGCATCCAGGGCGCGTGGCTGGACGCGGCGGCGCTGGAACGCTCGCTGCTAGCCGGCGCGCGCGACCTGCTGCCCGCCGCCAGACTCACGCCCGCGACCGACGGCCCGGCCGCCGACGGCATGGTGCTGGCATCCTTCCCCTTCCGCTTGGAAACCGGCTCGCTCCCCTCGCCCGGTCCGGTTTCCCGCCCGATCGTCGCGTCCCTGGCCGCGGGCTGGGTCGCAGCGCTGCTCGCGGTGCTCGCCGTCGCGCTGCTGGTGCGCGGCATCCTGCGGCTGAGCGAACGACGGGCCTCGTTCGTCTCCGCGGTCACGCACGAACTCCGCACGCCGCTGACGACCTTCCGGCTTTATTCCGAGATGCTGGAGGCCGGCGCGGTGAAGGAGGAAAAGCGCGGCGATTACCTGCGGGTGCTGACGAACGAGGCCGACCGCCTTTCGCATCTGGTGGAGAACGTGCTCGCGTTTTCCCGGATCGAGCGCGGCAGCGCGCGCGCCGTGGTGCGGGAAACGACCGCCCGCGAGCTGCTCGCGCCAATGCACGAGCGCTTCGCCGCGCGCCTCTCGTCCGCCGGGCTGGCCTACGAGCCGGACCTTTCCGGCGAAGCCGCCGGGCGGCCGCTCATGGTCGACGCGGCCGCCGTCGAACACATCCTGTTCAATCTCATCGACAACGCGGCGAAGTACGCCGTGCCGGGCGATCCGCCGAAAGTGTCGCTGGGCGTGGAAAGCCGGCCCGGCGGCATCGCCATCGTCGTGCGGGACTTCGGGCCTGGCATCGCGCCGGGCGAGCGGAAGCGGATCTTCCGGGCGTTCCACAAATCCGCCCGCGAGGCGGCCGAAAGCCGGCCCGGCGTCGGCCTGGGCTTGGCATTGTCGCGCCGGCTCGCCCGAGGGATGGGCGGCGAGCTGGCTTTCGAAGCGCCCGCCGCCGGTCGTGGCGCGTGCTTCATTTTGCGGATGCCGCTGGGGACGTAAGACGGCACGAAAAAGCCACGCCCGTGACCGGGCGTGGCGGGTTGACGCGGCGTGGGATCAGTTGCGCTCGGTGTCGTCCGCGTTCTTTTTCCCTTTCTGGGGTTGTTGCTGGCGTTGTCCGCCGCCGGACGAACCCGGCTGGGCGGCTTCGCGGCGCGGCTGGGGCGTGGGTTGGACGCGGGACTCGGGTTGCGGGGCGGCCCGGCGTTCGACCTTCGGGGCCTCACGCGGTTCCGGTCGGGGTTCGACCCGGCGCTCGACCTTCAGCGCTTCGCGCGGCTCCGGCTTGGGTTCGACCCGGCGTTCGACCTTCGGGGCTTCGCGCGACTCCGATTTGGGTTCGACGCGGCGTTCGACCTTCGGGGCTTCGCGCGGTTCTTCCTTCGGCACGACCCGGCGTTCCGGTGCCGGCGCGATCCGTTCGGGCGACGGTTTGCCAGGGGCCTCGCCCTTGCGGCTCGGGCTGATCTCGCGACGACCGGGCGCTTCGTCCTTGCGGCTGCCGGTGTCGCCCGGTTCGCGGGCACCGGGGGCTTCGCCCTTGCGGCTCGGCGTGATTTCCCGGCGGCCCGGAGCTTCATCGCTGCGGCCGGAGGGTTTTCCGGGAACCGCGGATTCGGTGGCTTCGGGCTTGAGCACCGGCTGGCGCACGGGCGGAAGCTTCGGCGGCCCTTCGCCCTTGCCGAATTTCGCGGCGGACTTGCCGCGCAGCGGCGAGGCGGCGAGCTCGACCTTTTCCGGCTTCGTCCGCTTCGCGCCCTCGCCGGGCGTGGCCGCGGCGGCGGCTTCGAGCGTCTTACGCTTCATGCCGAACTCGCGCGTCGCCTGACGTTGCGCGACGATCTGCTGGCGTTCGGCGTCTTTCAACGGCTTGAATTTCATCGGGCTCTGCTTGTCCTTCGCGTAGCGGTCGAGCGGTTCGGCGAGCGCCAGCGCCTGGGCGTCGCCACGGGCGCGGAGATCGCGGAACGTGCGCGCCGGGCGCAGCGCCTCGTTGTCGCGCAGCGACATGAACGCTTGCTCGCGGGTCCGCAGCCAGTTCCGGTCGTCGCGGTGGCGCCAGTACTGGTGCATCAGGATCGGGTCGTAGCCGCGGCGGCTGCCGTAGTAGCTGTACGAGGCGAAGTAGCCGTAGTCGCGGTAGCGGGGCGCGTAGTAGTCGCCGTAATAATAGTGGCCGTAGCCCGGGCGCAGGAACAGGTGGTCGAGGAACAGCCCGATCGTGATCACCGTGGCGGGCGTGTAGTAGTAGCCCGGGTCCGCGTAGTAACCGCCGTGGAAATACACCGGGGCGAACAGCACGCCGCGCCGGGCGACGGCATAGTCCCAGTAGCCGGAGACGAAGATGTAGCCGCGCGGCGTCCAGACATAGTGCGCTGGCACCCACAGCCAGTTCGGCTGGGCGAGCTGCCAGTAGCCGGGCGTCCATCCGTAGCGCTCGTCACGCCACGCCCAGTAGCCGGGCGTCCAGACGTGGTTGCGCGACGGCGCGGCAACGCTCGGCCCGCTTTCCAGAGTCGCCGGCGGTTCCGGCAGGTAGTCGGTGACGGTGGATTCCTCGCTCGACCAATAGCCGGAGATCCATTGGTAGCCGTTATCGAGCGGGTTCCAGTAACCCGGCACCCACTGGCGGCCGGGCGGCAGGTTGCGCCACACGCCGCTGATCCAGAGGAAATCGTTGGTTTCGTCATCCCACGCCCAGTAGCCGGAGATCCATGCCACGTTGTCGCCCTCGGGCCGCTGGTCGGGCGGGACTTCCTCGATCGCGGCGGGCGGCGCCTTCTGGATGATCACGCCGGGCGTCGGGTTGTAGCTGACGGTTTCGGCGAACGCCTCGTGAACCGGGCCGCGGGTCAGGACGTCCATGTCCTGCCGCGTGGTGTCGCCGGCGGGAGCGGGCGGTGCCGGGGCGGCGGCCGCGCGGTCCGCCACGGGCGTCAGCGGTCCGCCCAAGGCAAGGGCGAGGGCCGCGCCCAGAAGGGGAAAGGATTTTGGTTTCATGGCTGGGTTCTTTCGGTGAGTGAAAGCCACGGTCTGGCTGTGCGGGCCGCCCGCCAACATGGCGGAAAAAACGTCCCAGATAGACCCTACCCCTCCACCGGGGGAAATGCAAACGGCCGGCGTCGGGCGATTTGCCCGGAAAAACGGGAAAATCGCCCGACGCGGGGACGAAAAAGACGGCGTTTCCGGAGAAACGCCGTCTGAAGAGGAGGCCGAGCGGGCGAAATCCGCCGCCACGGCTCAATCGAGCGGCGCGAGCAGGTGGGACAGCGTTTCGGTGTCGATTTTCAGCTTCGTCGTGTCGTCGGAAAGCAAGGCTTCGACGAGCGCGGCCTTGCGCTGCTGGAGTTCGAGAATCCGGCTCTCGATCGTGCCGCGGCAGACGAGTTTGTGGACGAAAACCGGCTTGGTTTGGCCGATGCGGTGGGCGCGGTCGGTCGCCTGGTTTTCGGCGGCGGGGTTCCACCAGGGGTCGTAGTGGATCACGGTGTCGGCGGCGGTGAGGTTGAGGCCGGTGCCGCCGGCTTTGAGCGAAATCAGGAAAACCGGGAATTCGCCGGTCTGGAAGGCGTTGACCAGCGAGGCGCGGTCCTTGGTGTCGCCGGTGAGCTTGAGGAAGGGAATCCGGTGCGCCGTGAAGTGCGCTTCGATGCGGGCGAGCATCGAGGTGAACTGGGAGAATAGCAGGATGCGGCGGCCGTCTTCCAGCAGCGTGGGCAGCAGCTCGTGGACGAGGTAATCGAATTTCGCCGAGTCGTGGAGCTTCTGCGCGGCGGGCGTTTTCAGCAGCTGCGGATGGCAGCAGATCTGGCGGAGCTTCAGCAGGGCGTCGAGGACGACGATGTGCGACTTGGCGAGGCCTTTGGCGGCGATCACGTCGCGCACGCGCAGGTCCATCGCGGCGCGGACCGATTCGTAGAGATCGGTCTGTTTTTTCGTCAGGTCGATCTGGTGGACGATCTCGGTTTTGGCCGGGAGTTCGGTGGCGACCTGGTCTTTTGTCCGGCGCAGGATGAGCGGGGCGACCCGGCGGTTGAGCGCGAGCTGGGCATCGGGCGAACGGTCGCGCTCGATCGGTTTGCGGAGGCGCTGGTTGAACGCTTTCTCGTCGCCGAGGAAACCGGGCATCAGGAAGCGCATCAGGCTCCAGAGTTCGCCGAGGTGGTTTTCCATCGGCGTGCCGGACAGGCAGACGCGGTGCGCCGCATTGAGCTGGAAGGCATTCTGGGCGGTGACGGCCTTCGGATTCTTGATATGCTGCGCTTCGTCGAGCACCACGGCGTGCCAATCCTGTTTGCCGTGCGTTTCGAAATCGCGCGACAGAAGCGGATAGGAGGTCAGCACGAGATCGGCCTGCGGGATGGCGTCGAACGATGCGGCGCGGTCCGGGCCGTGGAGCACGAGCACCTTGAGGCCGGGGGTGAATTTCGCGGCTTCCGCGGCCCAGTTCGGCACCACCGAGGTCGGAGCGACGACGAGCGACGGTTTGCCCGGCTGGCGGGCGTGCTCGGCGGCGAGGTGGGTGAGCGTCTGCAGGGTTTTGCCGAGGCCCATGTCGTCGGCGAGGATGCCGTGCAGGCCGTGGGCGGCGAGAAACTGGAGCCAGCGGAAACCGTCCTGCTGGTAGGGCCGGAGCTCGGCGCCGACGGTTGCCGGGATTTCTGCGGGCGGCAGCTCGTGGAGGTCGCGCAAATTGCGGCCGAGTTTCGCCAGCGCGCGGGTCGTTTCGCTGCCGTCGATCGCCAGCGTGTCGGCGATTCCCGCGGCGGCGAGGCGGTCGAGGCGGGACGGATCGCCATTGCCCTGGAACAGGTGGCGGACCTGATCGACGATTTCCATCAGCCGTGCGGCGGGGAAACGGATGAAACCGTCGGCCGGATTCTCGCAGGGGAGAAACAGAAACTCGGGCAGATCGGGCGAATCGGCGGGCGGAAAATCCTGCGCGATGGCCTCGGCGATCAACGGAATCAGGCTGAGGCGTTTGCCGTCGATTTCGTAGGAGACGTCGAAGCGGAACCAGTCGATGCCGTGATCGGGGTCGGCCTCGATGGCCGGTAGGAACGCGTCGGCGTCGCGGCAGGCGAGCCCCGCTTCGGGCGAGATCTCGATCCGCCAGCCGGCGTCGCGCAGGGCCGCGAATTCCGGGCCGTCCAACAGCCGCAGCCACGCCAGGGCTGGGGAGGGCACCGGCACGGCGGGAACCACCGCGTGGCGGGTGGTGGCGTCCAGGGTTTGAGGCGGAACCAATGCCGCGAGCGCGAGCACGGGGGCCTTTTCCAGTTGTTTCAGCGCCGTGCGTTCGGCCTTGGCGTCGCGCGGCCAGATGACGCGCTTGCCCGCGATGACGGCATGGTGTTGCGGGTCATCCTTGCGACCGAGCGGAGCGAGACGCGGGCTGTCGCCGTATTCGAACACGGGTTCGCCCACCACCACGCGGGCGCGATCCCAAGACGGCCCGACTTCTTGGGGATGAATCGATAATACCGGCTGCGGCTTGGTCTTCGGACGGATTTCCTCTTCCAGCGCGGCGGGCATGGGCAAGGAAGCTCCCGGAAGCAGGGAGAAATGCTCGCTCAGCTGGGTGATTTGTGCGGCGGGGATCGACGGACCCTTCGGCCAAGCGGCGAGCACGGCCGGTGCCAGCGCGCTTTCGACCGTGCCGAGCTGGTTTTCCGTCGCGTCGAAATACCACGGCGGTTCGGTCGGCAGCAGGACGGCGGTCGGGCGGGCTGAGCGCAGGACCGGCCGTGCCGAACCGTCGGGCTGGCTTTCCCACACCGCCTCCACCGCGACGGCCGGGCCGACGGTCACCGGCTGGTAGTCATCCTTCCGGTCGAAGCTTTCCCTGCCGTAGAACATCCGGCCGGAGGCGAGCGCGCCTTCGAACAATTCGCTCCAATCCGGCCCCCCGATCGCCACGCAACCCCAGTTGGCCAAGCGGCGGCGCAGTTGCACGCGGAACAACGAGGCGAGCAGGATGTCCTCATGCGCCATGTATTTCGCGGGCTTGGCCGGATCGGCGGTGGCGTAGCTCGGCTCCATCAGGATGCCGCCGTCTTTCGTGCGTTTGGCGACGCGCAGCGTGAACTGGAGGCCCTTGCTCGCATGGCCGTAAGGTTCTTCCAAGCAATAGGCGAGGAAACGGTTGGACGGTGTCGGGGCTTTCGGCTTGGCAACGGTGGCCGCGGCGGCTTTCGCGGCGGTTTCGATTTCCCGCAGCCAGGTCACGACCGAGGGCGAAAAGGCCGACGGATCGGCGGAAGCGGGCGGTGCTGCACCCAGCTGATCCCCGAGAAACCGCAGGAGCGCCGCGGAGTGCTTGCATGAGTAACCAACCGGGCAGGAGCAGGTGGTTTGCAAATGAAACTCCCGTCCGTTCGGCGAGAGTTTGACGACGCTCACATAAGGCGACCGGTCGTTGCCTTGGACATGCGCCAACAAGTAGCCGGAGCCATCCGTGTCGGCGTGCCAATCCAAGCGCGTGATCGTCCGGGCGCTGGCGTAGCCGGCCGCGCGTGAAAGCGTGGCTTTGCTGAAAAACGGTTTCCAACGCTCCGCCCGCAGCCAGTCGATGAGACCGGGCTGGGCGGAGAGTTGGGCGAACGGATTCATGGGAATGAAGAGGCTTGGCGGGCGAAATCCGCCGCCACGGTTCAGTTCGCCACGATGCTGACGAGCTTGCCGGGGACGTAGATCACCTTGCGGACGGTTTTGCCGTCGGTGTGCTCCTTCACCTTCGGGCTGCCGAGGGCGAGCGCCTCGACGTCGGCCTGGGCGGCGTCCGGGGCGAGGCGAAGCTTGTCGCGCAGCTTGCCGTTGACCTGGACGACGACCTCGATCTCGTCGGCGACCAGCGCGGACTCGTCGTAGGCCGGCCACGGGCTTTCGCTCAGCGGCGTCGCGCCGCCGAGGCGGGCGTGGATTTCCTCGGTCAGGTGCGGGGCGAACGGGTTGAGCACGTGCAGCAGCGCGGTGAACTCCGCCAGCGGCACGACCTCGGCCTGGGTCAGGGCGTTGGTGCAGATCATCATCTGCGAGATCGCGGTGTTGAACGACAGCTTCTCGATGTCCTCGCCGACCTTCTTGATGGTCTCGTGGGCGACCTTGCGCAGCGCCTTGTCGGCGCACGGCACGTCCTGGACCTTCGGCGAAATCGTCCATTCGCCCGCTTCGTTCTGCTCGAAGCCGAGGCGCCAGACGCGGGCGAGGAAGCGCGAGACACCTTCGACGCCCTTCATGCTCCACGGTTTCACCTGCTCCAGCGGGCCCATGAACATCTCATAAAGGCGCAGCGCGTCGGCGCCGTATTCGTTCACCACGTCGTCCGGGTTCACCACGTTGCCGCGGGACTTGGACATCTTCTGGCCGTCCTCGCCGAGAATGAGACCTTGGTTGACCAGCTTCTGGAACGGCTCGTTCGACGAAACGTGGCCGAGGTCGAAGAGGACCTTGTGCCAGAAACGGGCGTAGAGCAGGTGGAGCACGGCGTGCTCGGTGCCGCCGACGTAGAGGTCGACCATTCCGGATTGCGGATTGGCGATTGCGGATTGCGGATTGGAAGAGCCGGACCAGTAGGATTCGGCCTCGTTGGAAATGAAGCGGTCGCCGCATTTCGGGTCGCAGTAGCGGAGGTAATACCAGCACGAGCCGGCCCATTGCGGCATGGTGTTGGTTTCGCGGATCGAACCGTCGGGCAGCTCGACCCATTCGCGGGCCTTGCTGAGCAAGGGCTCGGGCGAACCGGACGGCTTATAGTCTTCGAGCGGCGGGGCGAGCAGCGGCAGCTCGCTGTCTTCGATGGCGAAATGCTGGCCGTCCTTCCACTTGAGCGGGAAGGGCTCGCCCCAGTAGCGCTGGCGGGAGAACAGCCAGTCGCGCAGCTTGAACTGCACGCGGCGGGTGCCTTTGCCGTTCTCCTCCAGCCAAGCGATCATCTTTGCCTTCGCTTCGGCGGTCGGAAGGCCATTGAGGAAGCCGGAGTTCACGGCGGTGCCGGCGTCGGTGTAACCCTGCCAATCGGTGTCGACATGCACAGGTTGGACGACCTGAATGATCGGCAGCTTGAACTTCTGGGCGAACTCGAAGTCGCGCTCGTCATGGGCGGGCACGGCCATGATCGCGCCGGTGCCGTAGCCCATCATCACGTAGTCGGCGATCCACACGGGGATCTGCTCGCCGTTGACCGGGTTAATGGAATACGCGCCGGTGAAGACGCCGGACTTGTGCTTGTTGAGGTCGCCGCGCTCGAGATCGGACTTCGCCGCGCAGGTGGCGATGTAGGCTTCGACGGCGTCCTTTTGCTCGGCCGCGGTGATTTCCGCGACGAACGGATGCTCGGGCGCGAGCACGAGGTAGGTCGCGCCGAACAAGGTGTCCGGGCGGGTGGTGAAAACGGTGACCTTGTGGCCCTGGATGTCGAAATCGACTTCCGCGCCTTCGCTGCGGCCGATCCAGTTTTTCTGCAGCAGCTTGATGCCTTCCGGCCAGTCGAGCGGTTCGAGTTCATCGATCAGGCGCTGGGCGTATTTCGTGATGCGCAGCATCCACTGGCGCAGCGGACGGCGTTCGACGATGTGACCTTTGCTGCGCCATTCTTCGACTTCCTCGTTGGCGAGCACGGTGCCGAGGTCGGGCGACCAGTTCACCGGTGCTTCGTGGACGAAGGCGAGGCGGACGGCGTCGATCTGGTCACGGGTCCAGCCCTTGGCCTCCAGTTCGGCGACCGGCTTGGCCTTGCCCGTTTCCTCGCAGAAGTAGGACGAGTAGAGCTGGAGGAAAATCCACTGCGTCCAGCGGACGTATTCGGGATCGGTGGTGGCGACTTCGCGGTCCCAGTCGTAGGCGAAACCGAGCGACTTCAGCTGGCGCTTGAAGGTCGCGATGTTCGCTTCGGTCGTCACCCGCGGGTGCTGGCCGGTTTTGATCGCGTATTGCTCGGCGGGCAGACCGAACGAGTCCCAGCCCATCGGGTGCAGGACGTTGAAACCCTGGCGACGCTTCGCCCGGCCGATGATGTCGGTGGCGGTGTAGCCTTCCGGGTGGCCGACGTGCAGGCCGGCGCCGGACGGGTAGGGGAACATGTCGAGGACGTAGAACTTCGGCTTCGAGGCGTCGAAATCGGCGTCGCCCGGATTCGGGGTGCGGAAGGTTTTTTCCGCGTCCCAGCGGGCCTGCCACTTGGGTTCGAATTCGTCGAAGGGGAACGGTTTGCGTCGGTCGGACATGGCGAAAGTCGGAAAAGCTTGAATTCGAAGGCCTTGAAGCCCCTCGAACGGCGGGCGCGGAATTTGGTGCAGCGCCTTGATTTTGAAAAGAAAAACCCCGTCCGGCGCGGAGCCGGACGGGGGAGCCATGATGGATGCGATACTCCGTTCAAAGGGTCAGTCGAGGTCCTTGTTGGCGTGGGCCTCGTCGAGGTGCTTCAGGAAGTCGTCGAGCTTCGGATACTGCGAGGCGTAGAAGCGGGAGAACTCCTTGCCGTCGGCGTTGAGCAGCACGACGGTCGGGAAACCTTCGATTTTGTATTTCTCGGCCTGCGGCTGGTTTTTCTCGGCCACGGTCGGCGTGCCTTTCGGGAAATCGAGCTCCACGAGGATGTATTTTTTCGCCGCGGCGGAGACGAATTCCTTCTTCGAGAAGACGTTCTTGCGCATCGCGATGCACGGCGGGCACCAGTCGGAGCCGGTGAACTCGACGAGCACGGCTTTCTTTTCCTTCTTGGCCGTGGCGAGCGCCTGGTCGAGGTCGGTCGACCAGCCTTCGAGCGTGGTGGCGAAGGCCGAGGCGGAAAGGGCCGCGACGCCGACGGTCACGGATGCGAGCCAGGTGACAGCTTTCATTGCTTCCTTAGGCGTCATGAGCGGGTGGTTTATTCTAAAAACCTTGCCGGAGGGGAAAGATTTCGTAGCCACGGAGGCATGACGACCCGCCCGCGCCTGATCCTCGCCACCCGCAACGCGCACAAAACCGAGGAGATCCGCTCGATGCTCGGCGAGCGCTTCGAGGTGCTGGATGTCAACGACTTCCCGACCCTTCCCGCGATCGAGGAAACCGGCACGACCTTCCTTGAGAACGCTAAACTGAAGGCCGAGGGGATCAGCCGCGAGGTGGACGGCCTGGTGTTGTCCGACGACTCCGGCCTCGAGGTCGACGCGCTCGACGGCGCGCCCGGCGTCTGGTCGTCGAGCTTCGGCGGCGAGGAAGGCAACCACCCGAAGAACAACGAACGCCTGATGCGGGAAATGGCCGGGCGAACCGAGCGCGCGGCGCGCTTCCGCTGCACGATGGTGCTGGCCGAGGGCGGGCGAACGCTGGCCGATTTCAGCGGCACGGTGGAAGGCCGGATCGTCGGCGAGCTGCGCGGCACCGGCGGCTTCGGCTACGATCCGCTGTTCGTGCCGGATGGCTACGACGAGACTTTCGCCGAACTCGGCCACGACGTGAAAAACCAGCTCAGCCATCGCGCCCGCGCGCTGACGCAGGTCGTGGCGTGGCTTGAGGTTAAAAAATCCTGAAAATTTGAAACAATTGACGATTTCAGCTACGCTCCCCGGCGTGCGCCGCGTTTTTCTGCTCACCCTTCCGTTTCTCGCCCTGTTGCCTTCCTGCTCGAACCAGGTGAAGGCGAAGCAGCCGGTGTCCTACCACTTCGTCTCGGGCAAGACCGCGCTGCTGCGCGGCGGCCTGGCCTATGCCCCGGCGGGCGCGCCGGAAGCGGTGAAGCGGGCGATCCAGGCGGGCAACCGGCTGCAGGGCAAACCGTACAAGTGGGGCGGCGGCCACGCGCAAACCAACGACTCCGGCTACGATTGCTCGGGCTCGGTTTCCTACGTCCTGCGCGAAGCCGGCCTGCTGAAGGGCTCGCTGCCGTCGCGCGGCTATTTCGAATACGGCAAGAAGGGCGAGGGCAAATGGATCACGCTCTACATCCGCAAGGGCCACGTGTTCATGACGGTGGCCGGCCTGCGCCTCGACACCGGCGGCCCGGGCCAGGAAACCGGCCCGAAGTGGAAGCCGGAAACCCGCTCGGCCAAGGGCACCGTGGTACGCCATCCAGTGGGGCTGTGATCCACTGGGATCGCGGACTTTAGTCCGCTTGGCTTGGATGGCTTCGGTTGACGGGGCGGACTAAAGTCCGCGGTCCAATTGAAGAGCCGCTCGCACGGCGGCCAGCTCGGGCAGCACCGCGTCGGCCAGCGAGAAATCGAGGCAGGCGGTGCAGCGGTTCGGCACCGCCCAGACGGTGGCGCCGGCGGCTTTGGCGGCTTTCACGCCGTTGAGGGAGTCCTCGATCACGAGGCAGGCGGAGGGATTGACGCCGAGGCGGCGGGCGGCTTCGAGATAAAGGTCGGGCGCGGGTTTGATCCGCGGCGCGTCGCCACGGCAGACCACGGTGTCGAACCACGAAACCAGCCCGAGCCGGTCGAGCCAACCGTCGACCCAGTGGTGCGACGAACTGGACGCCACGGCGCGCGGCAGCCGGGCGGATTGGAGCGCTTCGAGCAGCTCGACCGCGCCCGGCATCGGGCCTTCCTGGGCGAGATCCCGGACGATTTCCTCCTGCCGACGGGTGTCGAGGTCGTGCCAGTCGAACGCCCGGCCGGTCAGCTCCTCCAGATGCGTTTTCGGCGACCAGGTGGCGAAATCCGAGCCGATGCACTGGGTGTAGACCTCCAGCGGCAGCGGGTGGCCGTGGGCGAGGAACGTGCGATGCCACGCGTCGTAAATCGCCCACTCGGTATCGACGAGCACGCCGTCGAAATCGAACAACACCGCGGAAAACTGCATGCGGGGGAAGTAAGGGAGCCGGGCGGCCGCGTCCAGCCGTGAGCACGGGAGGGGCCGGGGGCCAGGGATTAGGGGTCAGGAAGAGAGAAGACCGGGGCTGACGAAGCGGGCTAAAGACCCGCGGTCCGACTGAAGAGTCGCCCATTTCCAGCGCCCTTCTTCCCCTAACCCCTTGCCCCTGAATCCAGGCCCCTCAAGGATTGATCCGCAGATCCGGGGCAAGCAGCAAAACCTCGGTGCGCTGGAACGCCTGCATCCGCGAGGCGAGACGCGTGAGCGCGGCGCGGGCCGGGGCGGGCAGCGCCTCCGCCACGCCGCTTTGCCGCAGGAGCTGGCGCAGCCGGGTGGCGGTCTGCGGGTGCTTGCCGACGCGGATGATTTCGTCCTCGTCGACTTCGGCGTGCGAATCGTGGTGTAGCAGCCCCTCGAACGCGCTTTTCGGTTCCGGGATCAATTGCGCCTCGGGCGAACCGAGCTTCGCCTGCCTGCCGGCCCAGGCGATCGCGTCGTCGAGCCCGCCGATTTCATCGACCAGGCCGATTTCGAGCGCCTTTTGCCCGCTGTAGACGCGGCCGCCGGCGAGCGGTTCCAGCTCGCCCTTGAGCCGACCCTTGCGACCGTCCTCGACGCGTTTTTTGAAGGTCGCGTAGACCTGCGCCATCGACTTGCGGACCAGCGCGGCCTCCTCCGGCGAGTACGGGCGGGTCATGCTCATGACGCCGGCGTTCTTGCCGCGCTGGGTGGTGTAGGTCGCGATGCCGAGTTTTTCCAAAGCTCCGCCGACGACGAACTTCATGCCGACCACGCCGATCGAGCCGGTGATGGTGCCGCTCTCGGCGAAAATCCGGTCGGCCGCGGCGGAAACGTAGTAGCCGCCGCTGGCCGCCACCCCGCCCATCGACACGGCGAACGGTTTTTCCGTCGCCTTCCATTCGTCGGTCGCCTCCCACAGCACCTCGCTGGCGAGGGCGGAACCGCCGGGCGAATTGACGCGCAGCACCAGCGCCTTGGCGTGGTCGTCCTTCCGCAGGCGGAGGATTTCGGCGCGCACGTCCGCGACCGACTCGTCGGTGATGTCGCCCTCCAGCGCGACCACGGCGACGTAATCGGCGGGCGCCTTGTGCTTCTGCCCGCTGTTGAGCAGCATTTTGAAGAAGTCCATCAGGCCGGTGATTTTCGGCCCTTCGAGCTCGGGCAGCGCGTAGCCGTAGTCGAAATCGGCGTCGGGGTAGGCCTCGAGCAGCGCCTTGTTGAAGTCGGTGCGGTAGAGCAGCGCGTCGGCCAGACCGCCGGCCTTCGCCTCGGCGGCGGTCATCGTGCCGCGGTCGATGAGCTCGCGGACCTTGTTTTCCGGCAGCTTGCGGCCGGCGGCCACGTCGCGCAGCAGCACATCGAAGATCGAATCGACGAGTTGTTCCTCCTGCTGCTTCGCATAGTCGCTCGGGCCGGTGCGGTAGAACTCCTCGCCGAAGCTCTTGAAATCGCCGATGTGGATGACGTCGGCCTGGACGCCGATCCGGTCGAGCAAGTTTTTGAAATAGAACGCCTCGGAGTGGATCCCGCTGAACTCGCAATCGGCCTCCGGCATCAGCGCGAAATGATTCGCCGCGCTGCCGAGCAGGGCGGTCTTGTTGGCGAGCGCCTCGCTGTAGATCCAGACGTCCTTGCCCGCGGCGCGGATCGCGAGCAGGCGGCGGCGGATTTCCTGCACCTGGGCGAGGTCCAGCTCGGCGCGGTCGGTGTCCAGCACCACGGCCTTCACCTCCGGATCGGCGGCGGCCTTTTCCAGACTGCGGGTCAGGTCGAAGGCGGTCAGCGGCCGGCGCGTGTCGGCGGACAGATCCAGATCGAGCAGCGACGGATCCTGCCGGCCGGATTCCGAAATCTCGCCCTCCAGGGTGTAAACGGCGACGACCGGCACGGGTTTTTCTTCCGCCGCGGCGGCGGAAAACGCGGTGGCGGCAAGCAGGGCAAGGGCGGCTCGCATGGTTGTCGCCACGCATTAACACGTTATTCACAAGTTGCCAACGGCCGCTAGAGACCCCGCCTCGGCGATTGACGCCCGCCCCGTCCCGCAGGCACGTTCCCCGAATGAACGCCGCGCCGCTTGTCGGAATCATCATGGGCAGCACGTCGGATTGGCCGACGATGGAACACGCCGCACGCACGCTCGAAGACTTCGGCGTGACGTGGGAAGCGGAGGTCGTCAGCGCCCACCGCACACCGGACAAGCTCTACGCCTACGGCTATTCCGCCCGTGAGCGCGGCCTGAAAACGATCATCGCCGGGGCCGGCGGTGCCGCCCATTTGCCCGGCATGACCGCCGCCATCACCGACCTGCCGGTGCTCGGAGTGCCGGTGGAATCGAAGGCGCTCAAGGGCATGGACTCGCTGCTTTCGATCGTCCAGATGCCCGGCGGCATTCCGACCGCCACCTTCGCCATCGGCAAGGCCGGCGCGATCAACGCCGCGCTGTTCGCCGTCGCCATGCTCGCCAATGAATCGCCCGCGCTGGCGGAAAAGCTCGCCGCGTTCCGCGCGAAGCAGACCGCCACCGTGCTCGACGCCGAACTCCCGCCCCTTTCGCCCGGAGCATGAACCCGTTCACCGATCCGAATTTCCGCCTCGGCATCGTCGGCGCCGGCCAGCTCGGCCGCATGCTCGCGATGACCGCCCGCCGCATGAACCTGCGCACGGTCGTCTGGACCGGCGGGCTGGAGGCGCCCGCGGTCGAACTCGCCGACGAGATCATCGACGAGCCGTTCGATTCGCCCGTCGCGCTCGAGCGCTTCCTCGCCACCGCCACCGTCGCGACGGTCGAGTTCGAGAACATCCCGCGCGCCACGCTGGAGGCGATCGCCGCGGAACTGCCGCTGCACCCCTCGCCCGACGCCATCGCGATCTGCCAGAACCGCGAGCGGGAAAAAACCTTCCTGCGCGAAAACGGCATCCCCTGCGCTTGGTTCGCCGTCGTTTCCTCGGCCGACGAACTGGCCGCGGCGATGAAGGAACTCAACGGTCCCGGCGTGCTCAAGACCGCCGCCTTCGGCTACGACGGCAAGGGCCAGCTCAAGATTCAAGGCGACGAGAACCCGGCCGACGTCTGGGCGGCGTTCGGCGATGGCCGGGCGGTGCTCGAAGGCTGGGTGCCGTTCGAAAAAGAACTCTCGGTGATGGTCGCGCGCGGTGCCGATGGCTCGACCGCCGTCTACGACCCGGCGGAAAACCGCCATCGCCACCACATCCTCGACGTCTCGATCGTCCCGGCCCGCGCCTCCGCCGACACGCTCGCCCGCGCCCAGGCGCTCGCGATCCGCGTCGCCGAAGCGCTCGGCTACCGCGGCATCCTCGGGGTGGAATTCTTCCTCCTGCCCGACGGCGAACTGGTCGTGAACGAAATGGCCCCGCGCCCGCACAACTCCGGCCACCACACGATCGACGCCTGCG
>Ga0070664_100000454_pt1 | contig 31058 bp, 24 predicted proteins | sample KBSC73metaG_FD_65863 | JGI IMG/M metagenome (GOLD analysis project Ga0070664, IMG submission 65863) | Corn rhizosphere microbial communities from Kellogg Biological Station, Michigan, USA - KBS C7-3 metaG | ecosystem: Host-associated > Plants > Roots > Rhizosphere > Soil ... | reverse complement strand
AAGAATCTCAAGCTGCGACATCGCGCGTACGAGTGCGCGTACAACTCGTTCCGTTTCGCTGCGCGCTTGCGCGGCGATCTGAGCGAGTTCGCGCCGTCGATCGCCGAGACTCTGCAGAGTGTCGGCGACGAGCTCGCAGCGCTCGCGCGCGACAGCTGCCCGAACGAGAGCGAGCGTCGTCAGTTGATCGATGGACTCGAAGGCGCGCTGCGTTCACTCGGACTCTCCGATGCCGCACAGGTCCACATCGTTTCGCAGCTCGCTCCACGCATCATGGCCGGCGAACCGGCGAGCGCGAGCAAGGAAGCGTGGACACGGATGGCGGTGTAGTTGACGACTTAACCAATCAACGGAAGCGCTTCACGACCGCTGCCAGTCTGTACGACATAACCTCAAATTCCCTACAGACTGCGACTTGTCGCCAAATCAAGTGTCGGCTGAAAGCGACCAAACCGCTTGACTTATCCCCGCTAGGAAGCGGACTATCAAACCGTTCCAAGTTCCAAGGGCAAACTCGCCGAAAGGCGAGGACGCAAAGCTTCCGGTCTAACGGATTCATTTCCTAAGACAGCGGGGTTGCCACGGGGCCGAGATTCGATCTCGGCAGCGGGTTCGCCATCGGTCCTGCTCTGCAGAGAGCACCGATAGAAACAGAATCGCGAATCCCACCGTGACGAGCGCGAAACGCATCGAAGCGCGCTCCCTCCCCCATCGAAATGAGTCACGTCGGGCCGCGAGCGCTCGGCTTGGTTGATTTGCATTCGGGCATGGGGAAGAAGACGTGGACAAGACCAGCACCGCACAGCTAGCTGTGACATCGCCACCGCCGATCGCGGCGGCCAATGGCACCGGCTCGGCTTTGTTCGTGATCAATCTGTGTGCGTCGATCGCACCGGTGCGACTCGACGGCAACAACATCCCGGGGCTGGAGAACTATCGTCTTTATCAAGTGGCCCGCAACGAGGACGGCCGCACGCGCCATCGCCTGCGCCTCGGATTTTTCGTCAGCGAGTCGCACGCCGAGAGCGTGCTGACTGTCGTTCGCCAGCAGTACCCGACTGCGTTCACTGCGTGCCTGTGCGAAGAGGATCGCCGCTTCGCTCGCGGCTTCTTGCCGGACTCGGCAGCAGCCGGTCAGCCGAAGCCCGCAGCAGCTCCCGCGAAACCCGCTGCTACTGTCGCTCAACCGAAGCCTGCTGCTCCGGCAGCAGCGTCGAAGCCTGCAGCGCCTGCTACGCCTGCCAAACAAACACCCGCTACAGCGAAGACAACCGCGGCGGCTGCATCTGAAGCCATCGAGCTGACCTGGGAACCCGAGACGCCGGCAGCGGCGGCACCTGCAGCAGCAGCGACGAAAGCTGCGAGTCCCGCGCCTGCGGCGAAGGCGCCTGCACCGACCGATGGTCTCGACGAATTCACCTGGGAGCCGCCTTCACTGACGCCCGCTGCGGACGCAGCGATTGCAAAATCCTCAGCCACTGGCGTGGTGAAAGCCGTGCCGGTCGCAAACAAGCTCCCTGCGGAAAAGGCCTCGTCCGATACGGCCAAGCATCCCGCACTCAAGCTCGCAGCGAAGCTTCCTCCTGCACCGGCGCCAGCGCCTGTCGTTGCCAAGCCCGCGGCGCCCGTTGCCGCGAAGCCCGCCGCTGCGCCGATCGCTGCGAAGCCTGCGGTCAAACCGAGTGCGCCGCCCGCGACGGCAGCGCCCGCGAGCAAGCCCGATACTGCAGCGAGCATGCGAGTGCGTGCTCTCGATCTGACCTTCTCCGATCCGCCGGCCCCGACCAAGCAAGCGCAGTCCGCTGCGCCGGCCACGCCGTTCCACGTCGGCAAGGGCGTCGAGATCAAAGACCCTGGGATTCATCTCGAAGCCGACAAGGCACCTGTCGCGACCAAGCCGACGACGACGCCTGCACCGAAGGCCCCCGCGAAGGTCGCGGAGAAAGTTGCCAAGCCGACTCCGACTCCTGCAGCGCCTGCTGCATCAGCCAAGCCCGCTGCCCCCGCCGCTGTCAGCACGCCGGCCGCGATCCGCATCACTTCTTCGGCGCCGCCGCCGGAGCTCGACAGCACACAGACCATCCGCGCGCTGACGAGCGCGGAGATGGAAGACGAGCAACAGGACAAGTGGTTTGCCGTCCAGCTCGCAGTTTCCGATCAGCCGGTGAACCTGGACGCGATGCCGCGCCTCGACATCTTCGAAGCGTATCGCCTGTACTCAGTCGCCACTGCCGGCAGCGGCAAGATCGTGCACTCGCTGCGCCTCGGCTTCTTCAAGGAAGCTGTCTCGGCCGAAGCGGTCAGCGGCTATCTAAAGACGTTCTTTGGCACGCCGACGATCATGCGCGTGAGCGTCGCCGAGCACGGCCGCTTCAAGGATCCGCCGTCGTCGAAGAAACCGCCGGCGGCGGCGCATGAGGCGAAGGTCGTCGAGTTCAACAACGCACGCACACCGGCCCGCCCCGTCGTGCCGACCGTGACGATGGAAGTCGCGTCCGGCGTGGACCCGGCGGCGACCGGCTCGTTCAAACCGCTCGACACCGGCTCGTTCAGGACCAGCGCGACCGGCACGCACAAGGCGCTGAAGAGCGCAGCGAAGACCACCGGTTCGAACACGAAACGCGCACGTCCGCAGAACGGCCGGACCGGCAACACGGGCAAGCACAAGACGCTGCCGCCCGGCGAGCGGAAAAGCCTCGCCGACGAGTTGCTCGACGAGGCGCGCGCAGTCCAGTTGTCGGAGAGCGGCATCCGCAAGCTGCCGAAGAACGACTCGCTGCTCTCGCGCATGTTCGGCAAGAAGACCAAGTAGCGCACGCTCCACGTTGCATCGATACTCCGCATCGGGCCGACTGGCCCGGTGCCGGGAGCTGATGCGTGGAATTTCAAACTGCCGATCTCTGCGATCACTTCGCGGCCGAGTTGCAGATCGGCGAGCCCCTGTTTCGCGACTACGGCGGCAAGCCGCGCTTCGCCGGCCAGATCGCGACCATCAAGTGCTTCGAAGACAACTCGCGCGTGCGTGATCTCGTCGCCGAGGCGGGTCGCGGCCGTGTGCTCGTCATCGATGCAGGCGGCTCGATGCGACGCGCCGTGCTCGGCGACATGCTCGCGCAACAAGCCGTCGACAACGGCTGGAGCGGAGTCGTGGTGTACGGTTGCATTCGCGACTCATTCGCAATTGCGCGGCTGCCACTCGGCGTCAAAGCGCTCGGTGCCTGTCCCATCCGCACCGACAAACGCGGCGAAGGCCAGCGCGACGTGCTCGTGCGCTTCGCAGGTGTGAACTTTCGTCAGGACGATTGGCTGTACGCGGACGAAGACGGACTGATCGTCGCGCCACGCGCGTTGCTGTGAAAAATCCGGCGCTAGGAAACCTCGCGGCCATTTACGGCGTTTTCAGTCGCCGTTTATGATGCGCGCCGTACTGTAACCCTCCCTTCAACTCGACCGCGAGAACGAGGACCGATCATGACCGACCGTCGCTACGATCGTCGTACAGTTCTGAAGACTGCGTTGGCAGGGCTCGCCGCATTGCCGGCAGTCGGACTGGCCGCTGATGCCCCCGCGGCAGGCGCACCGCCGCATCTCGATGAAAAAGATCCGCTCGCCGTCGCCATGGGCTACGTGCACGACGCCACGAAGGTCGACGCGAACAAGGTGCCGCAATACAAGAAGGGCGCGCACTGCGCGAACTGCCTGCAGCTGCAAGGCAAGGACGGCGACCAGTGGCGACCGTGCAATATCTTCCCGGGCAAAGCCGTCAACGCGAACGGCTGGTGCAAGGTGTGGGTCGTGAAGCCCGGCGCGAAGGTCGGCTGACGCCTCACTCTTTCGCCGGATCGCCTTCCGGCAGCACATCCTTGGCCCATTCGTAACGTTTCCACGCCGGCACCGGCGTGGGAACGTCTGCGCGCGGCACGAACTTCGAGCGCTCCACCAGCTGGTACTTGTGGATATAGCGCGGGCAGTTCGGAAACACTTCGCGCACCTGCACTTTGACGACGAACTGCGCCTGCAGATACGCAGGCTCGACTGCCGCGGCAGGCGCGAGCGACGCAGTGCCGTTCACGCGAATACGCTTGCCCGCTTCGAAATCGATGAACAGCAAGCCGACGTGCGGATTCATCTTGGTGTTGCCGAACGACAGGAACATGCCGTTGCCGTCGTAGTTCGGGAACACCAGCGTGGTCTCGTCGAGCACGCGCACGAAGCCCGGATCGCCACCCTTGTATGAGCAGTTCGGCCGACCCTCGGCGTCCGCAGTCGCCAGGAAGAACATGTCGCGACGCTCGATGAACTCGCGATCCTCCGGCGTAATGCGCGTGTGCCAGGTCACCTGCTCGAGACGATCCGCGAGCCGTTCGGTGTCGAATTCGCGCTGCAGCTCGCGATGACCTTCTTGATAGAGACGCGACATGGTTACCTTCCTCTATAGACGCAGGCGCTCACCGTAACCCGTCAGCTCGAGATAGCCGCGGCCGATCGCGCGACCGCGCTCGTCGAATGCACGCACTGCGCCTTCCCAGTAGAGCGTCCCAGTGCTCGCGCGTGCATCGTTCTCCTGATCGTCCAGCAACGGGCGCAGCAGTATCGTGCGCTCGCCCACGGTGATTTTCCATTCGACGGGATACGTGACGCCGGTGCGTGACGAACGCCAACGGCGCTGCGGCGACCATGCAATCTCATCGTGCGCAAAGTTGCGGTCCTCGCTGCCGGATTCGCGCAGCGTCGCGCCGCCCCAGTACTGCTGGCCGGCGTTGTCGCGAATGCGCTGGACCATCAGCGCGCCGCCGTCGTCGAGATTCAGGCCGACCCAATCCCAGCCGCGCGCACGCTCGTCGAACATGCCGCTCGACCATTCGTGATCGAACCATGCAACGCCGCGTACGCGCTGCTGGCGACCACCGATCGAGATGCGGCCGGTCGTCTGCAATTGCGGCAGGCTGTAGTAATAGCTCGCAAACTCCGGCTGCGGACCTTTCTGGCTGAATCCGTTTTTTCCATTGAGCAGTGGCGGCTGAGCGCGGACGCATTCGAGCTGCAGCGCGAACTCATTGGTAGACGCCACGGCAAAGTAGCGCTCGCCGTCCTGTCGCAGCGACCAATCGTCGATCTTGACTGCGAGTGTGCCTTCGGCAGCTTCGGCCAGGCCAAAGCCAGCGCGCGCAGATTTCTCAGCGCGCAACAACGCGCCGTGCCGCTGATCGCTGACGGCTGCGTGCGCAAACAGTACCTGGCGCGCGACGAACTTCGACGGATTGTCTTCATCGACGCCAGGCCGATTGCGGAAGAACGTCAGCTGGAAGCCGAACGGCTCGCCGCTCTCGCTTTCGAGCCAGCCGGTCAGATACCACCATTCGGTTCGAAAGTGCGGGTGACTGCCTTCGTCGCGCGGCAGCTCGATCGAGTAGCCCGGCACTACATTGGGAAACTCGACATCGGCAACACTCGGCGTTGCGCTCACGATGAGCAGCAACACGAGGAAGGTCTGCGCGATGCCTTTCACCAATCCTCCTTCACGGCTTTGACGACATCGGTGCTCATCGCCTGCCGACCGCTGACGACCGCGATGCCGGCAGCGGCAGCGATCAGCACTGCGCTCAACGACGCGAGCAGCCAACCAGGCGCAGCGAGATCCATGCTCCAATGGAACGACTGGCGATTGACCACGTAGATCAGGATCAATCCCACGACGCCGCCCGTGAGCAGGCCGACGAGTACTCCTACTGCGCCGAGCACTGCGCCTTCGATGGCGAGCATCCCTGCAATTTGCGCGCGCGTGAAGCCGAGATGTCGCAGCACGCCGAACTCGCCGCGTCGCGCGAGCACTTGCGCGCTGATCCCTGCAGCGATGCCGAACAAGCCGATCAACACCGCGACCAGCTCGAGCAGATAAGTGATCGCGAACGTCCGATCGAATGCCTGCAGCGACAGCCGCCGCAGGTCGGGCGGCGTGCGCAAGTCGTATTGCGTCGACGGCAGCAAATCGCGAATCGCATTCTCGAGCCCGTGAGGATCGACACCCTGCTGCAACCACAAGCTCACTGTGTTGACGGCCGTGTCGCCGGTCACTCGCACGTAGTCGGTACTGTCGATCACGACTGCACCGTTCTGATGTTCATAGTCGCGCCAAATACCGGCCGCGAATGCATCCAGCCGCTCGCCGCGCAGGAACAGCACGAACGAGTCGCCGGCGTGGATGCCGTAAAGATCGGCAGCAGCTTCGCTGATCCATGCGCGTATCGCAGCGCCGCGCGGCTGCGACTCCGCGGTCTTCGTCAGCCACAGTGCGCTCGGAATCGGCGTCTGATACGCGCTGCGTGCAATCAACGCCACCGGCTGCGAGCTCAGCGAAAGTTGCACGCGCGCGAAGCGGCCGGTTTCGAAGTGCGCGACGCCAGGCAGCGCACCCAGTCGCTGGACCGTGCTCGCATCGAGATGCGCCGACTGATCGACATACCCGAGCCGCACGTAAACATCGGCCGGCAGAATGCGCTGCGTCCACTGGTCGAGCGAGGTGCGGAACGAAGTGACCATGATCGCCATCGACACCATCAGGCTGAAGCTCACCAGAATCGCCGACACGCTGAGCGTCGCGTAGCGAGCAGTGCCGGCGATCTGCGCAATCGCAACTTGATAAGGAATCGAGCGCGCGACCGGCGCAAGGCGCAATGCCACCCGCACGATCGACGGCATGGCGATCACAGCGCCGACCATCAACAGCGCAATGGAGATGAAGCCGGGCAACGGCAGACCAGCGATCGGCGGCAACAGCAATACGAGTGCTGCGGCGAGCAACACCGCGGCAACGATGCGACCGTGCGTGCGCAGTTCGCGACTGGTCACGTCGCCCGCTTTCAACGCGGCCGCAGTCGGCACTCGCGCAGCTTCGATCGCTGGACGCAGGGCACCGATGATTGCCACACCCACGCCGAGCACGCAGAACGCGACGACCTCCCAGCCACCGACCTCGAATTGCGCGGCGAGCCCGCGAAAGTAGCCGGCGCCGAGATCGCCACCGATCGCACCGAGCCCGATGCGAGCTGCGATCACGCCGAGAATCACTCCCAGCACCGCGCCACAGGTACCGATGATTGCGCTGCTCGCGAGCACGAGCGCGAGTTGCTGTCCACGCGTGACGCCCAGTGCGTGCAGCACTGCGAACTCGCGCCGCCGTCGCAACGTCGCCAGCGATTGAGTCGAGTAGACGAAGAATCCGCCGGTGAACAACGCCACCAGTGCGAGCGCCGTGAGATTCGATCGATACGCGCGCGACAAACGCAACGCTTCGTTGCTCGCCTCGCCCGGCGTCGTGACTCTCGCGTCCGGCGGCAACAGCGCAGCGATAGCCGTGCGCACGCGCTCGGCAGTAATGCCACTCGCCAATCGCACATTGATGCGCGACAGCTTGCCGAGACGACCGAACTTCCACTGCGCAGCGGCGATGTCCATCACTCCAGCGCGATCTTCGAGCCCGGCCTGGGGCAGAACACCGGCGACGCGCAGCCGCTGCGTCTGCTCGCCAACCTGTATTTCCAGGGTGTCGCCCGTGTCTCGTTGCAGCTCACGCGCCGCGCTGGCGCTCAGGAATACTGCCTGCGGATCGAACGCATCGGCGCTGCGCGACATCGTGCCCGCGAGTGCTGCGAGCGACGACTGCAATTGGCGCGAGCGGAACGCATCGACGCCGAGCAGAGTGAGCGAGCTGCGGCGATCCGCAAGCTTGGCTTCGACTTCCACGACTGGACTTGCGACTGCCACGCCGGGCACGGCGGCGATGCGTGGATAAAGATCTTCATCCAGCCCAGAGGCGCTTTCGATCGCAAGGTCGGCGAGACCGTACAAGCTGCGCGCGGCCAGCGACACTTCGTCGGCCGCGGAGCGGTTGATCAAGTAGATCGCGAACCCGAGCGCGACGCCGAGGGCGATGGCGACCATGAGCAGCGCGTTGCGCCCGGGAGACCGGCGCAACGGCCCGACCAATGCAGCGTCGATGAGCGGCCAGGCTTGCATGTCATGCCGCCGGACGCTCGTGCAGTCCCCGCTGAGTCAGGCAAAAAACCCGCTGTGCCGTGGCAGCGGCCACGTCGGAGTGCGTGACGAGAATTCCTGCTGCGTTGTCGCGTTCGAGCTGCGTCCGCAACAGTGCGAGCACTTCCGCCGCGGAGTCAGCGTCGAGATTGCCGGTCGGCTCGTCCGCAAGCACCAGGCTCGGCCGATGCGCGAGCGCTCGCGCGATTGCGACGCGCTGCATCTCGCCGCCGGACAGCTGGTTCGGCAGATCGTTCTGGCGATCGAGCATGCCGACCGCGGCGAGCATCTCCTCGACGCGCGGGGCGATTGCGGCGTTCGCGGCCCCATTGAGCGCGAGCGGCAGACCTACATTGCGTGCAACAGACAGATGCGGCAGCAGGTGGAACGCCTGGAAGATGAATCCCATCCGTGCGCGCCGCAGGCGCGTGCGGCCGGCGTCGTCGAGCGCGACGACGTCCTGACCGGCGACGACGATGCGGCCCGAGTCCGGCACGTCGAGCCCGGCGATGAGATTGAGAAGCGTGGACTTGCCGGCGCCCGACTCGCCCATGATGGCGATGTATTGACCTGCTGCGAGCTGCAAGGAGACGTCGTGCAATACGACGCGTGCCCGCGCACCGACAAACGTTTTATTGACCTGCTCGACCGCCAGCATGGCCGGCGGTCAGAACCCTATCGTCACGCCGAGGTTCGCCGCGTACTGCAGGAAGAAGTCGCCCTTGGCCTTGACGCGGCAGGTCAGCCCTGCGGAGGAAACGCAGAAGATGTCGCTCTCGGAGTCGAGCACCGTGCCGAACACGCGCAGATCCAAGCGCACGCCGAAGCGCTCGTTGATCGGAATGCGCAAGCCGCCGCCCATCGTCGCCGCGAACTTGGTCTCGTCGTCGAGCCCCGAACCGTCGGGGCTGAAGCGCGCCGCGCCGATCGTCATGCCGAAGTACGGAATGACGTGGGTGTACTCGGCATCGGGATAGCTGACGGTGCCGCCGAACTGCAGATATTCCACGTCCATGTCGAACGGCGTGACGCCGTCGACGGTCGTGCTGTTGCGCACGTAGATCATCTCGTAGTGGCGCCACCAGTCTGCCGCGGCATCCATGATGATGCCGAAGTCGGTGCCGGCATCGAGGTCGCGGCTGCTGTTGTCGACGGGATCTTCGAACTCGCCGCCGGCCAGGTAGCCGACGAAGGGCGTGATCTCGAAGTTGTTGTACTTCGGCTCATCGGCTGCCTGCGCGGGCAACGACAGGACCAGCGTGGCGGCCGCCGCGGCAACTCCCGAAATCATCCGTCCCGAGAACGTCGACTGGTGCATCTCGTATACTCCTCGCCACTCGCCGCTACGTTAACACGATGAGAGCGTCCAGCATTGTCGTCGCAGCCGTTTTCGCGGCGTTGACGTTCGCGCTGTGGGCCTGGCTGAACCGGCCGAGCCCCGAGCCGCCGTGGCCCGCCCACGTGCAGGGCATGGCGTTCTCGCCGTTCGCCTCCGGCCAGGATCCGGTGCCGCAGATTTTGCCCACCCCGGAACAGATTGACGCCGATCTGCGACTGCTCGCCGGCAAAGTCACGGCGGTGCGCACGTACTCGTCGCTCAAGAGTCTCGGTCAGATCCCCGACATCGCCGCGCGCCATCAGCTCAAAGTCGCGCAGGGCGCATGGGTCGACCGCGAGCTGGCGACCAACGAGCTGGAGATCGCCGCGGCGATCGACCTCGCCAACCATCATGCGAACGTCATCCGGCTGGTCATCGGCAACGAGGTGATCCTGCGCAACGATCTCAGCGTCGCCGAGCTGTCGCGTCAGCTCGATCGCGTGCGCGCGGCGGTCGAGCAACCGGTGAGCACTGCCGAGCCCTGGGACGTGTGGCTGAAAAATCCGCAGCTGGTCGAGCACGTCGACTACATCGCCGTGCACCTGCTGCCGTATTGGGAAGGCATTCCGGTCGATCAAGCGATCGACTATCTCGCCAGGCGCGTCGCCGAGCTGGAACGCGCCTATCCCGACAAGCAGGTCGTGATCGCCGAAGTCGGCTGGCCCTCCGCCGGACGCACGCGCGACGGCGCTGTTGCTTCGACCAGCAACGAAGCGATGTTCCTGCGCCGCTTCCTGCAACGCGCGCGCGACGAAGGCTACATCTACTACATCATGGAAGCCTTCGATCAGCCCTGGAAGGCACGCTACGAAGGCGCGGTCGGCGCGTACTGGGGCGTGTACAACGTGGATCGCGAACCGAAGTTCGCATTCGTCGCGCCGATCGTACGCATTCCTCAGTGGCAAACACTCGCCGCGATCTCGGTCGTGCTCGCGACGATGGTGCTCGCTTTGCTCTACGTGCACAGTCGCACGCTCGATGCGCGAGGCCGCAGCCTGCTCGCGATCGTCGTCTACGCCGTGACGGCCGCCGCGGTCTGGATCATCTACGACTACTCGCAGCAGTATTTCACCGTCCGCAGCGTTCTCATCGGCGGCCCGTTGATCCTCAGCATGTTCGTCGTGATCGCCGTGCTGATCGCCGAGGCGCATGAATGGGCCGAAGCGCACTGGGCCATTCCGCGACGCCGCCCGCTCAGCATTGCGCCTGCCGGCACGCCGTTGCCGAAAGTTTCCATTCACGTGCCTGCGTACAACGAGCCGCCGCAGATGTTGATCGAGACGCTCGATGCGCTCGCGCGGCTCGACTATCCCGACTACGAAGTCATCGTCATCGACAACAACACCCGGGACGAAGCGGTCTGGCGCCCGGTCGAGCAACATTGCAGGCACCTCGGTGCGCGCTTCCGCTTCTTTCATGTCGATCCGCTGCCGGGCTTCAAGGCCGGCGCGCTCAACTTTGCGCTGGCGCGCACCGCGCCGGATGCGTCGGTCATCGCCGTCATCGACAGCGATTACCAGGTCGAGCCCGCGTGGCTGCGCGATCTGGTTCCCGGCCTCGCGGAACAGAAAGTCGCGATCGTGCAGGCGCCGCAGGACTATCGCGACGGCGGCGAGAGCGCCTTCAAGGCGATGTGCTACGCCGAGTACCGCGGCTTCTTTTTGATCGGCATGATCACGCGTAACGAGCGCAACGCGATCATCCAGCACGGCACGATGACGCTGGTGCAGAGACAGGCACTGCTGGAAGCCGGCGGCTGGGCAGAGTGGTGCATCACGGAGGATGCGGAGCTCGGCTTACGCCTGTTCGAGCACGGCTACGAAGCGCAGTATCTGCCGCGCAGTTACGGCCGCGGGCTGATGCCCGAAACCTTCACCGACTACAAGAAGCAGCGCTTCCGCTGGGCATACGGCGCCGTGCAGATCCTTCGCGCACACGCGCGAGCACTGTTCTCGCATACCGACGAGCGCCTGACGCGCGGCCAGCGCTATCACTTCGTCGCGGGCTGGCTGCCGTGGCTCGCGGATGGACTCAACCTGCTGTTCACGATTGCCGCGCTGGCGTGGTCGTTCGCGATGATCGTCGAGCCGCATCGCATCGATCCGCCGCTGATCATGTTTTCGGCGGTGCCGCTGGCGCTGTTCACGTTCAAGCTGGTGAAGCTGGCTCATTTATATGCGGCGCGGGTCGGCGCGAATATTCGCCAGACGCTCGCGGCTGCGCTGGCCGGTCTGGCGTTGTCGCACACGATCGGCGTCGCTGTGGTGAAGGCGCTGTTCACGCGGAATCAGCCGTTCTTCCGGACGCCGAAGAGCAAGCAGCCGCACGCGATTGCGCAGGGAATCTCGGCAGCGCGTACCGAGAGCTTGATGTTGCTCGCGATGTTGACTGCGGCGTGGGGGCTGACGCGGCTGCCGGAAGAGCTGAAGGGGCCGGACGTGTCGGTGTGGGTAGCGGTGTTGTTGATTCAGGCGGTGCCGTATGGGGCGGCGGTGCTGGTGTCGTTGATCAGCGCGCTGTCGTTGCCAGCGCGCTGGTTGGGTCCGCAGCCAGTCGGGCTGAAGCCCGACCTACAGCGCTCGAACTGACGTCGGCGGTTGGGCTGTAGGTCGGGCTTCAGCCCGACTCTCGTCCCTACAACTTCACCATCACGTGCCGGGGCACCGTGTAATCCTCGAGCGCATACACCGACAAATCCTTGCCGTAACCCGACCGCTTCAATCCGCCATGCGGCATCTCGCTCACCAGCATGAAGTGCGTGTTGATCCACGTGCAGCCGTACTGCAGCCGCGCCGCCACTCGCATCGCCTTGCCGACATCGTTGGTCCACACCGATGACGCCAACCCGTAATCCGAATCGTTGGCCCACTGGATCGCCTGATCGGCATCCTTGAAGCGCGTCACCGAGACGACCGGGCCGAACACCTCGCGTCTCACGATCTCGTCGCTCTGCTTCGCGCCTGCGATCACCGTGGGCTCGAAGAAGAACCCGCCACCGCCGCGCGATTTGCCGCCGGTCGTGATCTCGATGTGACGGCTCTTGTTCGCGCGATTGACGAAGCCGGCGACGCGCGAGCGCTGCTTCGAGCTGATCAGCGGACCCATCTCGACGCCCTCCTCGTCCTGCTTGCCGACTTTGATGGACGCTGCAGCGCTGGTGAGGTCCGCAACGAGCTTGTCGTAGATCTTCGGCCCGGCGTAGATGCGACACGCAGCGGTGCAATCCTGACCTGCGTTGTAGTAGCCGAAGGTACGTACGCCACTGACCACCGCTTCGCGGTCCGCGTCATCGAACACGATCACCGGCGCTTTGCCGCCGAGTTCCAGATGCGTGCGCTTCGCGCCTTTCGCTGCGGCCTGCAACACCTTCTCGCCCGTCGACACGTCGCCGGTCAGCGAGACCATCGCGACCTGCGGCTGCGAGATCAGCGCCGCGCCCACGCTCTGACCTTTCCCGTGCACGATGTTGACGACACCGGGCGGGAACAACTCTGCCAGTAACGTCGCAAGCTTGAGAGTCGTGAGCGGCGTCTGCTCGGACGGCTTCAGCACGATCGTGTTGCCGCCCGCCAGCGCCGGCGACAACTTCCACGCCGCCATCATCAACGGATAGTTCCAAGGCGCGATCGATGCAACCACGCCGACCGGATCGCGGCGGATCATGCTGGTGAAGCCCGGCAGGTACTCGCCCGCAACCGCGCCATGCACGGTGCGCGCCGCGCCCGCGAAGAAGCGAAACACGTCGACGATCGCCGGAATCTCGTCGTTCATGACGGCCGTGTACGGCTTGCCGCAGTTCTGCGATTCCAGTCGCGCGTAGTCGGCGGCCTCGGACTCGATCCGCTCGGCAATCTTCAGCAACAACGCCGCGCGATCCTTCGGCACGGTTGCGCTCCACGCCGGGAAGGCTTTGGCCGCGGCAGATACCGCACTCTCGATCTGCTCCGGCGACGCTTCGGCAACCGTCACGAGCGGCTGGCCCGTCGCAGGATCGAGCACGTCTTCCTTGGCGCCTTTGCCTGGGACCAGCTTGCCGTTGATGAGCAACTTCGTATTCATGCGGAACCTCGCCGGGTGAGACGGTACGCCAGCAGGATCGGGATGAAGGTCACGATCATCACGATGACTGCGACTACATTGGTGATCGGCCGCTCGCGCGGCCGGAACAGCTCGTTGAAGAACCAGATCGGCAGCGTGCGGTCGTGGCCGGCCGTGAACAGCGTGACGATGATTTCGTCGAACGACAACGCGAACGCCAGCATGCCGCCGGCGAGCAGCGCCGTCGCGCTCTGCGGCAACACGATGTGCCGGAAGGTCTGCCAACCGTCAGCGCCGAGATCCATCGACGCTTCGATCCAGCTTTGCGGCATGCGACGCAGGCGCGCAACCACGTTGTTGTAGACGATGACGATGCAGAACGTCGCGTGGCCCGCGACGATCGTCCAGAAGCCCGGATCGATCCGCGCGCTCTTGATCGCTGTGAGCAGCGCGATGCCCGTGATGATGCCGGGAAGCGCGATCGGCAGTACGAGCAGCACCGTGATGCTTTCTTTGCCGCGGAAGCTGCCGCGTGCCATGCCGAGTGCCGTCAGCGAGCCGAGCAGAATCGCGAGCAGCGTAGCGACAGCAGCAACCGACAAGGACAGCCGCATCGCTTCCCAGATGTCGGCACGCGCGAACGCCGCTGCGAACCAATGCAGCGTCAGACCCGGCGGCGGAAACTCGTAGGTGCGATCGGCCGTCGTGAACGCGTACAGGATGATCACGAGCACGGGCAGATGCATGAACGCGAGGCCCGCGTAAGCTGCGAGTCGCGCGCCGAGCGAAGGCTGATTCCAGCGTCTAGAGCGCATCGAACGCTCCGGCGCGCTTCGCCAACGAGAGATAAATCATGATCAGCACGATCGGCACGACCGAGAACGCCGCCGCGAGCGGAATATTCCCGGCCGTTCCCTGCTGCTGATACACCATCATGCCGATGAAGTATCCCGGCGCGCCGACGACGCTCGGAATGATGTAGTCGCCGAGCGTCAGCGAGAACGTGAACACCGATCCTGCAGCGAGACCCGGCAGTGCGAGCGGCAACGTGACCGTGCGAAACGTCTGCGCCGGCCGCGCACCGAGATCCGCTGAGGCCTGCAACAACGACTCCGGCACCTTCTCCAGCGCCGCGGCGAGCGGCAGGATCATGAACGGCAGCCACATGTAGACGAACACGATGAACATGCCGAGATACGACGATGACAGCGACGGCCCGCCGATGCCCGGGAGTCGCAGCACCGCATCGAGCGCGGCGCCGAGGCCGACCGTGTCGAGCAGCCAGCTGAGAATGCCTTGCTTCGCAAGGATCAACCGCCACGCATAAACCTTCACCAGATAGCTCATCCACATCGGCAGCATCACGCCGACATAGAACAGCGCGCGCGTACGCGCCGACGCATAGCGAACCATGTAGTTGGCGATCGGCAAGGCGATCGCTGCGCACGCGATCGTCACAGCAATCGCCATCGACAGCGTGCGCAGAATGATGTCGACGTTGGCTCGCTGCGTGACGACTTGTTTGTACGTCGCGAGCGTCGGCTCGTAAACGATCTTGGCGGTGAACTCGTCGATCGAGTAGATGCTCTGCGCGAGCAAAGTGAACAACGAGCCGAGATACACCGTGCCGAACCATAGCAGCGGCGGAATCAGCAGCAGCGCGACATACAACGTCGGCCGTCGATAGAGAAAGGTCGACAGCGCGGTCACGACGCTTCCGTCGCCGTCAATGGCACGGCATCGCCGCGCGACCACTCGAGTCGCACGCGCGCGCCCACGCGGAATTCACCGTTGGCATTCGTATCGGGCACCGCGGCGGCAAACACTTCGCCGCTTTCGAGCCGCACCTGCCAGCGACTCATCGCGCCGTGATACTGCACGTCGGCGACATCGCCGATGCAACTCATCGTGTCGCCGCCGGGAGCAGTCGCAGGTGCGCGCAGCCGAATGTTCTCTGCGCGCACGGCGAAGGGTTCCGCGCGGCCGCTCAAACGCTGTGCCAATTCGCCCGTCACGACATTGGCGCTGCCGACGAAGCGCGCGACGAACGCGGTAGTCGGCTTCGTGTAGAGCACCCGCGGCGTGTCGAGCTGTTCGATCTTGCCGCGGTTGAACACGGCGACGCGATCCGCCATCGACAGCGCTTCGCCCTGGTCGTGGGTGACGAACACGAATGTGATGCCGAGCCGCCGCTGCAGATTTTTCAGCTCGATCTGCATTTCCTCGCGGAGCTTCAGATCGAGTGCGCCGAGCGGCTCATCGAGCAACAACACAGGCGGCTGATTGATGAGCGCGCGCGCCAGCGACACTCGCTGACGCTGACCGCCGGAAAGCTGCGCGGGACGACGGTCCGCGAAATGCCCAAGCTGCACCAGCTCGAGCATTTCACCAGCGCGCTTGCGCCAATCGTCCTTGCGCTGACCGCGCACCCGCGGTCCGTAAGCCACGTTCTCCAGCACGCTCATGTGCGGAAACAACGCGTAGTCCTGAAACACCGTATTGACGGCGCGCGCGTACGGCGGATCGTCGGTGACGTCTTGACCATTCAGCAGCACGCTGCCGCTGTCAGGCGTTTCGAAACCGGCGACCAGCCGCAGGCACGTAGTCTTTCCCGAGCCCGACGGCCCGAGCATCGCGAAGAACTCGCCGGCCTGCACCGTCAGCGAGACGCGATCGACGGCGCGCACTTCACCGTAGACGCGCGACACATCGCGAAACTCGATGGCGGCGCTCATGGCCGGATCGAATTCGCTACCGGCCTCCCATCACCGCGACGTAGTCGGTCGCCCAGCGGCTGTACGGAATGCAGGCGTCGTTCTGTGACGCGCACTTCGCTTCCGGCGTGCGCCAGAATTTGATCTTGTCGAAGTTGTCGATGCCGTTGGTCTTGCAACCCTCGGCGGTCAGCAGATCGTTACCGGTGCACGCCGCGGGCACGACCGGCACCGAGCCGAACCACGCCGCGACGTCGCCCTGCACTTTCGGACTGATCGACCATTCGAGCCACTTGTACGCGCAGTTCGGATGCTTGGCGCTCGCTGCCAGCATCGTCGTGTCCGCCCATCCGGTCGCGCCTTCGACCGGCACGGTGCTCGCGATCGGCTGCTTGTTCGCGCCGAGCGTGTTGACCTGGAACGGCCACGAGCCGGAGGCGACCACGCCTTCGTTGGTCATGTCCTGCACCTGCACGTTCGCGTCGTGCCAGTAGCGCTGGATCAGCGGATGCTGAGTGCGCAGCACCTCGAGCGCGGCGTTGTATTGCTGCTCATTGAGCTCGTACGGATCCTTGATGCCGAGCTCCGGCTTCTTCGTCATGAGATACAGCGCGGCGTCCGCGATGTAGATCGGTCCGTCGTACGCCTGTACGCGGCCCTTGTTCGGCTTGCCGTCGGGCAGCTTGCCCGGCTCGAACACGACGCTCCACGAAGTCGGCGCCTTCTTGAACACCTTGGTGTTGTACATGAGGACGTTCGGACCCCACTGGTACGGCACGCCGTAGTGCTTGCCGTCCACGTAATGCCACGGCGCTTCTTTGAGGCGCGGATCGATGCTCTCGTACGAAGCCACCTTCGAGATGTCGACGGGCTGTACGGTGTTGCCGCGGATCAACCGCAGCGAGGCGTCGCCCGAAGCAGTGACGAGGTCGTAGCCGCCCTGGTTCATCAGCGACAGCATTTCGTCCGAGGTGCCGGCAGTCTTGACGTTGACCTTGCAGCCGGTGTCGGTCTCGAACTTCGTCACCCAGTCGTAGTTCTTGTCGCTCTCGCCGCGCTCGATGTAGCCGGGCCAGGCAACGATGTCGACCTGACCTTCGAGTGCCTTGGACGCTGCTGCTTCATTCTGGGGCGCGGCCGGTGCCGGCGCTTCCTTCTTGCCGCACGCCGCGACGACGCAGCTCAGACCGCACAGCAGGAGCACGTGAGACGTTCTGGTGGACCGCATAAGAAACTCCCCATGAAAGATGTTCTTGGTCGATGGGTGCGGCACGAGTGTACTCGTCCGGCATGCGCCTTTCACGAAGTCAGCCTTCGTCAACGCCGTGGTCGTGCGTTTCCGTAGTTGCCGCCACTGCAGTGCACGCCCACAATCGCGCCGCCATGTCGGACCCCACGGTGCTGTTGCTGTCGCGGATCCAGTTCGGATTCGTGATGAGCTTTCACATCATCTTTCCTGCATTCACGATCGGACTGGCGAGCTGGCTGGCATTCCTGGCCGGTGCATACCTGAAAACACGGCGCGCGCTGTGGCGCGACCTGTACGTGTTCTGGTTGAAGATCTTCGCCGTGTCGTTCGCGCTCGGTGTCGTGTCGGGCATCGTCATGAGCTTTCAGTTCGGCACCAACTGGGCGCAGCTGTCGACGCGCGCCGGCAACATTCTCGGTCCGCTGCTCGCCTACGAAGTGCTGACCGCGTTCTTCCTCGAAGCAACCTTCCTCGGCGTGATGCTGTTCGGCTGGCGACGCGTCTCGCCGAAGCTGCACTTTCTCGCGACCTGCATGGTGGCGCTCGGCACGCTGATCTCGACCTTCTGGATCCTCGCGGCGAACAGCTGGATGCAGACGCCGGCGGGCTATCGCATCGTCGACGGCGTGTTCGAGCCGGAAAACTGGTGGCACATCGTATTCAACCCGTCGTTCCCGCTGCGCCTCGTGCACATGACGCTCGCTGCGTTCATCACGACGTGCTTCGTGATCGGCGGCATCAGCGCGGTGTACCTGCTGCGTCAGCGTCATCGCGAAGCGGCACAGCTCATGCTCAAGCTCGCGGTCTGTTTCGCGGCGATCGCAGTTCCGCTGCAGGTTCTCGTCGGCGACATGCACGGACTGAAGGTGCGCGAGCATCAGCCGGTGAAGCTCGCTGCGATCGAAGGACATTGGGAAACGGTGCGCGGCGCATCGCTGATCCTGTTCGCATGGCCGGATCCGGCGCACGAGACCAATCGCTACGAGGTGAGCGTGCCGAAGCTCGGCAGTCTCATTCTCACGCACGAAATCGACGGCGAGGTTCAGGGCTTGAAAGCAGTGGGACCGGAACTGCGCCCGCCGGTCGCGCCGGTCTTCTTCGCATTCCGCGTGATGGTGGGTCTCGGCGTGTTGATGCTGACGCTGGTCGCGTGGTCCGCGCTGCAATGGCGACGTGGCCGTCTGTTCGACTCGAAGCTGGTGCTGCGCGCGTGGATGTTGATGACTCCGGCGGGCTTCGTCGCCGTGCTCGCGGGCTGGTACACGACTGAGATCGGCCGACAACCGTACGTGGTCTACGGGCTGCTGCGCACGTCGCAAGCCGCGACTGCAATCGATGCCGGCAGTGTGCTCACATCGCTGATCGTCTTTGCGACCGTGTATCTATTCGTCTTCATATCCGGCACGTACTACCTGCTGAAGCTCCTGCGCCGCGGACCGTTGCCCGTCGAGGAGGCGCTGCTGCATCCCGAAGCGAAGTCTGCGCTGCACCCGCTGTCGCTGCCGGGAGAGCCGATCGAAGGCAGCGGCTGAGCAATGGAGAGCGCGACGGTCCTGCCGGTCGTCTGGTTCGCGATCATCGGCTTCGCGGTACTGATGTACGTGCTGATGGACGGCTTCGTGCTCGGCATCGGCATCCTGTCGCTGTTCGCCGAGGACGAGCCGCAGCTGGATCACATGATGACGACGGCTGCGCCGATCTGGGACGGTAACGAGACCTGGCTCGTGCTCGGCGGCGCTGGCTTGCTGGCTGCATTCCCGCAGGCCTACGCGGTCATGCTGTCGGCGCTCTACTTACCGGTGCTGCTGATGCTCATCGCACTCGTGCTACGCGGCGTGTCGTTCGAATTCCGCTTCAAGGCGACGACCTCGAAACACATCTGGGGCACGTGCTTCGCGGCGGGCTCGATCGCCGCGGGATTTGCGCAGGGACTGATGCTCGGCGCAATCGTCGAGGGCATGCCGCTTCAGGGCGGCAAGTACCTCAGCGGAGCATTTGCCTGGTTCAGCCCGTTCTCGATGCTGACCGCCGTCGCGGTCGTGTTCGGCTACGCGCTACTGGGCAGCACCTGGCTGATCATGAAGACACAGGGCGCGCTGCAGAACGTCGCGTATGCGCTCACGCGGCCGCTGGTCGTGGTCGTCGTCGCGTTCATGGGACTGGTCAGCACCTGGCTGCCGTTTCTCAGCAGTCAGGTCATGGCTCGCTGGTTCGAGGGCAGCAATCTTCTATGGCTGTCGCCGGTGCCGCTGCTCGCACTCGCGAATGCGGTGTGGCTCTGGCGCGCCGTCCTGCGACGCGCCGAATACATGCCCTTCATCCTCGCGCTGACGTTCTTCGGGCTGGGCTTCGTGGGACTGGTGCTGGGGATCTGGCCGAACCTGCTGCCGCCCGATCTGACGATCTGGAAGGCCGCGGCGCCGCCGTCGAGTCAGGGCTTCGTGCTGGCGGGCACGCTGATCATGCTGCCCGCGGTGCTGGGCTACACGTGGTGGTCGTACTCGGTGTTCCGCGGCAAGGTCGCCGCGGACGCGGGCTATCACTGAGACTTCGGCCTGCGCGGATGACAGATTTGTATCAGAGCTTGATCGGTCGACTGACGCCGCCGCCGCCGAATAGCCCCTTTCGAACGGGTTGCGGTCGCGAATGAGATCGGCGCATGGCGAAACTCCGCGGAGTGAGGGTCGCGGCAGCATGCCCGCGCGCGCGCGTTCGAGCAACCCGACGGAAGGACAGGCGGCGCACCCGGCCGTAAGATGCACCCAGTGCCTGCCAAGACCCTGCAACAAATCCTCGATGAGGCGCAGACGTTGCCGCCCCACGAGCGGCTACGCTTCATTCGCGAGGCCTGCGCGACTGACAGCGACTTGTACGCCAGCGCGATGCACGAGCTCGAGTCGCGGCAGCAATGGTTCGGCACGGACGGGGCCGTGGCGCCGGAAAGCGGGGCGGAGGACGCGGCAGTCGATCTCGCCGGCGAGCGCATCGGTCCGTATCGCATCGTGCGCAGCCTCGGGCGCGGCGGCATGGGCGAGGTGTTCCTCGCGGAGCGGGCCGACGAGCAGTTCCAGCAGCAGGTCGCCATCAAGCTGGTCCGGCGCGGTCTGCTGTCACGTCACGTTCAGGGCCGGCTGAAGCTCGAACGACAGATCCTGGCGACGCTCGATCATCCGAACATCGCGCGTCTGTTCGACGGCGGCACGACTGCCGACGGCACGCCATATATCGTCATGGAGTACGTCGACGGCGAGCCTATCGACATCTATTGCGACTCGCGGTCGCTGACGATCGAACAGCGGCTGCAGTTGTTCAAGGTGATCTGCTCCGCTGTGCACCGCGCGCACCAGAACCTGATCGTGCATCGAGACCTCAAGCCGTCGAACATCCTGGTTGCGCGCGCCGGTACGCCGAAGCTGCTCGATTTCGGCATCGCCAAACTCCTCGACGATCGCCAGATGATGCACACAATGGCGGTTACGCAGGCCGACTACCGCGTTCTGACGCCAGATCATGCGAGCCCGGAACAGATCCGCGGCGATCCAATCACCACGGCGAGCGACACGTATGTGCTTGGCGTCGTGCTGTATGAACTCTTGTGCGGCTGCAAGCCGTTCACGCTCAAAGGCAACCGACTCGGCGAGCTCGAGCGCGCGATCTGCGACGAGACACCGCCATTGCCGAGCATGGTCGTACAAGCACGCGAAGACGCTGCCGGAATAGCCAGGCAGCGCGGCACGACTCCGGCGCGGCTGCGGCGCGAGCTTGCGGGCGACCTCGACAACATCGTCCTGATGGCGATGCGCAAGGAAGCGGAACGCCGCTACTCATCCGTCGAGCAGTTCGCCGCGGATATCGACCGCTACCTGCAGGGCATGCCGGTTCTTGCGCGCGCCGATGCGTGGGGCTATCGCGCGGGCAAGTTCCTCGCGCGCCACAGCCTCGCAGTCGGGTTGGCTGCGGCCTTCCTGGCGGTGCTCATCGGATTTTCCGTCACGACGTATCTGCAAGCCCAGCGCATCGCGCAGGAGCGCGATCTCGCCCAGGCGGAACGTGCGCGCGCACAGATCGCGCTCGAACGCGCCCAAGCCGTCAGAGACTTCCTGATTGACGCGTTCCAGGGCGCGGACCCATCGCACGCGCGCGGCAAGGAAATCACGGCGCGCGAGATCCTCGATCAGGGAGCTGCGAGAATCACCAAGGAATTGCGAGCGCAGCCCGATCTGCAGGCGACGTTGCTCGATACGATCGGCAGCGTATATCTGAGTCTCGATCTGCCGGCCGAGGCACAACCGCTGATCGAGCAGGGGCTGGCGGTACGCCGTCAGTTGTTCGGCGAGAAGCATCCGGACGTGGCCAGCAGTCTGTACAGCCTCAATCGCGTGTACGAGAAAAAGGGCGATCTCAAGACGGCCGAAGCGTTGGCCATCGACAGCCTTGCGATCAATACACAGCTCACCGGCACGCAGAGCCTGGAGACGGCGGGAAGCCTGTGCCGGCTCGGCGTCATTCAATACGCGAAGGGCGAGCTCGCCAACGCACAGAGCCGTCTCGAAGAGTGCCTGCGCATCCGCGTCGCGCAGCGTGGCCCGGACCACGAGGACCTGACCAGTCCGCTGGACAATCTGGCGCGCGTTGCGCAGACGCGGCGGGACTTCGCCGCAGCTGAGCGACTGGAGCGCGAAGCGCTGCGCATCGACCTCCTCAAGCGTGGCAAGGACCATCCGCAATACATTCGTCATCTGCATAACCTCGCAACGACGTTGCACGACCAGGGCGATCTCGACGGCGCCGAGCCGCTCTATCGGCAAACGCTCGAACTGTATCGACAGGTGCTCGGCCCCGAGCACTCGGAGACGATCGAAGCGAGCGGCAATCTCGGGCGGCTGCTCGAGGATCGCGGCCGCTTCGACGAGGCACAGCAGATCTATGCCACCGCGCTGGCCGCGAGTCGCAAGTCGCACCCGGAGCCGCACGTCGAGGTTGCCAATCTGCTCTTCGACCTAGGGCGGCTCGCGATCCTGCGCAAGCAGTACGCGGAAGCGGAACAGCGGTTACGCGAGGCGCTGCAGATCTACACGGTGACCTTGCCGCCCACCCACGGCTACACGGACGGTGCGCTGACCATGCTTGGTCGCACGTTGCTGGAAATGAACAGGGCGCCGGAGGCTGAAGTGATACTGCAGCGTGCGCTGGAGGGATGGACGAAGGAATTCGGCACGTCGAGTCCCTGGTACTCGCTGGCGCGGGCGTTCCTCGGACGCGCATGGGCGATGCAGGGACGCTACGAGGCAGCGGAGCCGGCGCTGCTGGAAACCTATCCCGTGCTCGTGCGCGCCAAGGTGGACGAGCATCACATAGCGTCCGTGCACCGCTGGATAGAGGAGCTGTATCGGTCCACGAACCGGCCGCAGCAGGCGCAGGCCTATTTCAAGCAGGTGCAGTCGGAGGACCGCACCGTGCGTAACCCATAGTCCTATCGTCCGGCTCGCGCGCGCGACCGCAATCGCGCAGAATCCGCACCTCGCACGCCGACCCGCCAACAAGAGCTGAAGTCCAGGGAGAGCTTCCATGCGAATTCTCATTACCGACGATTCGTCGACCTTGCCCGCGTCGGTGCAGGACATGTTCGCGCGGGCACCGGTTGGCAAGTCCGCCGCAACGACGCCGAGCGTCGAGAGCGTCATCCTCGCGTTCACCGGCGGTGCTGCCGGCGCGGCCGCTGCCCCGTCAAAAGTTGCGAGCGCCGTCAGCAGTGCCGAAGGCTGCCCGCCGCCGGAGCCGCTGCCGCCCTGCCCGCCGTGCAGCCTGCACGATCAGCCGGAGCTGCTCGCCACCATTCTCGATGCGATCGGCATGGCGCTGCTGAATCGCGGCTGCATCGATGCCGGCAGCAGGTTCGTGGAGGCAGCGCGCGATATCCGGCTCGCAACCTTCGGCAAGAATCATCCCTTCACCGCAGCGAGCTACAACAGCTATGCGCGCGTGCTGCGCATTCGCGATGACTTGATCGAAGCCGAAAAGGAAGTCGGCAAGGCGATCGTCATCAATCGCAAGGTCTACGGCAGCAGCGGCCTGCCGCTGGCCGCGAACATGAACGAGCTCGGCTGCGTGCGGCTTTATCAGGGCGATTTCAGCGGCGCGCTGAAGGCGGCCGAGCGCGGTCTGGCGATCCTCAAGAAGCGCAAGGTCTACCCCGACGACCCGAACACGAGCCGTCTGCTGGACGTGAAAGGACGCGCGTTGCAGGGCCTGTGCAGGCTCGGCCCCGCCAACACTGCGCTGTCGCAGGCAGTGAAGCTCGATCTGAAGCAGGTCGGCAAAAACCATCCCAAATACGCAACCCACCGCGCCAATCTCGCGACGGTGCAGGAAGAGCAGAAGAAATTGGTCGATGCCGAGCAGGGCTATCTCGAGGCCGTGCGCGTCTACGAGCAGGTGCTGGGTCGGCTCGGACATCCCAACCTGATCGACACCTATGCGAACCTCGGCTCGCTGCTGATCAAGATCGGCAATCTAGCGACGGCCAAAGAGCATCTCTGCAAGGCGCTGGGCCTCAACGAGCAACTGCGCGGACCGGACCACACGCTGGTCGGCAACGATCACGCGAACCTGGGACGGCTGTATTACGCGATGGGCAACCTGCCGGCAGCGTGCGGGGAGTTCAACAAGGCGCTCGCGATCTACACCGGCAACGTCAAGCGCAAACGACTGCCGAAGAAGCATCCGTACATCGCGGAAGTGCTGGGCTGGCTGAAAAAGGCCGACTGCGGCAAGTCGCGTTGAAAAAAACGCCGGCGATCTCGTGGAAGGCCGGCGCTAACGCTCTCACGGGGGAACCAATTTGCGCGATCGATCCTCGCTGCGAACGCCGGCGCGTACCATACGCCCTAAGGGCCAAATCGAGCTGGCTGTGACCTAGGTCTCACTGCGCTGCACCAAAGGGCAATTGCCGCCCGCCTTAGAGCGGACGTACGATGGCCCGCACTCACCAGCCGCACTACAACCGTCTTGCCGCAGCTGGGGCGCTGCGATTCCCTCTTGGGCAGATGTTGATACCGGGGAAGCTGTCATGAAAATTCTCATCGTCGACGACCATCCGTTGTTCCGCGCCGGGTTCCAGGCTGTTCTGGAACAGAGCACGCTCGATGCAGGCGTGCTGAGCGTGTCTTCGGTCACCGAGGCTCTGCAGACCCTGCAGCGCGACGGCGACATCGGCCTGGTGTTGCTCGACATTCATTTGCGCGGCGACGATGGCTTCAACGCGTTGAAGGTCATCGGCCAGAAATTCCCGACCACCGCCTGCATCATGATCTCGGGCGACGAGCAGGCGGGCGTTGCGGCTCGCGCCGTTCAGGCCGGCGCGTCCGGCTTCATTCCGAAGTCTTTCACCGCCGACGAGATGATCGTCGCGATTCAGAAAGTGCTGGCCGGCGATGTGTTCGTTCCTGCGACTGCCGACCTCACTGCGGCGCCGGATACGAATGGCCTCACGCTGCGGCAGCTCGAAGTCATCAGCATGCTCGGGCGCGGCTTCTCGAACAAAGAGATCGCGCGGGCACTCGACGTCGCCGAACGCACAGTCAAGGCGCACGTGAGCGCTGTGTTCGAGGCACTCAACGTGCGTAACCGCACGCAAGCCGTGCTGGTCGCGCAGCGTCGTGGATTCCTGCCGGCGGCGTCTGTTGGCGCAGCGCCAAACACGGCGCCCGCGTACGCCTCACGCTGAAAATCTCCGCTGACATGGATGCCGCGCTGACTCGACGCGTTGAGCAGCAACGCATCGAGATGCTCTACGACAATACGTTGGCGGTGTCCGGTTCGGCACTGCTGATGGCGGCGTTGATCGCCGTCATCGCCTGGCCGCACACACGCGTCGCGAACATTGTTGCGTGGGCTGGCGCCGCGCTGCTGGTTCAGGCTTCCGTGCTGGCATTGTCAGGTGCGTATCGCCGCGCGAGCGATCGTGACACTGCATCGGGCCGCTGGGGCTGGCGGCTTGCGGCCGCTGCCGGTGTCGCCGGTGTCGTGTGGGGCTCCGCAGTATTCGTGCTCGTCGGACCCGACAAATCGCTCACCCTCGCGCTGATTTCCGCTTGCCTCGCTGGCCGCGCGACGTTGAGCATCATCACGCACGCGCACTTCCCTCCGGCACTGTATGCGTTCACGGTGCCGATCTTCGGCATGCTCGCACTACGCTACGTCACTCTCGGCGGCTACGGCAACGCCGCGCTCGGCGTGATGTGGATCGCCGTGCTCGGCTATGTGCTGCTGTTCGTCGATCGCCAGTCACGCGCAGTGGTCGCGCAGATACGCTTGCGCTACGAGAACGAGCAGCTGGTCGAGCAGCTGCAACGTCAGAACGCGTCGGCGGAACAAGCGCGCGCCCGCGCCGAAGAGGCGAATCGCTCGAAATCGTCGTTCTTCGCGGCCGCGAATCACGATCTGCGTCAGCCCTTGCACTCGCTCGGGCTGTTCGCGACCGCGCTGCGTAACAACTCGGCGGGCCGCTCGAGCCAGGCGCTGGTCGACCAGATCCTGCAATGCACTGAGTCGCTCGAGCAGCTGTTCGACAACCTGCTCGACATCTCGAAGCTCGACGCCGGACAGGTCGAAGTGAAACGCGAGATCGTGCCGGTGGATGCGGTCTTCGATCGGCTGCGCAGCACCTTCTCCGGACCTGCGCAAGACAAGGGCCTGCGCATGTCCGTACGCCGCTCGAAACTGTCGCTGGCGACGGATGCCACGCTCGTGTTCCGCGTGCTGTCGAACCTGGTCTCGAATTCGCTGCGCTACACGGAAGCCGGCGGCATCGTCGTCGCCTGCCGCCGCCGCGGCAACGTTGCGAAGATCGAGGTCTGGGATTCCGGCATCGGCATTCCAGCCGACCAGCACGAGCGCATCTTCGAGGAGTTCTATCAGCTCAACAATCCTGCGCGCGACCGCTCGCGCGGCCTCGGCCTGGGGCTCGCGACAGTGCGTCGTATCGTGCAGCTGCTCGGCCATCCGCTGTGGCTGCGCTCGACCGTCGGCAAGGGCTCGCGCTTCACGATCGAAGTGCCGATCGCCGATCCGACGCGCGTGCAGTCCGTCGCCCAGACCATCGAACAGAAAGTGCCGAACCTGATCGGCGGCAAGCTCATCATCGTGATCGACGACGAAGAGTCGGTGCGCCTGGGGATGCAGAGCCTGCTGGAGAGCTGGGGCTGCAAGTGCGTCACCGCGATGGACTCGGCGGAAGCGCTCAAGAGCATCAATGGGCGCGCGCCGGACTTCATCATCGCGGACTTGCGCTTGCGCGGTGACCTCACCGGTATCGACGTGATCCGCGAGCTGCGGGCACAGCTCGGCAACTCGATTCCAGCCGTGCTGATTTCCGGCGACACCGCCACCGAGCAGCTGCGCAAAGTGAGCGCGGCCGGCTTGACGATGATGCACAAGCCGCTCAAGGCGGTACGATTGCGGGCATTGCTCAATCACGAGTTTGCCAAGCGCATCGCTTAATGCCTTCCTATCTGTTGCTGAACAAGCCCAAGGGCTTCGTCACCCCGACCCGCGGCGGCAGCGCTCGGCGCACGGTGCTCGACTTCATTCCGTTCTCGCTGCGCGGCGAGCAGTCCTGGCATACGGTCGGGCTGCTCGACGCCGATTCGACCGGTCTCGTGCTGCTCACCGACGACGCCGAGTTCGCGCGCCAGCTCGATCACCCGAAGCTCGGACTGCTGAAGGAATATCGCGTGCTGTGCGCCGGTCTTGCGAGTGACGAGCAGCTGTCGCGTCTGCGCGAGGGCATGTATCTGGTGAACCCCGCCGCGGACGGCAGCAAGACGACGCAGCGCGCCGTCATGGACGCGGTGCGAATCGTCAAGAAGCACGTCGATCGCGCCCGCGGCGATCGCACTCAGCTCAGCGTGACGTTGCGCGAAGGCGAGCCGCGCGAGATCCGCCGGATGCTTGCGCGCGTTGGGTTGAAGCTGCGGGAGCTGGAGAGAGTGGCGATCGGGCCGCTGCGCGTCGCGGGGTTGAAGCCCGGGGCGACGAAGCTGCTGGGGAAGAAGGATGTGGAGAAGTTGCGCGCGACGGCGCTGTCAGGCTAAAGCCTGACCCACAGCAGACCTCTTGTGGGTCAGGCTTTAGCCTGACTCTTTTCCAAGGGTCGGACCAAACCTTCCTGGGCGACCGAGGCGACCAACCGTCGCTGGCGATCGAAGATCTGCGCACGCGTCAGGCCGCGGGCTCCGCCGGCGAACGGGCTGATCGCGTCGATCAACACCCAATCGTCCGCGCGGCACGGCCGGTGGAACCACATCGCGTGGTCGAGGCTCGCCATCATTACCTGGCCGGACATCATCGACACCGTGTGCGTGAGCACGACGGTCGACGTCAGGAAGTAGTCCGACAGATATGCGAGCGCGCACTGCTGAGTCAGATCGTCGGCAGGCAATGGCGCGGTCGACTTGATCCAGTACAGCCCGCGCGGTTTTTCAGCCTTGCGCAGGAAGTAATCCTCGGGGCTCACCGGCTTGAGCTCGACGATCGCCTGCTGGGTGGCAATCGCCTGGGCGCTCTTCGGCAGCCGGTCGGCGAACTTCGTTGCCAGCTCGCGCGTGCTCATCAGCTCTTCCGGCTCCGGCACATCGATATCGAGCGGGACCTGGTGCTCGAAGCCCTGCTCCTCGCGGTGGAACGACAGCTCCATGTGGAAGATCGGCTTGGCGCGCTGACGCGCCACGACGCGCCGGGTCGAGAAGCTGCCGCCGTCGCGCGTCAGTTCCACGTCGTAGATCACGTTGATGTCGCTCATGCCGGCGAGCAGGAAGTAGCCGTGCAGCGAATGCGGTCTGCGACCCGGCTCGACGGTGAGCGCCGCGGCCTTCAGGCCCTGACCGAGGATCTGGCCGCCGAACAGCGACCGATTGTTGTTGACCTGGTTGACCTTGCTGCGGAACAGGTTGGTGTCGAGCTGTTCCAGCTCCAGGACCTCACTGAGATATTGGGGCGCGGGCGGCGGCACGATGCTGGCAGTCGTCATGGCGGGGAGTCTAGCAAACGCCCGCCGATGCTCTCTCCGGTGCTTCGGGGGCGCTGGCCGGCGCACGGCCGTGCCTCGCCCTGCTTCGCTACTCTCGCCGCGCCATTTTCGCTACGCTGCGCTCTTCGAATTTCGGCCGTACCGGAGGATGCATGTTCAGCCGCCTGGCGAATCTCTTCAAAGGGTTCTTCTCGCTGTTCATCTCGGGCGTCGAGCGCCGCAATCCGGAAGCCCTGCTCGAGCTGGAGCAGGAAAACCTGCGCAATCAGATCGCGAACTTCAATCAGGGGCTGGCGACGCACGCCGGGCTCTGCGAACGCATCATGGGCCAGGTTCGCAAGCTCGAAGCGGAACAGAAGGATCTGCGCGCCAAAACGACCGCGCATCTGCGCGCCGGCAACAAGTCGGCCGCCGGCCAGTACGCGCTGCGCCTGCAGACGATCGATGCCCAGCTCGAAGAGAACCGCAAGCAGCTGGAGCAGGCTGAGGCCACGTACAAGAATCTCGTCAAAGCGCGCGACGTCGCAGTCCAGACGGCGAAGGCGAAGATCGAAGGCCTGAAGGGCGCGATCAACGACATGCGCATGAACCAGGCGATGGCCGAGATCCACGAGATGGCCTCGGGCATGATCTCCAGCATCGGCGGCGCCGGCGACACGCTGAATCGCCTGAGCGGCATGGTGGAAGAAGAGCGCACCAAGGCCGCCGGCCGTGCGCGCATCGCCAAGGACTCGGTCGACATGACTGGTATCGATGTGAAGGAAGCCGAGCTCACCGCGCTCGCCGACCAGGCACTGGCGGACTTCGCCGCCCGCGAGGGCATCTCGATCCCCGGCGAGGCTCCGGCGCCCGCGCCGCGCTCGCTCGGCGCGACGGAAACAGGCGGCCAAGGCAGCTGACATGCCCGCACCTCAGGGTGCGCCGGCGTGGGCGGGCGAGCTGGCGCTCGCCTACGAAAGCGGCGCTCACGGTCAATTCATCCTCTACGGCAACGTGCACGATCGCGTCGCCGTCGGCGGCCGGCTGATCAACCTGGCCGGCTACCTGGAGAACGATCTGCTGGCCGGCTTCAAAGTCGTGCTCTCGTACGATCTCGGCAATGGCCTGGCGATCGAGCGCGGCGGCGAGCTGGTCGAGAAGTGGGGCGGCGCGAACCTGAAAGCGTTGCCGCGCGAGCCGCTGGAGGCGATTCAGTACATCAGCCGTTACCTGCGCTATCTCGGCAACCTGCGGGTGCTGGGCCGCGAGGTGAAAGAGAACGTCGCAGTGATTCTGCGCGGTGCCGACGATGTCGTGCCGGCGGATGGCACCGGTTACGAGCACGGCAGTCTCACGAGCGTGCTGCGCGATTGGGGCTCCGAAGCGCCGTTCTGCGAGCTGCCTTTCACGAGTGTGCTAATCGCCGACAATCTGAATGACATCGAGCGACAGATCGCATACAGCGCCAACGCGGCGCGTATTCGTGTGCCGCTCCCCGATGCACCGGCGCTGGAACGCGCGCTCACGATTCTCAAAGTGCAGGAGCCGAAGGCGTTCGCCGCGGAAGCCAACCTGCCGCAGCTCGCCAGCGGGCTCGTCGGCGTCACGATCGCCGCGCTCGAAAGTCTGGTGAAGGTTCGCGATCACTCCGGTCAGGCATTGGGCGCTGCCGATCTCACGCGCATCAAGAAGGACCTGGTCGAGCGTGACTCCGCGGGACTCGTCGAGTTCATCGAGTCGCAACGCACGCTCGATGACTACGCGGGCCAGGCCGCTCTGAAGCAGTGGCTGCGCCAGGATCTCGCGCTGTGGCGCGCAGGCGATCTGAAAGCGCTGCCGATGGGCTATTTGCTGTGCGGCCCGGTCGGCACCGGCAAGACTTTTCTGGTCGAGTGCCTCGCTGGCGAAGCCGGCGTGCCGGTGGTGAAGCTGAAGAATTTCCGCGACCGCTGGGTCGGGTCGAGCGAAGGCAATCTGGAAAAGATCTTCCGGCTGGTGCGCGCACTCGGTCGCTGCATGGTGTTCATCGACGAGGCGGATCAAAGTCTCGGCCGTCGCGACTCCGGCAGCGGCGACAGCGGTCTTTCCGGCCGCCTGTATTCGATGATCGCGCAGGAGATGTCCGACACCGCGAATCGCGGCCGCGTGCTGTGGCTGCTCGCGTCATCGCGCCCGGATCTGATCGAAGTCGATCTCAAACGTCCGGGACGCGTCGACGTGAAAGTGCCGCTGTTGCCGACCAGCACACAGGCCGAAAGCGCGGCGCTCGTCGGCGTGCTCGCGAAGCGCTATGGCTTGTCATTGACCGATGCGCAGCTCGCAGCGGCGACGCCACGCATGCCGACGTTGCTCACGCCGGGCGCGGCCGAAGCGCTCGTCGTCAAAGCGTACCGGCGCTCGCGCACGGAGAACGTCGACGCCGCCGCCGCGCTCGAGGCATGCCTGATCGGCTATCAGAATCCCGTACCCGCGGACGTGCTCGAATTTCAGATGCGCATCGCGATCCGTGAGGCAACCGATCTCGCGTTCGTGCCGCCCGCCTTTCACAAGTACGCTGCGCAGCCCGCGCCCACATGAGCGCCAAGCGTTCCTACTTGGCCGCAGCTTTCAACGCGCGCCCCTTTGGAATGCCAGTGC
>Ga0070664_100000451_pt1 | contig 31107 bp, 31 predicted proteins | sample KBSC73metaG_FD_65863 | JGI IMG/M metagenome (GOLD analysis project Ga0070664, IMG submission 65863) | Corn rhizosphere microbial communities from Kellogg Biological Station, Michigan, USA - KBS C7-3 metaG | ecosystem: Host-associated > Plants > Roots > Rhizosphere > Soil ... | reverse complement strand
GCCTCGATCGTCGCGTTGAGCGCCAGCAGGTTGGTCTGCTCGGCGATCGCCGCGATCACCTTGGCCACCTGCCCGATCTGGTCACTCGACCCGGACAGCTTGGCCATCGTCCGGTTGGCGCCCTGCGCCGCGGCGACCGCGTTGCCGACGATGTCGGTGGCGGACATCGCACTGCGGGCGATCTCCGAGATCGACGCCTGCATCTCGTCGGCCCCGCCGGCGATGGCCTGCACGTCCTCGCTGACCTGCGTCGCGCTGGTCGACGCCGCCCCGGTCTGGTCACTGACCCGCTCGGCACCGGAGGACACCTGCTGGCTGACCGCAGTCAACCGGTCGGCCGCCGAGGTGATCGCCGCCGCGTCGGTGGCGATACGACCCATCGCGCCACCGACCCGCTCGATCGTCCCGTTCACCGCCATCGCCATCTGACCGAGGTCGTCGTCGGTGCGCACCGTCAACCGGCCGGTCAGATCGCCGCCGGCGACCCGTTGCAGCAGCGCCTTCGTCGCGCCGATGGGAGCCGCGATCGCCCGCGCGGCCAGGGTGCTGAACAGCCAGACGACGATCGCGGAGACGACGGTGATCACCGCCAGTACGAGGACGGCGCGCGCCGCGGTGGAGCGGGCGCCGGAAACCTCACGCTCGGTGAGCTCAGTCAGGGTCGTCTTGACCGCGTCACTACTTTCGTCGAACGCCTCCCAGTGCGTCCGGATCGCCTCCAGTTCGGACAGCTCGAGGAAGCCCGGGGCGGTAGCGAGTCTGGCCGCGTCGGCGAGCAGCGCGTCGATCGCGGGAACCAGTTCCGTGAGATCCGCCGCGTACCGGGCGTCGATCGTGACGCCGCGGATGACCTCGAGGTGTTCGCGCAGTTCCTCGGCGTGTTCTATCAACTCGTCGACCAACTGGCCGCGCTTGTCCTGGGCCAGGTCGGGGTTTGCCAGCAAGCCGGCGTCCGCGAGGACCACGGAGGCCGTGTGCTGGGCGTCGATGGTCGCGGTGAGTGCCTTCGCGACGGTGAACGCCCGGTCGGCACCGGCCTTGGAGCCGACCGCCTGCGTCCAACCGATGGTCCCGACGGTCACCACCGCGACGATCGAGAGCGCGCCGATCGCGGCCAACCGTCGTCCGATGGTCCAGCGCATGGCCCCGATCCCGTGTCGACTTCGCGTGGACAATCCCCTTCAGCGTTGATTGTCATGCTTCGGCCGGTGCGGCCGGGTCGAAACCCGAAACAAGCTCCCGAATCCTCGTCACGACTCCGGGTTGATCGGGCGCTGCGGCGGGCCGGTACCAGCGGGCCTGCAGGCCGGCGTTGAGCGCGCCGCGCACGTCTGCCACCTGGTTGTCGCCGACGTGCAGGATCTCGGCCGGCCGGACGCCGGCGGCGTCGGCCAGGTGGTTGAAGATCTCCGGTGCCGGCTTGGATCGGCCCACCTCGTCGGAGAACACGTAGTGGTCCACCCGCAGGCCCAGGCCCGCGAGCACGGGCCGCATCTGCACACCGGTGAGGAAGCCGGTGTTGCTGGTGACCGCGAGGCCGAGCCCGGCCGTGCGCAGCCGGCCGAGGGTGTCCGGCAGGTCGGGTTCCGTGAGCGTCGGCGGATCGGTGCCGAGCGCGTCGGTGAGCCGGGCCTCGACGGCGACCAGCGCGGCGGCGGGCAGCGGCGGCACCCCGAGGACGTCGGCCGCGCGCTCCAACCGTTGCGCGCAGCCGTAGTGGTTGCCGGTGCGCAGCGTGTCGGTGTCGAGGTCGCCGTTGGCCGCGGCCAGCGCGTCGGCGGTCGGCGTGGCGGCGGTGCCGAACGCCTCGGCCACCAGCGCCTCGCGCCGCGCCTTGAACACCGGGTTGCCGCGGAGCAGCGTGCCCCAGACGTCAAAGCTGACGAGCCTTATCACCGGCCGACGCTCCACCCGCAGGACGCCGCGGCGCTGTCCAGGTCGTGCCGGTCGGCGAACTCGACGAGCACGCGGGCCGCCTCGGTGAACTCCGGGTCGAGAAGGAAGCCCTCGGCGAGCACAGCGGCGTACAGGTGCCAGGCGATGGTCGCCGGCACCGTGTCCAGCCAGGTCCGGATCTCGGCCTCCGGTTGCCGCAGGACGAACTTGCATACCCGCTGGTTGACCGTCACCGGGCCCTCGCGGCACAGTTCGGCCAGCGCGGGCAGACCGTTGACGGCGGCGTGGTTGAGGTCGAACTCGACCTGCGGACGCCGCTGCGCCTCGTCGGGATCGACCCGGGCGATCACGAGGTAGGTGATCGAGCGCGGCGACCAGCGGGCGATCGCGTCGACGGTCACCTCCGCCGAGAGGCCGGTGACCCACAGGTCGTCGACCACGACGACGTCGCGGTCGGAGAACAGTTCGGGAATGCCGCTGATCCGCTCGTCGGCCAGCAGCGCACGCCGGGTGTCCCGGTCGGCGGTACCGTAGTCGCCCGCCGGCACCGCGAAGCGGTACAGCTTGGCGCGCGTCGCGGGCTCCGCCGACCGCTGCGCCCGCTCGTGGTTGACGGCGCGCAGCACGCCGTCGGCGAGCAGGTCGGCGCCGATCGGGACGGCGCGCGACGCGGGCGCGGTGATGGTGACCGGGCCGTTGAACGTGTGCCTTTCCGCGAGCCCGGTCGCGAAATGGTCGACGGCCGGGACGAAGCCGTACTTGTAACGGCTGTAGAGCGTCCGGTCGAGGTCGTCGAGGCCGTGCAACGCGACTGTATTCACGCCGCCCGCCGATCCAGCGCGCCGACCATGAGTTCGTAGGCGGGGCGGTAGCGGGCCATCACGGCGTAGCCGTTGCATTCCAAGCCGGACACCAGTTCGGTCAGCAGCCACACGGGCAGGGCGGTGACGAGCCGCTCGATCTCGTCGATCGGGGCGCCGAGGATCAGCTTGCACACGCGGGAGTTGAGGACGAAACCGCCGTCGCGCACCAGGATCCGCAACGCGTCGAGGCCGTCGATCGCGGCCTGGTTCATGTCCTTCTCGACGGTGGGATCTGCGCCTGCGTCGACGGCGACGAGGTATGCGAATGTCGCCTCCGGCACACCTGCCTCGTCGAGCACAGCGGCCAGCCGGCCCTCGTGGAAGCCGGTGACCCGCAGGTCGTCGACGACGAGAACGGCGGCGCCGGCAAGCACTGCCGGGTCGACGCGGATGACGTCGCCGGCGATGAACTCCCGCCGTTGCTCGAGCGACATCGTCGAGTAGTCGCCCTCGATGAGTTGGTCGCGGTAGAACTGCGTCCAGACAACGGGTGCGCGGCCGGCGTCGACCCGCTGGCGGTTGAGCCGGTGCGCCACGACCCGGCCCAGCGCAACGGATGCCAGCGGCACCACCTTGTAGCAGGACGCGGTGACGACGAGCCGGTCCGCCTCGACGACGTCGGCGCATTCGAGGCCCACGCGGCGCACCAGTTGCCGGCCGAGCCGCCACGCCGCGCCCGAAGCGCCGTGCTTGAACCGGCTGAACTCGGCCAGGTCCAGGGGCGGCCGGTCGGGTCCGCCGCCCTCCAGATCGAACGCAGTCACCACCCGTCGCCGCACGTCACGCCCCCTCCCCGTACCGTCATCCTGCCGGACCGGCCGCTGAAACGCCTGCGGGGCGGGTGTGATGTTCGACCGATGGGCGGGGTGTCGCTTCGGATTTTCGGCCGTGCGTACCGACCGCTCGACGGGACAGACACGGCCGCTGACTTGCGGCATCATGCCTCGCGTGATCCGCTTCTACGGCTTGTTCTTCCTCATCGACATGGCGCTGCTGGTGATCGCGCTGATCGACTGTCTGTCCACGGACGAGTACGCGGTGCGCAATCTGCCGAAGGTCGTCTGGGTGTTCCTGATCCTGCTGTTCTCCCCGATCGGGGCGATCGCATGGTTCGTAGCCGGGCGTCCGCAGCGCGCCAGCCTCGGCCGCGGCGGGTCGTGGCGGCCGGGCAGCGGGTTCCCGGAGTCGCAGCGGCCGCGCCGGCAGATGGCGCCCGACGACGATCCGGATTTCCTGCGTCGCGTCGAGCGGTCCCGTCGCGAGGACGACGAGATGTTCAAGAAGTGGGAGGCCGACCTGCGCCGGCGCGAGGATGAGTTGCGCCGCCGCACGGCCGGCGGGACCGACCCCGTCTGAGCCGTCTCAGTCGGTGGCGCTGCGGCCCATCACGGCCGCGACGATGCCGACGCCCACAGCGGCCAGCGCCACCTGGAAGCCCACCTCCACCCAGTCGACGCCCGGGCTGTCGGCCATTCCGATCGCCCGGGCGATCGCCGTACCCGCGAACGCGGCCACGATGCCGACCAGCACGGTGAGCAGAATCCCGATGCGCTGGCGACCGGGCAGGAGAAGGCGACCGAGCGCGCCCACGACGAGCCCGACGATGATGGCCGAGACGATTCCACCGATGGTCATGACGTCCTCCTACGGGTCTCGTTCCCATCGGGTGACGCGGCCGAAACCTCTCAGCGCGTGGGTGGTTGCTGTAGGTGCGGACCGCCGGTGTGTGGTTGCTGAACGTATCCGTCGGGTGGCGTCGGCAGCGCCTGGACGCAGGCTGTGGAGCACGCGTTGACAAGCAACGGCAACACGCGTGGCCGCAGCGGCGGGAACGGCGGCCGGTACTTGAAATTCCCGTAGATGGCGCGGGTGCTGACGCCGGCCGCAACGGTAATTGTCGCGGGGAAGCGCGCTGGCTCTCAGGCGGCCTTCTTCGCCCCGGTTGCCTTCCTGGTTGCCTTCGCCGCCTTCTTGGCGGGCGCGGCCTTTTTGGCGGGCGCGGCCTTCTTGGCGGGCGCGGCCTTCTTGGCCGTCTTCCTGGCCTTCGTGGCCGTCTTCCCGGCCTTCTTGGCGGTCTTCTTCGTCGCCTTCGGCGAGCCGCCGCGGCGCTGCTTGGCGGCCTCGACGCTGGCCCGCAGCGCCGACATGAGGTCCACCGCGCTCGTGGCCGCCGGTGCCTCGTCGGCGATCTCGACCTCGTTGCCCTTGCGCTTGGCCTCGATGAGCGCCTGCACCCGGTCGGTGTAGGTGTCGCGGAACTCGGTGGGCTTCCACGGGCCGGTCATCGACTCGACGAGCTGCACGGCCGTCGTCAGCTCCCGGCCCTTGCCGGTGGTGCGCGATGGAATGTCGTCCAGTTCCTTCTTCGGGTCGCGGATCTCGTCGGCGAAGTACATCGTCTCCAGCACGAGAACGTTGCCGTCCGGGCGGATCGCGGCGAGGTACTCCTTGCCGCGCATGACGAGCGTGCCGATCGCGACCCGGTCGGCGGCCGCCATCGCGTCGCGCAAGAGCGCGTAGGTGCGCCCCGTCTCGTCGGAGCCGGGCCCGAGGTAGTACGCCTTCTGGTAGTAGATGGGATCGATGTCCGCCTGGTCGACGAACGTGTGGATCTCCAGAACGCGGGAGCGGCCGGGCGCCACCGAGTCGAGTTCGTCGGCGTCGAGCATCACGTATGAGCCGTCTGCGGTCTCGGCGCCCTTGACGATGTCGTCGAAGTCGACTTCTTTGCCGGTGCGTTCGTTGACCCGCTGGTAGCGGATCCGGTCGCTGGTGCCCTTCTGGAACTGGTGGAACGAGACGTCGTGGTCGCTGGTGGCCGAGTACACCTTCACCGGCACCGCCACCAGGCCGAAGCTGACCACACCGGTCCACATCGAACGCGCCATGGCTTGTCCTCTACCCAGCCCGGAGCGCGTCTACCCGCGACGAAGCGGCGGACGTCACCGGAGTGGGACGCCCACCGCTTCGCGGGATCGAGTCAGGCCGCCTTGTCGGCCATCCGGTAGTTGCCCTTGACGATGATGAACTCGGGGAGGGCCGCCTGATTCGAGCCGCAGCCGAGGTCGGTGGGGGAACCCTGGGAGAAGTTCAGCCGGTCGGGCGCCTCGCCGGCGCCGCCGTCACCGTTGTCTTGGACGCCGATGACGACGCTGGAGCCCCGCAGCCACCGGTTGGCGTTCTTGCGCGGGCCACCGGACAGCGCGATCTTCCCGGTGAGGAACGAGACGTTGCCGTTGACGGTGAGGCAGGTGGCCTGGCCGATGGCGTAGGTGCCGTCGGGGTAGGTGATGGTGAAGCCACCCAGTGGTCCGTACGAGGTCTCGTAGGCGCCCAGGAGGGCGGTGGGCTCGCCGAACTGGCCGAGCTTTCCGGCGCCGACGAGGTAGTTGCCCCGGGTGATGCCGTCGTCGGTGGTGGCCGCGTAGCCCGCCGCCGCCGGGCCGCCCGCCACGAGCGCCGCCGCCATCGCCGCGACCGTAAGGATTCTGCGCATACGTCGTCCTCGCCAAACAGTCGGTGGGTGGTCCCCGCCGCGCGCCGGAGACATCTGCCCGGAATTTGTACCGTGCCGGGCGCGGCCGGCGCGATGGTCCGACCGGACGGCGGCGCGGGCAAAAGAGGCGACAGCGGACTCCACAGTGGACCGCGCGGCCGGCTCACTTCCCGTCGTGCACGGCCGCCATCGTCAGTGCCGGCGCAGCATCACCACGAGCATCAGCGGCAGCATCAGGATGTGGCCGGCGGTCATCATGGTTCCGGCGTCGATGAGGCCGATCCAGTACGGCGGAAGCACAAGCGCGAACGCGGCGTACATCGAGGCGCACATCCACGCGATGCCGCGCCAGCTGTGCCTGCGGATGCGCATCCACGCGGCCATGCCGATGCTCATGTTCGTCGCCATGACGAGAACGTCGACGGTTGCGCCGCCGGGGAGGTCGGGCCACAGCGGGCCGAGGACGATCATCCCCACCACCATGGCGACGACCATCTCGACGTAGTGCAGCGTGAAGCGAAGGACGGAGCGGGACCGGCTGGTCTTCCGGGCGAGGTCAGTTGCCGTTGTCATGGCTACAGATGGTGCCGGCGAGACCGGTCATGCCACATGTGCCAGACGTCATGACCCGGGTCATGACCCGTCAGAGCAGTCCCAGCCGGTGGGCGTGCAGGGCGGCCTGCGTCCGGTCCCGCACACCGAGCTTCGACAGCACGCTCGTCACGTGGTTCTTCACGGTGCCCTCGGTGAGGAACAGCGCCCGTGCGATCTCGCGGTTGCTGCGGCCCTCGGCCAGGTGCCGCAACACCTCCAGCTCTCGCTCCGACAACGAGTTCACGGGCGCCGATTCGGCCGGCTCGGGCAACGAAACGACGCGCGCCACCAGCTTCGCCACCACCGACGGCTGCAGCACCGCCTCGCCGCGCGCCGCCGCCACCACCGCCTCCACGAGCCGCTCGCCGGAGACGTCCTTGAGCAGGTACCCGACAGCACCCGCGCGCAGGGCCGCGAAGACCTCCTCGTCTCCGTCGAACGTGGTCAGCGCCAACACCTTCACGTCGGGCTGCTCGGTGCGCAGCCGCCGAGTCGCCGCGATGCCGTCGAGCACCGGCATACGCAGATCCATGAGGACGACGTCCGGTCGCGTCGAGGCCGCCTGCCGCAACGCCTCCGCGCCGTCACCGGCCTCGCCGACCACCTCGATCTCCGGGCGCACCTCGAGCAGCGTCGACAGGGCCTCGCGGAAGAGCGCCTGATCGTCGACGAGCAGCACCCGCACCGGCTCGGTCATCCGGGCAGCTCCACCCGCAGGGTCAGCCCCGCACCGGCGGCCGAGTCGACGGTCAGCCTGCCGCCGAAACTCTCCACCCGCTCGCGCAGGCCCATGAGCCCAAAGCCGTTGCCGTTGCTCGCTTCCGTGCCGCGGCCGTCGTCACGCACCTCGAGCCGGACCGAGTCGGGCGTGCCGTAGTCGAGCAGCACCCGGGCCGAGCCGGCGCCGGAATGCTTGCGCACGTTGGTCAGCCCTTCCTGCGCCACCCGGTACAGCGACTCCTCCAGCTCCGGCTGGAGGTCGCGCCGCGACCCGAGCACCTCGACGTCGGTGGCCACACCGGCCGACGACGACTCGCTCGCCAGGCGCCGCAACGCATCCGGCAACGGATCGGCGGCGCGCGGCTCCCGCAACGCCGCCACCGAACGGCGAACGTCGGCCAGCGCCTCGGTGGACTGATGCTGCGCCTTCTCCAGCAACGCCGCCGCCCGCTCCGGGTCGGTGCCGAGCACCGCGCGCGCCGCCTGCAACTGCATCTGCACGACGGTCAGGTGGTGGCCGAGGCCGTCGTGGATGTCGCGGGCCACCCGGTTGCGCTCCTTCGTGGCCGAAAGCTCGGCCACCTCGGCGGCGTAGCGGCGCAACTGCTCGTTGGCCTCGGCCACCTCGGTGCGGGCCCGCCGCTCGCGGACGTGCAGCAGTGTCAACACGAGCGCGAAGAGTGCCGCGACGAACGTGCTGATTCCCTCGCGCAGTCCGGCTGTCCACGACATGCCCACGTGGGCCAGCGGAATCACCAGCGTCACCAGCACGGCCAGCGGGAACGGCAGCAGCAGCGCGGCCTGGATCACCAGCACGAGCAGCAGCAACTGCGATCCGACGTCGCCGCCGGCCGCGCCGAAGACCACGTACCCCAGCAGCAGTTGGATCGGGAAATACACCGCGACGAGCCGCTTTCCGCGGCGGGGATAAAGCTGGAACGCGACGGCTGCCGCCGCGAACACCACCCCGAGCACGGCGGCGATCGCGGGGTCGCGCGCCTGGCCGAGGCCGACGAACAGCACCAGCAGGGCGCCGCAGACCAGCGAAACCAGAGCCCGGTTCACGCGCCCAGGGTACGCGCTACGACCGAAATCACGTCGGGTCGGCGAGGCCGGACTGCGCGGCCAGCAGCGCCAACCGGATCCGGTTGGCCGAACCGGTCTTCGCCAGCAGGCTCGTCACGTGCGTCTTGACGGTGGTGACGCCGAGATGCAACCGGTCGGCGATCTCGCGGTTGGACAGGCCGGCACCGACGAGCGCGAGCACGTCGCGTTCGCGCCCGGTGAGCGTGTCGGGCAACGCGGGGGGCGGCGCCTCGCCCAGGCGCGCCCGCACGGCCTGGTCGACAAGCCGGCGAAGCACCGCCGGGCTGTACGGTGTCTCGCCGGCCGCGGCCGCCCGTACGGCGGCGAGCAGCTCGTCGGGCGTGGCGTCCTTGACGAGGAAGCCGCACGCGCCCGCGGCGAGCGCCGGGAACAGGTGGTCGTCGTCGTCGAACGTGGTGAGCACGACCACCTTCACGCCCGGCCGGCTGGCCCGGATCCGGGCCGTGGCAACGGTTCCGTCGACGTGCGGCATGCGCAGATCCATCAGAATCACGTCGGGCGCCACCTGATCGGCGAGCCGGATCGCCTCCTGGCCGTTCTCGGCCTCGCCGACGATCGTCATGTCCGGCGCCGACTCGCACAGCATGCGCAGCCCGGCGCGGACCAGGCGCTGGTCGTCGACAAGCAGCACCCGGATCACGGGCGCGCCCCGGCGGGAAGCACCGTCTGCAACCGCCATCCGGTGCCGGCCGGCCCGGCGGCCAGCGTCCCACCGAGCACCTCGACCCGTTCGCGCATGCCCGTCAGCCCGTGCCCCGGTCCGGCGTCCGCGGGACGCACGCCGCCGCCGTCGTCGGTGATTTCCCAATGGACGGCGTCGTCGATCATCGCCACGCGAAGGCGCGCCTTCGCCGCCGGGCCGGCGTGCTTCGCGACGTTCGTCAGGCCCTCCTGGGTCAGCCGCAGCACCGCGAGCCCGCGCACGGCGTCGAGGCCGGCGACCGCCGGGTCGATCTTCGCGTCGACGGTCAGGCCGGTTTTCGTGGCACGGTCCACAGTGGACGCGAGCGCACCGGGCAGCGCGCCCGGCTCGATCGGCAGGTACGCCTCGCTCACGGTCGCCGGGTTGCGCAGCACGCCCACCAGCCGGCGCAGGTCGGCCAGTGCCGCCGTGCCGCTGGCGTGCAGGTCGTCGAAGACCTCGCCGACGCGCGGATCGGCGTCGCGCAACACGTGCCGGGCCACGCCGACCCGCAGCACCATCGAGGCGACGTGGTGCGCCACGAGGTCGTGCAGTTCACGCGCGATGGCGGCGCGCTCGCTGGTGCGGGCGGCCCGCGCCTCCACCGCCACGCTCGCCTGCGCCTGCCGGGCGAGTTGCCGGCTGGTGCGGATGTTCAGGCCGATCAGCAACGGGACACCCGTGGTGATCGCGAGGTCGAACGGCCAACTGGCCAACTCGTCCGGGAAGTGGTCGACGAGGCTCACCGTCGCCAGGGCCGCCACGCCGATCGCCAGTTGCCTGTTCGTGCCGCGCAGGGCCAGTTCCACCCCGACGCAGACGGCGCCGACCTCCGGGACCACCGCGTCGGCCTGCCCGAAGCACACCGACGCGAGAAACACCGACGTCGAGGCGAGCGAGCCGATCAGCGGCCACCGCACCGGCACGGGGCACAGCGCGATGGCCGCGATCGCGAACACCCAGTCGATCGGCGCGAACGGATCCTCGGCGTCGTGGCGGAAGACGAGGTAGGCGATGCCGGACAGCGCCAGCAGCGCCATCCGCACCCACGCGTACCGGTCGTCGAACAGCCGCGTCACCCAGCCCGGGATCACGCCGGTCAGCCTATGCGGATCGGCTGCGCGTCGGGCGTCGCATCGGGCGTCGGGTCCGCGCGGACCGTGCGGTGCGCGTCGCGCGAGCCGACGCGCAGAGCGCGCGTTGCGGCGACGGCGGTGACCGCCACGAGCAGCCCGGCCGCGACGAGCGTTGCGGCGTCCGGCGCCAGCAACGGCTGGGCGCGCAGGGCCTGCCAGGTGACCAGCGCGATGAGACCGGCGTACCCGGCGGCGGCCACCAGCACCAGGTGCAGCCGGACGCGCACGTCGCCCAGGCGGGGGAACCGGTTCGAGAGCGCCGCGAGCGCGAACGCCAGCAACGGCAACGCCTGCAGCGCGTGCAGGCCGACGAAGTGGGGGATCCGCAGATCGCCGCCCTCGGTGCTCCACCCGGTGACGGGCAGCCCCGGCCCGCCGTCGGGAACTCCCACGGCGTGCGCCCCGATGATGTCGCCGGAGCCGTCGGCGAGTTGCTGCGCGGTCGGCATCAGCATGAGGAAGCCGAGCGCCATTCCGACCATCGAGATGACGAGGCCGAGGCGCAGCGCCCACGTCGTCGGCGCGTCGCCGAGCCGCTGGATGAGCAGCAGGATGGCGATCACCAGCGTGGCCACGTAGAACACACCGATCGTCACGCCCATCGCGGTCCAGATCCGCTCGTCCAGCGGGGTGGTGTTGTTGAAGTGGCTGCGCCGGCCGCGCGCCGACTGGGTGGCGATCAGTGCAACCTCCAGCGCACCGAAGACAGCCACGACGGCACCGGCCCACCAGGCGAGCCGCCGGGCACGGGTCAACAGCGAGATCATCCAGGCCACCGTGACGGTGTAGACGACGAACGACACGGCGAACTTGAACGGCTTGAGCCAGGTCGACACGCCGAGCACGGTCCGGTCGTCGACGGCCATTCCGGCCACGGACACCACGGCGAGTGTCAGCATCAGGCCGGCGCACAGCATCAGGGGAGGGTGCCACCGCACCGCTCGACGGATCAGGGCGGATGAATACGTCATGCGCCTTACGGTCGTCGGCGCGGGGGTGCGGCACACCCGCCCGGCGTCCCGTCCGGCGACCCATGGACGGAGGCGGGTCTCCTCCCATGGGAGGAGACCCGCACCGGTCACGACAACTACTCGACGCCTTCCGTCGTGGCCCCGCCGCTACCGGTGCCGCGCACGGCCTTGAGGAGCAGGTCGGAGACGTCGGCGACGCGCACCTCATCGGCCGCCTTGCCCTCCTGCTTGCGGGTGTTCACGCCGTCGGTGAGCATGATGATGCAGTACGGGCAGGCCGCGGCCACCACGCTGGCCCCGGTCCCGAGCGCCTCGTCGGTGCGGGTCTCGTTGATGCGGGTGCCTATCTTCTCTTCCATCCACATGCGCGCGCCGCCCGCGCCGCAGCAGAACGACGTCGTCTGGTTGCGCGGCATCTCGGTGAACTGCACGCCCGGGACGCTGCCCAGGATGTCTCGCGGCGGGCTGAAGATGCGGTTGTGCCGGCCCAGATAGCAGGGGTCGTGGTAGGTGACCTCGGCGTCGACGTTGTGCACCGGCTTGAGCCGGCCGTCGGCGACGAGCTTGGCCAGCAACTGGGTGTGGTGCACCACCTCGTAGTGGCCGCCGACCTGCGGGTACTCGTTGGCGAGCGCGTTGAAGCAGTGCGCGCACGTCACCACGATCTTCTTGGCGCCGGCCTCGTTGAGCGTCTCGACGTTGGTCTTCGCCAACTCCTGGAACAACGCCTCCTGGCCGAGCCGGCGGGCCGGGTCGCCGGTGCAGGTCTCGCCGCCGCCGAGCACCATGAACTCGACGGACGCCTCGTGCAGCAGTTCGGCGAGCGCCCGCGTGGTGCGCTTGGCCTTGTCGTCGAGGGATCCGGCGCAGCCGACCCAGAGCAGGTATTCGACGTCGTCGGGCAGCGTGTCGTCGAGCACCCGCACCTCGAAGGGGAGCCCGGCCATCCACTCCAGCCGGGCGTTCGATCCGCGGCCCCACGGGTCGCCGGCGCGCTCCAGGTTGCGCAGCATGACCTGCGCCTCCTTCGGGAACGACGACTCGATGAGCACCTGGTAGCGCCGCATGTCGACGATGTGGTCGACGTGCTCGATGTCCACCGGGCACTGCTCCACGCACGCCCCACAGGTCACGCACGACCACAGCACGTCGGGATCGATGACGCCGACGTCGCCGCCGGCTCCGCCGCCACCGGGAGCGGCGACCAGCGGCCGCTCGGCCTCCGCCTTGACCACGTCGGGCAGTTTCTCCCGCTCGTCGTCCGACGCCGCGAGCAGGTACGGCGCCTTGGCCAGCGCGTGGTCGCGCAGGTCCATGATGAGCAGCTTCGGACTGAGCGGCTTGCCGGTGTTCCAGGCCGGGCACTGCGACTGGCAGCGCCCGCACTCCGTGCACGTGGCGAAGTCGAGCATGCCCTTCCAGGTGAAGTCCTCGATGACGCCGCGGCCGAACTTGTCGTCCTCGCCCGGGTCCTCCAGGTCGACCGGCTTGCCCCCGGTGTACATCGGCAGCAACTGCCCCAGCGCCCGGGGGCGGCGGGAGAACACCACGTTGAACGGTGCGGTGCCGATGTGCAGGTGCTTGGAGTTCACCACGATCACCAGGAACGCCAGCACCACGCCCAGCGAGGCGAGGATTCCGAACGTCTCCAGGAACTCGTTGGCGTCCTCGCCCAGCGGCTTCAGCCACGACGCGACGATCTCCGACGCGAACGCTCCGTTCTCGAACGGGAACACGCCGGTGTTGATCTGGGCGCCGCGGTAGAGCAGCAGCGTCCACATCACGTTGAAGATCATGAAGAGGACGAGCCACGCCGGCCCGAGGTGCGAGCCGAAGAACCGGGACCGGCGCCCCTCCTTCTTCGGGTTTTGCAGCAGCCGGATCGCGGCGAACGTGGCGAGGCCGGCCAGCACCGCGACGATGAACAGGTCTTCCAGGAACCCGAGCCAGGCCATCGTGCCGATCAGCGGGATGTGGAAGTCCTTGTCGAACAGGGCGCCGTAGCCCTCGACGATCGTCGCGCCCAGGATGACGAAGCCCCAGAACACGGCGAAGTGTGCGGCGCCCGGCACGCTCCACTTGAGGAGCTTGCGCTGCCCGAACACCTCGGTCAGGACCGCCCAGGCCCGGCGGCCGGCCTCGTCGGTGCGGCCGGGCTCGACCGGCTGCCCGGTCTTGCCCAGCTTGTACAGCATGAACAGGCGCCGGCCGGCCAGCGCGAACGCAACCGCCGTCAGCCCCAGACCGATGACCAGTCGCAATACCACCTGTACCTCCGGTGCGTCGGGTCCGGACACGCCATTCTCACATGATCGACGATCCGGACCCGTGGTGAGTGCGACACACGTCTCGCGTTGGTCCGGCCGGCACACGCGCCGGCCGGTCCGGCATCCGGGCCGGCACCCGCGCCGGCACCCGCGCCGGCCGGGCCGGCACATGCGCCGGCCCGGCCCGGCGCCGTCAGGGGATCATCCAGCCCAGCACCGGCGTGGCCTGCAGCGTCACCAGCACGCACATGAACAGCAGCAGCACAGCGCTCCAGCCGATGACCTTGCGGAAGATGTCGCCCTCCCGCCCGGCCATGCCGACGGCCGCCGCCGCGATCGCCAGGTTCTGCGGGCTGATCATCTTGCCCATCACGCCGCCTGACGAGTTGGCCGCCGCGAGCAGCACGGGATCCAGGCCGGCCTCGGCCGCCGTCTGCACCTGCAGCGCGCCGAACAGCGCGTTCGCCGACGTGTCGGAGCCGGTCACGGCGACCCCGATCCAGCCGAGGATCGAGGACAGGAACACGAAGATGCCGCCGGCCGCCGCGAGGAACGCGCCGAGCGTGTTGGTCTGCCCGGAGAGATTCATCACGTAGGCCAGCGCCAGCACCGCCATCACGGTGAGGATCGCGTGCCGCAGGTCGACGTAGGTCTTCACGTAGGCGCGCGCGGCGGTGCCCGGCCGGACCCGCAGCACCAGGGCGGTGAGGATACCGGCAATGATCATCAGCGTGCCCGCCGCCGGTAGCCAGCCGAACGAGTACGTGATCGATGCCAGCGGCTTGCCGGCGGAGTTCACCACATCCAGGCCCGGCCAGGCGAACTTGTACGTCCACGGCTCCTTGGCCAGCGCCTCCTTTACCGGGCCGAGGTTCGCGATCGAGAAGATCGCGATGATGATGAGGTAGGGCGCGAAGGCCCGCGCGATTTCGGCCGGGGTGTCCGTGGGCGCGGTGCGCGGTTCGGTCCGGGTCGCGGTCCCCGCGACGCCGGGACGTGGCGAGGGGCCGCCGACGCCGTCCGGCTCGTCGGTGACCTCGTCGCCGACGTCGTGCGTGCCGCGGATCTCGGCGTGCAGATCCGGGGACTCGGCCGGCTGCCACACCCGGACCAGAAGGACGACGGCCGCGGCCGATACGAGCGAGGCGATGATGTCGGTGAGCGGCACGGAGATGTAGTTGGCGGCCACGAACTGGGCGACGCCGAACGTGAGGCCCGCGGTCAGCGCGGCCGGCCAGGTCTGCCGGACGCCCCGCTTTCCGTCGACGACGGCGACGAGCACGAGCGGCACGATCACCGCGAGGATCGGCGTCTGGCGGCCGACCATGGCGCCGAGCGTGTCGACGGTCAGCCGAGGGTCGTCGTTGGCGCCGTGCGTCACGGTGGCGAGCGTGACGATCGGCGTCGCCAGGGCACCGAACGCGACGGGCGCGGTGTTCGCGATCAGCGACACCGAGGCCGCGTGGATCGGCCGGAACCCGAGCGCGATCAGCATGACGACGGTGATCGCCACCGGCGTGCCGAAGCCGGCCAGCGCCTCCAGCAGGGCGCCGAAGCAGAACGCGATGATGATCGCCTGGACGCGCATGTCGGGGCTCACCCGCGCGAAGGCGCGCCGCAGCACGTCGAAGTGTCCACTTGCGACGGTGAGGTTGTAGACCCAGATCGCGTTGAGGACGATCCACAGGATCGGGAAGAACCCGAACGCGGCGCCCTCGCTGGCCGCCAGCAGCGCCTGCCCGGCCGGCATCGTGTAGACGGCGATGGCGACGACGAGCGAGACCGCGAGCGAGATGAGCGCCGCGAGCCAGGCCCGCATCCTGAGGACACCGAGCAGGATGAACAGCGTCAGCAGCGGGAGTACGGCGAAGATGGCCGAGATCGCGACGGAGTCGGCTATCGGGTCGGTGGTGATCGTGTACTGGTCGAACATGTCTCACCTGCCGGGGGGTCGGGCGGTGGATGGGTACGACGCCGCGATCGAGGGGGGAACTCGATCGAGGCGCGCTGATGCACCCACCATCGTCAACCCTATGCGTCGATCTTGCAGTTCTGGTGCCAGATATTGTCCTGTTTGCGATGCTTCGTAAGGCATCGCAAGTGCAAGATCGGCGCGGGGGCTAGTGCGCGCCCATCGGCGGGCGACGCATGACCCAGATGTCCAGGCTGTCCAGCGCGGTCCGGGCCACCACGTCGAAGCCGGCACGCTTGTAGACCTCTACGTTGCCCGGGTTGCTGGTCTCCAGCACCGCCGGCAGGCCCTCGGCCTCGGCGCGGCGCAGGCCAGCGGCCATGAGTGCGTGACCGAACCGCTTGCCCGCGTGACGGGGATCCGTCCCCAGTACGCCGAGGTACCAGTACGGCCCCGTGGGCAGTACGGCGTGGACCGTTTCGTCGTAGGCCCTGACCCGGGCCAGTTCCGACGGCGGCAGCACGGGATCGCCGCCGCTCTTCGACGCCGGCGCGTCCCACATCGCCACTGAGGTGCCGCCGATCGTCCAGACCGTCCCGAGGTGAACCCGCTTGTCGAAGAGGTGCCCGAAGAACGTCGCCGCGTGGCGCGGGTAGGTCGCCTCGTCGGGGAACAGGTAGCGCAGCACCGGATCGGCCGCGAACGCCGCGACGAGCGAGGCCAGCACCGCGTCCCGGTCGGCGACGGTGGCCGTCGTGATCTCAGGTTCGGTCATGACCACATCCTCGCGGGCGAGGCGTGTTCGACGGTTGGCTCAGTGGCACCGGTCACCCGCGTCAGCGGGGAAACTCCTGCGGGCTGGAGCACTGAAGAAGTTCCCCGTTGACGCGGTCGCACATCAGGACGCGGCTGCGCCCGCGGTGAACCGGCGCAGCCGAAGGCTGTTCGACACGACGAACACCGACGACAGCGCCATCGCCCCGCCGGCGATCATCGGGTTCAGCAACCCCGTCGCGGCCAGCGGCAGCGCCGCCACGTTGTACGCGAACGCCCAGAACAGGTTGCCCTTGATGATGCGCAGGGTGCGCCGGGACAGCCGGATCGCGTCGGGCGCGGCCATCAGGTCGCCGCGCACGAGCGTCAGGTCGGCGGCCTCGATGGCGACGTCGGTGCCGGTGCCCATCGCGAGCCCGAGGTCGGCCTGGGCGAGCGCGGCGGCGTCGTTGACCCCGTCGCCGACCATCGCCACGACCCGGCCCTCGTCCTGCAGTCGCTTGACCACGTCGACCTTGCCGGCCGGTAGCACCCCGGCGATCACCTCGTCGATGCCCACCTCGGCGGCCACCGCCCGCGCGGCGGCGTCGTTGTCGCCCGTCAGCAGAACCGGGGTGAGGCCGAGCCGGCGCAACTCCGCGACCGCCGCGGCGCTCGTCGGCTTGACCGCGTCGGCGAGCACGATGGCGGCGCGCGCCGCGCCGTGCCAACCCACGAGCACCGTCGTGCGCCCGCCGGTCTCGGCGGTCGCGGCCGCGTCCCGCAGCGTGTCCGGGACGACCAGAGCGCGCTCTTCGAGGAACCGTTCCCGCCCGACGGTGACGAGGCGCCCGTCGACGGTTCCGCTGACGCCGAGCCCGGCGGTGTTCGCGAAACCGTCCACTGTGGGCAGTCGGCCGAGCTTCTCGGTGGCGGCCTTCGCGATCGCCCGCGCGATCGGGTGCTCGCTCGCGGCTTCCAGCGCGCCGGCGAGGCGCAGCGCCTCGGCCGAGTCGCCACCCTCGGCCCGGATCACGCCGGTGACGGTCATCGTTCCGGTGGTGACGGTGCCGGTCTTGTCCAGCACCACGGTGTCCACGCGGCGGGTCGACTCCAGCACCTCGGGGCCCTTGATGAGGATCCCGAGCTGCGCGCCGCGCCCGGTGCCGACGAGCAGCGCGGTCGGCGTCGCGAGGCCGAGGGCGCACGGGCAGGCGATGATGAGCACGGCCACGGCCGCGGTGAACGCTGCGGTGGCGCCGTCGCCGGTGCCGAGCCAGTACCCGAGCGTCGCCACGGCCAGCGCGATGACGATCGGGACGAACACGCCGGCCACCCGGTCGGCGAGCCGCTGCACCTCGGCCTTGCCGGTCTGCGCCTGCTCCACCAGCCGGGCCATCTGGGCGAGCTGGGTGTCGGCGCCGACCCGGGTCGCCGTCACGACAAGGCGCCCGCCGGCGTTGACGGTGCCGCCCACCACCGCGTCGCCGGGCCCGACCTCGACGGGGACCGGCTCGCCGGTCACCATGCTGACGTCGACGGCGGACGACCCGCTCTCGACGACGCCGTCCGTGGCGACCTTCTCGCCGGGACGCACCACGAACCGGTCGCCGACGGCGAGCCGCTCGACCGGGATGCGCGTCTCGATGCCGCGGCGCAGCACCGCGACGTCCTTCGCGCCGAGGTCCAGCAGCGCGCGCAGGGCGGAACCGGCCCGCCGCTTGGCCCGCGCCTCGAAGTAGCGGCCGGCCAGGATGAACACGGTGACGCCGGCGGCCACCTCCAGGTAGATCGCGTCCGCGCCGGCGCCGCGCTCGATGGCGAAGCTGAACGGGTGCGTCATGCCGGGCATCCCGGCGTCGCCGAGGAACAGCGCCCAGAGCGACCAGCCGAACGCGGCCAGCGTGCCCATCGAAACGAGTGTGTCCATGGTGGCGGCGCCGTGGCGCAGGTTGACCGCGGCGGCCCGGTGGAACGGCAGGCCGCCGTAGACCACCACGGGCGCGGCGAGCGTCAGCGAGGCCCACTGCCAGTAGGTGAACTGCCAGGCCGGGACCATCGCGAGGACGATCACCGGGACGGCGAGCACTATCGAGACCCAGAGCCGGGTGCGCAGCTCGCGCGTCTCGTCCTTTTCCGCTCCTTCCATCGGCGCTTCCGGTACGGCGGCCGTGTAGCCGGTCTTCTCGACCGTGGCGATCAGGTCGGCCGTGGTCACCGCCGGATCCTCGACCGTCACGCTGGCGCGCTCGGTGGCGTAGTTGACCGTCGCGGTGACGCCGTCGATCCGGTTGAGCTTCTTCTCGATCCGGGACGCGCACGTCGCGCAGGTCATCCCGCCGATGTCCAGTTGAATGATCATGAGGTGCTCGCAGTGAACGTGGCCGTGTGAACAGTGTCGCCGTGCCGGAAGTCGAGGAACAGCCCGTACGTTCCGGCGCTGGGCACCTCGACGGTGAAGGAGAGTTCGTTGCCCGGGTTGGGATGCACGTGCAGGTAGGCGAGGTCGCCGTCGCGCAGCGCGACCAGGTGGCCGAGCGCGCCCAGGTACGGCTGCAGGTCGGTGACCGGCGTGCCGCCGCGCGTGACGCTGATCGTCAGCGTGCTCGCCCTGCCCGCTTCGAGGTGACCGCTGAGCTCGACGTGGTAGCCGTCGACGTCGTCGCTTTCGCCCGTCGGCGGCTTTCGTGGCTGGTAGCTGCCCGCGGCTGGCACGTCGATGCCGAGGGTCAACGGCTCGTCGCGGCCGGCGGGCTGGAAGTCGGCGAAGACCCGGTACTGCCCGGCCTCGGCGACGGTCAGCGGGATCGACCACAGGCCGTCGGCGGACCGGGTCGGATGCACGTGCTGGAACCCGGACAGGTCGCGGCGGACCACGATCAGGTGCAGGTCGCGCTCGTGGGTCTGGGTGTATCCGGTTAACGGCTTGCCGTCCGGGCCGACGATCCGGAACCGGAACGCGGTCGCGGCGCCGGGGGTGAGGCTGGTGGTCTCCGGGGCGAGGCGGTAACCGGCCTCGGTGACCTGGAGGCCGCCGGGCAGGTGGTCTGCTGTCTCGGTTCCGTGCGTGTCGCCGGTGGCTTCGTGGGCCGCGTTCGGCATCTCCGATTTCTCCGACGGCCCGACGGCCCGGCCCGCGCCGAGAGCCGCGCCGAAGGCGACCAGGAGGCACGCCCCGTACAGGCTCAGCTTGACCGGCGTTCTCATGGCTGGTCGGCCAGTTCGTAGCCGGCTTCGTCGACGGCGTCGCGGACGGCGTCGACGGCGAGCGGCTGGGCGCTGGTCACCGTCGCCGTGCCGGCCGCGAGATCGACCCGCACATCGCGCACACCCGGCAGCAGGCCCAGTTCGGCGCTGACGGCGGTGACGCAGTGGTCGCAGGTCATACCCTTGATCGCGTACGTGGCGGTGGCCATGGTGACGACTCCCGTTCTCGATCTCGTACCCCCGAGGGGTACCCGTTCATCGTCACACTAACATACCCCCAGGGGGTAGCAAGGTCGCACGCGGCAATGTGGCACAGCATACCCCCCGGGGGTTGCTACACTTGCCGGCATGACCGCACCCGTCCGGGGATACACCTCGACCAAGGACCAACTGCAGGCCCGGTTGCGGCGCATCGAGGGACAGGTGCGCGGCGTCGAGCGCATGGTCGACGAGGACCGCTACTGCATCGACGTCCTCACTCAGATCTCGGCGATCCAGGCCGCCCTCGACAAGGTGGCCCTCGGTCTGCTGGACGGGCATGCCCGGCACTGCATGAACGAGGGCGCCGTGGAGGGCCGCGCCGACGAGATGGCCACCGAGATGATGGCCGCCGTCGGCCGGCTCATGAAGCGCGGCTGAGCGATCGCCGTTCTGAGCTGACTGCCCCGGTGTGGGCGTGCCGTGCCCGCCCACACCCCGTACGGGGCCCCGGTCACCTATTGGCCGAGGCGGCCGTCGATCTGCTCGCGCAGGAGGTCGGCGTGGCCGTTGTGCCGCGCGTACTCCTCGATCATGTGCACCAGCACCCGGCGCAGTGACATGTGCCCGCGCTCCGAATCCCGCTCCTTGCTGGCCACGTCGAGATCCGGCGCGGCGGCGACGTACCGGTTGGCGTAGTCGACCTCGGCGCGCCAGAGTTGCCACGCCTGCGCGACCACCGCGTCGTCGCCGACGGCCCCCTCGAAGTCGCCGTCTGCGGCCATGTCGAACAGCGGCGGAACGTCGTCGCCCGCCATGAACCCGCGGAACCAGCCCCGCTCGACCTGCGACATGTGCCGCACCAGCCCCAGCAGCGACATCGTCGAGGGCGGTATCGACCGGCGGGCCAGCGCCTCGGCGTCGAGGCCGGCACACTTCAGTTCGAGGGTGGCGCGCTGCCAGTTCAGAAAGCCCACGAGGGTTTCGCGCTCGTCGCCCTGAGACGGCGGCTCGACGCGTGGATCGGCGTCGAGGTCGACGAACATGTCCGCCCTCCGGCTGCCCATGCCCGCATCCTGGCCCGCCGATCGTGCGCGGACAACCGCTTTGACCACGCCGGCCGTCCATGATCACGTTGATCTTGCAGTTGTGGTGGTGGATGAAACCGGATGAACCATGTCGAATCCGGGCACCACAACTGCAAGATCGGTGTGGAGAGCGCGGGGTCAGTCGACGTACGGGTTGGGGGCTTCCGTCGTCGCCTGCTGCTCGGCGATGTTCTGCACCCCGAGTTGCAGCAGGTTCGCAGCCTCGGGCGAGTCGTTGACGTCGCCGAGAGTGGAGTAGTCGCTGTCGCCGGGGCCGCCCATGTTCGGCATCCACGTGGTGGGCGCCGCCGTGAACACGTTCGCCCGGTCGTCGATGTCGTCGTGGTTCATGTCGATGAACGTCTGGTCGAACCGGCCGTCCTCGTTGCTGTCGTACCCGACAGCGTCATACCGGCCGTCGTGGTCGACGTCGACAAGCACGGTGTCGTTGTGCCCGTCGTGGTCGGTGTCGAACGCCTCGGTCTCGGCGTAGCCGTCGTGGTCCATGTCGTAATCGGTCATCGTCCGCTCCAGGGTCGCAGGAGCCCCCGCGGTGCCGATCATCGTGAGCCCGCCGGTGGTCGCCGGGTATCCCCTGATCAGGTGGGTCAAGACGGTTGGGCGCGGGGGAGGGTGACCGTGAAGCTGCTGCCCTCACCCGGTCGGCTGCGCACCTCTATCCGCCCGCGGTGGTCGAGCACGATCTGCCGCGCGATCGCCAGCCCCAGCCCGTTGCCGCCTCGGGTGGTCCGTGAGGCGGACGAGGCCGGTGCGCCGGGCGACGCGAGGGTCACCGGATCGGCGACCGCGAACTCCTGAGTCGCGCTGCCGGTGCACTCGACCTCGACGACCTGCGCGTTGACCGCGTCGCTGGACTGGGCCAGACACCGAGCCGGGTGCGCGACCACCCGGAGCCGGTACAGAGAACCGGTGCCCGCGGTGCGTCGGGTCCGTTCCAGGACGAAGACCTGCACGGTGCGGGTGTCGCCGCAGTCGGCCAGGAACGCTCCGACGTTGCTGCCGACGTCGTTCAGGCTCACGCAGGAGTTTGCGCCCATCCGGGCCGAGCGGGGCCGCACCCGCACCGTGGACGACGGCAGCCGCTCGACGCGGAACTGCATTTCGAGGCTCGTCGAGCAGGTGGTCTGCACGACGATGAGGCGCTTGTGCGACTCCCGCAGACCGAGGCAGAGGTTGGACCGGAATCCCCGGGCCGGCCGGATCAGGCGCCACCCGTCGGTGGGTCCGGCGGGCGCGCTCGACGGCGCCGACCTCGCCGCCGACGGCGTGACACCCGCCGACGGGGTGTGCCCCGCACCGGCGCGCCCGGTTCCGGGACTGCGCTGCCCGGCCACCGGGTGCACCATCCGGCCGGCGTCGTTCGGTCCGGTCAGCCCGGCGCGGTCGCCACTGGCCGCGGCCGCGACTCCCACGCTCGCCAGCAGCACGACGGCGACCGCGCTCGCCCCGACCCGCACGGACCGCCAGCCCCGCAGGAACCGACCGGTTCGCCGGACCGGCGTCGCCGGGGCGTCCCGTTCGGGCGTTGCCGCGGCATCCCGCGGGTCGGGGCGATCGCGGATGCCGTGGTCTGTGGCGGCCGGTTCGACGTCGGCGGCCGGTTCGGTCGCGGGTCTGGCGTCGGCTGTCGGTTCGGTCGCGGGTCCGGGGTCGGCGGCGTCGGCCGGGTGCGGGCGCGGCGCCGTTATCGCGCGCACCGCGATCCTGGACCGGGCCCGCAGCCACCGCTGCACCCCGGCGTCGTCGCAGCCGCAGGCCCGGACGAACGCCTCGACCAGATCGGGCCGGGGCAGTGCGTTGCGGGCGAGCACGGCCGACAGCGTGCTGTGCGGTAGCACCAGGCCGGCCCGGCGGGCCCGGTCCTCGAGTTGCCGGTACCCGAATCCGGCGAGCGCCTTGAGTTGGCGCATCGCCGCTACGAACTGTGCCGCTGTTTCCACGTCCTGTAAATCGACGCTGGATTCGTTCCGCATATCCCCGTCCCTACCGTCCCCGTGCACGCGGAAGGCGCAACGCAGCGCATCGTAGAGACGTCAATCGCCGCTCGCGACCCCGCGGCCTCCGGTCGACGAGTTTGCGCACGTCAAGGGGTATCCCGAAGTATCCCGGACCATCCCGGGCAGCGGATCGTCTTGCCGGCGGGCCGCCCCGGTGGTTGCGTTGCGCCGTCGCCGGAATGGCGAGCACGGGAACCCGGCCGGTCCCCCGTCCGCATCGATCGACGCCATTAGCGCGACTTCAGATGCGATTCAGATGCGATTCAGATTGCAGAGGCAGGAAACCATCATCATGCGATCCGTCAGGAAGCTCCTTCTGGTCCTCGCGGCCGTTGTCGGGTTCGGCCTGGTCGCCGGTCCGGCGCACGCCGGCGTCACCGGTCCGGCCGCCGAACAGGCGCAGGTCGTCGCGCAGGTCGACGACAGCGACATCGCCACGGCCGACGCATTCGACGACGAGGCGTCCCCGGAGGGCGTCGAGGAGCCGTCGGCCAAGGCGTTCACCGCGGCGAAGGTCAGGTATGGCGGCACCATCACCCGGGCGACGGTGCTCAAGCGGGCGAAGTTCTGGTACGACAAGAACGTCCCGTACAGCCAGTCGGCCTACGCCTGGGACGTCAACCACGGCAAGAAATACCGCACCGACTGCTCCGGCTTCGTGTCGATGAGTTGGGCGCTGACCAGCAGCCGCACGACCCGCACGCTCGGCGCAGTGTCCACCAAGATCGCTTGGAAGAGCCTCAAGCCCGGTGACATCGTGCTGCGCGCGGGCCACCACGTGCAGCTGTTCGAGAAGTGGGCGAACAAGAGCCACACGGTGTTCTGGATCTACGAGGAGGGCAGCACGCGCTCCGACATGAACCACTACAAGGTGTCGGTGAGCAAGTCGAAGAGCTCCGGCTTCGTTCCGCGCCGGTACAAGAAGATCAAGTAACTCCCGGGGTGGGCGGGGTCCGGCTGCGGCCGGACCCCGCCCAGGCGTCTCCGGGCCGCCTGATCACGGCCAGGCCGCCGACCCAGGTGCGAATCCCGTGCGGTGTGGACTCGGCGGTGGCGTACACCGTCGCGGGACGGCCGAGCGCGTCGCCCTGGTCGACCTCTATCCGCTCGACACCGGTGGTCGCCAGGAGGTGCGCGGCCAGGCACCCGGTGCTGTTGGCGTTCGCGACGTCCTCGGGCACGCCGATCGCCGGCGCGAACATGCGGGCGGCGGCCCGTGCCCCGGATCCGTCGGGCGCCACGTACACGAAACAGCCCAGCAGACCCAGCCGCCGGGTCGCCGCGCCGAGCGCGTCGAGGTCGGGCGCCAGCGCGCCCAGGGTGTCGCGGTCGGCAACGGCGACGAGCAGCCGCGGCGCACCCGGCGAGGCCACCGCCACGTCGCCGTGCGGCCGCAGTGCCTCCACGGCGGCGCGCTCCGCTGCGGACGGTGGGCGCAGCGTCACGAGGCCCTGGTCGAACGAGACCTCGATGCCGTCGGGCCGTCTCGTCGCCCGCACCTCGAACGTGCGGCCGCCGGTGTGCTGCAGCCCGGTGAAGCCGCCGTCGTCGAGCAGCACCGCCTGCGCGGCGACGGTTCCGTGCCCGCACCCGCGCAACTCGCCCCCGGCGGTGAAGAACCGGACGGCGCGGCTGCCGTCGGCGTTCGGCTCGCGGGCGACGAACGCGGCGTGCGAGGTGCCCGCGCGGGCCGGCACCCGCTCGGCATCCGGGTACCCGCCGTCGTCGTACACGACGGCCGTCGGGCTGCCGCCGCTACCGCCGCCGCTGCGCACGCACGCGTCCACCACGATCACGACGTCAGCAACCCCAGGTCCTTGCCGATGATTCCGGTCACCCCGAGCCGCTTCGCGTCGGCCAACTCCGCGGCCGTGTCCACCGGCCACGTCATCACGTGCGGGACTGACCGGTGCAGCGCGTCGACGGCTTCGGGCGTCAGGAGATCGCGGCGCACCGAGACGCCGAACCAGCGCGCGGCCCCGCCTCGCGCGAGCCTCTTTCGCAGGCGTGCGAGCTGCCGGGGGCTGCCGGCCGACAGCACCGGCCGCACGTGCGGATCCCGCTGGAACGCGCGGAGCATCCACCAGTGGCGGGTGCAGATGACCACGGGCGCACCCGGAACGGCTGCCCGCAACCCGGTTGCGACGGCCGGGGCCAGCGTCGGGTGCAGGCCCTTGAGGTCGAGCATCAGGCGACCGGCGTGCGCGGGGCCTGCCGCCTCCAGCAGCGCCGCCAGCCGCGGCACCTCGACCGTGCGCCGGCGCACCAACTCGCCGCGATCCCACAGCATCGTCGGCCCGAGCCACTTGCGGTGCCGGATTTCCAGCCGGCGCCGGTACTCGTGCACATCGGCCTCGACCAGGTCGACGTCGGTGGCGAGCGCCGCCCGCAGCGTCGCGAGGCTGTTGCCCGCGCGGTGCGCTATCCGCAGCAACTCCACCGGGGAATCGTGGCAGATCGGCGACAGCACCATGGTGCGCGCCGGGGCTACCGTGTAGATCCCGTCACACCGGCCCGATCGGAGCCAGCCGTGTCCGACATGTTCGCCGACGACCACCACATCGAACACATCCAGGCGGCGCTGGAAGGCACCGGCCACGCCACCGTCGACACCGGCACCGTCGGCCCGGGCGAAGACGGCGGCCCGACCGCCACCTACACCCGGTACGACTTCGACAGCGACGGCAACGTCGACATGATGGTCGTCGACGAGGACAGCGACGGGCATCCGGAGACCATCTACCGGGACATCGACGACAACGGCCACTGGGACGAGATCCAGCACGACTACAACGAGGACGGCCGGTTCGAGAACGTCTGGCGGGACACCGACCACGACGGCTACGTCGACACCATCGCCACCGACGCGAACGGCGACGGGAACCCGGAGGTCGTCCAGCGGGACACCAACCACGACGGCACGTTCGACTCGGTCGCCTACGACCGCAACAGCGACGGCCACGTCGACGCGATCGCGTACGACAGCGACGGCGACGGCCGCCCCGATGCCGTCCTGCACGTGAGCGACCACGTCTCCGACGACGTGCGGCGCTTACCGTAGATCCCGCCGAAGCTGACTTCAGCCGCCAAGATCGCGGAGATGCGAGACTGGCCTGCGTGATGGACCCGGTGCGGGAACCCGACCGGCGGCTCGCCGATCCGGCCGAGCTGCTGCTCGGATACCTCGACTACTACCGCAACGTGGTGGCCCGCAAGCTCGACGGACTCCCGGACGCCGAGCTGCGGGCCGCCCGCCTGCCGTCCGGGTGGACGCCGATCGAGCTGCTCAAGCACCTCGTCTACATGGAACGGCGGTGGCTGCGCTGGGGGTTCCTCGCCGAGCCCGTCGAGGCGCCGCTCGGCGACGAGGACGACTCCGGCCGCTGGCACGTGGGCCCGGACGAACGCGCCGCCGACCTGATCGCCGCGATGCACGCCGGCGGCGCCCGTACCCGGGAGATCGTGGCTGCCGCGGCCCTCACCGACGTTGCCCCGCTGGGCGGGCGGTTCCGGCCCGGCGACAAGCATCCGCCGCCCTCGCTGGGCTGGATCCTGTTCCACGTGCTGCAGGAGTACGCCCGGCACGCCGGCCACCTCGACGTGGTGCGCGAGCTGGCCGACGGCCGCACCGGCGAATGAGCGCCTACCCGCGCACCTGCGCGGACACCGGGTCGACGCAGTCGGCGTTCACCCACACCTCGGCGACCCGGCCGGCCTCCAGCCGCACGATGTCGACGCCCGACGACGCGACCACGGTGCCCGGCGGACCCCAGTAGCCGCTGGACCGGGCGATGCCCCGCATGCCCCAGCGGCCCGCGATCAGGTGGACGCCGAGGATCGGCCCGACCTCGACGGACAGCTCGAAGTTCAGGAACGCCGCCCGCGTCGCCGCCGTCCAGGCGAGCAGGTCGGCCCGACCGGCCGTGCGGGCCGGCCGGCCCGCGGTGCGCGGCAGGTGCGCGGTGAGGACGGGGGCGAGGACGTCGTCAACGATCTCCGGGGCGCCGTTGCGCAACGCGATCCACTGCGTCCACAGCGACAACCGGCGATCGACGGACAGGGCGGTGACGTGATTGGTGTTGACCGTCAACGCGGAAATCCCTTCTACGTGCGGAAGCACCTATGGATCTCATCGTTGTCCGACGGGAGGGCACCGTCCTGTCCGCATTTCCGACTCGAGCGGTGTCGTCTTCCAGACGAAGCTGGGCCGTGGCCATATCGCCGAGGGTCAATCCGGCCAGATCCGCCAGCCGGGGCACCGCCACCTCGTCGGTGCGGGCCACCCGGTGCACCCGGTCGAGCCGGAACTCGCGCACGCCGCCGCGCAGCCGGCACCAGCCCACCAGGTACCAGTGCTCGCCCCCGCGCGCGAGCCCGAGCGGCTCCACCGCCCGCGACGACGCGGCGCCGTTGCGGTCGGAGTACTCGATCGCGAGCACCGACCGGCTCCACAGCGCCTCCTCGGCGGTGCGCATGACCGCCCCGGGGATGTCGTTCGGGTCGGGCTCGCTCAGGCAGATGTTGGCCGCCATCGACCTGGCCGCCGCCAGGTCGCGCGGGGCCATCACCGAGACGAGCTTGTGCAGCGCCGAGCGGGCCGCCTCGGCGAACGGCGTGCGGGCCAACGCGGTGAGTGCCACCGCCGTGGCGATCGCCTCCCGCGGCGAGATGTTCAGCGGCGGCAGCGTGTAGGCGCGGTCGAGCACGTAGCCGCCGCGCCGCCCCGCCTCGGCGTAGATGGGCACGCCGGCCTGCTGCAGGGCCCCGATGTCGCGGCGGATCGTGCGGATGTCGACCTCGAACAGCTCCGCCAGGAAGCGGGCGCTGCGCCCCCGCGGACGCACCCGCCGCAGCTCTTCCACCAGCGCGTACAGACGATCGGTCCGGTTCACAACGGCACGCTACCCGAGGGGTACGACAAAACCTCAGGCCGAGCGGTCCGCCAGCCGCAGCATGATGTCGGCCAGTTTCGTCGTGCGCTTGTCGCGCGGATCGGTGCGCACCTCGGCCCGCCGGCGCCGCGCCTGCCGGGCCGCCGACGCCCGGCCCAGCTCGTCGTAGGCCCGGGCCAGCATGGTCAGCGTCGCCGCCTGGCCGGATGGGATGTCCATCTGCTCGAACGCCACCAGGCACCGCTCGAGCCCCGCCGCCGCGGCGGCCGGATCGCCGTCGCCGATGCGGCTGACCGCGAGGTCGCGGTCCAGGCTGGTGCGGCCCAGCTCGTCGCCGAGCGCCGCGGCGAGGTCGCGGCTTCGCCGCAGCAGCCCGATCGCCTCCGCCCGCCGGCCGAGCCCGGTCGCCGCCGACGCGAGCTGCCGCAGCGCCGCGAGGTAGACGTACCGGTCGCCGCTGGGCCGCAACAGGTCCACCGCCTCGGCCGCCGCGTCGTAGGCCAGTTCGGTGGCGCCGGTGAGCAGCTCGCTCATCGCCAGCGCGTTCAGGCAGCGGCCGAGCACCACGTCGGCGGCGCCGTGGGCGCGGGCCTGCGCGACGGCCCGCCGGTCGGCCTCGAGCGCCGCCTCGAACCGGCCCAGCCCGCGCAGCGCCGCCGACAGTGCGGGCGCCGCGATCACCGCACCCAGCGGATCCCCGGCCGCCGCGAACAGCTGGCCCGCGCGCCCGGCCGCCGCCAGCGCCTTCTCGGCAAACTCCTGGTACCCGTACAGCACCGCCTCGTCGCTGAGCACGCACGCGAGCCCGTGCGCATCGCCGAGCCGGGCGTAACGCTCGTGGCTCGCCGCGAAGAGCGCCTGCGCGCCGGCCACCTCGCCGCGTACCAGCCGCAGGATTCCGTTGAGCAGCCCGGCCCAGGCCAGCCCGTGCTCGTCGCCGGCGCGCGCGGCCGCCGCCTCGGCCACGCCGAGCATCTCGCGCAGCCGCGTCCACTGCCCGCGCACCCACAGGAACGGGGCCAGCCGCACGGCGAGCGCCACCGCGGACTCGTCGTCGGCCGCCGGCAGCACCGCGTGGAGGAGCAGGTCGAGCTCGGCGTCCAGCCAGTCGCCGGGGGTGCCGGCGATCCGGTCCGCGAGGCCCTCGGGCAGGGCCGCGGCGCCCGCCGGGGTCGAGCTCGATGCCGCTCGCTCCGCTCGCGGGTGGGTCCGCGCCCAGGTCACCGTCCGCGGCATGGCGTTCGCCGCGATCGCCGACGCGGAAAGCGCCGCCCCGACGAGGCGATGCGTGCCACCGTCGTCGGTGCGCAGGCCCCGGGCGTAGAGGCGGAGCAGGTCGTGCAGCCGGTAGCGCGGCTCACCGTCCGGCCCGGCGCCGGCAGGTGTCAGCAGGCCGGCCTCGACAAGCTCGTCGACGGCGGCGTCGGCGCTCTGCGCGTCGAGGAGAACCGCGAGCGACCAGCTCGCGAGCGTGACCGGCCCGAGCTGCCCGAGCGCCGCGAACGCCCGCCGGGCCGGCGCGGATAGCGCCGCGACGCTGAGCGCGATGCTCGCCCGCACCTGCTGGTCGCCGACGGTGAGCTCGCGCAGCCGGCGGCGTTCGTCGCTCAACCGTTCGGCGAGCGCCTCGACGGACAGGCCGCGGGTGGCCAGGCGGGTGCCGGCGATGCGCAGGGCCAGCGGCAGGTTGCCGCAGGCGGCGGTGATGCGGGCGGCGTGGGCCGGCGCCGCCGCGACCGGGTCCACACCCACCATGTGGGTGAGCAGCGCGCGCGCCTCGGTGTCGGTGAGCGGGCCGAGGTGCACGTGCCGGGCCTCGACCAGGCCGCTGAGCAGGCGCCGGCTGGTGACCAGGACGGCGCTGCCGCCGGTGCCCGGAATCAGCGGGCGGATCTGGGCCGGGTCGGCGGCGTCGTCGAGCACGACGAGCACCCGACGGTCGGCGAGCTTGGCCCGGTACGCGGCCGACAGCGCGCCGGGATCCTCGGGGATCGCCGGACCGGGCACGCCGAGGCTGCTGAGGATGTCGGCGAGGGCGGCGGTCGGCGGGCGCGGGCTCGGTGAGGCGCCGGCCAGGTTGATGAAGATCTGCCCGTCCGGGAAGGCGTCGCGGATCCGGTGCGCGACGACCAGCGCGGCCGAGGTTTTGCCGACGCCCGGCTGCCCGGCCAGCGCCACCACCGGCACGATCGCGCCGGGGCGCAGGAGGTCGGCCACCGTCTCGACGGCGGCGGCCCGGCCGACGAAGCCGTCCGGTGCCGGCGGCAACTGGCAGACGGGGAATGCGGTGTTATCGCGCGAGCGCAGCGAGCGGTAGGCGGCTGGGCGCGAGCGCAGCGAGCGGTAGGCGGCTGGGCGCGAGCGCAGCGAGCGGTCGGTGGCTGGACCGCCACTCGGCCCCGGCTCCTCGCCGCGCAGGATCGCCTGGTGCAGCGCGCGCAGGTCGGCGCCCGGCTCGATGCCCAACTCCTCGACGAGCGTGTCGCGGGCGTGCTGGTAGACCTGCAGCGCGTCGGCGCGCCGGCCGGCCCGGCACAGCGCGACCATCAGCAGGCCGGCCGGGCGCTCCCGCAGCGGGTGCTCGGCGACCAGCGTGCGCAGCTCCGGCAGCAGGTCGGTGGCCGGCAGGCCGGCGGCGAGGTGGGCGTCGGCGGCGTCCTCCGCGGCGTCGAGGCGCTCCAGTTCGCAGTGCGCGACGTCGGGGGCGAGCAGCGGCACCGAGAGGCCGGCCAGCATCGGGCCGCGCCAGCGGCCCAGCGCCGCGCGGAAGTGGGCGGCCGCGGTGGCCGGGTCGCCGGCCGCCCGGGCCCGCGCGAGGTCGCTGTGGAACAGGGCGAGGTCGAGATCGTCGTCGGCGACGGTGAGCCGGTAGCCGCCGTTGACGTGTGCGATCCGCGCGCCGATGCGCTCGCGCAGCCGGGAGACGTAGGTCTGCAGGTTCGAGGCGTACGAACTTGGCGGCCGGTCGCCCCACAGCGTCTCGACGAGCTGGCCGACGGTGACCACCTGGCCGGTGCGCACGAGCAGCGTGGCGAGCACGGTGCGTTCGAGCCGGCTGCGGATCGGCACCTCGGAGCCCCCGTCGGAGCAGGCGCGCAGCGGGCCGAGTACGCCGTACTTCACGACCGCTCCCGGGGCATCGACAGACATGGAACGTCGACAGTAAATCATCGAATGAGGTGTGGCGGCCATGTGGCGGCCGTGTGGCCGGGGTGCACAGAATCCCGAGGTTTGCGGAGTCGGGTTTCGCGGGCCGGCTCCGTTCCAGACTTCCGCGATCTTGGACGCCTGCTACGGCTGGGGCGAT
>Ga0070664_100000447_pt1 | contig 31176 bp, 28 predicted proteins | sample KBSC73metaG_FD_65863 | JGI IMG/M metagenome (GOLD analysis project Ga0070664, IMG submission 65863) | Corn rhizosphere microbial communities from Kellogg Biological Station, Michigan, USA - KBS C7-3 metaG | ecosystem: Host-associated > Plants > Roots > Rhizosphere > Soil ... | reverse complement strand
TTCGCAGGCCCGACGCCGGCCGTTGTTCGCTCGAATTTTCGGGTCTTCGGACCTTCGGACCTTCGGATCTTCCGATCTTCGACGTGAGCCGTCGGCGCGTTCGGTTCGACACGTCGATGGCGGTGGTTCGATTCATCTCCCCCAACCCATCGACAACACAGTACCACCGTCGCGAACGCCGTGCGCGACGTCGATCCGGAGCACGCCGGATCCAGGAATGGCTAGCCGGAGTCCGCCACCGACGTCGTACTGCCATCGGTCGTTGCTCGACTCGAGGCCGTGGTACGCCCGACCGCTATCAACAAACAACGCCGGCGCAATTCGCACCGGCTTCCGAGCGGGTTGCACCCAGCGGCGCCATTCGACTCCGCCGTTGAGCAGATGGCGGCCAAACACAGCGCTTGTGATAACGCCGTCGCTGATCAACGGATGCGCGCGCAGTAGACCCTCGCGTCCCTGGCCCGTTCCCGCACCAGGCCAGAGAGCAAACGGCGCCACGGCACCCGCAAGTGCGTCGGCGACGCGAGCGATGACAACCTGTCCTTCGTTATGGGCACTCGATCGCCATTCCGATCCAACCGCGAACGTCCAACTCTCGACGTCGCCGACCCACAACCCGCCGCGCGTTTCGACGAAGGCGCGATCGCCACGAAAACGTCGTTCCAACGACCCGGCAGCGGCCATCGCCTGGCCACCACGCTCGGCGTCAGGCCGACGAAATCTGTCGGCCGCGATCGTGCCTTCCCAGCGGATGCCCCCGAGGGTCCAATTGCTGATGTGGAACGCCGCGCGACGCCGCGATTCGTCGACGAGTCCTCCTCCCCCATCGTACGATTCGCGCTCATCAAGAACGCTCACGCCCCACACGCCGCCAAACGGCGATGGTGATGCAAATGAGGCGGCGACCTTCGGCCGATGCTCCCACCAGCGCCACGATGCCGTCCACACTTCCCCGCCCCCCGTCGGGCTCGCAATCGTCACCATGGCTTCCCTGTCCGTCAGCGCGTGCAAGCCTATCGTCGTCAACGCGGCAACGGATTGCGGAAGCAAGGGCCGTTCGATCACCGCGGCGTCGACGTCCGCACGGCCGTACTCGCCAGGCCTGATTGCGACCTTCGTTGCCACAGCGGATGGCATCTCGGCGAGCCTTCGCCGCGCCGCGGCGAGGTTTCGGCTCGTTACGATCGTCTGCGGTTCGAGTCCCATGCTGCGCGACGCTACGGAGTAGCGCGTACGTTCCAGACCCGTGATCTTGATCAAGTCAACCTTCGGCTCCCCGCTTCGGTTCCACGCGTTGAGCGCACCGTCGATGTCGTCCGTCAGGTACAGTGCCGTCGCCAGAATGCGCGCCGCATGAGCGTCGTCCGGATCCCGTGCAAGCGCCCGGCGCGCGTCGTCTGCTGCGGCGGTCCACTCCGAAGCGAGCGCATGCAGTCCCGCCATCTCGCGCCACGGGGCCGCCGCGTCGGGACAGCTCATCGCAGCCAGATCGAAGAGACGCCTGGCGCCTGCGGAATCGTCCGAGCCTGCGAGGCGGACGCCTTCCTGCACCATTTCCAAGCATGGCGCATCCGGATGTTCAAAGCCTTCGACCGGAGCGGCTACCGGCTGGGGTCGCAAATCCGCGGACGCCACATGTGACGGAGGCGATGCGGCCGTCAGACTCCAGTTGTCCGACACCTTCCATGATTCCAGGAATGCCTTTTCATCGATGATCCGGAACGGCGCGCGAGCGGGATCGTGCGCAATCACGTGTCCCGACGACCAGCCGACGATCACAACGTAGTGCAAGCGCCCGGGACGATCCTGAATGAGCGCGACGACAGGTCGTCTGGCGGCGAGACTTGCCTTCACCGCTCCGGGATCGCCGCGAAATGACGTCGCGCTCCATCCGCGCGACCGCAGCGCGTTCAGCAGATCGGCGCCGTGAATTCCGTCGGCGGCGCGATCGACCAGATCGGCAAACGTTTCGGCGTAGACGTCCTTCGCACCCCAGTACCGCATCACCATCGCAATCGCAGCGCCACCGCACAGCGATTCGCTTTGAGGCAAATAGGGAACGTCCAGCAGGTGGACCTGGTTGGCAGGCGATTGGGCGACGGCACCGGTATCCGGTGCCGCCGCCACCATACCGAGAACCGCAAGAACCAGGTGGCGTACAGAGGTCGGTATCAACTATTTCGCAATGAGAACAATGAGGATGATGAGCAGGAGAACGATGATGATAGTCGTGGTCGAAACGGTGACGTTGCCGCCACCGGCGAGATTGTCGTGCACGACGCGCGCCTGCTGGGCTGCCTGCTCAAGGTCGCGTCCCTCAAGCATCGACACGCCGGCTCGTGCCTGGTCGAGCGATAGTCCAGCCTTCTCCGCGATGTCCCGCACATCCTGGCGCTCTAACAGCGACAGAATCACTTCGCGATCCACACGTTCCCTGTTGACGCGCTGCTGAACGGCCTGGTCGAGCGCCGCCTTTCCGATCACGTGATCCTGCGCGCCGGCCACCGGCGCCAGCATCAGTACCGCCAGACACACTGCGAGAAATCGCCGAACAATCCTCATCTGCGCCTCCGTCAAAATGATGACCCGGGGCGGCGGCAGCAAGGCCCGGACCACCCCACGTCCTTTATTTCGAAACGTATGCCGTACGGCTGTAGGGGCGGGACCGGCAGCTCTTAACTGGAACCTAAAACTGGAAACTGGGAACTGGGAACTGGAAACTCACTACTAATGAGGCGGCGTGGCGGGCGCGAGCTGCTCGAATTCGTCGATATGCGCCGCGCGCGAGTGCGCGTCACGCCAGTCGACGAGCCCGTCCTTGACCAGTCGGGCCAGCGATTCTTCGAATGTAAACGAGCCGTGGCGCCGCGTAATCGTGATCTCCTGATGCAGATGCTGCAAGGCGTTCCGGCGGATGTGTTGCCTGGCGCCGTAACTCACCACCAGCAGCTCCGCGGCCGGAACGATGCCGCCGCCGACCCGTGGAAGCAGGGTCTGCGTCATCACCGCCGCTACCGCCATCGCCAGTTCCTGCCGAATCGTATTTTGCCGTTCCGACGGAAACGAGTCGGCAATGCGCGAGACCGTCGATGCGACGTCGGTCGTATGCAGCGTGGACAGCACGAGGTGGCCGGTCTCGGCGGCGGCGAGAGCAATCCGCATCGTCTCCGGATCTCGCATTTCGCCGACGACAATCACGTCGGGAGCCTGACGCACGGCCGCCCTCAGCGCCGTCGGAAAGTCAGGCGCATCCACTCCGATTTCGACTTGTTCAATGACTGACCCATGGTGCTGATGTTCGTACTCGATCGGATCCTCGATCGTCACGATGTGTCGCGCCTCACGCCGGTTGATCGCGTCAACCAGTGCGGCCAGGGTCGTCGTCTTGCCTGATCCCGTAGGCCCGCCAATGAGTACGAGGCCACGCGGAAGCTGGGCCAGCAGCTCGATCGATGGCGGCAGGCCGAGTGTGTTGAGCCGCGGCACCCGCGACGGCAGCAGGCGGATGGCTGCGGCAGCGCGACCCCGTTCCCGGTGCAGATTGATGCGGAATCGTCCGACTCCCCCGATTCGGAAGGAGGCGTCGGCGATGTGGGCGTCGCGGTAAATCCGGCGCGCGTGCGGGGGCAGCGCGGCCAGGACGGCGTCTTCGATATCCACGCCGTCCAATGGACCTTCGGCCAGTGGCAGCACACGGCCGTCAACGCGGATCGAGGGCGGCGCGCCTCCCACGAGCAGCAGATCGCTGCCGTTGCGCGAGGCGAGAAGCCGAAGCCAGCCCTCGATCCGCGCGAGATCGCCGGACCCCTGCGCAGGAGCGCCTGTCGCATGAAGCTCCAGAATCAGCCGATCGATTTCGTCGTCGTCGTTCACGACGACATTCTATGAGAATTGGTGGGTTGGCGAATCGATGAATTGGTGAATTGGTTTCGCACGCGCTACCGCGCGTGCCATGAAAGCGCGGCGGTAGCCGCGCGATGCTAATTCACCAACTCACCAACTCACCAACTCACCAATTCACCAATTCACCAATTCACGGTCACTCGTCCCTCAGCACCACCATCGGATCGACCCGCGTGGCGCGGCTTGCGGGTATGTAGCACGCCGCCAGCGCGACGAGTGCGATGAAGAACGAAACCGCCACCATGGTCGACGGATCGGACGGTTTGACGTTGAAGAGTTGCGCCCGAAGCACTCTGGTGAGCGCCAGCGCGACGAGGAGACCGACGAAAAGACCGACGACGGTCAGGCGCATGCCTTGGCTGAGAATCATTGCCAGAATCGTTGCCCGGTTCGCGCCGAGCGCCATGTGGATGCCGATCTCGCGGCGGCGTTCCGTCACCGAGTACGAGAGGATGCCGTAGGTGCCAATCGCGGCAAGCAGCAACGCCAACCCTGCAAACACTCCGAGCAGTTGAGCGAGAAAGCGGGGCCGCGACAACGAGTCGGCAAACACGTCGTCCATTGAGCGAAGTTTCACGACTGGGAGAGTCGGATCCATCGCCCGAACGATCCCCGTGATCTGAGGCGCGAGTGTCGCGGGGGGAAGTGTGGTCCGGGCGACGATGTTCATGTTACGCGACGCCGATTGAAGCGTCGCCGGTCCCTGTGCATGCAGAAAGTAGATCTCTGTTCCGGTCTTCGCGTTGACGCCTCCCTGCTTGACGTCTCGCACGACGCCGACGATGGTGAACCATGGGGTTGTGTCCCTGAAGCCGGGTTTGAATCGTTTGCCGATGGGACTCTGGCTCTTGTAGAACGTCCTGGCGAGCGTCTCGTTGACGAGGGCAACCGGCGCGCCGGTCGCGTCCGACACGGCAAAATCGCGTCCATCGAGAACCGGGATGCCCATCGTCTTCACGTAGTCGAACGTCACGGTCTGGTAATAGTCGACGTTCTCGAACGGCCCCTCCTTCGGCGCGACGTAACCCTCAAAGTCGGTGTCGTTCGCGTTGACGAGCCGAACCGGTGGGAGTCCCGACATCGCCGAGACTGACTGGACGCCGCTCTGCGATCCAAGCTCGCCCGTGAGCCGCGAAAAGAAATCCACGCTGCTCTGCCCGGTCCTGTAGGTCGATGCCGGAAGGACGATGCCGAACGTGACGAGGTGACTTCGATTGAATCCGGCGTCGACCGTGACGAGGTTCCAGAAGCTGCGAAGCAACAGCCCGGCGCCAACCACCAGGACGACGGCGAGTGCGACCTCCGCCATCACCAGCCCGCTGCGGACACGCGCACGCGTCGAACCTGCGGTCGTTCGCTGGCCGGATTCCTTGAGCGCCAACGTGACGGCGCGTTCGCGGAGATGCACCAGGGGCGCCATCCCGAACAGCACGCCGGTGAGAATCGACACGACGATGGTGAACGCGAGAACCGCAGGGTCCATCGCGATCTCATTCGATCGCGGAATGCTGTCCGGATTCGCGGCCAGCACCGCACGCACACCGCCAAATCCAATCGCCGCGCCGAGAACTCCGCCGAGAAGCGCCAGAACGATGCCTTCGGTCAGGAATTGACGGAGCAGCCGCCATCGCCCTGCCCCGAGCGCCGTGCGGATTGCAAACTCTCGCTGACGCGATTCCGCGCGCGCCAGGAGCAGATTCGCAAGGTTCGCGCAGGCAATCAACAGCACGAACGCCACGGCGCCCTGGAGTACCCAGAGGGCGGTCTTGACGCCACCGACGAGATCGTCCTGCAGCGTGTCGAGACGAATCCGGTGCCCCTCGCGGCTGGGCACATGAACCCCAGGGTTCAGGGTTGGCCATTTCTCCAGCATCGTGTCGACATCTGCTTTCGCCTGCCAGAACGTCACCCCTGGTTTCAACCTGCCGACGAGATACAGAAAATGTCCGCCGCGGTTTCCAGGATTCGCGGGATCGAGCGTCAGCGGCAGCCACACCTGAATCTTCTGATCGTGCACGTCGTAGCCGGGCGGCATGATCGCAACGATTCGCGTCGGCACGCCGTCGATCGGGATGACTCTGCCGATCACGCTTTCTTCGCCGCCAAATGCGGTGCGCCAGATCTCGCTCGAGAGCGCGCCGACGTCTTCGGCGCCGGGCAGCGTATCCGCACGGGTGAATTCGCGACCCCGCAGCGGCGCGACGCCGAGGACCGGCATCAACTCCGATGTGATGACGGCGGAGGTCACGCGCCGCGGCTGCTCCGCGGTCCCAAGATTCACGGCTCCCGACCGGTACGCACCAACGTCCTGAAAGGATTGGTTTCGCTCGCGGAATTCGATGAACTCCGGCGCCGATACCCAGAACTGGTCGAAACCGAGGCCGGGAAACTGGCTCGTGATGAAGACGAGCTGGGATGGACCCGGGTACGGCAGCGGCTTCAGCACAACGCCGTTGACGACGCTGAAGATCGCTGTATTCGCCCCAATCCCGAGCGACAGCGTCAAGACGGTGACGAGCGCATAGCCAGGATTCTTTCGCAGATGGCGGAGCGCGGAGACGAGATCCTGTTTCATGGCGATGCTTGGACGGACAGGAGGTTGGAAGGGTTGCGTCAGCCGTGTCTCTTGCCCACCCCCACGGCGGCGCCAATCGCCCCGGCCGTGACGTCGGGGGCCGAGGGAAGATCGATGCTCGATTCAAAGCTTCCGGACGGCTGGATCCGGCCGGCCCGACCACCGGAATTCGTAATGTCCGCCGGCGCGAACGTGGCGGACAAGCGCCGGGCGGAAGCACGCGAGGCACTCGCCACCAGGATCGCGCACGCTCCTGTAGACGATGCCGTGACCGCCGGACTCGAGCACCCGCTGACCAAACTGCTGCGAGGCGGCATACGACTCGGGATCATACAGGGATCGCGGCTCGCCGGGTGCCCGAACGTCTACGAACCGCGCGCTGAAGTCCGCGAGGTACACACGCATCTGGACCCGGGTTTCGAACGCGCCGATCTCTCGCAGCTCGTTGGTGCGATGAAAGATTGATTCAGCCAGCGCGGTCTCGATCCGCCTCGCGGCATACCACGCGCCCCGATCGCCTGAAGAGAACCGGGCGCCGCCGATCCGCGGATGGCAGAACGCGGCCATGACTACGGAGGCCATCGGCCGGCCGACGACCCATTCCTCGCGTGGAATAGTTCGAAGCACGCCGAGCTCGACGTTGATGCGATCGTTGGTCCATCCTTCGAGCTCGAATACGGCGTCGAGATCAGCAGGATCGGCGACGCGGTCGAGCAGCCCCGCCACTGGATAGCGGCTGGCGATGAGCCGCGGCGCACCGGTCCACCGCACGAGTGCCTGCCGTCGAGGGTCGCTCACCCGCGCCGTCCTTCGAGAAGCCTCCTGACGCGATAGAGACCGTCGATGCCGCCGTCAGTCATGAGCGACAAGGCCGGCCGGCCGCCAAAGAGCTCGTGGCTGTTGGGCATCCTCACCCATCGATCGGCAAACTCCGGCTCCGGATACAGAATCTGCAGATCCTTGTAGAGGCCGATGATGAGCGAGAGCCGCGTCAAGGTGTCGAAGGACAAGGCGCCGAAATCGCCAGCCTTGTATTTGTGGAACGTCGAGGCCGCGGGCCATCCGAGGAGCGCGCGCTGCTCCTGGACGGAGAGTCCCCATCGGGTCGCGATATTGAAGAACGTGCGCAATGCCGGGCCCGACAACCGCCGGCGGACAGCCGGCTCCGGCCGGACCGCTATGGCCCTGGACTCCATATATGGAGATCGTAGCACAAATGTGGACTCCGGCGCGCTGGCGCGGGGCTGAAGCCCCGCGCGACGAGCGTCATTGTCACTGCGGCCGGTTGGACAGATTCTGCGGTGACCGCTGGTTGAGGAGATCGATCAGCGGCTGAGCGTCGGCCGGCACCGTCACCGCGCCGGCGCGGACGATGTCGTGAGGCTGGACGCGCTTGCCGTAGACGGCATCGTTGGCGTCGCCATCCGGGCGCAGCGTCGACCCTTCGAGCGACACGCCGGCAAAAAGCCCGCGCGATCGCGAGTAGGTCAGGATCTCCGCGCGCATCGCGATGTCGGTGGAGGCTCCGGCGGTTCGCCCCTTCGGCCCTGCAGCGGCGGACGCATCGCCACCGAGCTTCACCTTGCTCGCGAGAATCGAGTCGGCGCCGCGATCATTCATGACCAGCAGCACGTAGTCGGTCGCCTGTCCGCCCAGCTGAAGGCCCACGCTTCCCCCTTCGAGAGCAATCATCGTCGGGGCGCCCCAGTGTCCGTCAAACGACTGACCGCTGCGGCACGTCATCACGCCGCGGCCGTAGCTTCCGCCGACACCCACCGCGAACTTCTTCACCGAGGGCACGACGATGACGCATTCGGCACGGTCGAGGAGATCTTTGGGAATGCTGTCGGGCATGCCCAGGATCTCTTTCATCACCGTTCCGCTGTTTTGAAGCCGATCCGCTTCCTTGTGCGTCTGGGCTGCCTGCGACGGGGCCGCGGCTGACGTCAGCGCCGTCAGGATAGCCGTTACCACGATGCCTTTCACGATTCGTCCCCCGGTAGGCGCTTGTCTCATCGTCAAATCGCGATTCACGCGTAATCCTCCCATTCCTACATTAGACTGCGTTCGACGAACATTAGACTGTATCGGTATCAGGGTTCAACCCATGTCGCTGCGCACCCGCTTCATCATCGCGTTTCTGCTGCTGTCGGTTCTACCGCTGTCGGCGGTGACGCTGCTGTCGTATCTCTCGTCGGTTCGCGCATTCGAGCTGGCGGCGCAGCGCGAGGCGACGCAGAGCGCGATCGACGTCAGCCGGCGGATGGAGATGATCACCGCAGACCTCGGACGCCGGATGGATCGGCTGTTTGCCGCAGGCACGGGCGCGCCGGGGTCACCCTCGACTCCCGACGCGCAGATGGTGAAGCAAAGCGTGGCGCCGATGCTCGGCGACACCGCAGCGCTCGTCGATCGGGTCGAATTCCATCCGGCTCCGGACGCGCAGCCAGCGCCCACGGTGACGAATGATCCGAACAGCGTTCCCATCCCCATTCCGCCGCCGCGTCGCGGCGGCGGGTCAGGCCGGAGGCGCGGCGGATTTGACGGGCCCGGCGGACCACGGCCTCCCGGGACGCCCGGACCTCCTGGGATGGGAGCACCGCCGGCTCCCCCGCCGCCTGGATCGCAGGTCATCGTCATGGACATCCCGCGGATCGTCGCCGATGCGACGCGCGCGGCGAACGAAGCCGGAATCGCCGCCGCCGATCCCAAGATCCGCGTCATGATCGATCAGCAAATCGAGAAGCAGCTGGCGGCAAACGAGCAAGGGCTGAAGGCGATGGCTGCGGCGCTCAGCCGCGAAGCCGCTGCCCGCGCCGCCGGCGAGCGGGCCGCGATCAACGTCGAGGGACGGAACGTCGAGATTGACATTCTGCGGGATGGACACGTGATCGGCCGGGCGAACGCCATGCTCAACCTCGATCGCATGCTTCGCGGCGTGCTGGGCTTTGCCCGCCGCGATCAGGGAGAAATCCCGTTCGCCCTGGACCGACAGGGAGAGCTCTACACGCAGGAGCCCTCCGACAAGGATCGGCTAGAGGCACTGGGCATCGAGCGGACGGCGGCGGTCGCCGCGGAGGGCACACCGCGGCGCAGCGGCAATTGGATCATCGTGGCGCGCAAGGCGCCAAGCGGCATCATCTTCGGGATTGCGCGGCCGATCGGTGATTCGCTCAGGGACATCCGGCGCGCGTCCGTGCGCAATCTCGGATTTGGCCTCCTGGTCATTGCCCTCGCGCTGGTAGGTATCATTCCAATCTCGCACCGGATGACGCAGCATCTCGCAAGCCTGACGCAAGGCGTGCGGCAACTCGCCGGCGGAAACTTCGCCACCCGGGTGCCGGTACGATCAAAGGACGAGTTCGGCGTGCTGGCCGGAGCCTTCAACCAGATGGCGGCCGACCTCGAACAACACGAAGCGCTGGTCGTCGAGCAGGAGCGGCTGCAGCGGGAGCTTGAACTGTCGCGCCTGATTCAGACGGAGATGCTGCCGCACGGCTCGCTGCGATCGGGCCCGGCGGAAATCTGCGGCCTCTCGATTCCGGCGCGCCAGGTTGGCGGCGACTTCTTCAACTATTTCGTGCTGCCCGACGGCCGCCTCGCGCTCCTCGTCGGCGACGTGTCAGGGAAAGGCGTCAGCGCCGCGCTGCTGATGGCCAACATCCAGGCGACGCTCCGGGCGCGGTTGCCGCACGAGACCGATCTCGCGGCCCTGGCGGATCGGCTCGATCGCGAACTCGATCAGAACACGCCGGGCAGCGTCTACCTCACGCTGTTCGTCGGCATTCTCGACACCGACGGCCGTGCGCTTCGCTACGTTAACGCCGGACACAATCCGCAGTTCGTGCTTCGCCCGCAGTCGGGCATCGCGCCGCTTGGGTCGACCGGCATGCCGATCGCTCTTTACTCGGGCCATGGATACACCGAATCACGGACTGACCTGACGCCCGGCGACTTGCTATTCTTCTACACGGACGGGCTGGTTGAAACGGAAAACGAGGCCGGCGAAATGTTCGGCGCCGAGCGCCTTCAGGCAGTGCTCGAAAGCGAACGAACCGAGGGCATTGACACGCTCCTCCACCACGTCGAGCAGCGCGTGACCGCGTTCCGCGGCGACGCGGAGCCGTTCGATGACGCGACGTTGATGGCACTGCGAATCAGCTGACGCTGACAAGGCCGCATTGTGCTCATGGCAGAGCTTCGGATTGCGGCACTCATTAATTCAATCTTCAATTAAGATGATGCGCTGTGAAGCGCGAGACCGTTCTCATCGTTGAAGACGATGCCGCGGTACGACGGATGTATCGCGCCGCTCTTGGTTTCGCCGGCTACGACATCATTGAAGCGCACGATGGACCGGCGGCCCTGCTCGTTCTCGAACAGCGGACGGCCGACCTCGTCATCCTCGATCTGATCCTGCCAACGTTGAATGGACTCGCCGTCCAGCAGGAAATCGCCGCGCACGCCAGCACTCGCCACATTCCGATCGTCATCGTCACCGGATCCGATATGAGCCTTGCCGGCATCGACGTGCCGTGCATTCTTCGCAAGCCGATCTCGCCTGAACAACTCGTAGCCACCGTGCGAACCTGCCTGAAGTCGGGAGCGTCCGGCGCCCTATCCTGATTCGGTCTTCTTCCACCGTCCCCTCGACTTGTAGGCGTGCCCGCGTCGGACTAGACTGTGCCACCGCGACAATTGACGTCAGGAGGACATGGCATGGCAGCAAGTCTGGTCGAGCGCATGACCGGGGCAATGAAGGCCGATGTGAAGACGTTTACGGAGATTGAGGCAGATCCCACAGCGATCAGCCAGGCCGTGACGGTAATCCTGATTGCCGGGGTTGCCACGTTGATTGGCAACATCTGGCGGATCGGCATCATCGGCGGGATCATGATGCTCGTCGTCAATCTCTGCGTCTACGCGCTCTGGTCGCTGCTGGTCGTCCTGATCGGAACGAAAGTCATGCCGGAGCCAAGCACCAAGGCCGACTTCCAGGAAGGATTCCGGGTGATTGGATTCACCGCGTCACCTGGCGTCTTCAACGTCCTCGCGATCGTCCCGTTTCTGGGGCCGCTGATCTCGTTCGTGATCTGGATCTGGATGGTGGTCGTCGCTGTGGTCGCCGTCCGCGAGGTGCTGGACTACACCAATACGGGACGCGCGATCATCGTGTGTATCATCGCCGCTGCGGTCTGCTGGATCATCGAATGGATGGTACTACTGCCACTGCTTGTCGGCGGCGCAATGCTTCACGGCATCTTTGGCTAGCAGCCCGACGCAAACAGCGAGCCGCGCCGTCAGCGCGACACCGCCGTCTCAGCGAGGAGCTTTTCCACCGACTGGACTTCCGACGTGCTGCCGCCGCCGAAACCGCGGTTGAACCTCGATCGAATCACCACGCTGCGGCTGGTGTGCGGCACACGTCCAAGATTGCTGACGAAGCGCTGATAGCTGCCCTGGCGATCCAGATAGAACTCGACGTTTGACGCGTAGAAGGCGGACAGCGTCTCACCTTTTTCACCGAGCACACGGCCAATTGCGGCGAGCGCCGATGGTCCGCTCAGATTGCCGACCACGGGAATGATCCGGTCGTGCTGCTGCAGCGACTTGACGAACTGAAACGCGTCTTCTGACGCGAGATAGTTCCGTTGGTTTCCCTTGCCGTCGGTCTCGAGCAGCAGATCCTCGTACGTCGGGTAATAGCTCTGAGGCGGGCGCCCGGCACTTTGAAACTGAAGCGCCAGTCCGCCCTCGACGAATCGTCGATGAAACTGATCGATTCTCTGAATATCGTCCGGCGAGAGCGGCACGCCAAAACCCTTTAGCACGCCGTCGAGCCGCAGCTGCAACGCCTCGAGCGATTTCGCGTCGAGTTCCGGGCGCCTCATGTACTCCACCAGCCGCGTCACCGGCGCCTCACGCCAGGGTTCGATGTCGGCGGGAACCGCGCGGCCGAACAACAGCGCGAGGTATTCGACGCGAGTACGCGACTGCTGAAAGATGGCCTTGAACAGCAGGTGCAGCAGGAGATTGTCCCTGCGGATGTCGAGGATGAACGCAACCGACGGCCGGATGTGCGCGATGTACGAGAAATTCTGGTCCGGACCGACGCCGATGTACGCGCCACCCCGGACATTGCGCTGATCGAGCTCGGGCAACACCTCGAGATACGACCGCTCGTTGGAAATCAGATTGTCGGTGTCGAAGTATCCGTTTGGCTCGGAGAGCGACGCGATTTGGGTGGCGAACGCGGTCCGTGCTTGCGGGCTCTGGCGAGCCGTCGCGCCGTATCCCACCACGGCGGCGACAGCCACGAATACGGCTGCGACGCGAAAGACAGTATCGTCGCTCCGGCTCCAAATTCTGTGAGTCACGCGCCTCCAAGTCAGCGGGCCGAAACAGTATAAGCCTACGCCCTGCAGTCGGTTAACCCATCTTTCGACCGGGTATGCAACTTGCGTCCTCATGCTGCGGCAGTCGATCTGTCCTGGAGGGGGACGTGATGCAACGGAAACACATCTTGTTCGGGATATTGGGGGTGGTACTGGCCGCTGGCATCGTCGTGTTTGCGCAGCAGAGCCACGGCAATGCACCGAAGTCAGCGCCGCCAAAGCCGAACACGGCGAAGCCCCCTGCCGCCAGGCCGGGGGCGGTAAAGCCTCAGACGCCCGTGCCGCACGCCGTGGGCGCCGCACCCGCGCAAGTAAAGACGAACACTCCGACGCCGCCCGCAGCGACGACTTCGGGCAACAACCCGCAGGCCAAGCCGCCGGTTAAGCCTGAGACGACCGCCGCGAAGACCGCAACCAAGGCGCCAGTTCCCCCGACCACGACGGCCAAGAACGACAAGAGTTCGCCAGCCAAGGTAACGAAGGCGGACGGGAAAGCGACAAAGTCCGACAAGCCGGCCGATACGAAGGTCGCGAAAGCCGAGCCCAAATCGGACAAGCCGTCCAAGACGACGACAGCAACGACCGCCAAGACCGGGACGACGACGCCTTCGACGTTGACGCCAGTCCAGGAGAAGCTCAAGCAGAACACGAACCTGGCAGCCAAGCTCCAGGACCGTCTTCCCAAGGGCACGGATCTGATTGACGCAGCGGCTGGTTTCCGCAACCTCGGTCAGTTCGTTGCCGCCGTGAACGTGGCGAACAACCTGAACATCTCGTTCGCAGAACTCAAGACGAAGATGGTGACGAACAACATGAGCCTTGGTCAGGCCATCCAGGCTGTTCGTCCGCTGACGGCGAGCCCGACGGTCGAAGCGCAGCGTGCCGAGTACGACGCGCGCGGGATGATCAGCGAAAGCGAACAGACGGAAGCGTCAGCGCCGGTGAAGACTCACGGTCCGGTGACCACGCCGACGTCGTCGACCACGCCAACTTCAAGCAGCGCGAAAGCCAAGACCAAGACGACAAAGACGTCCGCCCAATGACCCGGGGTGCAGCCCTCATCCTTGCCTCCCTCGTCGCCTCTGTCGTGCCCGTGGCTGCTCAGGGGAATGGCCACGGGCATGCGTACGGCCAGCTGAAATCTGCAGCGCCTACGCCATCGAGTGGAGGCGCAGCGCAGGTGCAGCCGGCGGTTTCAGGCGGCGTACGCAACTTCGGATCGTGGCTCGACGATGCGTCGATCATGACGCCGGGTTCAGGGTCGCTGACGATGTCGATGGCGTGGTTCCAATCGACGGCGTATCACGAAATCGACGCCCCCATCGGCGATGGCGCCATCGGCCTGACACCAAAGATTCAATTCGGATTCAGCGTACCCTACTACCATGTCAGCGCTCCGGGCGGGCCAGTCATCCGTGGAATCGGCGATCTCTATCTCACCTCCAAGGTGCAATTGCGTGAACCCAGCGCTCGCCATGGCGGTTTCGGAGTGGCCGTCATACCGATCGTGACCGTCCTGAGCGGCGAAGCGAACATCGAACGCCGCCGGGCGAGCTGGGGCTTACCCGTCGCATTGGAACTTCAGCGGCAGGGCTGGCGCGTGTTCGGAAGCACCGGCTATTTCTCCCAGGGGTCGGTTTTCGCGAGCGGCGCACTCGAGGCGTCAGTCTCTCCTCAGTTGACCCTCACGGGGACCCTGACCCAGTCGCACTCGACGATCGATGACCTTCCGGGTACGACAATCGTCCTCAGCCGAACTCGCACGGACGTCAGCGGGGCCGTCGCCTGGACGCTGCGGCCAGGATTCGCCTTCTTTGGCAGCGTCGGCCGGACCATCTCGCAACACGACGCAAACGCTGCGAGTGTCGTATTGAGCGGCGGTATCTCGTTCGCGTTCGATGCGTGGAAGCCGGTGGCAAAGAAATAGTCTCCGGGCAACTGCCTTACCCAGGCGTAACCCACCGTTTTGTTCCGGCCGTCTCATCGATCTGCTTCTCGAGCGCCTTCAGCGAGTCGGGCGCGCCGAAATAGTCAACAACCTGCTTTGAACGACCATCGGAAGTCACGGTGACGATCGTCGTCGGCAGGTCCGTGACGATCATCTCGGAGCCATCTGCATTGCGGACGGTGCGGTATGAATCATTCAAATCGAAAAAGCGAATCCGCTTCACGGCGTCGGCAAGCGCCGCCACCTGGTCGACCGACACACGCGTCGTCTGCGTGCCGACGACGCGCACGAACTTCTTCCCGTCGTAGGTAACGTTCCCTTTGGCGTCCATGGCCACTGAATAGGCGGGGCACGCGCCGAAGCACGTGGTGCGCTCCAATTTGATCACGAAATCCTCGGGCACGGCGTGCGATGCGCCTTGTCGCGCTGACACCGCGACCGACACGATCAACGCGGCGACGACAAACGGAATCGGTGAACGGAACATGGGCCTCCGCGCCATTGGCACTCGCACGACGGGCTCGCGCCCCTATGTTGTCCCGACAATCTCAAACCGTCAAAAGAGAGCAAAACAGACCCATAATTACGCGCCAGGTGGTAGTCGCTTCCCTTAATCCTTGTTGGAGATCCGCATGCGCAAGAGCCTTCGCGTCGGTTTCGTGGTGTTGGCTATCGCAGCCGCTCGCCTCGCGTGGCTGGACGCCCAGGAACCGGCGTTCGACGTGATCGTTCGCGGAGGGCACATCGTGGACGGCACCGGCAACCCCTGGTTCGCAGGCGACGTCGCCGTCCGCGGCGATCGCATCAGCGCCGTTGGCAATCTCTCGAATGCAAAGGCCCGTCGCGAGATTGATGCGCGCGGTCTCGTCGTCGCGCCTGGTTTCATCGACATGCACACACATTCCGATCAGCCCCTGCTCGACGATGGCAATGCCGAGAGCAAGGTGCGCGAGGGAGTGACGCTTGACGTCATCGGCGAGGCGACAACCGTGGCACCGCGCGATGGCTTGCCCGAGGCCAGGGACTCATGGACCGACTTCACCGGCTATTGGAATGCGCTCACAGTGAAGGGCATCTCGATGAACGTGATCTCGGAAGTGTCGTACCAGCAGATCCGTCTCGTGGTGAAAGGCTACAACCCAGGCGCGGCGACGCCCGCCGAATTGGATCGGATGAAACAACTCGCGGCGCGCTCGATGCATGAGGGGGCGTGGGGCCTGGTGACGCGGTTCGAGAGCGGCGGTCCTGAGTACCCTGACGAAGTGATCGGGGTCGCGAAGGTCGTCGCGTCGCTCGGCGGAATCTACACGTCCCACATCGGCAGCGAAGGCATGCAGCAGGACAAAGAGATCGACTTCGCCATCCGCGTCGCCGACGAAGCGAAGATCCCGGTCCACATCTTCCACCTCAAGATTCGGGGACAGTCGAACTGGGGCACCGTCGGCCGCTACGTGGCGAAGATTGAAGCCGCGCGGGCACGCGGCCTCGAGGTGACGGCCAATCAGTATCCCTATACGGCGATGCAGCATGGTTGGAGCGCGTTCTTCCCCGTCTGGGCGCGCGAGGGTGGGCCGCAAAAGTTTGCCGAGATCCTGCGCGACCCGGCGATGCGCAGAAAGATCAAAGACGACAAAGATTTTCGGACCTGGGTCATGGAGCACGGCGGTTGGGACGGGATCGTGCTCGGCCGCGCGCGCAAACCAGAGAACAAGAAATACGAGGGGATGCGCATCGCAGGGATCGCCAAGCTTCGCGGAGACGAAGATCCCGCCGATACGTGCATCGCCCTGATGTCCGACGAAGGGGGAACCATCACGGGCATGTTTCACACGATGTCGGAGGACGACGTCCGCCTCGTCATGAAACAGCCGTGGGTGTCGATCGCGAGCGATGGATCGGCGATCAACCTCGAAGCCGACGGTCTTCCCCATCCGCGCAGCTACTCCACGAATCCGCGCGTGCTGGGTTACTACGTCCGCGATCAAAAGGTGCTGACGCTCGAAGACGCCGTCCGCAAGATGACGACGTTGCCGGCGCAGATTCTGGGCTTGCGCGATCGAGGTCAGATTCGCGAAGGCTTCGCGGCTGACCTCGTCGTGTTCGACCCAGCGACGGTCAAAGAGACGAACTCGTTCGAGAAGCCGAAGTCGTATCCGGTCGGCATTCCTTACACGATCGTCAACGGCGTCGTCGTCATCGACGGCGGCAAGCACACGGGGGCACGGCCGGGAAAGGCGCTGATGGGCAAAGCCTTCACGGCGACGACCAGGTAACGTCGAAGGAATAAAACGTCACGCCGTGGTGTTCGGGACGGATTGAAGACGCACCGGGATCCGCGGTTCGGGATCCGTGTGCGCAGCCCGGACTGAGGAGGTCACGATGGCGAAGTCGCGTGGAGCGAGAGGCCCGTTCATACCCGTCACGCTGGCATTGATGCTCGCGGCATCGGCCGCAGTTGTACCCGCGCGCTCAGCATCTAGCGTTGCCACCGTGACGGCCAGAAAGGCGGCCCCAGCGCTTTCGCTGAAGGACGCCAGCGGCAAGGCACATCGGCTCTCGGACTACAAAGGACAGGTAGTCCTGCTGGACTTCTGGGCGACGTGGTGCACGGGGTGCAAACTCGAGATTCCGTGGTTCATGGAGTTTGACAAGAAATACAAGAGCAAGGGGCTGACTTCCATCGGCGTCGCGGTCGATGAAGAAGGATGGAAGACCGTCAAGCCGTACCTGTCTGATCACCCAATCACATACCCCGTCGTGCTGGGTGATTTCCATGTGCTCGAGAAGACGTTTGGGCTGCCCGCCAGCCTGCCCGTGACGCTGTTGATTGATCGAAAGGGTCGCATCGCGCAAACCCACCCCGGCGTTGTCGAGAGAGAAAACTTTGAGGCCGACATTCGGCTCCTGCTTGCCGAATCGGCCCGATAGGAAGGCCGAAACAGAGCATCACGACTCTGTGCCTGAGCACACGAAAGTGTCAGACCGAGGGACAAAATTCTCCGTAACTCGCTGAAACGACAGGCCGACAACTGGCGTAGAACTGGCACTCCGTCGTCCGTTCTTGAGGAGGACCGTGATGCCGTCCGCTCTCCGCCTCGTTTGCGCGACGCTCGTGTTGACCGCCGTCGGCCTCGTCTCCCCGGTCAATGCCGTCCGACAACAGCCATCGGTCGATCGCACGCTGCCGGACTTCGACATTCGCGACGGACGGCCGCCGCAGTCTCCCTCGGCGCAAGCGCAAGCGGAGATTGACCGCGCCACGAATGCCGGTCCCAGGCGCGCGCGGGTGCATCCGTTCACCAGCGGCCTCCGCATTCTCGTACGTCCGGGCGTCACCGTGCGACCCACCGCGCCAGCGCCTGTCCTGAGGAACCTCGTCGCGTCGCTCGCGGATCGCCTCGGTCTCGAGAACGGTGATCTTGCGTCGCTCGATGTGCAGCGCGACTACGTCACGCAATCGAACGGCGTACGCACGGTGACCTTCGCGCAGATGGTTGACGGCGTACCGGTCTACGAGGCCGTGGTCACGATCCACATCGATCGCGCGGGCGACATCGTCCGCGTGACGTCGAGCGCCGGCCGAACGTCAGGGCGGCGTGGAGGACAGATCGCCGCGGAGCAGGCCGTCACTGCTGCCGCAACGAATATCCGTCCGGAACTGCCGTTCGCGGCAATCCGGGTCGGCAATGCCGGACGCGATGCGGTATTCGCCCGCGGACGATTCCGGCAAGACCTGACCGCTTCCCTCACGTGGCTTCCCGTTGATGGCGTGCTCAGACTGGCCTACCACGTGACCGTGGAACCAGAGAGCGATTCGGAACTCTACGATGTGCTCGTTGACGCGGCGACCGGCGAGGTGCTGTTGCGGCAGAACCGCGTCCGATTCATCGACGGGACGGGACGGATCATGCAGTCGGCGGCCATGAACGCTCTCGATCCGCGACGGCTCGACCCGATGCCCGTGGGTCAACCCGGCACGGGCTGTCCGCCTCCCTCGAACTATTTCGTCCGCAGCCTGACCACGCCGTTTCGTGACCGGGCGACGGTACTGTCCGACACGGGCCGCCTCTCCGGTAACAACGCGCACGTCTATCGCATCGCTCCAAACAATGAAGGCGCGATGGGAACGTTCGACGGGACGAAGTGGAACTTCGACTTTCCGTTCAACTCACCCGACTCCGCCGAAACCGCACTCTTCTATGCGTTGAACTTCACGCACGACTTCTTCTACGACCTTGGATTCGACGAAGCCGCGGGTAATTTCCAGGTCGATAACTTCAACCGCGGCGGGAAGGGCGGCGATCCGATCAAGGGCAACGCCCGCGCCAACGGGCGGAACAACGCGAACTACGTGAACGCCGCCGACGGGACAAGCCCGAGGATCAACATGTTCCTCTGGGATACAGCCAGCTGCTGGGGCGAAGACCTGGACTTCGACGGACTCCCCGATATCGACGGCGACTACGACTTCGACATCGTCATCCACGAGTTTCATCACGGCGTCAGCCTCCGCCTCGCGGCATCGTGGAGCGGATCGGAGGCGGGTGCCATGGGCGAAGGCGGCGGCGACTTCTTCGCCTACAGCGTCAACGGAAATACGCAACTTGCCGAGTTCGTGGTGCCTGGAGGCCTGCGCACCATCAACGCCAGGACGTACGCGGAGTGGACATGCACGCAGGGTCTCTTCTGCGACGTCCACGACAACGGCGAGCTCTGGGCGAACGTGCTGTGGGACACGCGCGAGCGCTTCCGAGCCGATCACGTCCGCGGCACCGAGGCGTCGGGCATCAACGAAGTGCACCAGCTCTACGTCGACGCACTGAAACTTGCGCCCCCCTCCCCGACCATGCTGGACATGCGCGACGCGATACTGGAAGACGATGGACTGCGCAATCCGGCCGGGACGCGCAGCGGAAATTTCTGCCGGATCTGGGAGTCGTTTGCCGGCCGCGGTATGGGCTTCGCGGCGCTCGATACGGCCGCCGCCGGATTCAACTCGGTCGTGGCGGACTTCACGGTGCCCGCAGGCTGCAACGCGCCGCCGTCATTACCCATCGTCACGGTCACCGCCACTGCGCCGACTGCGAACGAGGCCGGGCCTGTGCCCGGAGCGTTCAAGCTGTCGCGCAACGTCGTCTCGAATGACCCGATGACCGTCCAATATTCTCTGACGGGAACCGCGGTGAACGGCACCGATTACGTGACCGTGCCGGGTTCAGCGACGATCCCGGCCGGCGCCGCCGACGTCGTCGTGCCGATCGTGCCAATCGATGACACGCTGGTCGAGGTAGACGAGACCGCGCTGCTCAGGCTACGAAGCGGTGGTCCCTATGTCATCGGCACCCCGTCGTCTGCGACGGTCACGATCGTGAGCGATGACGTGTTGCCGGATCTCTCCGTCTCGAACCTCACCGTTCCGGCTCGCGGCGCGGCGGGTCTCGTTATTCAAGTGACCGATACGACGGCGAACGTTGGCACCGGGACGTCACCAGCTTCGACGACCTCGTTCTACTTGTCCAGCAACGCCGTGCTCGAGACGACCGATCCGATCGTTGGGACGCGACAGGTTCCGGAACTCGCGGCTGGCATCTCGAGCTCAGGGACAACGCAGGTGACGTTGCCCGATGGGCTTGCGCCCGGATCGTACTCGCTGTTCGCGATGGCGGACGGCCCGAGGGCAGTGACGGAGTCCAAGGAGTTCAACAATACGCGTCTGGCATTCATTCAGATTGGCCCCGACGTCGCGGTAACGGCACTGACAGCACCGAACACGGCCGGCGCGGGGAGCACGGTCCTCGTGTCTGACACCACGGCGAATTCGGGCATGGGCACGGCGTCAGCTTCCGTCACGCGCTTCTACCTGTCGGCGGACTTCACCCTCGACTCCGGCGACGTGCCGCTCCAGGGACGGAGCGTGCCAGCGCTCGACGGCGGCGTGTCGAGCAGCGGCTCAACCAGCGTCACGATTCCCGCGTCAACTCAGGACGGCGTCTACTACCTGTTCGCCAAGGCCGACGCCACAGATGTCGTGCCGGAATGCAACGAGACCAACAACACGCGAACCTGGCTCATCCGCATCGGCCCCGATCTCGTAATTTCGACGGCCACGGCACCGTCGCGGGCTGCTGCCGGAGTCCCGATTGACGTCACGGAGACAACGCAGAACAGCGGAACGGGCAACGCCGGCGGTTCGGTCACGGCGATCTATCTCTCCACGAATACCCTTCTCGATTCTGCTGACGTGCGACTCGCCTCGCGCACCGTTCCGTCACTCGCACCGGGCGCCGCAAGTGCGAAGACGACGTCCGTCACGCTGCCGACGATAAGTGCAGGCACGTGGTACTTGATCGTCAGCGCGGACGACAACCGGGAGGTCACCGAGACCCTCGAGACGAACAACACGCGCGCCGTCAGCATCCTGGTCGGCGCGGACCTCACCGTCGCATCATTGAATTTGCCATTCACCGTGACGGCAGGGTCCACTGTCTCGCTGGCTGACTCTGTCAAGAACGTCGGCGCGGCCACCGCGGGTGCGTCGGTGATTCGGTTCTATCTGTCCGCAAACGCGCTCTTCGACAGCGGCGACACGTTTATCGGCGAGCGCGCCGTCGGTGCAATCGGCGCAGGATTGACCAACGGCGGGACGACGTCCGTGACGATCCCAACAAGCCTATCGGGGACCTACTACCTGTTCGGGATTGTGGACGCAACCAATCAGGTCGAGGAATCTTCGGAGGGTAACAACTCCTTCCTGCGCGTGGTGCAGATCACGCCTGGGTCATAATCACTCCGAGGGGCTTCGCCCCTCGGACTCCCCTACACGCTCTCTCGCGAGCCGCTTGGCCGGCTCGCTCCGTTCGCGCGGCTCGCTTCGCTGCGCTCGCTCGCGTCTTGCTTGGTGCTGGCGTCTTCACTCGTAGCCTTGCGCTCCCTGCACGGCTGCGGTCAAATCGGGCGCGTCCGCGTTCACGATTCAATGCCTGACACCCTCTCCCGGCCGCTGCGCACGCTTAACATCTACGTGCCGCCGGCGTACACAAAGGGTGGCGACGAGCTTCCGAGGGGAGGCAAGTAGATTCTCACCGGCGAACGTCCGATCTAGAATGCCGTCGCCAATGACAACTGTCGCGCTCGACGAGCTGTTCCGTGAGGCCATTGCATCTATCGATGCGGGTGATGTTGCCGCCTTGGAGCGGCTGCTGCAAGAGCACCCTGAGGTAGCCTGCCAGCGTTTGACCGAACCAGGCGACTGGGTGCGGAGTCAGATCGGACCGGCTCTCGATGGGTTCTTCAAGAACCCCTACCTGCTCTGGTTCGTCACCGAGGATGCCGTTCGAACCGGTCAATTGTCGGCGAACGTTGCGGCGATCGCGCGGACGATCATCGGGTCAGCGAGGCGGGCGGGAGCCGCCGACCTCCAACATCAGCTCGACTCGACCCTCCATTTCGCCGTGTGCTCACCGATCGGCCGTGACGATGGTCGTCAGATCGAGCTGCTCGACGCGCTGATCGATGCCGGCGCCTCGACTGAGGGCGGACCGGTTCAGGCATTCATCTGTTACAACGAGGGCGCAGCCAGGCACCTCATCTCCCGCGCAGCCAGGCTGACACTGCCTGCTGCACTCTGTCTGGGTCTGTGGGACGACGTCGCCACTCTGGCGCGAGAAGCAACCACGGAGGAGAAACAAGTGGCGCTCGGGTTAACGGCACTGAACGGCAAGGCCGACGCCCTATCGAGGCTTCTCCTGCTTGGTGTCGATCTCGATGCGTTCACGTCCGGGTTTTATTCCCACGCGACGCCGCTCCACCACGCGGTCTGGTCTGGATCACTCGCCGCCGTAAAGGTCCTGGTCGAGGCCGGCGCGAAACTCACCACGCGCGACACGGCCGAAGATGCGACCCCTCTCGGTTGGGCGGAATACGCGACGACGCTGCCGGTCGCAGCTACGCAGGGGAAGCAGTTCCTGGAGATCGCCGACTACCTTCGGGCGCGTGGAGCACGATGAACCCACTCGGTTCAGTAGCCCAGGCCGATGCAAGGGCACGGCGAATGAGTGGATCGTCCCTGAATTGGCGTGACCGTTCCGGGCTCTCCGCAGGCACGAAAGCCCGCCTTCGCCAAGGCTCCGGCGGGCACTCCTTCGCCTGAGCGAGGGCGAAGGAATTGCCGGGGGCGGGGATCGAACCCGCACGGCCTTACGGCCACGGGATTTTAAGTCCCGAGCGTCTGCCAGTTCCGCCACCCCGGCTGCTCTAAATTCTGCCAGATAACGGCAAAAAACGGCGCCCCACAAAAAAAGCGGGAGCACTGTCCGTGCCCCCGCTCGCATGACCTCTAGAGTCGCCCGGTTCACATATCGCGATCTCTGACCCGCTCGTTACCCAGATTCCCCTCTCGCTGCAACTCCTGCAGGTCGTCGCCTTCCTCTTCGAGATCGTTATCGTCATCCGTGCCTTCGCGACCCCGCATCCGTTCGTCGCTGTCGCCGTCTGCATCGCGGTCAATGTTTCCGATGGGTTCTCGCTGCTCACTCGAATCCACGTTCGTCTTGTCGATGTCCCGATCATCTGCCATGCAGCACCTCCATGAGAGGTGAATGCAAGTGATGGTGCCTCATCAATGCGATTCGAATGCGACGAAAGGAAGCCGCCTACGGATCCCGACCGGCGGTCGCGGATCCCGGATCCCAGGTCCCGGATCCCGACAAGGATCAATCTATGGTGTGCAGCTCACGGCCGGACCATTCGTCTTCAACTTCCCCGGCGAGCTCCAATTCACGATGTGATACGTGGCGGGTGTCGTGCCGACGTTCCTCACGCCGTGGCAGCTGTTTGATGCCTGGAACACGATCGAACCGGGTCCAACCTTCTTCCACTGTCCATCGACCAGCGCCTCGAGCGTGCCCTCCTTCAGGATCAGGAGTTCCTCGTTCGTGTGCTTGTGCGGGGGATGCGACGCGAGCCCCGGCTTCAGCGTCGTCACGTGCATCTCCAGCTCGTCGAGCGTGAGCGTTGGCTGGCGGACGACCTGCCGCGACTGCCCAACGTCTGTATTCCGCACCGGCCACGAGTTCCAGTCGAACACCGTCGATTTCAGAATCGGCGCAGGCGTCTCCTGTGCCGAAGCTACGATTCCCAAAGTCGCGCCGGCAGCAACGACCGCGACCAGCACATCACGCATTGTGATCCCTACCCGCATTACCTACTCCTTCCAACGTCCGCGTCTCCCTGACGCCGGGCGGCGGGAGCGTACCACATGCGCACGCCACCCCGCGAGCCGCGAAAAGAGCACAACTTGACCCACCCCCCCGAGTCCACCTAAGTTACTCACTGCTCGCGCTAGGGGTCTGATAGAACCCCGCACAACCTGGTAGAACCTAGTAAAATCGAAGCCAAGCCAGAGTGTGGGACATTCCGTCTAATCTTCGGTGACCAACCTGCGGATCATTGCGCTCCGTTTCACCCTTCCGGCGGTGTTGCTGATGAGCACCGGTGCCGGCAGGGCCGTAGCCGCACCGCAGGACCCTGGGGCTGCTCCCCCGGCCTCTCTCGAGCGTGTGCAGAGCGCGCTCAACCACACCCCTTCGCAGAGCCTCAAGTTCGACGCAAAGGTGCCTGTGCCCGCCGCAACCTACCGGGTGACGGTAACTCAGCCGCTTTTCGTTCTGCCGATCATGGATTCCCTACGCAAGGAATTCGAGCTGACACCCCTGCAGCGGCAGTCGGCGGACTGGTCGTCGAAGTGCTGCGGCCTCAGCATCGCGGCGCTGACCGAGGGCATCGAGAAAGCATTTCGGCGCTGGGAAGAGAACCGAATCCACGACCGCGTGTCGCGCGAACTCGCCGAAGTCGAAGCCGCCGCTCTCAAGAAATCGTCTCAGGATCGCTAGTCGCGTGACCGAAGGCTCTGATTCATGACCGACGATGAACTCATCGCGGGTTTTGAAGCGGCAACTCTGGCTGCGTTTCCGCACGCCGATCACGTTCGGTTGACGATCCTTTACCTCGCGCGCCATGGGCGAGAAGAAACCGAGCGCAAGCTGTTCGAGGGGCTTCGGCGTTTCGCCGCCGCCAAAGGCGTCCCGGATAAGTTTCACGTCACAATGACGGTCGCGTGGCTCGACCTGGTCGAGGACGCGCGGCGACGCCATCCCGAGGCCTCGAATCCGGCCGCGCTCGTCGCAGCCTGTCCGGAACTGCTCAACCGAGACGCCCTGTTGCGGTTCTACACGGCCGATCGCTTGATCAGCGCCGATGCCCGGCAGCGCTGGGTTCCACCGGACCGGACGACGCGCGTCGAGTCTGCGGATCACTCCAAAACGGGAGCGGCCACCCCGCCTGAAATCGAGCGCATATAATCGCCGGGATGGCCAGCGCCGATCCGATCACCGAATTCCTCAACGCCGTCGAGCGTGCGCGCGCGCACCAGGTGGACACGACGCCGGTCGTGCTCGCAACCGCCGACTCCGAAGGTCGTCCATCCGCGCGGCTGGTACTGCTGCGCGGAACCGACGCGCGCGGATTCGTGTTCTTCACCAATTACAACAGCCGCAAGGGACGCGAGCTGACGAGCAATCCACACGCGGCGCTCTGCTTCTACTGGGCCTCGCTCGACGAGCAGATTCGGGTCGAGGGACGTGTCGAACGCGTGTCAAGCGAGGAGTCCGACGAATACTTCGGCAGCCGGCCGCGCGGCAGCCAGCTGGGCGCCTGGGCGTCGGATCAAAGCCAGGTGCTCAGCTCTCGCGAGACCCTCGAGGAAAAATACCGCGAGATCGAACGACGCTTCGAAGGGCAGGCGGTTGAAAGACCGTCATTCTGGGGTGGCTTCCGGCTGATCCCATCGCGCATTGAATTCTGGTACGGACGTCCGGATCGTCTTCACGATCGCGTCCTCTACGTACGCGACGCGAGCAACTGGCGGATCGAACGTCTCTATCCGTGATGCACTCGGTGTGACGTTCAAACGCGCGCTCGGGCCTTTCGACGCCACGATGGTCGTCATCGGCGGCATCATCGGATCCGGCATCTTCATCAACCCGTATATCGTCGCCGGCCGGCTCGACAGCCCGGCGCTGGTGCTTGCCGCCTGGGCTGCCGGAGGCGCGATCGCGCTGGCTGGCGCGTTCGCATACGCGGAGCTCGGCGCGCTGTTCCCGCGAGTCGGCGGCCAATACGCGTACCTCCGCGATGGCCTCCATCCGCTCGCGGGATTCTTGTACGGCTGGGCGCTCCTCGCGGTGATTGAGAGCGGCGCGATTGCGGCCGTCGCGATTGCGTTTGCGAGTTACACGCTCCGTCTCGTCGGCCAGCCGAGCGTCTCGCCCATACCGCTTGCCATCTTCGCGCTTCTCATCTTGTCAGCCGTCAACTTCGTCGGCGTGAAGCCGGGCAGCCGGGTCTTGAACGTCCTGGTCGTACTGAAGATCGGGGCACTCGCCATCCTGATCGTGTTCGGCTTTCTGGCACCGTCGCACGAGCTGTGGTGGAGCGCGACACGGGCATCGGCCAACGCCGATCGTTCAGCGATCCTGGCGTTCGGCGCCGCGATGGTGCCGATTCTCTTCGCTTACGGCGGATGGCAGAATGCGAATTACGTCGCCGAAGAGATCGAGAATCCGCAACGCAATCTCCCGATCAGCATCATTGGAGGCACGATTGCGGTCGTGGCAATCTACATCCTGGTCAACGTCGTTTATCTGCGCGCGCTGGGACTTGAAGGGTTGGCCGCAACGACGACGCCCGCAGCCGATGCCGCGCGACGGATGTTCGGTCCACTCGGAGATCGGTTCGTGACCGCCGCGATTGCCATCTCGACGTTTGGTTTTCTGGATCTGGCGATTCTGGCTCCCACACGCGTCTACTATGCGATGGCCGCGGACGGAGCGTTCTTTCCCGCGCTGGCGCAGCTGCATCCACGCTTTCGAACCCCCGGGGTCGCAATTGCGGTACAGACGGCGTGGTCGTGCATCCTGACGTTGAGCGGCACTTACGGTCAGCTGCTCAACTACGTCGTGTTCGCTGACTGGATCTTCTTTGGCCTGACGGTGTCGACGGTGGTGGTCTTCCGTCGAACGTTCCCACTCGCGCGGCGGGGACCGGGATTTCTCGCTCCCGGCCATCCGATCCTGCCCGTTCTCTTCGTCCTGACGGCCGCGGCGATCGTGCTCAGCGTCATCCTCGCCGATCCTCGGAGCGCCTCGCGAGGCGCTCTGCTCATCGCGGCCGGCGTTCCAATTTTCTACCTATTCCGGCGGACCGCACGCCTTCGGCAGTCATCATGACCTCACTCCGATTTCACGCGCCGTATATGGAATGGGCGAAGGCGCGCCCGTCGGCCCGATTCGATCTCGCCGGCAGCAACATGCAAGCCTGCCGGATCGACGAGATTCCGGGAGTCCGCGAAGCCATCGGCTTCGAGGGGAACAATGAGAACGGCTACCCACCGCTCATCGAATCAATCGCATCACACTACAGGGTCGACACCGCGCAAGTGACGACCGCGCAGGGCGCCTCGGGTGCAAACTTTCTCGCCTGCGCGGCATTGCTGGAGCCCGGCGACGAAGTCCTTGTCGAGACCCCAGGCTACGATCCGCTTCTCGGCGCACCCAGGCTGCTCGGCGCTCGGGTAAATCAATTCATCCGCGACTTCAACGAGGGGTTCGCTCTTGATCCCGACCGCGTGCAGCGCGCGTTGACGCCACGCACGAAACTGATCATCATCACGAATCCGCATAACCCGAGCGGTGTACTGGCAGATCCGGACGCGCTCGAATCAATCGGCCGGCTGGCACGAGCGCACGGCGCGCACGTGTTGCTCGATGAGGTCTATCTCGACGTTGCGCAGGCAGCTGCGTCTCGTCCTCCCGTGCAAGCCGATCCCACGTTCGCGTTCCGAAGCGACGTGTTCGTCTGCACGAACAGCCTGACGAAGTCGTACGGGCTCTCCGGGCTCCGATGCGGCTGGATTCTCTCCTCGGGCGACGTCGCCGAACGCATCAGACGCACTCGGGACGTCGTCGACGGCACGGGGTCCATTCTCGCCGAGCGGCTTGCTGTGGCGGCTTTCCGCCATCTCGATCGACTGCTACACCGCGCAATCTCATTGCTCGATACGAACAGACCCATCGTGCGGAGCTGGCTCGAGTCTCGTAACGATCTCGCATGGGCTCCCTCGGCAGGCACGGTCGTCTTTCCGCGGTTGCGACGCGTCAACGATGCGTCCGCCTTTGCGGAGCGCCTGATGAACGAGCGCGACACGGCGGTCGTACCGGGCCGCTTCTTCCAGGCGCCACCTCACGTGCGTATCGGATTTGGAGGACCGACAGAGACGGTGAGAGCCGGATTACGGGCGATTGCAGAGACGCTGGATCAGATCTGATCCTTGCCCGGATCCGGGGTCCGGGATCCCGACTCGCTATTTCATATTCGCCGTGGCCGCAAACGTCGGCGGCTTCCTGTGTTTCGTGGCTTGCTCGTAGGCGTAGGCGAATCCGATCAGCTTTGCTTCGCTCCAGGGGCGGCCGATGAACGAAACGCCGACCGGCAATCCGAACGCGAACCCGGCCGGCACGGTGATGCTGGGATAGCCAGCCACCGCCGCCGGGGTTGAACTGGCGCCGAGGAAATGATCGCCATTGAGGAGATCGGTTGGCCACGCCGGGCTGCCGGTTGGCGCGACGAGCGCATCGAGCCGGAGTTTTGTCATGACGGCATCTATTCCAAGAGTGCGTGAGCGCGCCCGGCACGTCGTCAGCGCCTTTTGGTACGCCGGCGACGTCAGAGGCCCCTTCTTCTCTGCGCTGATCAAAATCTCCTGACCGAAGTACGGCATTTCCCGCTCGCGTTCCCGAGTGTTGAACGCGATGAGATCGGTGAGCGAATGAACCGCTACCGACGGACCGCGAGTCGCGAGATATTTATTGAGGTCCGCCTTGAATTCGTACAGAAGGATCTCGAACTCACAGTCGTCGAGTCGCGCCGCGGTCGGAATGTCGGCCGGATCGACGATGACGGCGCCCTGCGCCTTCATCTCGACGATGGCGGCGTCGATCAATGTGTCGGCCACTGCGCTGTAGCCGAAATACCGCTTGCGCGCCACGCCGATGCGTGCGCCCTTCAGCGCGTCTTCTTTCAGCGCGGCCTGGTAGTCGACCCTGGCGCGTCCTGTGATCGTGGCGCGGTCGTCAACATCTGGGCCAGCGATTGCGCCGAGCAGCAACGCTGCATCGGTCACCGTGCGGGTCATGGGCCCTGCCGTATCTTGCGTGTGGGAAATTGGAATGATTCCGGTCCTGCTGACGAGGCCAATCGTCGGCTTGATACCAACGAGCGCGTTCGCGCCAGACGGGCACACGATGGATCCGTCTGTTTCGGTGCCGACGCCGATCGCTGCGAGATTGGCGGCAATCGCTGCGCCGGTTCCCGAGCTTGACCCGCAGGGATTGCGATCGAGCGCATACGGGTTGCCGACCTGTCCGCCGCGGCCGCTCCATCCGCTCGTCGACTTGGTAGACCGGAAATTGGCCCACTCACTCAGGTTCGTCTTTCCCAGAATCACAGCGCCCGCAGCTCGCAGTCGGCCGACGACAAAGGCGTCTCGCGGTGACGGCGGTCCTTGAAGAGCGACCGAGCCGGCGGTTGTCATCATGCGATCGCCGGTGTCGATGTTGTCCTTGATCAGAATGGGAATGCCATGCAGCGGACCGCGCACCCGGCCGTTCTTTCGTTCAACGTCCAACGCGTCGGCGATCGAAATCGCGTCCGGATTCAGCTCGATGACCGAGCGAAGCTCTGGCCCATTCTGATCGATCGCATTAATGCGCTCGGTGTAAAGCTCAACGAGCCTGCGCGCGGTATAGCGGCCGCTCGACATCGCGTCCTGAAGTTGCGCGACGGCGAGTTCGTCGAGAGGAAACGCAGCCGCACTCGATCTCTGTTGGCCAAACACAGACACGACGGTGCAGGTCGCGAGTGCAAGAATCGGTATGAAGACGTTGCGCATGCGGGGATTGTATCTAACTCGTCCGCCTTCGCTAACGCGGCTTCGGCGAGACAGCTGTCGCCTGAGTTGTAAGCGAAAGCTGCGGTGAACTGGGAACTGGAAACTGGAACTGGAAGCTGATTATGCGCTCAGTCGATCGACGATCGCGCGCCACGTGCGTGCCGCAGGAGTGCTGTCAGCGGTCAGCGTCGCGCCACACATCACGCCGCCGTCAGCCTCGGGATGACACCACACGTTCTCGACCGGCAACTGCAGCCCGATGCCGGAAATCTCGATGTGGAAGGTTGGCGGCAGCCGACCGCCATCTGGTACTTCCAGCCGGAGTCCGCCGTAACAGACGTCGACGACGGCGGCCGGTCTACCGTCGGCGGTTACCCGGAAGCCGCCAACGACGCGCTTGCGCGGCCAGCGGCGCTGACGGCGCACGTCACCCAGGCAGCGCGCAACGGTCTTCAGGAATTCGACCGGCTTGATCGGTTTGCGGACGAACTGTGCCCCGTATCGTCCGGCCTCCACCTCCATCATCGTCTCCTCGTAGCCGGAGATGATGATCAGCCCCATGTCGGGACGGTCGCGATACGCCTGCCGCACCAAGTTCAGCCCGTTGAATCCGCGAAGCCGGATGTCGGTGATGAGCAGATCGTACGATTCGGCAGCAAGCAACCCCTTCGCGGCGTCGTACGTCGTCGCGCCGGTCACGAGATATCCCATCTCGCGAAGCATCTCGACGATGCCTTCGAGAGCGGCGTCGTCGTCATCCAGGACCAGGATCTTGTACGGCAACTTCATGGTTTTCGCCGGGAGCGGGCACACCAGGACTACCTGGAGCCCGGCAAACCGGGTGCCGCTGAGCCGCTATTCAAAACTCTACGCCAAACGCAGGTTTTTGCGTGATTTTTCCGAAAGGGCGGGGTCGGATCTGTAAGCGTTCGGAAAACTCTGAAATCCCGGGTAGGCGGATCTACCCCTCAGTAGGCGTATGTTCTCTCAGTGAACAACCGGCCGCCGAGGGGCGTCGGCGGCCAGGGTGCGGTTTATCAATGCGTCGAGTGTTCGCTGGGGGATATCGAACGGGCCCGCGACGGCTGCGCCCATTGGGATCTCGAGTGCGATCACGACGCCTCCCTCCGCCGGCTCGACGATCCAGCTGAATCCGCGCAGCGCGACATAGCGATCGTGTGCGCCCGGATTCTTCGCGCGATCAATCGCGAGCAGCATTGACTTCAGCACTGCGTGAACGTCGAGCTCGGTCCAATCGGGTGCGTCATTTCCGTCGTGCTCGAGCCGCTGCGCGATTGCGGTTTCACGGTCTCGGAGCACAATTTCTATATCGAATTCCATCTCGGCCTCA
>Ga0070664_100000446_pt1 | contig 31189 bp, 27 predicted proteins | sample KBSC73metaG_FD_65863 | JGI IMG/M metagenome (GOLD analysis project Ga0070664, IMG submission 65863) | Corn rhizosphere microbial communities from Kellogg Biological Station, Michigan, USA - KBS C7-3 metaG | ecosystem: Host-associated > Plants > Roots > Rhizosphere > Soil ... | reverse complement strand
GTCCTGATCACCGTCGTGCTCTACGCGAACACCTTCAACCTTTCGTCGATCGTGCTCCAGCAGAAGGGCTTCGGCCTCGGCATCGTCAACGCCTACGGCTTCAATCTTCTGCTTTTCCCGATGTGGGTCGTCTTCTTCATCAGCTCGATGGCCGAGACCTTCCGCACACCGTTCGACCTGGTCGAGGCGGAGAGTGAGCTCGTCGCGGGGCACCAGACTGAATATTCGTCGATGAGCTTCGCGCTCTTCTGGCTCGGCGAATATGCCAACGTGATCCTGATGTGCGCGCTCAACGCAATCATCTTCTGGGGCGGGTGGCTTCCGCCGGTCGACTGGGCGCCGCTCTACCTCATTCCCGGGATCATCTGGCTGTTCGCCAAGATGTTGTTCTTTTTCTTCTGCTTTGGCTGGGTGAAGGCGACGGTCCCGCGCTACCGCTACGACCAGCTGATGCGGCTTGGCTGGAAGATCTTCCTGCCGCTGTCGCTTCTCTTCGTTGTCCTCGTGTCTGGATGGCTGATGTTGACCCGTTATGGAGGGCCCGCGGCATGATCTCTCGCACCCTCAAAGCCTTCACCCTGTGGGAGTTCCTGCGCGCCCACGCGCTGACCCTGAAGTATTTCTTCAAGCCCAAGGCAACGATCAACTATCCGTACGAAAAGGCGCCGACCTCGCCCCGTTTCCGCGGCGAGCATGCGCTGCGCCGCTATCCGAACGGCGAAGAGCGCTGCATCGCGTGCAAGCTTTGCGAGGCGATCTGCCCCGCGCTCGCGATCACGATCGAATCCGAGCCGCGCGAGGACGGCAGCCGCCGGACCACGCGCTACGACATCGACATGGTCAAATGCATCTATTGCGGGCTCTGCGCTGAAGCTTGCCCCGTCGATGCGATCGTTGAGGGGCCGAACCTCGAATTCGCGACCGAAACGCGCGAGGAATTGCTCTATGACAAGGCCAAGCTTCTCGCGAACGGCGACAAGTGGGAGCAGGCGATTGCCGCGAACCTTGCCGCCGATGCGCCCTACCGATAAGCGCGCCGCAACAGGGTCCCCCGCTTGATCGCTCTCATCGCCTTTTATCTGTTCGCGACGCTCACCATCGCTAGCGCGGTGGCGGTCGTTTTCGCACGCAATCCCGTTCACAGCGTTTTGTGGCTGATCCTCGCCTTCTTCAACGCGGCAGGGCTGATGCTGCTCGTCGGCGCCGAGTTCATCGCCATGCTGGTGGTGATCGTCTACGTCGGCGCGGTTGCGGTCCTGTTCCTGTTCGTCGTGATGATGCTGAACATCGATTTCGCATCCTTGCGATCGGGCTTCACGAAGAACCTGCCGTTCGGGATCATCATCGCCATCGTCCTGCTGGCCGAGATCATCGTGGCGGTCAGCGCATGGAACGCAGGCCCCGCACTCAGCAACCATGAAGTGCCGGCCGCGAAGATCCCGAACATCGTCGCTCTCGGGCAGCTGCTTTACAGCCGCTACCTGTTCGCGTTCGAGCTTGCCGGCCTGATCCTGCTGGTGGCGATGGTCGGCGCGATCGTCCTCACGCATCGCAGTCGCCGCGACACGCGGCCGCAGAAAGTCTGGAAGCAGGTCGCGCGCAGGCCTGATGAAGCCGTCCACAATGCCAATCCCGGCGTGGGCGAGGGGATGAAGCTGTGATCGGCCTCTCTCACTACCTGACCGTTGCCGCGATCCTGTTCACGATCGGCGTGCTCGGCATCTTCCTCAATCGCCGCAACGTCATCCTGATGTTGATGGCGATCGAGCTGATTCTCCTTGCGGTGAACATCAATCTCGTCGCCTTCTCGGCCTATCTCGGCGATCTGACCGGCCAGGTGCTGGCCATGTTCGTGCTGACCGTCGCCGCGGCAGAGGCCGCAATCGGCCTCGCCATCCTTGTCATTTTCTTCCGTCGCCGCGGATCGATCGCGGTCGACGACGTCAACCGGATGCACGGCTGATGCACCCTGTAATCTTCATCGTTTTCCTGCCGCTTCTGGCCGCGATCGTCGCGGGGCTGTTCGGTCGTTGGATCGGCAAGACTGCTTCCAAGGCGGTGACGACCGGTTCGCTGTTCCTTGGCGCCTTCCTCAGCTGGCCGACCTTCCTCCAATACATCGGTGGACACGCAGGCCCCGTCATTGTGCCGGTGCTGACCTGGATCAACTCGGGTACCCTGACGGTCGACTGGGCGCTCCGCGTCGATGCGCTGACGGCGGTCATGCTCGTGGTGGTCACGACGGTGTCCAGCCTCGTCCACCTCTACAGCTGGGGCTATATGGAAGAAGATCCGAGCCAGCCTCGCTTCTTCGCTTATCTGTCGCTCTTCAGCTTCGCGATGCTGATGCTGGTGACGGCAGACAGCCTGGTGCAGATGTTCTTCGGCTGGGAAGGCGTCGGCCTCGCGTCCTACCTGCTGATCGGCTTCTGGTACCACAAGCCTTCGGCCAACGCCGCCGCGCTCAAGGCCTTCGTCGTGAACCGCGTCGGCGATTTCGGCTTCAGCCTGGGAATTTTCGGCACGTTCCTGGTGTTCGGGACGGTATCGATCCCGGCCATTCTCGCCGCCGCGCCCGGAATGACCGGATCGACGATCGGCTTCGCCGGAATGCGCGTCGACACGATGACTGTGCTCTGCCTGCTGCTGTTCGTGGGTGCGATGGGCAAGTCGGCGCAGCTCGGCCTCCACACCTGGCTTCCGGACGCGATGGAAGGCCCGACCCCCGTCAGCGCCCTGATCCACGCCGCGACCATGGTGACTGCCGGCGTCTTCATGGTCTGCCGCTTGTCGCCGATGTTCGAGACCTCGGCGACCGCGATGCACGCGGTGACCTATGTCGGCGCCGCGACCTGCATCTTTGCCGCGACCGTCGGCTGCGCTCAGAACGACATCAAGCGCGTGATCGCTTATTCAACCTGTTCGCAGCTCGGCTACATGTTCTTCGCTGCGGGCGTCGGCGCCTATGGCGCGGCGATGTTCCATCTGTTCACACACGCCTTTTTCAAGGCTCTTCTGTTCCTCGGTGCGGGCTCCGTCATCCACGCAATGCACCATGAACAGGACATGCGTTACTATGGCGCGCTCCGTAAGGAGATCCCGATCACCTTCTGGGTGATGGTCATCGGCACCCTGGCGATCACCGGCGTCGGAGTTGCGGGCATTGGCTTTGCCGGCTTCTGGTCGAAGGATGCGATCCTCGAAGCCTCCTGGGCCAGCGGATCGGTTTCCGGAACGATCGCGTTCTGGATCGGTGCATTCGCGGCGCTCCTGACCAGTTTCTACAGCTGGCGCCTGATCTTCCTCACCTTCTTCGGCGAAGCGCGCTGGGGCGCTTCCGAGCATATTCAGCATGCGGTCCACCACGTGCATGAATCTCCGGATGAAGAGCATGGCGACAGCGCGCACGAGCCCGGCCTGCCCGCCGCCGGAACCGCCGGATATCATCCGCACGAGAGCCCGCTGACGATGCTGGTGCCCATCACCTTGCTGGCGCTCGGTGCGCTGCTCGCGGGCCAGCTGTTCCACAACATCTTCGTCGGCGCGGAGACTGCGCCCAATTTCTGGCGCGGCACTGTCGCGTTCAGCGAGCATCTTGCGCATGCCGCCCATGAATCGCCGGAATGGGTGAAGCTTACCCCGACGGTCGTGATGCTGGTGGGACTGCTGATCGCCTGGAACAATTACATCCGGACTCCGGAGGCGCCGCTGCGCTTCGTTCAGCAATTTCCGTCGGTGTACAATTTCGTGTCGAACAAATGGTATTTCGACGAGCTGTACGACGTCCTGTTCGTGCGCCCGTCATTGTGGCTCGGACGACTGTTCTGGAAGCGAGGTGACGAAGGGACGATCGACCGGTTCGGTCCGCATGGCGCAGCTTATGCCGTCGGTATCGGCAACCGCGTCACCTATCGCCTCCAGTCGGGCTATCTCTATTCCTACGCGCTGGTGATGCTCCTCGGCCTGATCGGCGCCGCCACCTGGGCAATCTGGTGGGCCAAGTGAGCGGACTTCCCTTGCTCAGCCTGCTGATCGTCGTCCCGCTGCTGGCGGGCGTACTCTGCCTGTTCGTGAAGGCGCCGGGAGCGCGCTGGATCGCCTTGGTCGGCACGCTGATCGACTTCGCAATCAGCCTCTATATCTGGGCTCAATACGATCCCGACGGCGCGCAGTGGCAGTTCGTCGAGAAGATGCCGCTAGAGGGCGGCGTGAACTGGGCGCTCGGGATCGACGGCATCGCCTTGATGCTGATCGTGCTCACCGCTTTCCTGATGCCGATCTGCATCGGTGCGAGCTGGCGCGCGATCGAGAAGCGCGTGCCGGAATACATGGCCTATTTCATGCTGATGGAAGCCCTGATCATGGGCTCTTTCGCGGCCCAGGACCTGTTCCTTTTCTACATCTTCTTCGAAGGCGGCCTCATTCCGATGTACTTCATCATCGGCATCTGGGGAGGCGCCGAGCGGATCAAGGCCAGCTACAAATTCTTCCTCTACACCCTGTTCGGCTCGGTGCTGATGCTGATCGCCATGCTCTACATGGCGGACAAGGCGGGGACGACGTCGATTCCCGCGCTGATGGCATTCGATTTCCCGAAGGAAGCTCAAACATTCCTCTTCCTGGCTTTCCTCGCGAGCTTTGCCGTCAAGCTGCCGATGTGGCCGGTCCACACCTGGCTTCCCGACGCGCACGTGCAGGCGCCGACGGCCGGCTCCGTCATCCTTGCCGGCGTTCTGCTGAAGCTCGGCGGTTACGGGTTCATTCGCTTTTCGCTGCCGATGTTCCCCGACGGATCGCTGCAATTCCTGCCGCTGATGTTCGTCCTGTCCGGGATCGCCGTGGTCTACACCAGCCTCGTCGCCCTCGTGCAGCGCGACATGAAGAAGCTGGTCGCTTATTCCTCGGTCGCGCACATGGCATTCGTAACCTTCGGCCTGTTCGCGATGAACCGGCAGGGCATCGAGGGCGCAATGCTGGTCATGCTGGGTCACGGCCTGGTCTCGGGCGCGCTCTTCCTATGCGTGGGCGTGGTTTACGACCGCCTGCACACGCGGGAGATCGACCGTTACGGCGGCCTTTCGGACAACATGCCGGGCTATGCCCTGCTGTTCATGATCTTCACCATGGCCAGCGTCGGGCTGCCGGCGACCAGCAATTTCGTCGGCGAGTTCCTGAGCCTGGTCGGCACCTATCGAGCGTCGAGCTGGGCTGCGATCGTGGCGACGACCGGGATCATCCTCGGCGCTGCTTACATGCTCTGGCTCTATTGGCGGATATGCTTCGGAACGCAGCGGAACGCCGATGCTGCAGCGATGCCTGACCTCAGCATGCGCGAATGGTGGCTGCTCGGGCCGATCGCGCTCGCCGTATTCTGGATGGGCATTTATCCCGAGAGCTTCCTCCGTCCGATGCGCAACGATGTGGGCCGCCTGATGGTCCGCCTCGAGCGCGTTGCGCCCGCGGGCGATTCCAGACTGACATTGGGCAAGGGCGCGACGCACATGGACCACGGAGCGATGCACTGATGGGCCGTTTCGCGCCTCTGCTTCCCGAGCTGATCCTGTCGATCGGCGGAACCATCCTGATGATGGTCGCCGCCTTCACCGGCCGCCGAGGCTCGGGCACCGTCAGCTGGCTTGCGGTCGTCCTGCTGCTGGCCGCGACGGTCGCGCTGATCGGCGCGCCTTCGCACTCCGGGCCAATCTTCGACGGCTTCGTTGCGGGGGACCTGTTCGCAAGCTTCGGAAAGGCGATCATGTTCCCGTCCGCTGCGGTGGCGATCATTGCGGCGCAGGGCTGGTTCGAGCGCGACCACGAGCACTCCTCGGAATATTCGGTGCTGATCGTTTTTTCCGCGGTCGGAATGAGTGTGATGGTCTCGGCGACCAGCCTGGTCGCGCTCTACGTGGGGCTCGAGCTGACGAGCCTCGCGAGCTACGTACTGGCATCCTATCGCCGCACAGATGAACGGTCCGCGGAAGCCGGCCTCAAATATTTCGTTCTTGGCGCGCTCGCGAGCGGTATCCTGCTTTACGGCATTTCGCTGCTTTACGGCTTCACTGGAACGATGAGCTTCAATGGCATCTCCGCTGCGTTCGGCCGCGGCGCGCCGTCGCTCGGTCTTCTCTTCGGCCTTGTTTTCGTCCTCGCCGGACTCGCATTCAAGGCGAGCGCGGTTCCGTTCCACATGTGGACTCCTGACGTCTACGAAGGGGCGCCGACCCCCGTGACTGCATTCTTCGCTTCCGCTCCGAAGGCGGCTGCTGTCCTGCTTGCCACGCGGCTGTGCCTTGAAGCGCTTGGCCCGGCGACGGACGCCTGGCGGCAGATCGTCATTTTCGCCGCGCTGGCGTCGGTCTTCCTGGGAGCGATCGCGGCATACGGCCAGACCAACATCAAGCGGCTGCTGGCTTATTCCTCGATCAACAATGTGGGCTTTGCGCTGACCGGCCTCGCCGCCGGCGGTGCTCGCGGCGCCTCCGCGGTTCTTTTCTACATGACGGTCTACATCATCATGACGCTCGGTGCCTTCCTGTGCGTCATGTGGATGCGCGATGAGGAAGGCAGGCCCGTTGAAGATATTGCCAGCCTCTCCGGGCTTGCCCAGACTCGGCCGGGATTTGCCGCGGCCATTGCGATCTTCATGTTCAGCCTTGCCGGCATTCCGCCCTTGTTCGGCTTCTGGCCGAAGCTGCTCGTGTTCCAGGCTGCAGTTGCGAGCGGCTATGTCGCGCTTGCGGTTGCAGCCATCGTCGGAACGGTCGTCGGCGCCTATTATTATCTGAAGATCATCAAGGTCATGTACATGGATGAGCCGGCCGCTCCTTACAGCCGTCCGCGAGAGCCGGTGCAGGGCTTGCTGATCCTCCTTGCGGCAGTCATCGTCTCGCCACTCGGCTACCTGCTGATCGGCCCGCTCGGCTCGCTCACCGACAAAGCCGCGGGATCCCTGTTCTGACCCGTATCCGGATCGTCGAGCGCACGGGCTCGACCAACGCCGACATGATTGCCGATCACGCCGCCATCGAGGGCGATTGGCTGGTCGCGTTGGAGCAGGATGCGGGCAGGGGCCGAAAGGGCCGAACCTGGATCTCGGAACTCGGCAATTTCTTTGGAAGCACGCTCGTCAGGCTTCGGCCCGGCGATCCTCCCGCCCAGACCCTCTCTCTCGCTGCGGGACTAGCGCTAGTGGAGGCAATCGATGCCGCGGTGCCGGCCCAGCCGCTCATGCTCAAATGGCCGAATGACGTCGTTGCGCACGGCAAAAAGCTTGCCGGAATACTTCTCGAGCGGAGCGGCGAACGCATTGCGATCGGCTTCGGCGTGAATCTCGCAAGCGCGCCCCGGCTCGCCGATCGGCAAGCTTCATCGCTCGGCGGAAATGTTCGGCCGCAAGCCTTTGCCCCTCTGCTCGCGGGGAGCTTCTCGCGATTGCTCGACATCTGGCGCCAAAGCGAGCCGGCGATGCTTGCGCAGGCCTGGCTTGCGCGCGCACATCCTGTCGGGACCAGCCTGACGGTCCATTCGAGCAGCAATGAAATGATTTCAGGCCGCTTCGACGGGATCGAACCTGACGGCGCCCTGAGGCTTCGGAGCAAGAGCGGGACGATCGAATTGGTCCACGCAGGGGATGTCGAGCTTTAGAAGTCGCTCTTCCCGAAGCGATCCATGCCCTTGTTGACGCCGGGCGGATCCAATGTGGTCAAATCGAGCTCGACCGGTTCTCCGATCCAATGCGCCAACGATGTGTGATCGGCGAGATCGTCGTGCGTCAGCGGATGAACCAGCGTCCGCAAACCGGAAGCCTCGATCATGGGAAGCACCTGATCGAGCGACCTTTTGAGAAAATGCACCTCGAACTGCGGGATTGGGTGAGGACCCGCCTTTCCGTCGGTCATCCGGCCGACGAACAGGATGCACGGCTCTGTGTCGCCCCCTGCAAGAAGCGTTAGCTCGTTTCGGAGGGCTTCGGCACTGTCGTTCTGATCCGCGGTGAAATAAATGTGCGCGTGATAGGGTGCATCGTCGGCAAAAATCGTGTCGGACATGAAATCAGCCTTACGTTCATTGCCGTAAGTTGTGAACGGCAGTCGACGCAGCTAGGGCGCGGCCATGATCCTGGCGATTGATGTCGGCAACACCAACCTCGTCTTCGCGCTCGTCGATGGCGGCGTGATCACGGCGCGTTGGCGCATCGCGACGGATCCGCGCCGAACCGCCGACCAATATTCGGTCTGGCTCCATCAGCTGCTGGAGCTCGAAGGTTTCTCCAGGGAAGATGTCGACGGAGTCATCATCGGCACGGTCGTTCCTCGGGCGCTTCACAATCTTGAAGTGCTTTCGGAGAAATATTTCCGGAAGGTCCCTTTGATCGCAGGACAAGGGGCCGCTGGTTGGCCGCTGCAGCTGGACGTCGACGAACCGCACAATGTCGGCGCCGACCGCGCCCTCAACGTCATCGCCGCCCATGCCAAATATCCGGGCGACCTCGTCGTCATCGACTTCGGCACGGCCACGACTTTTGACGTCGTCAGCGCGACCGGGGCCTACACAGGCGGGATCATCGCGCCCGGTATTAATCTCTCGCTGGACGCCCTCGTGAGCGCTGCCGCCAAGCTTCCCCGGATCGCGATTGAAGCACCGGCAACCAACAGCGTGGTCGGGCGCACTACCGAAAGCCAGATGATCATCGGCATTTACTGGGGCTATGTCGCGATGATCGAAGGCCTGACCGAACGCATCAAGCGCGAGCTCGGCAAGCCCGCCAAGGTGATCGCGACCGGTGGCCTTGCTACGCTGTTCGACAAGCACACCAGGGTCTTCGACGCGATTGAACCCGATCTCACCATCCAGGGGTTGAGCCTTCTGTACGACATCGCATCCAAAGGCTCGAAATGATCCCTGGCGAGGAACTGCTGTTCGTGGCGCTGGGAGGATCCGGCGAGATCGGCATGAACGTCAATCTCTACGGCTGCCGGGGCCAGTGGATCATGGTCGATCTTGGCCTGACCTTTGCTGATCCCAGCTATCCCGGCGTCGAGCTGATCCTGCCCGACCTGGAATTCATCGAGAATCAGCAGGAGCGCCTGGCGGGGATCGTCCTGACCCACGGTCACGAGGATCATATCGGTGCGCTGCCTTACCTTGCCGAGGAGCTGAAGAGCCCGCTTTATGCGACGCCCTTCACCGCGGGCCTGATCGCCGGAAAGCTGGAGGAAGAAGGCCTTACCGGCCAGGTGAAGCTCAACATCGTCGAACGGGGCGGAAGCATCGAGCTCGGGCCATTCAAGGTCAGCTTCGTCGCCCTGTCGCACTCCATCCCCGAGGGCAATGGAGTGTTGATCGAAACACCCTTCGGCAACATCTTCCACACCGGCGATTGGAAAATCGATGAAACGCCGGTGATCGGCGAGGCGCCTAGCCCGGACACCTTGCGCGCTATCGGTGATCAGGGCGTGCTGGCCCTCGTTTGCGATTCCACGAACGTCTTCCAGGATCAGCCTTCGGGATCAGAGGAAAGCGTCCACGCCGGTCTCCTCGCAAAGGTTTCCGAAGCGAAGGGGCGGGTTCTCGTCACGACTTTCGCGTCCAATGCCGCGCGCCTGCAGACCATCGGGCGGGTGGCGCTCGAAACCGGCCGAAAGGTCTGCATTGCCGGCAGGTCGCTGGAGCGGATCCTGCGGGTTGCGCAGGCGACCGGCTATCTGAGGGAGTTCCCGCCGCCGATCAGCTTCGATGAGGCGATGCGCCTTCCCCGGAGTGAGGTGCTGATCATCGCCACGGGCGGGCAGGGCGAACCTCGAGCGGCGCTCGGGCGGATCGCGGGCGGCACCCATGATCTGAAGATCACCGAAGGGGATACGGTCGTTTTCTCGTCCCGCATCATCCCGGGCAACGAAATCGCCATCGGAAAGATCATGAACCAGCTGTCGGACCTCGGCGTGCTGATCGTCACCGAGCGGCAGGCCCACGTCCATGTCTCCGGTCATCCGGGACGGCCTGAGCTGATCGAGATGTACAATTGGGTCCGGCCCGAGATCGTGGTTCCGGTGCATGGGGAAGCGCGTCACATGGCGGAGCAGGCTCGGCTCGCGCTAAGCCACGGCGTCGCCAATGCGGTCGTGCAGAATAACGGCGACGTGATCCGCCTGGCGCCGGGTGGTCCGAAGAAGGTCGACGAGGTCCGGGTGGGCCGTCTCGTCCTGGACGGCGACGTCATCCTTCCGGCGGACGGTTCAACCGTCAACGAGCGGCGGAGGATCGGCTACGGCGGTCTGATCACCGTCGCGCTGCCGATCGGCGACGATGGAAAGCTTGCCGGGAAACCGTTCATCCGGCCGTTTGGGGTGCCGGTGGAAGAAGACCGGGAAGACTTCATCGCCGACGCGACCGATGCAGCGACCCGCGCCTACAGCCCCGGGGTGGACGAAGATAAGGCCCGGGAGTCCGTCCGCCTTGCGGTGCGCCGCTGCGCAACCCTGTGGACGGGCAAGAAACCTCTCGTCGAAGTCATGATGCTGCAGGTCGCCTGACATCGCATGGAAGTTTCGTCGATCGTTGCGATCTATTTCCTCTTTTTCGCTTTCAGCGCCTTCATCCTCCTTCCGTTCGGAGTGAAGACCGACGAGGAAGCCGGGACACCCAAAATCCCGGGGCAGGCCGAAAGCGCGCCGCACCGGTTCGACCTCAGGCGGCATTTGCTGAAAGCCGCTTTCCTCGGCGCAATATTTTTCGCGCTTTATTATGCGAACTGGACCTACGGCTGGATTACGCCGGACGACCTGGACTTCTACCACCGGCGCTGAATGCGCCCGCTGCTCCTAGCGCAGCTTGTCGATCGCCTGGTTTAGCGCCGCGTAAAGCTTGCCCATGTCCGAGGACATGAGCGTCACTGCAATCGTTCCGCCGTCGCGCTCGGCGAGAACCCGGCGGAGCATCGCCTCGAAATCCGACACATAGCGATTGAGCGAGCGCTGGAACTCAAGATCGCTTTCGTAGTGCGCTCGGATCGCCTTCGTTTCGCTCCCGTCGAGCAGACGAACGGCCCGGCTGGTGAACACACCGCGATTTCCCTTGAGATATGCGCCCCAGGCGCGGTCGTCGATCTCGTCAGACAGGATCTTGCCGACGTCGATCGAGGCCGAATGCATGGAATCGATCAGCAATGCGACGCGCTTGGCGAAGACCTCGCTGTCCTTCTCCCGCTGTTCCTTGCTTGTCTGCTCGATATGAGCCTCGAGCGCGGAAGCGGTCTGGCCAAGCGTGATCATCTGGTGAGTCAGCCGGTCGGAAGCGGCTCGCGCAGATTCGACGGCTCGGGCGGCGACATTCTCGACGTCCCGCAGCCGGTCTTCGACCTGTTCGCGAATGACGCGTTCGAGGGCCTGCCCGACCTCCTCCGACAGGTTGCCAGCAGTCTCGGGAATGACCCCCTTGATCGCTTCACGGGCGCGGTCCGCCGCATGCGATGCCGCTTCCTTGACCTGCAGCAGCGACGCCACAAGCGCCGGACCGGTCTCGGCACTGAGGTTGGTTGCTTCGCGCTCGACCTGCGCCAGGGTTGAGGCCAGTTCGGCAAGCTTCGACTGAGCGCCTTCGACACCGCCGTCGACGCTGGCGACCAAGGCGCTGAAGCGCTCGTGCTGCTGGGCGATGTCGGCACAGGTCGCAGCCATCCGTTCACCTGCCTCGATCGTCGCATCGCGGAGCCAGCCGATATCCGGCTTGGCCGCCGCTGCAGTCTCGACGAGGCGGTCGGCGCCGCCTTGTGCTTCCCCAATCGCGCTTCCAACGCCCTCGCGGACTTCGCTGGCTAGTCGCTCGATGCTCTCGCGGAGGGTTGTCGTCCGCTCGGCGAGCGATCCAATCGCATTGTCCTGAGTGCTCGCCTGCGCCGCGAGCGTGTCGAGCTCGGTCCGCGCGCGAGTCAAAGATTCGAGGAATCTGTTCGCGCGCTCGTCGCCGTTCGCGGACAGCTCCGAGAAACGCTGGTCGATCAGCGCGAGCCCGCGGTCGATTTCCGCGATCATGCGCTGCGACGCGCGATCCTGTTCAGCAACCCTGTTGGTCAGCCCGTCGAGCGAGCTGGTTGCATGGTCGATATTGGCAGCAAGCGATTCGGCCGCGTCGGCGCCCGCTTTTCCAATGCCCGACGAAGCCTGCGCGACGAGCGCGGAAACGGCGGCTGCCTGCACGTCAATCCCCGACCGAATCTGCTCCAGCGTGGTTGATGTCCGATCGAGGAGCGCGTCGAGTGTTCCCGAATAAGCCGATTCGGCCTCACCGACGCGCGTCGTGGCGACAGCGCTCGCGGCGTCGATCTCCGCAAGACGCGCCCCAAGGCGAGCGGTCGCCTCGGAAATGAGCTGTTCCGCGCTTTGGGTGCGCTCGGCGAGGTCGCTGACCTGTTGTCCAAGGTTCGCAGCCTTGCCGGCCGACTCGCTGCCGACCGTCCTGATCTGTTCGGCAACGGCGCGCGCCGTTTGCTCGGCGCGCGGCAGATCGTCGAGCAACACGGCAATATCGTTGCGCGCGGCTTCCGCGGCGCGATCGAGCGCTTCGCCGTGCTGCTTGAGCTTCTCGCTGCTGCTGTCGAATTCGCGAGTGATCCCGCCGAGCTTGCCGGTCGCCTCGTCGCCAAGCTTCATCAGATGCTGCGAAATCATCGTCAGCTCGGACCGGCTGTCCTGGATTCGCTGGGAAAGTACCTCGAGCAAAGCTTCGAGGCTCTGCGCTTCGGTCCGCATCGTGACGACAGATCGAGTGAACCGCTCGGCCTCCTTCCGCCGGGTTCGGCCGAACATCAGCCAGGTGAGGCCCATCAACGCCAGCGGGCCGGCAGCGACCGCGATCCATTGCGCAAATTGCGGTGACGTCAGTGGCTGGCCGGCGAGGGTGCGCCCTGCCGACCAGGCCGTGTAGCCGATCCAGATCGCGGCGAGCAGCGTCAGCGCGGTCCCGAGAACCTGCCGTCCACCTGCGCCCTTCTCCTCGGCGGTCTGCTGGAGCCATTGCTCCTGGTCGAACGACGGCTCCGGGAAATCCGTCCCGGCAGTCGTCAGCTCGAGGGGCTCTGCCGCATCGTCGGCCGGTGGCAAAGTTTCGGCGCGCTGTGGAGTGGGTGTCATTGCAAGAAGCAGTTTACCATCTTTGACGGTGCACGAAAGCGATTACAGATGGCATAGCAACCGAAAGGGGGAGGGTGCTTCACGCAATGGCGATCGGCGCGCTGATCGGAGCCTATCAGGAAGACGATTCGGGCAGTCTTCGAGCCCTGCTTCCGCTCGCGGGCAGGACCCTCATCGAATATCAGGTCAAATGCGCCGCCGCCGCCGGTGCAGCGCCGATCGTGATCATGGTCGAGCGAGTGCCGCAAGCCCTTCAGGATGCGTTCGAACGACTCCGCCTCGATGGAGTGGGTGTTTTCCCGGTCAGCGACGTCAATGAAGCGGTTACCCGATTCGAGGCGGGCTCAATGATCCTCCTGCTTGGTGACGGGATCGTTTCATCCGTCGATCTCGTCTCGTCCCTCGCCGGGGAGGCCGATACGGCGATCGCCACGGTGCCTGATGATGAGCGGCACGAAGACTTCGAGCGGATCGATGCCCATTCGCGCTGGGCCGGGGTTGCCGTGGTAGATGCCCGCCTGCTCGGATCGACCGCGGCAATATTGGGCGACTGGGACCTGCAATCGACACTTCTTCGACGCGCGATCCAGGAAGGCGCCCGGCTGGTCCGTGCTGCGGATCAAGCAAGCGAACCGCTGCTTGTGCAAAGCGCCGACGAGCTCGCCGATTTCCAGCGGCATCTCATACTCGCCTCGAAAGGTGGCAGAAATGACTGGACGAGCCGCTATCTGCTCCCGCCGATCGAGGATTTCGCGACCGAGCACCTTATGGAGACACCGATCTGGCCGTCATGGCTGATCTGGGGCGCTCTTGCTTTGACGCTCGGCGGAGCTATCTGCTTCAGCCGCGGATGGCTTGGGGCTGGCCTTGTTCTCCTCATCATTTCCATGCCGCTGGACCTGATCGCGGGCCGTCTTGCCACGATTCGGCTGAAGCCACTGCCAACACGGATGCTGAGCCGCCTGGCGCTCTGGCCCGCGGCAGGCATCGCGCTCCTGGCAATTGGACTTTGGGAGACGCGGCATGGGACTGGGTGGGGATCACTCGTCGCTGCTGGGTCGGCCTGCGCCTTTGCCGAGGCGGCCCGGATCGAGAAAGCGACGATGCCGCCTGGCGGCGAGCTTTGGCTCTTCTCGCGGCGGAACGCGATCGTTCTCGCAGTGCCGTTCGCGCTCGCAGGAGTCTGGACCGCTTATCTCCTGGCCGCCTTGTTCTATGCGGCGATGTCCTTTTTCATCGTACAGCGCGTCCGTCATCATCCATCCAGTTGACGCGAAGTTAACTGAAAACGGATAAGTCCGGCCAGATGATGCCGGAAGAATGGCCGATTGTTGCTTCTGCAACGGACGGGAACGCCCGTGTGCGCTTCGCTGGGCGCGGCCGTCTGTCGACTGTTCGGCGCGATTTCTTTCTCGACCCGTCAAAACGCCTGACCGAGCAGGAGCGGGCGTTGATGACGGCGATGCTGAACTGCCTCGTAAGCGATGTCGCCGACGCCATTCGCGCTGCCTTGCCCAGTGGCCGCGCCGCGGCGAACGACGAAGGCGATGCCACCCTGATCGCGTCCCTGACGTCGGCAGGATTGCTAGATGAGCCGGGCCTGATGGCCCTTCTTCTCCGGCGCGCCGATGAAGAACGGATATCCACGGCCGCACGGGCCCGCAGCGGTCGACGCGAAGCGCGAGCGCTGCAGGGTCTGGTCAGCTACGATTATGGGGCCGTCGCCGCCGCTGCCATGGCGTTGATCCTGGGGCGGGGTCGCCGGCGTGACAGGTTTGGGCAGTGCCTCCTTGCCTATGACGATTTGTCATTGGCGAGTGCTGATTCTCTTGTTCATGCGGTCGCTGCCGGCCTGCGTTGTGAGCTTGCCGCGAGCCGGGGCGCAGCGATTGCCGACCTGGAGCTTGCGGAGGCTTCGGCAAGGGTGCTGGAGCGTCACGACGAAGAACGCGGCATCGATTCCCTTACCGCGGCTTTGGTCCATTTCCTCGACGAGGCCGGAGGCCTGACCGACGAGCTGATCCTCGCAGCCGCGAATGAAGGGGAAATCAGTTTCGTGGCCGAATTCGTCGCTCGGCGCGCGGGCGTCTCGAAGGATTCGGCGATCGACGAGCTTCTGTCGGGCGATTCGAAGCATATCATGGCACTTCTTCGTGCCGCCGGCATGTCGCGCGAACTCAGCGCCGGCCTCCTTGCAGGTATCGGCGACATCCTCGGGATCGACGACGCGGGCGCTGCCATCGCAATGTTCGACCGGATGAGCGATTCCGAAGCCCAGGCGGCCCGATCCTGGCTGGTCGCAGATACTGCCTATCGAGCCGCGCTGGAGCGATTGGGGCAGGGGCGTGGCTAGCGCGCCCTCCGAGCCGCGGCCCGTGCTTGGGCGCCTTGATCGCGCCGGACGATTGATTTCGGCCGACCCCGAGCTGGAAGCGCTCCAGCGTGAGGCAGGATCGGGAATGGGCCAAGTGCTTGCACTGCCGCAGATCGCCGCGGTTGCGCAGCTCGCCCGCAAGCTTCGAACCTCTGTGACGCGGCCGGCGATCGCTGCATCGATCGATCACGACATCGAGCTTTGGGTAAAGGCCACCCCGGATAATGAGGAGATCGCCCTTTCGCTCGAAGGCTGGACAGTCCGCCCCCCTGCAGGGCCGAGACTTGCCTCGATCCTCGGCGGAGCCGAGGCAGAGACCGGCGGCGCGCGCAACGAATGGGCTGCTGACGAGGAGCTTCGGATCATCTCCCTGTCACCCGATCTCGCAGAGCTTCTCGGTGTGGATCCCGACGAGGTTGCCGGCCAGTCGCTGACCCGCATCTTGCGTCTCGAGGAAGACGAATCGGGAGAAATGCCGCTGATAAGCGCGCTTGCTGCGCGGCGCGGATTCACGGGTCAGCACGCTCGAAGTCGCGCCGACGAAAAGCGTGAAATCATCCTTGGGGGCGAAGTCGTCACGGCCGCCGACGGAGGCTTTGCAGGGTTCCGAGGATCCGTCCAGACCAGTGGACCGGTCAGTTCAGCAGCTCCCGTGCATGCGCGCGCCTTCGATCATGCCCTCGACGAGGTGCTTCGTTCCCCGCTCGACCGCATCATCGAGAGCGCGGAGCGAATCGTTGAGCGCTCCGATGGACCGTTACGGAGCGATTATGCGAGCTACGGCAACGATATCGCAGCCGCCGCCCGGCATCTCTTGTCGGTGCTGACGTCGATGAGCGAGGAGTCGGTGGCTTCCCACCGGTCGATCGACCTTGCGTCATTGACCGCGGAAGCCGTCGTGATGCTGGAATCTTCAGCCAGCGACCGCGGCGTTGTTGTGGTGCCGGAAAGCAGCGAGTCCCTTCCAGCCAATGGCGAGGAACGGGCGGTCATCCAGATCCTCGTAAACCTGATCGGCAATGCGATCCGCTACTCGCCGGACGGTGGAAGAATTCGGATCGACTTTTCGCGCACGCCCGGGACTGCATCCGTGTCAGTGAGCGATGAGGGTCCCGGGATTGCGGCGTCGGACCAGCAGCGCGTTTTCGAGCGCTTCGAACGCGCTCACCCCAAGGAAGAAGGAACGGGGCTCGGCCTTGCGATTTCCCGGCGCCTCGCCCGATCGATGGGCGGTGATGTCACGTTGGACAGCACGCCGGGCGAAGGCGCGCGATTCACGCTGACCTTGCCCGCGGCCTAGCGCTTCTCGACCGCCACGTAATCGCGCTGCGTCGGCCCGGTATAGAGCTGGCGCGGGCGCCCGATCTTCTGGTCGGGATCGGCGATCATTTCGTTCCACTGCGCGACCCAACCAACTGTCCGGGCAAGCGCGAACAGTGCGGTGAACATGTCGGTCGGGAAGCCGATCGCGTTGAGGATCACGCCCGAATAGAAATCGACGTTGGGATAGAGCTTCTTGTCGATGAAATATTCGTCGTTGAGCGCGATGTGCTCGAGCTCCTTGGCGACGTCGAGCACCGGGTCGGAGATGTTGAGCTCCTTCAGCACCTCGTCCGCGGTCGCCTTCATGACCTTCGCCCGCGGGTCGAAGTTCTTGTAGACGCGGTGACCGAAGCCCATCAGGCGAAACGGATCGTCCTTGTCCTTGGCGCGGGCGATATATTCGGGAATGCGTGCGGGCGTGCCGATCTCGCGCAGCATGTTGAGCGCCGCTTCGTTCGCGCCGCCGTGGGCTGGGCCCCACAGGCAGGCGATTCCCGCCGCGATGCAGGCGAACGGATTGGCACCCGAGGAGCTTGCAAGCCGCACCGTCGAAGTCGACGCGTTCTGCTCATGGTCGGCATGCAGGATGAAGATCTTCCGCATCGCATCTTCGATGATCGGATTGACCTCATAGGGCTCAGCCGGGACGCCGAACGTCATTCGAAGGAAATTGCCCGTGTAGCTGAGGCTGTTGTCGGGGTAGAGGAACGGCTGACCGATCGAATATTTAAAAGCCATCGCGACCAGTGTCGGCATCTTCGCAATCAGCCGGTGCGATGCGATCATCCGCTGCTCGGGATCGGTGATGTCCGTGCTGTCGTGATAGAATGAAGACAGCGCGCCCACGACCCCGCACAAGATCGCCATCGGGTGCGCGTCGCGCCGGAACCCGCGGAAGAAGGTCGCGAGCTGCTCGTGGACCATCGTGTGGCGACTGATCGTGTAGCTGAACTCGTCCAGTTCCTTCTGGGTCGGAAGCTCGCCGTGTAGAAGCAGGTAAGCCACTTCCATGAAGCTCGAGTTCTCGGCGAGCTGTGCGATCGGATAACCCCGGTGAAGCAGGATCCCCGCTTCGCCGTCGATATAGGTGATCGCGCTCTTGCACGCGGCCGTTGAGGTGAAACCGGGGTCGTAGGTGAACATCCCCGTCTCGCCGTAGAGCTTGCGGATATCGATGACCTCCGGACCGACCGATCCCTCGAGCAGCATGAATTGGTGGTTGGTTCCCTCCACACCCAGGGTTGCGGTCTTGTCGGTCATTCCTTCGGCTCCATCTGGTCGGCGATGCGGGCGAGGCTTTCCTCACGGCCTAGCAGCACCAGAACATCAAAAATTCCCGGAGAAGTCGTGCGCCCGGTGAGGGCAGCGCGAAGCGGCTGGGCAAGTTTGCCGAGCTTCAATCCGTTACCCTCCGCGACTTCGCGGATGGCCGCCTCTAACGAGCCTGCATCCCACTCGGCAAGAGCGCTGAGCTTTTCGTGAGCGGATCGTAATATTCCTCGGGCCTCGTCGGTCAGCAGTGACGATGCAGCCTCATCCACGTCCAGAGGCCTGCGATCGAACAGGAATCGGGCTCCATCCGCCAACTGCTTGATCGTATGAGCACGGGCTTTCAGCTCGGGCATCGCGCGCTTGAGAAGAGCCTTGCCCTCTTCGGTTGCAACTCCGAGCTGGGGCGCGGCCAGCTCAACCAGCCGCTCGTCGTCGCTCTCGCGAATATAGTGGCCGTTGAGATTCTCGAGCTTCTTGAAGTCGAACCTTGATGGCGATTTTCCGACCTGCGGCAGGTCGAACCATTGGATCGCCTGCTCGCGGCTGATGATCTCGTCGTCGCCATGGCCCCAGCCCAGGCGAAGCAAATAATTGCCGACCGCTTCGGGAAGGAGCCCGAGTTCGTCACGATAAGCATCGACACCCATCGCTCCGTGGCGCTTGCTGAGCTTCGCGCCGTCAGGGCCATGGATCAGCGGCACATGGGCATAGGTCGGCTCAGGCCAGCCCATTGCGCGGATGATCGCGAGTTGCCGGAAGGCATTGTTGAGATGGTCGTCTCCGCGGATCACGTGAGTGACCCCCATGTCGTGATCGTCCACGACAACGGCAAGCATGTAGGTCGGCGTCCCATCGGACCGCAGCAGGATGAAGTCGTCGATTTCGCTGTTCTGGACCGTAACCCGGCCCTGGACTTCATCATCGATGACGGTTTCGCCCTCGCGGGGGGCCTTCAGCCGGATGACGAACGGCTTCTCGCCCTGGCTTTCGGTGACGTCGCGCCAGGGGCTGTTGATCCGGAAAGGCTTACGCTCGACCTTGGCCTTCTCGCGCTGCTCCGCCAGTTCTTCCTGAGTCATGTAGCAGCGATAGGCAGCGCCCCGCTCCAGGAGGCGATGGGCGATTTCCGCATGTCGTGCCCAGAATTGTGACTGATAATATTCGTGGCCGTCCCAATCGAGGCCAAGCCAGCTCATCCCGTCGAGGATCGCGTCGATCGCCTCCTTGGTCGAGCGCGCGCGATCCGTATCTTCGATCCTCAGCAGGAACTTGCCTCCGCGGTGGCGCGCATAGAGCCAGTTGAACAGCGCCGTTCGGGCCCCGCCGATATGGAGGTAGCCCGTCGGGGACGGGGCAAAACGTGTGACGACCGGACGAGCCGGCGGGGTTGCTTCGCTGGTCAATTCTCTCTTGCTTGCGCTTGGACGCGCAATCCTCTTCTGTTCATGCTGCAATGCAACGGACGAGCGCCCCTAACATAGGGGAAGCGCCTCTTCCACAGCATGCTCGGGGCTATTGGAAGACGCTGTTTTCCGCGATTCACGAGGAACTGGAGAAGTTCCTCGAGGCTGAACGCGCCCAGCTTCCGCCATGGATGGTCGTTGGCTATGGAAGCGGCATTGCCGCCTGGTTCGCGTTGGATACCGAAATCGCCTGGCGCGCATTCCTCTGCATTGGTGCATCCCTTTGCCTTCTGGGTTTCGGGCTCGGCCGGGGCAGGGCAGGCCGGGCATTCGGCTGGTTCGCCCTGGCGGCTGTCCTCGGCTGTTCACTCGTCTGGGCGAGGTCGGCCTGGGTCGCTCAGCCGCGTCTCGACCGGCCTGTGGTTGCCGAGGTTTCAGGCAATGTGGAAGCTGTCGACCATCTCGCTGCCCGAGACATGGTTCGGCTGCTGGTGAGGCCGGACAATCCCGCATTACCGCCGCGAGTCCGCATCTCGGTCGACGAGGACAAACTCCTACCCGGGGTCGCACCGGGCGCCGGGATTCGCGTCCGCGCTCGCCTTGCTCCGCCGCCGCCGATGGCGCTTCCCGGCACTTATGATTTCGCTCGCGATGCCTGGTTCAAGGGGATCGGCGCCGTCGGAAAGACCCTTGGCGACGTTGAAGTCGTTCATCCGGCCGAGCCGCGCGGCCTGGATCGGCTCCGCCAAGGATTACGCGACCATATTTCGAGGCGGCTTCCCGAGGAAACCGCGGGAATTGCGATCGCGCTCGCGACCGGCGACCAGAATAATGTCGGCGAGGAGGATGCCGAAGCCATGCGCAGGAGCGGCCTTACTCACCTGTTGTCGGTGAGCGGGCTGCACATCGCAGCAGTGGTCGCGTTCGCCATGTTCATGACCCTGAAGCTGCTGGCATTGAGCGAGCAGCTGGCCCTGCGATTCAATCTCGTGCTCGTAGCTGCGGCAACGGCCGCTGTGGCTGGAATTGCCTATACCGTGCTGACGGGCGCCCAGGTGCCGACGGTCCGGAGCTGCGTCGCGGCGATGCTTATCCTTGCCGGTATCGCACTCGGCAGAGAGGCGATCAGCATCCGTCTGATCTCGGTCGGGGCGCTCATTGTGCTGATGTTCCGGCCGGAAGCCTTGGCCGGACCGAGCTTCCAGATGAGCTTCGGGGCCGTGACTGCGATCGTCGCACTTCACTCAACAAAATGGGAGGGATTGATTGCGAGAGCTTTTCGAGCGCTTCTCGGCATCGTGGTCACCGGCCTGACGGTCGAAATCGCCCTGATGCCCCTTGCTCTGTTCCACTTTCATCGGGCCGGTCTCTATGGTGTCGGCGCGAATATTCTCGCCATTCCGCTCACCACGTTCGTGATCATGCCACTGGAGGCCGCGGCGCTGGCTTTCGACCTGGCCGGTTGGGGAAGGCCTTTCTGGTATCTCTGCGGTGCATCGATCGATCTGCTGCTGGACCTTGCGCGGCACGTCTCGTCCGCGCGTGGCGCGGTCGCGCTGATGCCGTCGATGCCGGCGTGGTCCTTCGCCGCGATGGTTGCAGGCGGGCTCTGGCTCTGCCTTTGGACCACGCGCATACGCCTGGCGGGGTTTGCTCCGGTGGCAGTGGGAGCGATCGGTGCCGCTCTTTCGCCTGCTCCCGACCTGCTGGTAACTGGAGACGGGCGTCATCTGGCCATCGTCGATCGTGGGACCCCGCTGATTCTGCGCGATCGCGCGGGCGACTATGTTCGCAGCCTCATCGCCGAAGCATCCGGCTTCGATGGCGATCCTGAAATTCTCGAGGGCCAGCCCGCGAGCGATTGCTCGCATGACGCGTGCATCGCACTGCTACGGCGCGGGTCTCGGGAGTGGCGGTTGCTTGCCACGCGCTCGGCCAACCGGATCGACTGGAGCAGCATCACTGCTGCCTGCACCGTCGCCGACATCACGGTGTCCGACCGTCGGCTCCCCCGAGGGTGTGCCCCGCGCTGGCTGAAGCTCGATGCGCCCGCGCTGCGAGAGACCGGAGGCCTCGCTATCTATTTGGGTGAGAAGCCGCGGGTCGACAGCGTCGCAAACCGCGTCGGTTCACATCCATGGGGCCAAGTTCGGGTTAAGCCTAATAGCGGCGAATGAGCCCGGCGAGCCGTCCCTGGATCTGCACCCGGCGGGGATCGTAGCGCTGCGGCTCGTAATTCCGGTTCGCAGGATCCAGCCGTACCATTCCACCCTCGCGGCGAAACGTCTTCAAGGTCGCTTCCTCATTGTCGATCAGGGCGACGACGATTTCCCCATCGTGGGCCGTGTCCGCCTTGCGGATCAAAGCGAAGTCGCCGTCGAGAATTCCCTCGTCGACCATCGAATCACCGGCAACCTCGAGCGCATAATGCTCGCCCGGTCCAAGCAACGCTGCAGGAACGGGGAAGGTATCTGTACCCTGAAGCGCCTCGATTGGCGTTCCAGCCGCAATCTTCCCGGCGAGGATCAGTTCCATCGTGTCGTTGGCTGGGGCGGTGGCGACCGGCCGGATAGGCGTCACCGTCGCAGGCGGCCTCATTTCCGGCAGCTTCACCACTTCCAGAGCGCGTGCGCGGTTGGGCAGCCTCCGAATGAAGCCGCGCTCCTCGAGCGCCGAAATCAGGCGGTGGACGCCGGACTTCGACTTGAGATCCAGCGCCTCGCGCATCTCATCGAAGCTGGGGCTGATCCCGCTTTCATTCAGGCGGTTGTCGATGAAGAGCAGCAACTCGCGCTGCTTTGCGGTGAGCATCGGCTATCCACTCCCCCGAAAGAACGAACGGAGAACGTGTAGGCAACAAACAGGATAAGGTCAAGCGGGCGATCAGCCGCCGCTGGTTGTGAGCCTTGTCCTGAAGGATTCGATCGCTGGGTCGTTGCGCCTTGCCTTCATCTCTCGCTTCATGTCGGCGATAAACTGCTGCGCATAATCCTGAGACGTCGCCTGGTTGAGCTCGCCCTGAACTTGGCCGATCAGCCCCGGCGCCAGAAGGGCATTCCCCGGCGTGATCTTGCTCGTCTTGACCACGAAGTAGCCGCTGCCCTGCGGATTGGGCGCCATCTGGCTCTTGCCCGCTCCGATCGTGAACATGATCTTGAGTGCCGGCGGAACATTGCCCTGCGCGTCGGCGATCTGGATCCTCCGAGCCGCGATCGCCCGTGTTGGCGGAAGGGAAACGCCGGCCCCTTTCACGGCATCGGCTAGCGAGACGCCGCCGCTTGCCTTGTTCGCAATTTGCTCCGCGGTGGCCTTGGCGCGCTGGTTCGCCTGGTCGTTGATCCAGTCGGTCGCGACCTGGTCGTGGATGCTGGCTAGCGGCGCTGGGGCTGACTGAACCACCTCGCTCGGGGAAACGACGGCATAGCCCGCATCGCCGGGCAAGGTGACGACTTCCGGCGGATCGTTGGGAGCGATCTCGAAGCCTGTCTTCAGCACCGGAGCAAGCTCTGGCGGCAGCTTGTAGGAGGCGTCGGCCCGCGAGCTTCCGTTTGCGGTGATCAGCGGCGTCGTGCTCACCGGAAGCTTGGCTGCTGCCACCCCCTCGGTGAAGTTGCTGCCATTGTCGAAGGCGTCCTGCACCTTGCCGACCATGTCCTCGATCGCCTGCTTGCGCTTGTCGGCCGTCAGCTTCGTCGCGATCTCCGAGCGCGCCTGGTCGATGGTCTTGCCGCCGGCGGCCTTTACCGAATCGACCTTAACCACGACCCAGCCGAAATCCGAATGCAGCGGACCAACCAACGCGCCATCGGCAGCATTGAACACCGCGGCCGCCGTCTTGTCGCCGGCAACGCTCGAATACGCCTGGAGGGTCTGATCCTTGAGGGTGCTGACCGCGGCGTTGCTCCCGGCAGGTGCGGCTGCCGCAGCCAAGGTCGCTCCGCCCTTTGCGCGTCCCGCGATGGCATTGGCGGTCGCCTGGTCGGGCACGACGACCTGCGTCAACGAGCGCGTTGAACTCGGCGCGTAGGTCGCCTTGTTGGCGTTGTAATAGGCCGTGATTTCCGGGTCGGAGGCCGTGATTCCGGCCACTTGCTCCGGTCCGAGCCTCGCGATCCGAAGCACACGCTGCTCTGGGATCATGTAGCGGGCGCGGTTCGCAGCATAGAATTGCTGGATCTGCGCATCCGTCGGCTTGAGGCCCGCCTTGAAGACATCGATCGGAACGATCGCCGCTTCACCCTCGCGCACCTCAAGCAGCATGGAGGCATAAGGCGTCGCCATTCCGATTGGCACGCGAGCGTTGGTCGCGATCGGCGTCAGCAGGAGCCGCTGGAGCAGGCCTGCCCGGAGGAGCTGGCGAACCTGCGGGTCGGTCAGTCGTTGCTGTGCGAGAAACGCCTGGTAGGACTGCTCGCTGAATTGGCCGTTCAGGCCCTTCGTCTGCGGGATTTGCGCGATCTCGGCGTCGATCAGCCGCTTGGACAGCTGGAAGCCATATTTGTCGCCGAAAGCGATCAAGGTTCGCTCGTCGATCAGCGATTCGAAGATCGCGCCAAAATCTCCGATGATGCTGGCATAGTCGGCATCGGGACGCTGCTGGCGTGCTTCCTGGAGCCGCCGCTGCATTGCATCGCTCATCTCGCGTTCGGTGACCTGTTGGTCGCCGACCTTGGCCAGCGTTCCGCTGCCCATTCCGAAGCCGATCTGTCCGGATCCGAAGTTGGACAAGTCGGCGACTGCAAAGCCGGCTAGGATGGCGACCAGGATGGCAGCCATGATGCCGGTGCCGATCTTGGACTTAGATACTCGACGAAAGAAGGAAAGCATCGGGTTCCCGGTGCAAAAGGAAGAAGAGCACGACGCTTTAGGGACCGGGCTGGCGCGCATCAAGCCGCGCCGCTAGGGCGCCCCAAAACAGCTGGGGATTCATGGTGAAGAAGCTCGTTGCCGGCAATTGGAAGATGCATGGCCTGTCGTCGGACCTCGAGGAAATCGGCTCGATCGCGGCCGCCTCGAATGACTATCCCGAGGTCGACGTCGCCTTGTGCGTGCCCTCGATCCTGATCGAGCGCGCGGCTCGAGCAGTCCCCGGTTTCGCGATCGGCGGCCAGGACGTCCATTTTGCCGACAAGGGGGCCCACACCGGCTGCACCTCGGCGTTGATGCTTCTGGATGCGGGTGCGAGCCTCACCATCGTCGGGCACAGCGAGCGGCGGGACGCTCAGCGCGAAAGCGATGAAGACGTGAAAGCCAAGGCGCAATCCGCTCTTTCGGTCGGTCTCGGCGTAATCTTATGCGTGGGTGAAGCGCTCGACGTTCGCGAACGTGGCGACGCCGTTGGCACGGTGATGAGCCAGCTCAATGGTTCGCTCCCCGATGGCCTGGACGGAGAGGCGGAGCTTGCCATTGCCTACGAGCCCATCTGGGCAATCGGAACGGGCAAGATCCCGACCAATGCCGAAATCGCCGAGATGCACGCCGCCGTTCGAGGCAAGCTGCGCGAGCGGTACGGAAACGGCGGCGCCAATGTCCGGATCCTCTATGGCGGATCGGTGAAGGCGTCGAACGCTGCGGAGATCTTCTCGATCGCCGATGTCGATGGAGCGCTGGTTGGCGGCGCCAGCCTGAAAGCCGCGGATTTTCTTCCAATCGTCGCGGCGGCCGCGGCCGCCGACTAGGTTCCAGACCGGTTGAAAGCGTGCGCGGTGCCGACTAAGTCGCGCCACGTACGTTTCTTTTTTGAAAGCCCGACATGTTTGCCTTCCTTCTGATCGTCCAGACGCTCATCGCCTCATCCTTGGTGGGGGTGATCCTCATGCAGCGTTCCGAAGGCGGCGGCCTCGGCGTCGGCGGAAGCTCGTCGGGCTTCATGACTGCCCGCGGAGCGGCGGATTTCCTCACCCGCTCGACTGCAGTCCTCGGCGGCCTGTTCATCGTCCTTTCGATCGTCATGGCGGCGATCGCGGGTGCCACGCGTCAGCCGGTGAAGATTGACACGTCGCTCGCCGGCAAGGCCGCCCCGATCGAGCAGACGCAACCGGTGCCCGCCCAGCCTACGCCTGCGCAGCCGGCCAATCCGGAGCAGAATCAGCAGGCGCCGACCGTTCCGCTCGCCCAATAAGTTCGCCGGCCGATATTTTTTTTCGCGCCGTGGGTTGCGTCCCACGCGCTTGTCCCCCTAAGCCCCGACTCCCATGGCGCGGTTCATTTTTGTCACCGGCGGCGTGGTTTCATCGCTTGGGAAGGGTCTTCTTTCCGCCTCCTTGGGGGCGCTTCTCCAGGCGCGTGGCTACAACGTCCGGATCCGTAAATTCGACCCTTATCTGAATGTCGATCCGGGAACGATGTCCCCGTATCAGCATGGCGAAGTCTATGTGACCGACGACGGGGCGGAAACCGACCTCGATCTTGGTCATTACGAACGCTTCACCGGCGTTTCCTCGCGTCAGTCGGACAATATCACCACGGGCCGCATCTATCGCGACATCATCGCGAAGGAGCGGCGCGGCGATTATCTCGGTGCGACCGTCCAGGTGATCCCGCACGTGACCAACGCGATCAAGGAATTCGCGCTCGCCGATACCGACAGTTGCGACTTCGTGATCTGCGAGATCGGCGGCACCGTCGGCGACATCGAAAGCCTGCCGTTCATCGAATCCATTCGACAGCTCAGGAATGATCTCGGCCGGGACCAAACGGTCAGCGTCCATACGACGCTCGTCCCGTGGATCGCCGCGGCGGGCGAGCTCAAGACCAAGCCGACGCAGCAATCGGTTCGGGAGCTTTCCAGCCTCGGAGTTCAGCCGGAAGTTCTGCTCTGCCGCTGCGACCGGCCGCTGCCGGAAGCGGAGCGTGAAAAGATCGCCTTGTTCTGCAACGTCCGGAAGACGGCAGTCATCCCCGCGCTCGATGCGCGCAACATCTACGAGGTCCCGCTCCAATATCACGAAGCGGGGCTCGACGACGAAGTCCTCTACGCGTTCGGCATCAACGACGCGCCGCGGCCTGACCTTTCGCGCTGGCGCGAGATCATGGACCGGATCGATCATTATGAAAGCGAAGTCACGATCGGCGTTGTCGGCAAATATGTCGGGCTGCCCGACGCGTACAAAAGCCTGCGCGAGGCGCTGATCCATGGGGGCATCGCCAACCGCGCCAAGGTGAACATCCAGTGGCTCGATGCGGAACTGTTCGAGCATCCCGACGCGGAGGTCGCAGCCGAGCTCGAGCCTCTTCACGGAATTCTCGTCCCCGGCGGCTTCGGCGAGCGTGGAAGCGAAGGAAAGATTGCGTCAGTAAAGTTCGCTCGTGAGCGCGAGATTCCCTTTTTCGGGATCTGCCTTGGAATGCAGATGGCCTGCATCGAGGGCGCCCGTAACCTGGCCGGCATTTCGGCGGCATCGACGACCGAGTTCGGTGACACGTCGGAGCCGGTGGTCGGAATGATCACCGAATGGATGAGCGAGGAGGGGCTTCAGCAGCGTGCGGCGGGCGGAGACTTGGGCGGGACGATGCGGCTTGGCGCATATCCCGCCAAGCTCGATGGCAACAGCGCGGTACGCTCAATCTACGGCACCGACACGATCAGCGAGCGCCACCGTCATCGCTACGAGGTCAACATCCACTATCGGGATTCACTTGAGAAATCGGGGCTGATCTTCTCCGGAATGTCACCCGATGACCAGCTTCCGGAGATCGTGGAGCGGCCGGACCACCCCTGGTTCATCGGCGTTCAGTTCCATCCCGAGCTCAAGAGCCGGCCGTTCCAGCCGCATCCTCTGTTTGCAGGCTTCATCGAGGCAGCGGTCAAGCAGTCGAGGCTGGTCTAGGTTCAATCGGGAACGCGCCCGCGGTTCGCCCGTTACGGAGGCGATACCAAGGGAGGAAGACACATGCTCCTGACCATCGCCATCATTCTGCTCATCCTTTGGGCACTCGGATTTTTCGTGGGCCACTTCGGCAGCATCGTTCACTTGCTGCTCGTGATTGGCATCATTGTGCTCATCTGGAATTTCGTCGTGGGCCGCCGAACCGTCTGACGGACTGACGTCATCCGCAGCCGTTGCGGGCGGGGCGGACCCGCCTTAGATGCTTGGCATGACGAACAGCATTTCGACGCGCCTCGCGGTTCTGGGCTCGGGGCCGGCCGGCTACACAGCCGCAATCTATGCCGCACGCGCGGGCCTCAGCCCGGTGGTGATTCAGGGCATCCAGCCTGGCGGACAGCTGACGACCACGACGGATGTCGAGAATTATCCCGGCTTTCGTGACGTCATCCAGGGCCCCTGGCTCATGGAGGAGATGCAGGCCCAGGCCGAGCACGTCGGAACCAAGATCCTGTGGGATCACATCAGCTCCGTGGACCTGTCGCGGCGTCCGTTCCGACTGACCGGAGACAGCGGCGCGCAGATCTTCGCCGACGCTTTGGTCATTGCAACGGGTGCTCAGGCCAAGTGGCTGAACCTTCCGTCCGAAGAACATATGAAGGGCAGGGGCGCATCGGCCTGTGCAACCTGCGACGGCTTCTTCTATCGCGGAAAGCGGGTTGCGGTCATCGGCGGGGGAAATACGGCGGTCGAAGAAGCTCTTTATCTCACCAACCACAGCCATGACGTTACCTTGATCCACCGGCGCGATTCGCTGCGCGCGGAGAAGATCTTGCAGGATCGGCTGTTCGCCAATCCGCACATCAAAATCATCTGGGACTCCGAGGTGGTAGAATTCGTTGGCGGGGGCGACCCGGAAGCGCTCGTCGGCCTCGACATCCGAAACAGAAAGACCGGCGAGGCCAGCCGCGTGGACGTGGAAGGCGCGTTCGTCGCGATCGGTCACAAGCCGGCGACCGAACTGTTCGCCAATCAGCTGAAGCTGGATTCGGATGGCTATATCCAGGTCGAACCCGGGTCGACTCGCACCAGCGTCGAGGGCGTATTTGCCTGCGGTGACGTGATGGACAAGATTTATCGCCAGGCGGTGACCGCTGCCGGAACGGGTTGCATGGCCGCGCTCGATGCGGAGAAGTATCTCGCAGCCCAGGAATATGAGGCGATAGCAGCCGAGTAACGGTTAGAGGGGGGATCGTCAGTGAAGCCGACCGGACCGATCCCGCATCATTTCGGTGCTTCCGAAAGCGGTCAGTTATTGATCGGCGGCTACCCCGCCGAGGAGCTCGTCGCTGAGGCCGGCGGCACTCCGCTCTTCGTCTACGACAATAATATCGTCGGCTCACAGGTCGCTCGGTTCAAAGGAGCGATGGCTGACGGTATCGCTCTACATTATGCCGTAACTGCAAACCCTTATGAGCCGTTGCTCGAATTCCTTGGAAGATATGTCGACGGCTTTCGGATCGTTTCGCAGGGTGAGCTGAAGCGGCTTCAAGAGGCCCAGCTCGCCGGCATCCCGATGAACTTCGCCGGCCCTGGCAAGCTCGACACCGAGCTCGAGGCCGCGGTCAAGGTCGGAGCGACCATCAGCGTCGAAAGCGAAGGGGAAGCGAGCCGCGCCATTCGCGCAGCTGAACGAGTCGGTGTCCAGCCGAAGATCTCGGTCCGGGTAACTCCGCCCTTTGCGATCGAGGAAGGGCGCGTGTCGCTGGGAAGCCGGCCAAGCCCGTTCGGAGTGGATGCGGACCGCGTCCCTTCTTTGGTCCTGGGCCTCATCGAGGCCGGCGTAGACTGGCGGGGCCTCCACATGTTCGCCGGCGCGCAATGTCTCGACGCCGAGGCGCTCTCCGAAATTCACCGAGTGACGGTCGCTCACGCGGGCGAGATCGCCGAAATCATTGGCATGGCGATCCCCGAGCTCAACCTCGGCAGCGGGTTCGACGTCGCCTGCCGGCCGGGCGACGAGCCGCTCGACATCGACCGGGTGGCCGCCGCGCTCAACCAGACCTTGTGCAATTCACCGCCGCTCCTGGCGACCACGCGCTTCTCGATCGAGCTTGGGCGCTGGCTCGTGGGCGAAGCGGGTGTCTATCTGACGCGGGTGCTCGACCGCACCGAAAGCTGTGGGCAGACCTTCCTGACGACCGATGGCGGCGGCCATCATTTGATCGGCGCTACCGGAAGCCTCGGCGAGCGCGGCCTTGCAAATTTCCCGATCGCGGTCGCCAATCGCTTCGACGCACCTCCGGAGGAGGAGGTGACGGTCACCGGCTGCCTCTGCACGCCGTTTGACGTTCTCGGCGATGACGTTGCCCTGCCCAGAGCCGAAGTCGGCGACCTGATCGCAGTCTTTTGCGCCGGAGCCTATGGTTTCAGCGCGAGCCCGCAGTCGTGGGAGAGCCGCCCGCTGGCGCGCGAAATGCTGGTTTAGGGGTAGACGGCTTCGACGAAATAAAGCCCGTGCGGTGGTGCGTTGAAGCCGAGCGCCGCGCGGTCACGAGCCTCCAGCGCCTTGCGGATATCGTCCGGCTGCCACTGGCCGCGGCCGACCATCGCGAGGCACCCAACCATCGAGCGCACCTGGTGGTGAAGGAAGCTTCGCGCCGCAGCCCTGACTTGGATCTCCTCACCGACCTTTGCGACCTCGAGCTGGTCCAGCGTCTTCACCGGGCTGTCGGACTGGCACTGGACGGACCGGAACGTCGTGAAGTCGTGCCGCCCGATGAGGTGTCGCGCCCCTTCGTTCATTGCATCCACTTCAAGCGGAAGAGCGACGTGCCAGACCTTGCCCGCATCAAGCGCCGGCGGGGCCCGGCGATTCAGGATACGGTACAGGTATCGCCTGCCGACGCAGGAAAAGCGGGCGTGCCAGTCGTCCGCTACCGGGCTGACGTCGAGCACCGAGACCGGATGAGGGCGCACCAGCGCGTTCAGCCCCTCACGCAGCCGATGGGCCGTCAGCTCATGCTTCACGTCGACATGCACGGCCATTGCAAGCGCATGAACCCCGGCATCGGTCCGCCCGGCGGCAATGAAAGCCGCATCCTCGCCGGTCATCCGATGGAGCGCCTCTTCCAACGTCTGCTGGACCGATGGTCCATGGTCCTGCCGCTGCCAACCCATGAACGGCCCGCCGTCATATTCGATGGTCAACCGCCAGCGGGTCACGGAAGGATCGTGCCCTTGTCGATCGGGAAGCCGCGAAGCAATTCGTCCACGCTCATCGGCGCGCGCCCGGCTCGCTGCACCTTTATCGGGTGGATCAAGCCGGCTCCCGTCGCGATCGATAAATGATCGTCCAGCACTTCACCCGGCTCTCCGGATCCTTCAGTCACGCGGGCCGAAAGCAGCTTGATCCGCTCACCCTTCGCCTCGAACCAGGCGCCAGGCACGGGATTGAAGGCGCGCGCCTTTCGCTCGATTTCTTCGGCCGTTCGCGACCAGTCGATCTGAGCCTCGGCCTTGTCGACCTTCGATGCATAAGTTGCCCCCGCGATCGGCTGCGATTCTGGCGGGGTCGGATTGCCGAGCCAATCGAGAAGAGCTTGTGCGCCGAGTTTGGCCATCTCTTCCGTTACTTCGCCAGCGTTCTTGTGGCGAATATCGAGGGTCAGCCGGTGCAGCATCGGACCCGTATCCAGCCCTTCATCCATCTGCATGATGGTTACGCCGCTGATCTCATCCCCTGCGAGGATGGCACGTTGGATGGGAGCAGCCCCGCGCCAGCGCGGCAGAAGCGAAGCATGGACGTTGATGCACCCGCGCCGCGGCGCTTCGAGGATCGCTTTGGGCAGGATAAGGCCATAG